>ENA-UOWJ01000005-UOWJ01000005.1-bioreactor-metagenome-genome-assembly--contig:-NODE-5-length-334803-cov-360.270015_pt1 | contig 334803 bp, 323 predicted proteins | sample MGYA00238156_ERZ761611 | MGnify/ENA primary metagenome ERZ761611 (study PRJEB28900, sample SAMN06268034) | bioreactor metagenome | isolation source: Joint BioEnergy Institute, California, USA...
CGTCGTCATAGGTACGGACGTCGGCCTTGGGCTGGTTTTCGCGCAGCCATTGCTCGTAATTGCTGCCGAGCACCACGCCAACGCGCTTGCCGGCCAAGTCGTCCGGCCCCTTGATGTCGGACGTACCCTTGCGCGCGATGATCTGGATGCCGGAGATGGTATAGGGCTGGGTGAAGGCATACTTGCGCTTGCGTTCTTCCGAAACCGTCACCTGGTTGATGACAACGTCGAGCCGGCCGGTCTCGAGCGCGGCCAGGATGCCGTCCCACTTCGTGGGGCGGAATTGCGCCTTCACGCCGAGCTTTTCCACCAGGGCGTTGGCAAATTCGACTTCGAAGCCGGCCAGCTTCCCGGATTCGTCCTGGAAGTTGAACGGCGGATAGGTGCCCTCCAGGCCGATGATGAGTTCGCCGCGACGCTTGACCTCGTCGAGCGCCTCGGCCGCGACGGCCACATGCGCCACGCTTGCACCGACCACGGTCGCAAGCAGTAGCCGGACGTAGAAGAACAATTTCATGACTGGCTCCGTTTTCGTTTTGGGGTTTTTTCAGGACTTCGGCCGGCTGCGCCGCGCGCAACGTGCCGACATGCCTGGCCGTGGCGGCGGCATGCGGCACGCCCGGTCCCATGCATCGGCTCGAAAGGATGATCGTATCGCGCCGCGCCACCGACGTCCGGCACGTCCGCTATATCGACAGGGGCATTACTGCGCGGCAAACGGGCTGGCGGTCGATCCAAAGTTTTCGGCCGCCCATGTTTGTGCGGCATGGGCCGCATCGGCCAACAACACGTGGTCCGCCGTGGACGGCGTGGGCAGCACGAGCGCCAGCACAGCCAGCGCCAGGCATACGCCGACCGCACCCAGGCAGCGGGCGAGGCGATCCGGTGAAGTTGGCTGGGCTGCTGGCATTTTGGCTTTCGGCAGAAAGCGGCCGGTATCGGCCGCAGCACGAATTATGAAAAGCCTTGCGCCCCAAGCCAACGAAGATATTGGCGTTAGAAAAGAGCCTGGCGTCATATGACGCCAGGCGTCGCCCAAACCGCCAGGCCTGTAATCCACACGCTGCCCACGCTAGCCGCGGCATGCGCGGGCCGGCGCCGACATCAGGCCGCGAGGAATTTCTCGACCAACTTGACCCAATACGTGGCGCCCACCGGCAGCAGGGCGTCGTTGAAGTCGTAGTTGGGGTTGTGCAGTTGGCAAGGGCCCATGCCGTGGTAGCTGTCCAGGCGATGGTCCCCGTCGCCGTTGCCCAGGAACAAGTAGCAACCGGGCACTTTTTCCAGGAAGAAGGCGAAGTCCTCGGCGCCCATGAAGGGCGGGATGCTGCAATCGACATGCTCGTCGCCGAAGGTTTCGCGCGCGACCTGCGCGGCGAACGCGGTTTCCTTTTCCCAGTTGACCAGGGGCGGATAAGAGCGGATGAAGTTCAGTTCGCCGGTCGCGCCGTAGACCTGCGGCAAGGTGGTGACGATGCGGCGCATGCCTGCTTCGATCTGGTCCACCATTTCGGGGGTAAAGGTGCGCACGGTACCGCGCAGCACGGCCTGGTCGGGAATGACGTTGTAAGCATCGCCGGCGTGGATCTGCGTGATCGTCAGCACCGCCGATTCCAGCGGGTCCTTGCTGCGCGAGACCAGCGTCTGCAGCGCATGCACCATGTCCGCGGCGATCACGATGGAATCGACGGCGCGGTGCGGCTGCGCGGCATGACCGCCCACGCCGCGTATGGTGATGTCCCAGCGGTTGCTCGAGGCCATGGCTGGCCCGCTGCGAAAGCCGAACTGGTTCACCGGCATGCCCGGCATGTTGTGCAGCCCGAACACCGCGTCGCAGGGGAATTTTTCGAACAGGCCGTCCTGCATCATGGCGCGCGCCCCGGCGTTGCCGCCCTCTTCGGCCGGCTGGAAGATGAAGATCACGGTGCCGTTGAAGTCGCGATGTTTGGCCAGGTATTGCGCAGCGCCAAGCAGGATGGTCGTGTGGCCGTCGTGGCCGCAGCCATGCATGCGGCCTTCGATGGTGGAGCGGTGCGCGAACCGGTTGTATTCGGGCATGGGCAGGGCATCCATGTCGGCGCGCAGGCCGATGGCCTTGCCCGGGCCGGCGCCGTGCAGCACGCCGACCACGCCGGTCTTGCCAAAACCTGTGTGCACCTCGATGCCGAAACTGCGCAGACGCTCGGCCACCAGCGCCGAGGTGCGCGTTTCTTCAAACGCCAGCTCCGGATGCGCATGGATGTCGCGCCGCAGGCTGGTCAGTTCGGCATGGGCACGTTCGATTTCGTCTAGGGTCTTCATGGTGTTGCCTAAAGATTCCGTGGCTTAGTCATTCCAGTCATTTCTGTGGCATGCGCTGACGTGGCCGGGGGCGATCTCGCGCAGCAGCGGACGTTCGACAGTGCATCGCGGCTTCGCATGCGGGCAGCGCGGATGAAAGGCGCAGCCCGTCGGCGGCGACAGCGGCGAGGGCAGTTCGCCCTTGATCGGCTGGTAATCGCGGCGCCCCGGACGCAGGTCGGGCAATTCCTTGAGCAGGGCCTGCGTGTACGGGTGGTTGGCCCGGGAAAACACCGCCTCGGCGGGCGCAAGCTCAATGATACGACCCAAATACATGATCGCCACCCGGTCCGAAACGTGGCTGACCACGCCCAGGTTGTGGCTGATGAACAGGTAGGTCAAGTCCAGGTCGCGGCGCAGCTGGGCAAAAAGGTTCAGCACCTGGGCCTGTATGGACACGTCCAGCGCCGCCACCGCCTCGTCACATACGATCACCGAAGGCTTGAGCGCCAACGCCCGGGCAATGCCGATGCGCTGGCGCTGCCCGCCCGAGAACTGGTGGGGATAGCGTTGCGCATAGGCCGGGTCCAGACCCACCTGCCGCATCAACCCTGCCACGTAATCAGCCTTGTCCGACTTGGCAACCAGGCCGTGGACGACCGGCGCCTCGCCGATGATGTCCAGCACCCGCATGCGTGGGTTCAGCGACGCGTACGGGTCCTGGAAGATCATCTGTACGCCCAGTTCGTAGGCGCGGCGCTCAGCGCCCTGCATGCGTTCGACCGGCTTGCCCCGGTACAGGATTTGCCCGGCCGTCGGCCGCAGGATGCCCGACACCATCCGGCCCAGCGTCGACTTGCCGCAGCCCGATTCACCGACGATGCCGATCACCTCACCGGCGCGCACGTCCAGGTCCACGCCCGCGACGGCCTGCACCACCTGTGTCTTCAGTCCCGCGCCGAACAGGTTGGCGATGCGTCCGGCCAAGTCCACGGGCTGCACGAAGCGCTGCTCCAGCCCGCGCAAGGACAAGATCGGCGCGACGGTTTGCGTGGCAGGCGACGGGGCGGTCACGTCCATCTGCACTACGGTTCTCCTGCGTGCCAGCAGCGGGCCCAATGGCGCGGCCGATGCTCCACGGCCGGCGGCGCCTGCAGGCAGGCGCCGGTCGCGCGCGCACAGCGCTCACGGAATGCGCAGCCCTGCGGCAGGTTCAACAATGACGGGGTCATGCCCGGTATGGGCGCAAGCGGCTGCCCGCGCGTGGCCGGCGTCGGAATGGACGCGATCAGCCCGCGGGTATACGGATGCAGCGGCTGGCCGATGACGTCGGCCGTGGCGCCGGTTTCGACCACGCGACCGGCATACATGACCGCCACGCGGTCAGCGAGCCCGGCCACCACCGCCAGGTCGTGCGTGATCCAGATCAGCGCCGTGCCCGTTTCGCGGCACAGTTTCTGCATTTCGTAGAGGATCTGGCCCTGTATGGTCACGTCCAGCGCCGTCGTGGGCTCATCGGCGATGATGAGCCGCGGCGAATTGAGCAGCGCGATGGCGATCGCCACGCGCTGGCGCATCCCCCCGGACAGCTGGTGCGGGTATGCGCGCAGCCGCTCCTGCGGGGACGGGATACCGACCTTGATGAGCGCCTGCAGGGCCAATTCGTGCGCCTGCTCGCGGCTGACGCGCCGGTGGGCCAGCACCGTTTCGATCATTTGCGTGTCGACGCGCAACACCGGGTTGAGCGTCATCATGGGGTCCTGGAAGATCATCGCGATCTCGCCGCCGCGCAGCGCGCGCAGCCGCCGCGGCGAGGCCTGGCGAAGGTCTTCGCCGTTGAAGCGGATCTCGCCCTCGACGATGCGGCCTGGTGCGTCAATCAGCCCCAGCACCGAAAACCCCGTGATGCTCTTGCCCGAACCGGATTCGCCGACCAGTCCGAGGATTTCGCCGGCACCGACCGACAAATCCACGCCGTCGACGGCCTTCACCACGCCGGCGCGGGTGAAGAAGTGCGTCTTCAGGCCATGCACTTCCAGCGTGGGCGGGACTGGCGTTTGCATATCCATAGGCAGCCGGCCGCTCACAGGGCGTTGCGCGGGTTGAGCACGTCGCGCAGGTGATCGCCCACCAGGTTGATGGCGATGATGGCGATGGCCAGCGCAATGCCGGGAAAGAAGGAAATCCAATACAACCCCGACAGCAGGTACTCGAACCCGTTGGAGATCAGCATGCCCAGCGAGGGCTCGGTCACCGGCACGCCCACGCCGAGGAAGGACAGCGTGGCCTCGAGCGCGATCGCGTGCGCCAGGTCTATGGTGGCGATGACGATCAACGGCGGCATGCAGTTGGGCAACACGTGCCGGAACAGCACACGCCCCCAGCCCAGCGACATGCAGCGCGCGGCCTCGACGTACTCGCGGCCGCGCTCGACCAGAGCAGCGCCGCGCGCGGCGCGGGCGAAATACGCCCATTGGACGACCACCAGCGCGATGATGACCTTGTCGACACCCTTGCCCAATATGGCCAGCAGGATCAGGGCCACCAGGATGGCCGGAAACGACAGCTGGATGTCCACCGCCCGCATCAGCAAGGCATCCACGCGCCCGCCGAAATACGCCGCGATCAGGCCAGCGGCAGCGCCGATAAAGAAGGCCGCCACCACCGAAACCGACCCCACGAGCAGGCTGGTGCGCATGCCGTAGAGAATGGCCGAGAACACGTCGCGCGCCTGGCCGTCGGTACCCAGCCAGTAGGTCATGCTGCCATCCCCGCTTTCGCTGCCCGGCGGCAGCTTCGAATCCAGGATGTCCAGCGACGCGATGTCGTAGGGGTTTTGCGGGGCGATCCAGGGCGCGAACAGCGCAGCGCCCACCGTCAGCACGAGCAGCGCCACGCCCAGCAGCGCCAGCTTGCTGGCGCCGAAGTCGGCGAAAAACTGGCGCAGCGGCGTCTGGGCGCGCGCCGGCGCCGCTGCAGCCGTCGTCACGGCAGGCGCGCTCATGCGCGCTGCTCCAGCCGAACCCGCGGATCGAGCACGGTGTAGATGATGTCCACGATCAGATTGAGCATGACCAGGAAGAACACTATCAGCATCAGGTAGGCCACGACCACCGGACGGTCCAGGTTGATGATGGAATCGATCAGCAACTTGCCCATGCCCGGCCAGGAAAACACGGTTTCGGTCACCACCGCGAAGGCCATCACCTGTCCGAATTCGAGCCCCGCGACGGTCACCACGGGGATCAGGATGTTCTTGAGCAGGTGCACGCCCAGCACGCGCTTTTCTGACAAGCCCTTGGCCCGTGCGAACTTGATGTAATCCATGGGCAGGGACTCACGCGCGGCCGCGCGCGTGACCCGCACGATCATGGCGCACTTGGCCAGCGCAATGGTGCTGGCCGGCAGGATCAGGCTCGCCCAGCCGTCGAGGGTCAGCACGCTCAGCGGCACGCCCAGCACCGAAACCGTCTGGCCGCGGCCGCTGGCCGGCAGCCAGCCCAGCTGGACGGCAAACAGCATGATCAGCATCAGGCCGACCCAGAAGTTGGGCAGCGAAAACCCCAGCACCGAGCCGGTCATGATCGCGCGCGAGCTCAGGGCAGTCGGCCGCAGGCCAGCGGCGATGCCCAGCGGCACGCCGACCAGCACCGATATCGACATGGCCACGGTGGCCAGCTCGACCGTGGCCGGCATGCGCTCGATGATCAGGCGCATGGCCGGCTCGCCGGTCAGGAAGCTATTGCCAAAGTTGCCCTGCACCGCCTGGCCCAGGAACGTCAAATACTGGACCGGCAGCGGCTTGTCCAGGCCGAGCGACGCGCGGATGGCCTCGCGCTGCGCGTCGGTGGCCTCGGGGCTGGCCATCATCGCCACCGGGTCACCCACGAGGTAGATGCCCGCGAACACCAGCGCAGACATCACCAACAGGACGACCAGCGTCTGTAGCAGCCTGCGGATAATGGTTGCCAGCACGACGCAGCCGCCTCCGCGCTACTTCTGCAAGGTCGCGTACTGCACCAGCGTGGTCTGGTCAGGACGGCCTTGGTACCGGATGTCCTTCTTCATCGCCCACACCGAAAGCTCGAAGTGCAGCGGCAGCAACGCATAGTCATCCATGGCCATGTTGCTTGCCTGCTGCAGCAGCTTGGCGCGCTTGTCGTCATCCATGGTCTTGGCAGCCTCGCGCACCAGCTTATCCATCTCGGGGTTGGAATAGCGGCCGCGGTTGGTGGTGCCTTCGCCGACCTCCGGATTGCGCGTCATCAGCAGCGACGTCAGCGGGTTGGACATTTCGCCGCTGGTCACCGACCAACCGGCAAGATAGGCACTGAACTCATAGCCGTCGCGCTTCTTGAAGAACACCGACGGCGCCAGCGCCTCGACGCTGGTCTTGACGCCGATGCGCGACCACATGGATGCCACGGCTTGCGCGATCTTGGCGTCGTTGACGTAGCGGCCCGACGGCGCGCCCAGCGTGATGCTGAATCCGTCAGGGTAGCCCGCCTCCTTGAGCAGCGCCTTGGCCTTTTCCGGGTCGGCCTTGGGCGCTTCGGCGTGCTCCTTGGACGAGCCGAACATCGGGTACGGCAGGACGTTGCCTGCGGCCAGGGCCACGCCTCCCATGACCCGCTCGACGATCGCGTCGCGGTTGATCGCCAGCGACAGCGCCTGGCGCACGCGCTTGTCCTTGAGCGGGTTCTTGTCCAGTGGAATGCCTGGCGTGGGCTCGGCGTGCTGGTCCATGGCGACGTACATCACCCGCACCGACGGCGTTTTCTCGATGTAGAGGTCCTTGTTCTGCTCCAGCTTGGGCAAGTCATCGGTGGGTGGATCCTCGATGAGGTCCACGTCGCCGGCCAGCAAGGCGGCGACGCGGCTGGCGGCGTTGGACATCGGCCGATAGATGACGCGATCCCAATCGGGCTTCTTGCCCCAGTAATGTTCGTTGCGCTCGAAGACCAGTTCGGCGCCGCGCTTCCAGGAAACGAACTTATAGGGACCGGTGCCGACCAGCCCATCGCCGCTGTTCAGTTGGGTGGTCGTCTTGCCCTCGGGCGCAGGCCCCGAGGCGGCCTTCTTCGACAGGATGGGCAGCTGCGCCAGGTTGATCAACAGCAGCGGCGCCGGGCCCTTGGTGGTGATGCGCACCGTCATGGGATCCACGGCCTCGGCCTTTTCCACGGCACCCAGGTACAGGGTGAACGGCGACGGACTGTTGGGCACTTTCGGGATGCGGTCGTAGGTAAAGACCACGTCCTCGGCGGTCAACGGCGTGCCATCGGAAAACTTCACGCCCGGCCGCAGCTTGAAGGTCCACACGTTGCCGTCGACCGTCCACGATTCGGCCAGCGCCGGCCGCGGCTGCAGCTTGGCGTCGGCATGCACCAAGGCGTCGAACAGCGTGTGGGAAATCTGCGTGTTGGGGGTCAGCGCATGGTACTGCGGGTCGAGCGAGCTGGGCTCGGTCTTGAGCGCCACGATCAGGTCCCGCGCCGCCACAGGACCCGCCATGCCAAGCATTGCGGCCAGTGCCGCACCCACTCCCAGTAAACGCAGCCATCGACGTGCCATCGTTTTCTCCCTATTCGTTGCGCAAGTTGCACTGCCGCAAAGAACATAACCACCAATCGCACGGGCACGCAACCGTTATATTCCCTTAGTTGATTCGCGCGCACGGCGCGCTTATTTGGGTATTGCGCATTTGTTTATGACCCTGTCCGATCACGATCCCATCGCCGCCATTGCCACCGCGCCGGGCCGCGGCGGCATAGGCGTGGTGCGCATCTCCGGTCCCGACCTCGCCCCGCTTGCCAGGGCGCTGTTCGGCCGCGACCTGCAGCCCCGCCACGCGCATTACCTGCCTTTCCGCGCGGCCGATGGCGAAGTGCTGGATCAAGGCATCGTCCTGTATTTCCGCGCCCCGCATTCCTATACGGGCGAGGACGTCCTGGAGCTGCAAGGCCACGGCGGGCCGGCCGTGCTGCGGCGAATACTGGCCCGCTGCCTGGAAGCGGGCGCGGCGCTGGGCATGCGCCTGGCCGAGCCCGGCGAGTTCACGCGCCGCGCCTTCCTGAACGACCGCATGGACCTGGCCCAGGCCGAGGCCGTGGCCGACCTCATCGAAGCGTCTTCGGAAGCTGCCGCGCGCGGCGCCATGGCCTCGCTGTCGGGCGAGTTTTCCCGGCGCGTCAACGGCCTGGCCGAACGCATCGTGCATCTGCGCATGCTGGTCGAAGCGACGCTGGACTTTCCAGAGGAAGAAATCGACTTCCTGGAAAAGTATCAAGCCCGGGGGACACTGGCCGCGCTTGCCGATGACCTGGATGCACTGATCGCCCAGGCGCGACAAGGCGTGGTGCTGCGCGAAGGCCTGCACGTGGTGCTGGCCGGCGAGCCCAACGTAGGCAAATCCAGCCTGCTCAACGCCCTGGCCGGCGATGAAGTGGCCATCGTCACGCCGATTGCCGGTACCACGCGCGACAAGGTGGTGCAGCAGATCCATCTGGACGGCGTGCCCCTGCACATCGTCGACACGGCGGGGCTGCGCGAAACCGACGACACGGTGGAAAGCCTGGGAATTGCGCGCACCTGGCAGGAAATCGCGCGCGCCGACGTCATCCTGCACTTGCATGACGCACGCCAGCCCTCGGGCGCGCTGGATACCGAGATCGCGGCGAGGCGACCGGGCAAGGCGCCGGTGCTGACCGTCTACAACAAGATCGACCTGTTGCCGGCCGATGCGCGGCTACCCGAAGGCGTATTGGGCATTTCGGCGCGCGAGGGGACCGGCCTGGACGTGCTGCGCGCCGAACTGCTGCGCATCGCCGGATGGAATCCAGGCGGCGAATCGCCATGGCTGGCGCGCGAACGGCATATGGTGGCGCTAGAGGATGCCCGCGCGCACCTGCGCGAGGCGGCCGTGCATGCGGCGCAGGACGACCGCGTGCTGGACTTGTTTGCCGAGGAACTGCGCCTGGCGCACGAAGCGCTGTGCCGGATTACGGGCGAGTTTTCCAGCGACGACTTGCTGGGCGAGATTTTCTCCAGCTTTTGCATCGGCAAGTAGTCTGATTGTCTGCCTGTATTGCCGGATCGGCCGCGATAGTTATAAAATTTATAACAAATATAACGATTGTGTCGCCGTGCTCTCCTTGAAAAAGACCGCCGTTGCGGCCGGCGTCGCCGTCATCGTTCTCCTGGCCGTTTACGGCACGCTCGCCGCTCTCGGAGGGCTGGTCATCGCCATCCTGGCCATTTACTGCCGGCACGCGGCCACCCCGCGACAAAAAGCCTAACCTCATTCTGGTCATCGTACTGGCCCTGCTCGGCGGTCCCTTGCTTGGCGTCGGCGTGGCCAAGCATAACGAGGCCAAGCGGCTGCAGGCGCAGCAAGCTGCCGCCGCGGAAAAACAGCGCATCCAGGCCATCGAACGGGAAAAGCGCATCCAGGCCCGCATCGACGACGCGATGAAGATCGAATGCAAGTCGGTCTTGGAAAACCGGGCCTTTGCCAATGCGATCGTCCGGCAGACGACCAGCGGCCCCGTGATGGGCATGACGCACGACACGGCCAAGAAGATGCAGCGTGCTGCCAGCGAGCACGTCGATGCCTGCCGGCGCACCGTCGAATCCCGAATCCGTTCGGAGCTGCGCTCCGAAGGTTGACTCCCAAGCATCCGGCGACACGCCCGCAGGCCTTGCCCTTGCGTCCGATCGCCCGGCACCGCGCGGGCTGTCGGCGTCAGTGGACATGCCTGGACAGGACGCGCCTGTAGATGCACGAACCCGCCACTGCCCATGAGCCTGCATTGCCTTTTTCCTATTCGCAAATCTTTTCTGGATGGTCGCTACCGCACCCAGCCCGGCGCTTGGGGCGGCGCAAACCGCACCCGCCCTGGTGCAGGCGTTCAAGGATAGGCTGACCAATGTGCGCGCCTGGCTGCACAAGGATGGCCAGTCGTTGCTCGACATGGACGTGGTGGTCGTCGGCAACGGCAAAACGCCCGTGCGCACACTCGACGGCAAGCCGCAGCTGACCGCCGGCAGCGATGGCACGCTGCGCCTGGCCATGCCGTCGGCGTATCGGGCCATCGCGTTGCCCGTCTACAAGGGCGATGGGAGCCTGAACAGCGCAAGAAACGGCTGTACGACAGCCTTGCCCTGCTGCTGGAGGAAACGCTGCGCGACAAGATCGAGGTGGTGGACGCCAACGCAAGCGGCTCGATGCTTATAAGATCAGCATTTCGCGCACCGCCGGCATGAACGGCGAGCCCTTGGTGCTCGAACCACGCCTTTATACGCGCAACACCAAGGACGACGAGCTGGTGCGGGCAGCCGTACTGCCGCTGGAACAGCTGCTGGGCGCATCCATCGTGGTCGACGCGCAGTCCCAGCTTCGGGTTCAAGCCGAGCGCCAAAAAGCACAAGCCGCGCAGCAAGCCGCCGATAACGCCATGGACGCGCTGCGCCGCCAGCCCGATGGCTACGGCGCCTTGGCGATGGAGGCGGCCCAGGCGCGTGGCACATGCACGATCGGCGCCGTACCGCAGGGCAAGTCCGAAGCCCAGGCAGACGCGGCGCGCCATGGCGTGCTGGCCACGCAAGCATACCGGCAATGGCGCGGATCGAACGACGACCGGTTTTCCGGCGTGTTTGGCGACGCTTCTTCCTTGTACACCGCCTTGCAGCGCCAGTCCTGCCAAGTCGCGGTAGGCAGCGGCGCAGAATTGGCCCCCATGGCCGCAGCGCTGCGACGTGACGGCGTGGCCTTCACAGTCATGCCCGCGGTCGTCAGCATGGACGAGGCCGAAGCGGCTTTCGCACAATCCAAAGGGTTTGCCAGCGCCGCAGACCTCAAGCTGGCCGCGGCCATGGGCGGCCTGTCGCCGGCACGCCGGCAGGCCGAGATTGCCGCACGCCCCTACCGGATCACCCTGACATGCCGGTACGGCAACATGATGACCTACCTAGATGGCTGCCTGTCTTCGGGGGGCTGGATTCACCCATCACGGTGCGGGTGGGAGCGGCCATCGCGCAATACGACGGCAGCAACTTCTATGAGTTGGGAAGCGAAACGCCGGACGGATTCGTGTTCGATGCTGCGCCCAATGTCGCCTTGCACGTGCGCAACCTCTCCGACCAGGCGGTGCTGACCTTGCACGTAGTCGACCGGCGCACAAGCCAGGCCGTCTTCAGGCAAAGCGCGGGGCCGTTCGGTTCACTGACATTCGCGCGCTGACCGCCGTCGGGTACGGCAGCGTGCCGTCCCGGGCTGGTCCAAGGCGCAAGTTCGGGCACCTGCGACAGCGCCCATCACGACTTGCGGGCCGCCTGCACCAGGCATTCGGACAACCTGTCGAAATGCGCCAACGCCGCCGGGGTCAGCGTCACTTGTTTGCGCCGGGCATCTTCGGTATCGACCAATGCGATCCACCCCTTGGCCCGCATGGCTTTCAGGCGTGCATGCAGCGTGGCCGGAGAGCCGATCGTTTTTTCAGCCATAATGTCGCGCACTGAAAGCCGCCGGTCTTCCTGTGAGGCGCGGGCGATCAGTCCGAGGATACGCTCTTCGAGCGGGTCGAGCGAAGGCAGGGAAGGCAGGCCGCGCAATGCTTCGGCAAGGCGCAAGAAGCGGATGTAAATATCGGCGGGCCGTTTCTTTCCTTTCATGGGGCAAGGGTGCGCGCGGCAGCGCGCGCCGTCGGCAGGACCGGTATGGCGGACATTCTAGAACAGGGCAAGTGGGTGCTGCTCACCGTCGTGCTGTTCCTGGCGAGCCTGGCGGCAAACGAATGGTTTTTCGCCGGTTCGGAGTTCGTGCGCGGCATCAATTGGATCTACTTGCCGGCCGGTGTGCGATTGATCTGCACCCTGCTCTTTGGCGTTCCCGGAATGCTGGGATTGCTGGTAGCCTCCTGGATCGCCTGTTTCGGCTACTTCTTTCCCGATGACTTCATGCGCTCGCTGGCTGGCGGCTTGCTGGCCACCTGCGCGCCTTGCCTGGCTTACCTGGCGGCGCGGCGCGCATTGCGACTGGGAAAAAACCTCGCAAACCTGAGCGGCCGCGGCCTGCTCGCGTGCATCGTGCTTTTTGCCTCGAGTAACGCCGGGCTGCACCACGGCTGGACCATCCTGCGTGGCGCGCCGGCCGACTCGCTTCAAGGGCTGTGGGCAATGTTCGTCGGGGATGCGTTGGGCGCGCTGGCCGTCTGCTATGCAGCCAGGCTGCTTTTGGCCTTGCTACCGGGCGGGACACGCTCTGCGGCCCGGCCGTCCTAGCCCTTCCGGTGGTCTCGACAACCACCCGACGGCCCCCGTATCCTGCTTGCATCGCCGGCATCGCCCCGGCTCCCTACGGAGCGCCGCCTCCCATGGCCCATGCCAGCCTACCCGGCGGGCCTCGCCCGGACGTACAAGGTTTCTACGACGAGGTCACGGGCAGCGTCCAATACGTGGTCAGCGACCCGCGCACGCGCTGCTGCGCCATCATCGATCCGGTGCTGGATTTCGACCACGCCGCCGGCTCGGTCGCCACCCGCAGCGCCGACGCGATCTTGGCGTACATCGGCGACCAAGGCTTGCGCCCGGTCTGGATACTGGAAACCCATCCGCACGCGGATCACTTTTCCGCCGCCCATTACCTGAAGGAAAAAACCGGCACCCCAACGGCCATCGGCGCGCGCATCGTCGAAGTCCAGGCCGTCTGGAAAGCCGTTTATGGCATGGACGAGCTACCGGCCGACGGATCGCAGTGGGATCGCCTCGTCGACGATGGCGACCAGCTCGAGGTCGGCGACCTGCGCGTGCGGGTCATGGCTTGCCCTGGCCATACGCCGGCGTCGGTGACGTACGTGGCCGGCGATGCGGCGTTCATCCACGATACGCTGTTCATGCCGGATTCGGGCAGTGCGCGCGCGGACTTTCCCGGCGGCTGTGCAACCCAGCTTTGGCACAGCATACAAGCCATCCTGGCATTGCCTGACGCGACGCGGTTGTTCACAGGCCATGACTATCGCGCCAACGGCCGCGAGCCGCGCTGGGAAAGCACCGTGGGCGAACAAAGGCGGTCCAACATCCACGTCGCCGGATACGATCACGACCGCTACGTCGCCATGCGGCGCGAACGCGATGCAAGCCTGCGGCCGCCCACGCTGATGCTGCTTGCCTTGCAAGTCAACATACAGGGCGGGCGCCTGCCCGACCCGCAGGCCGACGGCAGGCGCTATTTGACGTTCCCGCTTGATGCCTTCGCGCGCCTGCACACGCCCACATCACCGGGTTGAACGCGAACAGCCGCTCAGGGCAAGGCCAGCCGCGCGTCCAAATCGACGATGGTCTGGTACAACACGCGCGTGCCGTCCAGCAGCTGGTCCGGCGTGATCGATTCTTCCGGACAATGGCTTCGGCCGCCCAGGCACGGGATGAAAATCATGCCCACGGGCCCGGTGTACGCGACGTACACCGCATCATGCCCGGCACCGCTGGGCAGCCGCATGCTCGCGTAACCCAGCGCGGCGGCGCTGCGCTCGATGGCATCCATGACCAGCGGCGCGCACGAGGTGACGCCTGATCGGCTCAGGTCGCGCAACACCGCTTCGACGCGCACGTCGGCCAACTGCGCCGCGCAAGATTCCAGCAGCCTTTCCGGGAAATCGGCGAGCACCCGCTCGTCGTCGCTGCGTACTTCCAGGATCAGCGTCACTTTGGCCGGCACCGCATTGGACATATTGGGGCTGGCTTCGATACGCCCCACCGTGGCCACGACATAGCGGTCCTGCGTATGCAGTTCGCGGGCGCGGCGGCAAGCGGCGTCGATCAGGCGTGCAGCACCGACCAGCGCATCTCGCCGCAGGTCCATGGGCGTGGTACCGGCGTGGTCGGCCTGGCCGGAAACGATGATCGACACGCGGCGTATCCCCACGATGTGGGTCACCACGCCGATGGGGATCTGTCGCGATTCCAGCACGGGTCCCTGCTCGATGTGCAACTCGACGAAGGCCGCCGTGCTGTCCGGCACCCGCAGCGGCCTGTCCAGCGCCTGCGGGCAAGCACCGATTTGGGCCATGGCCTGGGCCAGCGTTTGGCCGTCGGCGCGCGCGGCCTGCAGCATCGCGGTGTCGAGCTTGCCGGCGAAGGCCCGGCTGCCGACGCAGGAAATGCCGTAATCGCTAGGCTCTTCGGACAGGAAATCGATGACCTCGAACGGATGGGCAAGCGCCACGCCCTGCTCGTGCAAGGCATGGGCGACTTCGATGCCCGCGAGCACGCCAATGATGCCGTCGAACCGGCCGCCGGCAACCACGGTGTCGCAGTGCGAACCGGTAATGATGGGCCGCGCCCCGGCCGCCGTCCCGGCGCGCCTGCCCACGAGATTGCCGCCTTCATCCAAGCGCACATCCAGGCCGGCGGCTTGCATTTGCTCGCGCAGCCAATCGCGGGCGGCGGCAAAGTGTTCGCTAAACGCGCGCCGCGTCCACGGCACATCGGGATCGGTGAACGTTGCGAGAGTCTCGACGCGCTGCCATAGGCGGGCGGCGTCAATGGGAGGCATGCGAGAAGGAACGACGGTAGGCATGGGCAGCAATGTTACCCCTTCGCCTTCGCCGGTCCGGTGCCGGATCAGTGATCGCCGTAGCCGCGGTCTTTCAAGCAGGTGCGCAGTGCACGCTCGTAGGACTCAATGGAAACCCGGGTCGTCCATCGCGTGACGTAATCCGGATCAAAGCCGCTGTAATTGATTGCATGCCGCCGACATTCCTGCACGCTCGACGCCTGCTGGCGGCCCGGACCGGACAGGGCCTCGTTGCCGGATGGCGATGCCGCCAAGCCGTCGGACAATGCGACTGGCCCGGGCTCATAGGCCGGCGCAGGCGCGGCCGCCGCAACGGGCTGCACGGCATAGTAGGACGGACTCGAATAAACGACTGATCCGCCATACCCGTGGCGCGAACCGCTGCCCAACGACAGGGCGAATCCCGACCCGAGCAAAGCGCCCACGCCCAGGCCTATCCAAACCCCGCTGGAATGTCCATGATGGCGCCATCCCCGGTGGTGATGAGGTTTCCAGCCGTGCGCGGCCGCCTGCCCGCTTATCGCAGCCAAGGTGATCGCCAAGGCAACTGTCTGCCACTTCCGGGAAATCATGTCTGCCAACCGTTCATCCATGTCGCCGCACGGCGGCACTATGGCTACTGTACTACGCGGGCAGCGCCCGACATGCAGCCGGACGTTGCATGGCGTAACTGGGGTCGCTTACGGACCGAGGCCTGTGGATAGCCCCTAGGAAGCCCACTGTGCACAGCGTGTGGATGGATTCTGGAGAACCAAGCGTTTGGTGCCTGCCGCAAAACTTGTCCAGATTCCGGATACCAGCCAAACAGCGTTTCTACACAGCGGAAAAATTTCCTAAGCTTTTGGCCCGCAACGGTTTTTTGCGATTCGCAAGTTATCCACAGGGCATCTTAGTCACCAGTCTTTATATATACAAGCCTTGTAGATAAAACCTATTGTTCCCACCCCCAGTATGGGGGACCTGGCCCCCAAGGCAGGAAAAATGCCACTTCCAGGAACGACGCGACGCTAGACCCGCGCCAGTTTTTCCAGGGCAGCGTCTAGCGTTTCCTTCTTCTTGGCAAAGCACAACCTGGTCAGCCGGTGGTTGGAGGACGGCGCTTGGGGATCCAGGTAGAGGGCGGACACAGGAATCGCCGCCACGCCATGTTCCAAGGTCAGCCATTTGGCGAACTCAGCTTCCGGCGCATCGGAGATTTCGCTGTAGTCAGCCAGCATGAAAAAAGTGGCCGGCGTCGGCAGCGGTTTCAGGCGGGTGGAAGCAAGTCCTTGTGCGAGCTGGTCGCGCTTGGCCTGGTAGAAGTCGGGCAAGCCCAGATAGGTTGCGGGGTCCTGCATGTAGTCCGCAAGCGCGTGTTGCATCGGTGACGGTACGGTAAACACCATGAACTGGTGCACCTTGCGCAGCTCCCAGGTCAACGCCGCGGGCGCGCAGCAATAGCCCACCTTCCAGCCGGTTGCGTGATACGTCTTGCCGAACGATGAAATGACGAAGGCACGTTCGGCCAGTATCGGGCGGCGCGCCAAGCTGGCATGGCTGCGGCCGTCGAAGACGATGTGCTCGTATACCTCGTCGGCAGCCAGTAGCACGCCGGTATTGCGTACGATGGTTTCGAGCGCATCCAGGTCGGCGTCATCGAGCACGGCGCCGGTCGGATTGTGGGGAAAGTTCAGCATCAGCAGGCGGGTGCGCGGACCGATCGCGTCGGCAATGCGCTGCCAGTCGACGCGGTAGTAAGGGTCTTCGGCAGTCGGCGCGCGCATGGGCACTGGCACGGCGCGGCCGCCGGCCAGCCGGATCGCCGGAACGTAGGAGTCATAGCAGGGTTCGATGACGATGACTTCGTCGCCAGGCTGCACGGCGCAAAAAATCGTGGCCATCAGGGCCTCGGTCGCCCCGCTGGTGACGGTGACTTCGGTTTCCGGGTCATAGCGGCGGCCGTAGAGCGCGTGGACTTTGTCGGCTATCGCCTGGCGCAAGGCCGGAACACCTGCCATGGCGGGATATTGGTTATGGCCGTTTTCCATGGCACGGGCGACCAATTGCAATAGCTTGGGGTCAGGGTCGAAGTCCGGAAAACCCTGGCCCAGGTTGATGGCGCCTGTTTCGACCGCCAGGCGGCTCATGATGGTGAAAATGGTCGTGCCGACGTCGGGCAATTTGGAAACGATCATGGTTTGATGCCACTGCGGGATTAAGGAAAGGGATATCGTGCGCAATCATACGCAGCCGGTCGCGATTATTTGGAAATAACTGCAGGGATTTTTCCTGCCGCCATACGGGTAAACCTGAATAGGATTTCGCGACGGGGCGTGGGTATGCTGCCCAGCGCAGTGAAAATCAAGTATTGCGCCGCGGGTCGCCGCCGCCGTGATCTGCGGTATCGCGATGGCCGGGCTTTACCAGATGCTTCGGCGTCCGCGTTGAATCCGCCGTTCGAGTAAGCGTTCTTGATTCACTGGCACTTTGTGTTTTTATAGGACGCACGACATCATGGCTCAAACGGGCAAAGTCAAATGGTTCAACGCTGAAAAAGGTTTCGGCTTCATTACGCCGGATGCTGGCGGCGCGGACGTGTTCGCCCACTTTTCCGCCATTCAGGGTCGCGGTTATCGCAGCCTGAACGAAGGGCAACAGGTCGAGTACGAAGTCAAGGAAGGGCCGAAGGGGCCGCAAGCTGCGGACATCCGGCCGCTTTAAGCGCTCGATTCAAGGAGCCGGCCGCGGCCGGCTTTGCAGCGCCCTGCCCGTGCGGCAGGGCGTTGTTTTTGGTACCGCTATGCTGCAGTGCAGCATTAATGGGCGCCGTATGCGCGTACTTGCGTAGCAGGCGGTGATTCTTCTTGCCCCTTCGGACGAGGGAATCGGTGCGCTTGGACCGCTTGTCCATGAGAAGTTGAGAATGGGGAGCTGCGCCGTCGCTCCGCACCGATGCCGGCTGCAAGCGTGCGACAGGATCGTGTCACGGTCCAGTTTAGTGGGACAGTTTGTCGTGAGGGGACGGATCCGGGCTTAGCCGAACCCGGTAGGCAGGCAACGCCTGACAGGCCTTGTTGTTGAATACGGTGTCCATGTTGGCAGGCGCAACGACGAGCGATGTCTCTTGCCGGCGACTGCATTCGTGCGGGTTGAATCCTGTAACCCACAGGCGTCGTGAAGACGAACACCAGGCGAGGCTATGACGGTCGATGCCTCAAGAAGATGAACGTAGAACGTCTTGGTACGAAGCGGCTACGAACGCGAGCGACGCTTGGTCCCGAGCGCAGGGGCACTGAAATCGGCGAGAGGATGCGCGGTATTTCCGGATCCCGTTGTGAGATGAAGGTCCAACGAGTGGCGAATCCCGGAAGATCGCGCGTCGACAATCCGACGGTCGATGATTCCACCCGCGCACGCGTGATCGTAGGGCGCGTGAGATGACGTAAGTGGTCAGGCGGAGGGCACAGCGTGGTCATTCGTCATGACTTGGGTAAGCAGTCAAATCTTGGTCGGCACACGGCGATATTGCAGGGACCGGTGACGGTGCCGTTGAAGGACGTACTCATGGGTAAAGAGCTGCGGCAAAGCCTGTGTTGTGATCGTCTTACACAAACGACGGTCGGGTGATGTTTCACGTGGAACAACCTGGAATCACGATGCACGTGGTTCCGCTCAGGCACCAACCCGGCCGGTTGTCACGACGCCGCACCCGTTTCACCGGGCAGCCTGCGTCAGTGCGCGCGCGCCAGCGCTCCTGCTTGCGTCTAGTGTCGTCAGATATGGGCGTCATCGCGCCGCACACCACCGCCACTGCATCAACTAGTCCGTTCCGACCGACAATTTTGTTTCGGGGAAGCGTGCCGGTTGAACGTGTCAATCGCCCACAACGAAGCCGACTGCACCTGCAGGTGGGCGATCGTCGTCAAAGCTGCCTCGTCATTGAATTCAATGCATGTATGCTGTCACGTTCCACAGGGTGGTTGTCGTCTCCTGCGTTGTAGAACGCTGCACCGTACATGCCTCGGTGGCGTGGAACGAGTTGAGCAGCGGGACTGCGAATCCATGCGGCGTCAAGACTTGGCTGAGTGAATGTCAGAACAGCTTTCGCTGCCAGCCGCCGGCCGGAGGACTAATGCAAATCGAGATGACCTTGCTGCCCAATCATCTGAGATTCTGGCGTATCCAGCACGGGCCGTGCCGTGCGGCGCGGAACGTCGATCAGCATGGCGAAGCGCTCTGGCGGGTCTTGTTTCACGTGGAACACCGCTATCCCGCGGACTATAATGATTCTTTCTGCACCGTCCACATTTACCCAACCATGGATTTTCCGAGCGAGTTCGACGTCATCGTCGTCGGTGGCGGCCATGCCGGCACTGAAGCTGCGCTTGCCGCAGCCCGCGCCGGCAGCAAGACACTGTTGCTGACGCACAGCTTGGAGACGCTCGGCCAAATGTCCTGCAATCCGTCCATCGGCGGCATAGGCAAGGGACACTTGGTCAAGGAAATCGATGCGTTGGACGGCGCTATGGCCCTGGCCACGGACGAAGCAGGGATTCAGTTCCGCATCCTGAACCGATCCAAAGGTCCGGCGGTACGGGCGACCCGAGCCCAGGCCGACCGTGTGCTGTACCGCCAAGCGATCCGCCGTCGCCTGGAGAACCAGCCCAATCTATGGCTTTTCCAACAGGCGGTCGACGACCTGATGATCGAAGGCGATCGCGTCGTGGGTGCCGTCACCCAGCTGGGCATACGCTTCCGCTCGCGCGCCGTCGTACTGACGACCGGGACTTTTCTCAACGGACTCATCCACGTCGGCTTGCAGAACTACGCAGCGGGCCGCGCAGGTGACCCGCCTGCCATTACGCTTGGCCAGCGGCTGCGCGAATTGCAATTGCCACAAGGGCGACTCAAGACCGGCACGCCGCCACGGCTGGATGCGCGCACCATTGATTTCTCGGTGCTGGAAGAACAGCCCGGCGACCTGGACCCCGTGCCCGTTTTTTCCTTCATGGGCAATGCCGCCATGCACCCGCGGCAGCTACCTTGCTGGATCACGCACACCAACGAGCGTACCCACGACATCATTCGCGGCGGCTTGGACCGCTCGCCTTTGTACAGCGGGATCATCGAAGGGGTCGGTCCCCGGTATTGTCCGTCCATCGAGGACAAGATCCAGCGCTTCGCCGACAAGACGTCGCACCAAGTCTTCCTTGAGCCCGAAGGCCTGGATACTAACGAAATCTATCCGAACGGCGTTTCGACCAGCCTGCCCTTTGACGTGCAGCTGGCACTCATCCGTTCCCTGCCCGGCCTGGAGAACGCCCACATCCTGCGCCCGGGCTACGCCATCGAGTACGACTACTTCGATCCGCGGGCGCTCAAGACCTCCCTGGAGACGCGTGCGATCCAGGGCCTGTTCTTTGCTGGCCAGATCAACGGCACGACCGGCTACGAGGAAGCCGCCGCGCAAGGCCTGTTGGCTGGCGTGAATGCGGCGCTGCAGGTCCAAGGTAAAGAACCCTGGACGCCGCGGCGTGACGAAGCCTACCTGGGCGTGCTGGTCGACGACTTGGTCACCCGCGGCGTCACGGAGCCGTACCGGATGTTTACGTCGCGGGCCGAATATCGCCTGAGCCTGCGGGAAGACAATGCCGACATGCGTCTAACCGAGCACGGGCGCCGCTTGGGCATCGTCAGCGACGCCCGCTGGGACGCGTTCAACCGCAAGCGCGACGCGATTGCCGCGGAGATCGAGCGGCTACGCTCGACCTGGGTCAATCCCCGCATCCTGCCTGCGCACGCCGCGCAAGAACTGCTCGGCCAACCCATTGAACGTGAGTACTCACTTACAGATTTGCTCAAGCGGCCCAACGTGACGTACCGCCAGCTGATGCAGGCTCGCAATGGCGACGGCGAGTTGCTTGCAGGACCGGGCCTACCCGAAGGCGAACTGGCCGAGCAGGTCGAAATCCAGGTCAAGTATGCCGGCTACATCGCCCGCCAGCAGGACGAGGTCCGCAAGCACGCCGCGCACGAAAACCAGCGCATCCCTGACGACATCGACTACGACGCCATCACCAGCCTGTCGTTCGAAGTGCGTCAAAAGCTCAAGGCTGCCCGGCCGGAAACCATTGGCCAGGCCGCCCGCATCTCGGGCGTCACCCCTGCGGCGATTTCTCTGCTGCTCATCCACCTCAAGCGCCTGCACTACGGCACGCGCCGGCGCGCCGCATGAGCCTGGCAAGCCGTCCCAAGGGCGGCTTTCCCCCACGGGGGAAGGCGCGCAGCGCCAAGGCCGACGCCTTTGTCATGCGCAAGGCCGTGCCTGCCTCCGCGCCTTGGGACCGCGACGCTGCCGCGCAGCGGCTGGCAGCCGCCTGCCAGGCGCTCGGTGCAGGCTTGCCGGTCGAGCGACAAGCGCAGCTGCTCGATTACTTGGCACAGCTACAGCGCTGGAATCGTACCTATAACCTGACGGCCTTGCGTGATCCTGACCAGATGCTGGTGCAGCATCTGTTCGACAGCTTGGCCGTGCTCGCGCCGCTGGCGCGATTCCTAAGCGAGGTCGCCGCGCCGCGCCTGATGGACGTCGGTTCCGGCGCCGGATTGCCCGGCGTGGTGCTGGCCATCGCCCGCCCGGATTGGCAGGTCTGCTGCGTGGACGCGGTCGAGAAAAAAACGGCCTTCGTCAACCAAATGGCCGCGGTGCTGCACCTGCCAAATTTGTCGGCGCGCCATGCGCGGGTGGAAACGCTCGATCCCGCCGGATGCGACGTGGTGATTTCCCGTGCGTTTGCATGCCTGGAAGATTTCGCCGCCCTGGCCGGCCGCCATGTGCGCCCGGGGGGTACGCTGCTGGCCATGAAAGGCCGGCACCCCGAAGACGAAATCCGCGCCTTGCATGACGGGCAACCCTGGCAGGTGCAGCGCGTGCAGCCCCTGGATGTGCCCGAACTGCAGGCGCAACGATGCCTGATCTGGATGTGCCGGAAAGGAAGCCCATGACGACCAACCCGCCCGCAAGCACGGCCCACGTTTTCTGCATCGCCAATCAAAAAGGCGGCGTAGGCAAGACCACGACTGCGATCAACCTGGCTGCCGGCCTAGCCACCCAGGGCCAGCGCGTCCTGCTGGTGGACCTGGATCCCCAAGGCAATGCCACCATGGGCAGCGGCATCGACAAGAGCAAGCTGCAGACCAATCTTTACCAGGTGCTGATCGGCGAAGCCACCATCGCGCAGACCCGCGTGCGGTCGGAGTCTGGCGGCTACGACGTGTTGCCGGCCAACCGCGAACTGGCCGGCGCGGAGATCGACCTGGTCGATATGCAGGAACGCGAGCGCCAGCTCAAGGCCGCCTTGCAGGCCGTGGCCGGCGACTACGACTTCGTCCTCATCGATTGCCCGCCGACGCTGTCGCTGCTCACGCTCAATGGCCTGGCCGCCGCGCACGGCGTCATCATTCCGATGCAATGCGAGTACTTCGCGCTCGAAGGGCTGTCCGACCTGGTCAACACCATCAAGCGCGTGCACCGCAATATCAACCCGGAGCTGCGCATCATCGGCCTGCTGCGGGTGATGTACGACCCGCGCATGACGCTGCAGCAGCAGGTTTCCGCGCAGCTCGAGGCCCACTTCGGCGACAAGGTGTTCAAGGCCGTCGTGCCACGCAACGTGCGCCTGGCCGAAGCGCCCAGCTACGGCATGCCCGGCGTGGTCTATGACCGCAACTCGCGTGGCGCGCAGGCCTACATCGCCTTCGGCGCCGAGATGATCGAACGGGTCAAGCATTTGCGCGCGGCATCCTGATCGATCCGTCATCGGCCATGCATGTCCTTGCCAACCGAATGCGCGACGATGTTGTGCTGGGCAGCGCCGGTGCGCGCCTGTTGCGTATCGAAGAGGCTGCCCTGAATGCGACGGCGGTGCGCGAGCAGCAGCTCTACGACGGGTGGCTGTTGCGCTGGGCCGCGTCGCCGTCCAAGCGCGCGCGCAGCGTCAACGTCGTCGCGCCGCCGGCCGGGGCGTTGGACGATCGCCTGGCATTCGCCCGGCAGGTCTATGCAAGCCGCGGCATGCCCTTGGTCTTCCGGCTGACTGAGATCTGTCCGGATCCCGGGCTGGATGATGCGCTTGCCGCGCGCGGCTTTGCGGCCTACGACGAAACCTTCGTCATGTGCGCGCCGGTGCGCGAGCCCGTGGCCGGCGCGCCAGCGGCCGAGGCGCTGCGGTTCGTCGAAAACTTGCCCCTGCCTCGCTTTGCGGCCGAAGTCGGCGCGCTGCGGGGCAAGTCTGCCGGACACGTGGCTGAGCACGCCCGGCGCCTGCAAGCCCTTGCCGTGAAGACGCTGCCGCTTGTGGCGTACCGCGGCGATGCGTGCGTCGGCACGGCATTGGCTGCCTTCGACGGCGACTTGGTGGGCCTATTCGACGTCAGTACGCATCCGGACTTTCGCCGGCGTGGCATCGCCACGGCGCTGATGAACCGGCTCATGGCCTGCGCAGCCGAACACGGGGCCACGCAGGCGTATTTGCAGGTCGAATCGGGCAACGTCGCCGCCCGGAGCCTGTACGCCCGGCTGGGTTTTACGGACTGTTATCGCTATTGGTACCGCTCGCCAGCCGGCTAGGCGGGCCAGCCGCATCGACGGCGCTGCCGGCGCAACGACGCCTCGCAAATCGACAAAGGAACTTCGATCATGGCAACCAAGAAACCCAAAGGACTCGGACGCGGCCTGGACGCCCTGCTGGGCGCCGACGGGCCGGCACTGGCGGCGTTGGACGGCACGCCTGCCGCCACCCAGGGGCCGGCCGCGACGCTGCCGGTGGACAAGCTGCGCGCCGGCAAATACCAGCCGCGCACGCGCATGGACGAAGGCGCGCTCAACGAGCTGGCCGAATCCATCCGCACCCAGGGCATCATGCAGCCCATCCTGGTGCGGCCCTTGGGCGGCGACGCCCAAGGGCAATACGAAATCATCGCCGGCGAGCGGCGGTTTCGCGCGGCCAAGCTCGCGGGCCTGAAGGAAGTGCCGGTGCTGGTGCGCGAGGTCCCGGATGAGAACGCCGCCGTCATGGCGCTGATCGAAAACATCCAGCGCGAGGACCTCAATCCCCTGGAAGAAGCCCAAGGCGTGCGCCGGCTGCTCGACGAGTTCGGCCTGACCCATGAGCAGGCCGCGCAGGCCATCGGCCGGTCCCGCTCGGCCACGAGCAACCTGCTGCGGCTGTTGAACCTGGCCCAGCCCGTGCAGACCATGCTGCTTGCCGGCGACATCGACATGGGCCATGCGCGGGCACTGCTGGCCGTCGACGGCGCCACGCAAATCCAGCTGGCCAACGAAATCGTCGCCAAGCGGTTGTCGGTGCGCGAGACTGAAAAGCTGGTCACGCGCGCCGCGCGCCAGGTGCAATCGCCGGCGACCCCGGTACGCAAGAAAAGCGCCGCCAGCCGCGACCTCGCCCGCCTGGAAGAAGCCTTGTCCGACCATCTCGGCACGCGCGTGGCAATCAAGGCCGGCGCCAAGGATCGCGGCCAGATCATCATCGACTTCCACGGCTGGGACCACCTGAACGCCCTGCTCGAACGCCAGGGGTTGGCCCATGTCCTGGACGGCTGAGCGGGCGGCCGCCCTGCCGCGTATCGCCGTGCTGGCCACCGGCGGCACGATTGCCGGCGTGCAAGAGCCGGGTAGCGGCCTGGCCTACCGCGCCGGCGCCGTGGGGGTCGAGGCGTTGCTTGCCGCCGTCCCTGCCGCGCAGTGCCTGGCCCGGCTGCAGGCTGAAGCCGTCGCTGCGATCGGCAGCCAGGACATGACTGCCGAAATCTGGCTTGCGCTGGCGCGGCGCATCGGCGAAATCGCCGCTGCGGGCCAGGCCGACGGCGTGGTCATCACCCACGGCACCGACACCCTGGAAGAAACGGCCTGGTTTCTCCATCTGGCGTGCAAGGCGCGGTTGCCGGTGGTGCTGACCGGCGCCATGCGCCCGGGCGGGGCACCGGGCGCCGACGGGCCGGCCAACCTGGTGGACGCGATCGCCGTGGCGGCCAGCGGCGCCACGGCCGGTTGGGGCCCGGTGGCGGTGATGAACGGCCAGATCCATGGCGCCCGCGGCATGCGCAAAATCAACGCCCATGGCGTGTGCGCCTTCGCCTCGCCCAACGGCGGCGCGCTGGGCGAGGTTGCAGCCGGCAGCGTCATCCTCCACGCCGCGCCTGCCGCAGACGGCTTGCGTGGCCGTTTTGCCGCGCACCTGCCTGCGGCGGACGCGCTGCCACGGGTGGATATCGTCTGCGCCCACGTGGGGCAGGACCCGGCCATGATCGATTGGCTGGTGCAGCGCGGTGCGCGCGGCATCGTGCTGGCTGGCTTCGGCGCGGGCAATGCCAGCCAGGCGGTGATCGCCGCGCTGGCCCGCGCCAGCCAGGCCGGCGTGGCCATCGTGCGCGCCTCGGGCACCGGCAGCGGATTGGTGCTGCCCAACGGCGAAGTCGACGATGCGCGGCTGGGCTTTGTGGCCGCCTACGACCTCAGCCCACAAAAAGCGCGCATCCTGCTCATGCTGGCGTTGGCGCAGGACGTCGCCGGCAAGGCCCTTCAGGACTGCTTCGGCCCGGCCTGACCGGGCGGGAATGGCCGCAGGCAGGCGGCCGTTGCCCTGCGATGCCGGGTCGATTTGACAGCAAGTAAAAAAACCCGCAAAATCCTCAGTTCTCTTTTGGAGGGATGCCCGAGTGGTTAAAGGGGGCAGACTGTAAATCTGTTGGCCTTGCGCCTACGTTGGTTCGAATCCAACTCCCTCCACCAGAGTAGTAGCAGGTCATCCGTACTGACCCGGGCTGCGAGCCGAGCGACGCAAGATAGGCTCTGCCCGGTTTTTTGGTGCCGGAGGATTGCAGGAACGGGTGTAAGCATCTGGATGTTGCATCCAAAGCGGGTGTAGCTCAATGGTAGAGCAGAAGCCTTCCAAGCTTACGACGAGGGTTCGATTCCCTTCACCCGCTCCAAGGTTTCGTGCCATTGGCCGGTTCCTCGCCGGGTCGGCCAGGGGCAATGCCCATGTGGCTCAGTGGTAGAGCACTCCCTTGGTAAGGGAGAGGTCACGCGTTCGATCCGCGTCATGGGCACCACCCAATTTTGCGTCAACCCTTTTCTTCAAAGTCTGCAGCTTCAAATCCAGGTCAGGAGTCAGCCATGGCAAAAGGCAAGTTTGAGCGTACCAAGCCGCACGTGAACGTGGGCACGATCGGTCACGTTGACCACGGCAAAACCACGCTGACGGCGGCGATCACGACGGTGCTGTCGGCCAAGTTCGGCGGCGAAGCCAAGGGCTACGACCAGATCGATGCGGCCCCGGAAGAAAAGGCGCGCGGCATCACCATCAACACCGCCCACGTCGAGTACGAAACGGCCACGCGCCACTACGCCCACGTCGACTGCCCGGGCCACGCTGACTACGTCAAGAACATGATCACCGGGGCTGCGCAGATGGACGGCGCCATCCTGGTGGTGTCGGCCGCCGACGGCCCCATGCCGCAGACGCGCGAGCACATCCTGCTCAGCCGCCAGGTCGGCGTGCCCTACATCATCGTGTTCCTGAACAAGGCCGACATGGTCGATGACGCCGAGCTGCTCGAGCTGGTCGAGATGGAAGTGCGCGAGCTGCTGAGCAAGTACGACTTCCCCGGCGACGACACCCCCATCATCAAGGGCTCGGCCAAGCTGGCGCTCGAAGGCGACAAGGGCGAGCTGGGCGAGCAGGCCATCCTGAAGCTGGCCGAGGCGCTGGATACCTACATCCCGACGCCCGAGCGCGCCGTGGACGGCACCTTCCTGATGCCCGTGGAAGACGTGTTCTCGATCTCGGGCCGCGGCACCGTGGTCACCGGCCGTATCGAGCGCGGCGTGATCAAGGTCGGCGACGAAATCGAAATCGTCGGCATCCGCCCGACGGCCAAGACCACCTGCACCGGCGTGGAAATGTTCCGCAAGCTGCTGGACCAAGGCCAGGCCGGCGACAACGTGGGTATCCTGCTGCGCGGCACCAAGCGCGAGGAAGTCGAGCGCGGCCAGGTGCTGGCCAAGCCCGGCTCGATCAACCCGCACACCGAGTTCACCGCCGAGGTGTACATCCTGTCCAAGGAAGAAGGCGGGCGTCACACGCCGTTCTTCAACGGCTATCGTCCGCAGTTTTACTTCCGTACCACGGACGTGACCGGCACGATCGAGCTGCCCAAGGACAAGGAGATGGTGCTGCCGGGCGATAACGTGTCGATGACGGTCAAGCTGATCGCGCCGATCGCCATGGAAGAAGGCCTGCGCTTTGCCATCCGCGAAGGCGGCCGCACCGTCGGCGCCGGCGTCGTCGCCAAGATCATCGCCTAAAAAAGGTGTATGATGGCGGGTTCGCGGTGAAGATTTCAGCGGCCCGCCTGTAGCGACGAATCCGGACGAAGGCGCGCCTTCATCCGATTTTGTGATTTGCAGGTCTAGGGGCATAGCTCAATTGGCAGAGCGTCGGTCTCCAAAACCGAAGGTTGGGGGTTCGATTCCCTCTGCCCCTGCCACCGCCGGATAACGAACGCGAGCCGCCTCCAGGCGCGGCGGGCTCGCGCTGAATATGTCTAACACCAGCGTAGAAACCGTAACCAGTACCGCCGACCGCGTAAAGCTCGGCGTGGCCGTGCTCGTCGTCATTGCTGGCATCGTCGGCTTCTCGGTGCTGGACGGCCAGCCCATGATCGTGCGCGTAGGCGCATTCCTGGGCGGCCTGGTGCTGGCCGCGCTGATCGCGTGGACCAGCGAACCCGGGCGGCGCACCCTGAGCTTCGGCCAGGAATCCTATGCCGAGCTGCGCCGCGTGACCTGGCCCACCCGCAAGGAAACGGTGCAGATGACCGGCATCGTTTTCGCGTTCGTGGCGGTCATGGGCATTTTCCTGTGGCTGGTGGACAAGATCATAGAGTGGGTGCTGTACGGCCTGCTGCTGGGCTGGAGCTGAGGATAGCCGCATGAGCAAGCGATGGTACGTGGTCCATGTCTATTCCGGCATGGAAAAAAGCGTCCACAAGGCCCTGGTCGAGCGCATCGAGCGTGCCGGCCTGCAGGCTTCCTTCGGCCGCATCCTGGTGCCTTCCGAAGAGGTCGTCGAGGTCAAGGGCGGCCAGAAGTCCATCAGCGAGCGCCGCATTTTCCCGGGTTACGTCCTGGTCGAGATGGAGCTGACCGACGAAACCTGGCACTTGGTCAAGAACACCCCCCGCGTCACCGGCTTCCTCGGTGGCTCGGGCAACCGCCCCACGCCCATTTCCGAAAAGGAAGTGGAAAAGATCCTCTCCCAGATGGAGGCGGGCGTGGAAAAACCGCGTCCAAAGGTGCTGTTCGAAGTGGGCGAAATGGTCCGCGTCAAAGAGGGTCCCTTCGCCGACTTCAACGGCAACGTCGAGGACGTCAATTACGAGAAGAGCAAGGTGCGCGTCTCGGTCACGATTTTCGGTCGTGCCACGCCCGTCGAGCTCGATTTCAGCCAGGTCGAAAAGACCTGACATCAACCCCGGGGAGCCCGGTCCGCGCGGCCGGGCGCTTGAACCCGCAAGGAGCAAAGCATGGCGAAGAAAATCGTCGGCTTTATCAAGCTGCAAGTGCCGGCTGGTAAGGCCAACCCCTCTCCCCCCATCGGTCCGGCGCTCGGTCAGCGCGGCCTGAACATCATGGAATTCTGCAAGGCGTTCAACGCCAAGACGCAGGGCATGGAGCCCGGTCTGCCGATTCCGGTGGTGATCACGGCGTATGCCGACAAGAGCTTCACCTTCATCATGAAGACCCCGCCCGCGACGGTCCTGATCAAAAAGGCCGCCGGGGTGCAGAAGGGCTCGTCCAAGCCGCACTTGGACAAGGTCGGTAAGCTGACGCGCGCCCAGGTCGAGGAAATCGCCAAGACGAAGCAGCCGGACCTGACGGCGGCCGACATGGATGCCGCGGTCCGCACCATCGCTGGCAGCGCCCGCAGCATGGGCATTACGGTCGAGGGGGTCTAATCATGGCAAAAGTGTCCAAGCGTACTGCGGCGCTGCGCGCCAAGATCGATCGCACCAAGCTGTATCCGGTGGCCGAGGCGCTGGCCCTGGTCAAGGAAACCGCCACGGCCAAGTTCGACGAGTCCATCGACGTGGCCGTCCAGCTGGGCATCGACCCGAAGAAGTCCGACCAGCTCGTGCGTGGCTCGGTCGTGCTGCCTGCCGGCACCGGCAAGAGCGTGCGCGTGGCCGTCTTCGCCCAGGGCGACAAGGCCGAGGCTGCCAAGGCCGCGGGCGCCGACATCGTCGGCCTGGAAGACCTGGCCGAACGCATCAAGGGCGGCCAGATCGACTTCGACGTGGTGATCGCCTCGCCTGACACGATGCGCGTGGTCGGGACCCTGGGCCAGATCCTCGGCCCGCGTGGCCTGATGCCCAACCCCAAGGTTGGCACGGTCACCCCCGACGTGGCCACCGCGGTCAAGAACGCCAAGGCCGGCCAAGTGCAGTACCGCACCGACAAGGCGGGCATCGTCCATGCCACCATCGGCCGCGCGTCTTTCGACGTCGAGAAGCTGCAAACCAACCTGGCTGCGCTGGTCGATGCGCTGAACAAGGCGCGTCCCGCCGCGGCCAAGGGCGTCTACCTGCGCAAGGTCGCCGTGTCCTCCACCATGGGCATCGGCGCGCGCGTAGAAGTCGCCTCGCTGGCTGCCACCGCCCAGTAACGGGGCGGCCGGCAACGACAGACTTTGGGCTGCATCCGGACTCGTCCGGATGCTGCTGTCAAAGACCGCTGGAGCCCCAAGGCCCGGCCGGTGCCGCCATCACAGGCGGTCCGGCCTGCCGGCAGGGCTTAATACCGGAGCAGTCTGGTCCGGATCCAGCGCAGACGGCGTCCCACGGAAGAATTCTTTGACCAAGAACTCGTCCAGGTTCGCCGCATTCGGTCGACGCAGAAGGCCTTTTGGCCCGCAAGCGTCTTTTGATGGAGTGTTCAAACCGTGAGTCTCAATCGCCAAGAGAAAGCGGTGGTCATCGAGGAAGTCTCGGCGCAGGTTGCCAAGGCCCAATCGATCATCGTCGCCGAGTACCGTGGTCTGGACGTCGCCTCTATCACCGTACTGCGCAAGACTGCGCGTGAATCGGGTGTGTACCTGCGTGTCCTGAAGAACACGCTGGCTCGTCGCGCTGTCGCCAACACGGCTTTCGAGTCGCTGTCGGCACAGCTGACCGGCCCGCTGATCTATGCGATCAGCGAGGATCCGGTGGCGGCGGCCAAGGTGCTTGCCGGTTTCGCAAAGAGCAACGACAAGCTGGTCATCAAGGGCGGCGCGCTGCCCAACAGCCTGCTGAACGAAGCCGGCGTGAAGGCCCTGGCCACCATGCCGTCCCGTGAAGAGCTGCTCTCGAAGCTGCTGGGCACCCTGCAAGCCCCGATCGCGCAATTCGTACGTACGCTCAACGAAGTTCCGACCAAGTTCGTGCGCGGCCTGGCCGCCGTGCGCGACCAGAAACAGGCCGCCTGACGGGCAGCCGAGTCGAAATTCGCTGGAACGAAGCGACAACCAAACCCTGGCATTACCTATCTGGAGTTCTTGAAAAATGGCACTTAGCAAAGCTGAAATCCTTGACGCCATCGCCGGCATGACCGTGCTCGAGCTGTCCGAGCTGATCAAGGAAATGGAAGAGAAGTTCGGCGTGTCGGCCGCTGCCGCCGCCGTGGCTGTCGCCGCTCCGGCTGCCGCCGGCGGTGCTGCCGCTGCCGCCGAAGAGCAGACCGAGTTCACCGTGGTGCTGGCCGACGCCGGCGCCAACAAGGTGTCAGTCATCAAGGCCGTGCGCGAACTGACCGGCCTGGGCCTGAAGGAAGCGAAGGACCTGGTCGACGGCGCGCCCAAGCCCATCAAGGAAGGCGTGGACAAGGCCACGGCCGAAGAAGCCAAGAAGAAGCTGGAAGAAGCCGGCGCCAAGGTCGAAGTCAAGTAAGACCTGGCATGGCTTGCCCGGGGACTGCGGCATTGCCCATCCCCGGGCTTTTGCGTTTCCAGGAAACCCCTCTTGCCGTACGGGTCTAACGGTAATGGCGAGCCGGGTTTCCTGGAGTCGTACCCCGGGGCCGTGGTTGACGGCCCATGCAACCTCGAGTCGGAGTGCTCATGCCTTACTCGTTCACCGAAAAAAAGCGCATCCGCAAGAGCTTCGCCAAGCGCGAGGACGTCCTTAGCGTCCCCTTTTTGCTGGCGACGCAGCTTGAATCCTACACAACTTTCTTGCAGGCGGATGTCCCCGCCTCGGCGCGCAAGGAGGAAGGCCTGCAAGCCGCATTTACGTCGATATTCCCGATCGTCAGCCACAACGGCATGGCGCGGCTGGAATTCGTCAGCTACACGCTCGGGGAGCCGGTATTCGACGTCAAGGAATGCCAACAGCGCGGGCTGACCTATGCCTCGCCGCTGCGCGCCAAGGTGCGCCTGGTGATCCTGGACCGCGAGGTGAGCAAGCCCACGGTCAAGGAGGTCAAGGAGCAGGAAGTCTACATGGGCGAGATCCCGCTCATGACCAGCACCGGCTCCTTCATCATCAACGGCACCGAGCGCGTCATCGTTTCGCAGCTGCACCGCTCGCCCGGGGTGTTCTTCGAGCATGACCGCGGCAAGACGCACAGCTCCGGCAAGCTGCTGTTCTCGGCCCGGGTGATCCCCTACCGCGGCTCCTGGCTGGACTTCGAGTTCGACCCCAAGGACATCCTGTTCTTCCGGGTGGACCGCCGCCGCAAGATGCCGGTGACCATCCTGCTCAAGGCCATCGGCATGACGCCGGAAGACATCCTGGCGTACTTCTTCGACTTCGACGACTTCGAGCTGATGGACGAAGGCGCCGTCATGGACTTCGTTCCCGAGCGCTGGAAGGGTGAAGTCGCGCGCTTTGACATCACCGACCGCTCGGGCAAGGTGCTGGTCGAAAAGGACAAGCGCATCAATGCCAAGCACTTGCGCGACCTGGCCAACGCCGGCATCGAGCGCATCTCGGTCCCCGAGGAGTTCCTGTACGGCCGCGTGCTGGCCAAGAACATCATCAACCCCGAGACCGGCGAGGTGGTCGCCAAGGCCAACGACGAGATCAACGACTCCGTGCTCAATGCGCTGCGCGAAGCCGGCGTGCGCAAGATCCAGACCCTGTACACCAACGACCTGGATCGCGGGCCCTACATCTCGCAGACCCTGCGCACCGACGAGACCGCCGACCAGACCGCCGCGCGCGTGGCCATCTACCGCATGATGCGCCCGGGCGAGCCCCCTACCGAGGAAGCCGTCGAGGCCCTGTTCCATCGCCTGTTCTACAGCGAGGAAACCTACGACCTGTCGCGCGTGGGTCGCATGAAAGTCAACAGCCGCCTTGGCCGTGGCGACGACGCCAGCGGGCCGATGACGCTGACCAACGAGGATATCCTCGCCACCATCAAGGTGTTGGTCGAGCTGCGCAACGGCCGCGGCCAGATCGACGACATCGACCACCTGGGCAACCGCCGCGTGCGCTGCGTGGGCGAACTGGCCGAGAACCAGTTCCGCGCCGGCTTGGTGCGCGTGGAGCGCGCCGTCAAGGAGCGCCTGGGCCAGGCCGAGACCGAAAACCTGATGCCGCACGACCTGATCAACTCCAAGCCCATCTCGGCGGCGATCAAGGAGTTCTTCGGTTCGAGCCAGCTGTCGCAGTTCATGGACCAGACCAACCCGCTGTCGGAGATCACGCACAAGCGCCGCGTCTCCGCGCTGGGCCCGGGCGGCCTGACCCGCGAACGCGCCGGCTTCGAAGTCCGCGACGTGCACCCGACCCACTACGGCCGCGTCTGCCCCATCGAAACGCCCGAAGGCCCGAACATCGGCCTGATCAACTCGATGGCGCTGTACGCGCGCCTGAACGAGTACGGCTTCCTGGAGACGCCGTACCGCAAGGTGGTCGATGGCCGCGTCACCAACGAGATCGAATACCTCTCGGCCATCGAGGAGAGCCGCTACGTCATCGCGCAGGCCAACGCGCGCCTGGACGAGAACGGCGCCTTTGCCGACGACCTGGTGGCCTGCCGCCAGGCCGGCGAAACCATGTTGACCTCGGGCGCGAACGTGCACTACATGGACGTCGCGCCGTCGCAGATCGTGTCGGTGGCTGCCTCGCTGATCCCGTTCCTGGAGCACGACGACGCCAACCGCGCGCTGATGGGCTCGAACATGCAGCGCCAGGCCGTGCCTTGCCTGCGCCCGGAAAAGCCCCTGGTCGGCACCGGCATCGAGCGCACCGTGGCGGTTGACTCCGGCACCACCGTGCAGGCGCTGCGTGGCGGCGTGGTCGACTACGTCGACGCCGAGCGCATCGTGATCCGCGTCAACGACGACGAAAACGTCGCCGGCGAAGTGGGCGTGGACATCTACAACCTCATCAAGTACACCCGTTCCAACCAGAACACCAACATCAACCAGCGCCCCATCGTCAAGCGCGGCGACAAGGTCGCCAAGGGCGACGTGCTGGCCGACGGCGCCTCGACCGACCTGGGCGAACTTGCCCTGGGCCAAAACATGCTGGTGGCGTTCATGCCCTGGAACGGCTACAACTTCGAGGACTCGATCCTGATTTCCGAGCGGGTGGTGGCCGATGACCGCTACACCTCGATCCACATCGAGGAACTGACCGTGGTGGCGCGCGACACCAAGCTCGGACCCGAGGAAATCACGCGCGACATCAGCAACCTGCCCGAGGTGCAGCTCAACCGCCTGGACGATTCCGGTATCGTGCACATCGGCGCCGAAGTGCGCGCCGATGACGTGCTGGTGGGCAAGGTCACGCCCAAGGGCGAGACGCAGCTCACGCCCGAGGAAAAGCTGCTGCGCGCCATCTTTGGCGAGAAGGCCTCCGACGTCAAAGACACGTCGCTGCGCGTGCCTTCGGGCATGGTCGGCACGGTCATCGACGTGCAGGTCTTCACCCGCGAAGGCATCGTGCGCGACAAGCGTGCGCAGTCGATCATCGACGACGAACTGCGCCGCTACCGCCAGGACCTGAACGACCAGCTGCGCATCGTCGAAAACGACACCTTCGACCGTATCGAAAAGATGCTGATCGGCAAGACCGTCAATGGCGGTCCGCGCAAGCTGGCCAAGGGTTCGACCATCACCAAGGCTTACCTGGCCGACCTGGACCGCTGGCAGTGGTTCGACATCCGCCTGGCCGACGAAGAGCACGCGCTGGTGCTCGAACAGGCCAAGGAATCGCTCGAGCAGAAGCGCCACCAGTTCGACCTGGCCTTCGAGGAAAAGCGCAAGAAGCTGACCCAGGGCGACGAGTTGCCGCCGGGCGTGCTCAAGATGATCAAGGTCTACCTGGCCGTCAAGCGCCGCCTGCAGCCGGGCGACAAGATGGCCGGTCGCCACGGCAACAAGGGCGTGGTCTCGCGCATCGTGCCAGTCGAGGACATGCCTCACATGGCCGACGGCACCCCGGTGGACATCGTGCTCAACCCGCTGGGCGTGCCCTCGCGGATGAACGTCGGCCAGGTGCTGGAAGTCCACCTCGGCTGGGCGGCCAAGGGCGTGGGCCAGCGCATCAACGACATGCTGCGCGAGCAGCAGAAGGTCGAGGTCGCCAAGCTGCGCCGCTACCTTGAGCAGGTTTACAACAGCACCGGCACGCCGGCGCGCATCAACGAGCTGTCCGACGCCGAGCTGCTGGAAATGGCGCAGAACCTGCGCGATGGCGTGCCCGTGGCCACCCCGGTGTTCGACGGCGCGACCGAAGAGGAAATCGGCAAGATGCTGGAGCTGGCCTACCCGCCCGAAGTGGCCGAGCGCCTGCAGCTGACCGAAAACCGTACCCAGGCCTGGCTGTACGACGGCCGTACCGGCGAGCGCTTCGAGCGCCCGGTCACCGTCGGCTACATGCACATGCTCAAGCTGCACCACCTGGTCGACGACAAGATGCACGCGCGCTCCACCGGCCCGTACTCGCTCGTCACCCAGCAGCCGCTGGGCGGCAAGGCGCAGTTCGGCGGCCAGCGCTTCGGCGAAATGGAAGTCTGGGCCCTGGAGGCTTACGGCGCGGCGTACACCCTGCAGGAGATGCTCACGGTCAAGTCCGACGACATCACCGGCCGTACCAAGGTGTACGAAAACATCGTCAAGGGCGACCACACCATCGATGCGGGCATGCCCGAGTCGTTCAACGTGCTGGTCAAGGAAATCCGTTCTCTGGCCCTGGACATGGATTTGGAGCGTAACTGATGAAAGCGCTACTCGACCTTTTCAAGCAAGTCACTCAGGACGAGCAGTTCGATGCCATCCGGATCGGCATCGCCTCGCCCGAGAAGATCCGTTCCTGGTCCTACGGAGAAGTCCGCAAGCCGGAGACGATCAACTACCGCACGTTCAAGCCCGAGCGCGACGGCCTGTTCTGCTCGAAAATCTTCGGGCCGATCAAGGACTACGAGTGCCTGTGCGGCAAGTACAAGCGGCTGAAGCACCGCGGCGTCATCTGCGAGAAGTGCGGCGTCGAAGTCACTGTGGCCAAGGTGCGCCGCGAGCGCATGGGCCACATCGAGCTGGCCAGCCCGGTCGCGCACATCTGGTTCCTCAAGAGCCTGCCCTCGCGCCTGGGCATGGTGCTCGACATGACGCTGCGCGACATCGAGCGCGTGCTGTATTTCGAAGCCTGGTGCGTGATCGACCCCGGCATGACGCCGCTCAAGCGCGGCCAGATCATGTCCGATGACGACTACCTGGCCAAGACCGAGGAATACGGCGACGACTTCCGCGCCCTGATGGGTGCCGAGGCCATCCGCGAGCTGCTGCGCACCATCGACATCGACCGCGAGGTCGAACAGCTGCGCGGCGAGCTCAAGGCCACCAATTCCGATGCCAAGATCAAGAAGATCTCCAAGCGCCTGAAGGTGCTCGAAGGCTTCCAGAAGTCCGGCATCAAGCCCGAATGGATGGTCATGGAAGTGCTGCCGGTGCTGCCGCCGGACCTGCGTCCGCTGGTGCCGCTCGACGGCGGGCGCTTTGCGACCTCGGACCTGAACGACCTGTACCGGCGGGTCATCAACCGCAACAACCGCCTCAAGCGCCTGCTGGAGCTGAAGGCGCCCGAGATCATCCTGCGCAACGAAAAGCGCATGCTGCAGGAGGCGGTCGACTCGCTGCTGGACAACGGCCGCCGCGGCAAGGCCATGACCGGCGCCAACAAGCGCCAGCTCAAGTCGCTGGCCGACATGATCAAGGGCAAGAGCGGGCGCTTCCGCCAGAACCTGCTGGGCAAGCGCGTGGACTATTCCGGCCGTTCGGTCATCGTGGTGGGTCCGCAGCTGAAGCTGCACCAGTGCGGCCTGCCCAAGCTGATGGCGCTGGAGCTCTTCAAGCCGTTCATCTTCAACCGCCTGGAGATGATGGGCCTGGCCACGACCATCAAGGCCGCCAAGAAGCTCGTGGAAAGCCAGGAGCCGGTGGTGTGGGACATCCTCGAAGAGGTGATCCGCGAGCACCCCGTGCTGCTGAATCGCGCGCCGACGTTGCACCGCCTGGGCATCCAGGCCTTCGAGCCGGTCCTGATCGAAGGCAAGGCCATCCAGCTGCACCCGCTGGTCTGCGCGGCGTTCAACGCCGACTTCGACGGCGACCAGATGGCCGTGCACGTGCCGCTGTCGCTCGAAGCCCAGCTGGAAGCCCGCACGCTGATGCTGGCGTCCAACAACGTGCTCTTCCCCGCCAACGGCGAGCCGTCGATCGTGCCGTCGCAGGACATCGTGCTGGGCCTGTACTACGCCACGCGCGAGCGTATCAACGGCAAGGGCGAAGGCATGTTCTTCACCGACGTCCAGGAAGTGCAGCGCGCCTATGACAACGGCGAGGTCGAGCTGCAAAGCCGCATCACCGTGCGCCTGCAGGAATACCAGCGCGTCAACGTCGACGGCCAGGACCAATGGCAGGCGATCACGCGCCGCGTGGAAACCACCGTCGGCCGTGCCCTGCTGTCGGAAATCCTGCCGCGCGGCCTGTCCTTCGACGTGCTGAACAAGCCGCTGAAGAAGAAGGAAATCTCGCGCCTGATCAACCAGTCGTTCCGCCGCTGCGGCCTGCGCGACACGGTGATCTTCGCCGACAAGCTGATGCAGGCCGGTTTCCGCCTGGCCACGCGCGGGGGCATCTCGATCGCCATGAGCGACATGCTGATCCCGGACGTGAAGGAGCAAATCCTTGCCGAGGCCAACCGCGAGGTCAAGGAAATCGACAAGCAGTACTCGTCCGGCCTGGTGACCGCGCAGGAACGCTACAACAACGTGGTCGACATCTGGGGCAAGGCCGGCGACAAGGTCGGCAAGGCCATGATGGAACAGCTGGCCACCGAGCCCGTGGTCAACCGCCACGGCGAGACCGTGCGCCAGGAGTCGTTCAACTCCATCTACATGATGGCCGACTCGGGCGCGCGCGGTTCGGCCGCCCAGATCCGGCAGCTGGCCGGCATGCGTGGCCTGATGGCCAAGCCTGATGGCTCAATCATCGAGACGCCGATCACGGCGAACTTCCGCGAAGGGTTGAACGTCCTGCAGTACTTCATCTCGACCCACGGCGCGCGCAAGGGCCTGGCCGACACGGCGCTCAAGACCGCCAACTCCGGCTACCTGACCCGCCGCCTGGTCGACGTGACGCAGGACCTGGTCATTACCGAAGAGGATTGCGGCACCACCCGCGGCTATGCGATGAAGGCACTGGTCGAAGGCGGCGAAATCATCGAGCCGCTGCGCGACCGCATCCTGGGCCGCGTGGCCGCGGTGGACATCGTCAACCCGGACACCCAGGAAACCGCCATCCCGGCGGGCACCCTGCTCGACGAAGATGCGGTCGAGCTGATCGACCGCCTGGGCATCGACGAAGTCAAGGTGCGCACGCCGCTGACGTGCGAAACGCGCCACGGCCTGTGCGCGCATTGCTACGGCCGCGACCTGGGCCGCGGCAGCCTGGTCAACGTGGGCGAGGCGGTCGGCGTCATCGCTGCCCAGTCCATCGGCGAACCGGGCACGCAGCTGACCATGCGGACCTTCCACATCGGTGGCGCCGCCTCGCGTGCGGCCATGGCCAGCTCGGTGGAGACCAAGTCCAACGGTAAGGTGGGCTTTGCCAGCACGATGCGCTATGTCACCAACCCGCGCGGCGAACGCGTGGCCATTTCGCGCTCGGGCGAGATCGTCATCTTCGACGATGGCGGCCGCGAGCGCGAGCGCCACAAGATCCCGTACGGTGCCACGGTGCTGGTCGGCGACGGCGAAGCGGTCAAGGCCGGCACGCGCCTGGCCAGCTGGGATCCGCTGACCCGTCCGATCGTGTCCGAGTACGCTGGCGCCGTGCGCTTCGAGAACATCGAGGAAGGCGTCACCGTGGCGCGCCAGGTCGACGAAGTCACCGGCCTGTCCACCCTGGTGGTCATCACGCCCAAGACGCGTACCGGCAAGCAGACGCTGCGTCCGCAGATCAAGCTCATCAACGAGGCGGGCGAAGAGGTCAAGATCGCCGGCACCGACCATCCGGTGAACATTTCCTTCCCGGTGGGCGCGCTGATCACGGTGCGCGACGGCCAGCAGGTGCAGGTCGGCGAGGTGCTGGCGCGCATTCCGCAGGAATCGCAGAAGACCCGCGACATCACCGGCGGTCTGCCGCGCGTGGCCGAGCTGTTCGAAGCCCGTTCGCCCAAGGACGCCGGCATGTTGGCCGAAGTCACCGGCACGGTCTCCTTCGGCAAGGACACCAAGGGCAAGCAGCGCCTGGTTATCACCGACCTGGATGGCGTCGCCCACGAGTTCCTGATCCCGAAGGAAAAGCAGGTGCTGGTGCACGACGGCCAGGTGGTCAACAAGGGCGAGATGATCGTCGACGGCCCGGCCGACCCGCACGACATCCTGCGCCTGCAGGGCATCGAGAAGCTGGCGACCTACATCGTCGACGAGGTCCAGGACGTCTACCGCCTGCAAGGGGTGAAGATCAACGACAAGCACATCGAGGTGATCGTGCGGCAAATGCTGCGCCGCGTGAACGTCGTCGATCCGGGCGATACGTCGTTCATCCCGGGCGAGCAGGTCGAGCGTTCGGAGCTGCTCAACGAGAACGACCGTGTCCAGGCCGAAGGCAAGCGGCCGGCCACCTACGAAAACGTGCTGCTTGGCATCACCAAGGCCTCGCTGTCGACCGACTCGTTCATCTCCGCGGCCTCGTTCCAGGAAACGACCCGCGTGCTGACCGAAGCGGCGATCATGGGCAAGCGCGACGAGCTGCGCGGGCTGAAGGAAAACGTCATCGTCGGCCGCCTCATCCCGGCGGGCACCGGCATGGCGTACCACCACGCCCGCAAGGAGAAGGAAGCGCTGGAAGCCGCCGAGCGCGAAGCCGCGCGTGCGATGGCCAATCCCTTCGAGGATGCGCCGGTCACCGTGGGTGGCGATCATGGCGAAGAGCCGAGTTCGTCGCAGCCTGCCGAAGGCGACGGCCAGCCCGAGCGGTCCTGACGCACTTGGGCGCGCCGGCCGACCGGCCGGCGCAACATCGTTGCCAAGACCCCGCGGCTGCCGCCGCGGGGTTTTTTCTTCCAGAAGCGTGGTATACCACGTAATTGCGCCAAGGGAGTGCGCCGCATCCCTATTGTTGTGCAAGCCAAGCGTATTCCTGGCGCCATGACCACGGTTGGTTCGTCCTGATATATGTGGCACACCACGTATATCGACAGGCTCCAAACCCAGTTATGAAGCGGCTTTTCAGGCCAGCACGGGCGGTCGCAGTAGGGTTTCCCGTGAGCGTTGGCACGCTTGTTGCTTTATCGAAAAGGCAAGCCGGGGTGTTCCTCCTGGCAGGGAGGTTCCATGTCTGTTCTCCGCCTTTTCGGAAAAGCATGCCTGGGTACGCTGGCGTGCCTGGTCGTCCAAGGCACGGTGCATGCTGCGCAACCTTATCCGGCGCGTGAACTGCGCTTGGTCGTGCCGTTTGCAACCGGCGGCGCGGTCGATACCTTGGCGCGCGCAGTCGGCCAAAAGCTGGCCGAAAGCCTGGGCCGGCCTGTGATCATCGACAACCGTGCGGGTGCGGCCGGCGCGATCGGTTCGGAAGCCGTGGCGCGCGCGCCGGCCGATGGCTATACGCTCCTGATGGGATCGACGACGACGATTTCCATCAATCCCTCACTGAAGCTCGACCTACCGTACTCCCCTACGCGGGACTTCGCGCCCATCAGCCTAGTTGCCTTCGTGCCGCACGTGTTGGTGGTCAACCCGGAGGTACCCGCCGACAGCATCCAAGATTTCATCAGTTATGCCAAAAGTCGTCCGGTGCCGATGGGATTCGCCTCGGCCGGAGCAGGCTCGCCTCATCATCTTGCGGGAGAAATCTTCAAGTCCATGACAGGCGTGGAAATGCTCCACGTACCATACAAGGGCACTGGGCCGGGATTGGTCGACCTGATGAGTGGCCAGGTGCAGTTCATGTCCGTGGAAATGGTGGCGGCGCTGCCCCAAGTGCGTGCCGGCAAGGTCAAGGCGCTTGGCGTCGCAACCGGCGTGCGCAGCGAGGTTGCTCCCGAGTTGCGCACCGTCGCTGAAGCCGGATTGCCGGGCTTCGAAATCACATCCTGGTACGGGCTGTTTGCACCGGCCGGTACGCCCCCAGACATCGTCGCGTTGCTTGCCGAGCATGTGGACCGCGCATTGCACACGCCGCAGCTGCGCGCCAGCTTGGAAAAGATGGGCGCAACGCCCGGCGGCGGTACGCCCAAGGATTTCGCTGCCCACATCGCCCGCGAAAACGCCAAGTGGGCCAAGGCAGTGGCCGAAGCTGGCGTAAAGATCGAATAAAGACGAAAGGAGATCCGAATGCAATCGGTGGCATCGGATAAGGCAGTGGTCGAATTGAAAACGCGCCCGATCACGCATGTTTTTGGCGTAGAGATCATCGGGTTGGACCTACGCGAGCCACAGTTGGACGAGACGATTGCCGCGATACGTGATCTGTGGAACCGCCACGGCATTGTCTTGTTGCGAGGCCAGGACATCAGCAACGAGCAGCTGATTGCATTCAGTCGGCGATTCGGTGAGCTCGACCGGCACGAAACGCTCAAGCCGTTTCGTCACCCGGAACACCCAGAGTTGTTTGTTCTGTCGACCATTCCCACCGACGGCAAGCCCTCGGTCAGCGAAAACGTCGGCCGGCACTGGCATTCCGATTTGTCCTATACCTTGCGTCCGCCGCTGGGCTCTATCTTTCACGCGCGCATTCTGCCCGAAGTCGGCGGAGACACCATGTTCGCAAGCATGCATGCTGCATACGACAGCCTGTCCGACACCATGAAGTCGTTGATAGAACCACTGTGGGCCGTGCATGACTACATGCAGGTCGAAAACATGAAGAAGCGCGATCCGGAACTGGTCGCGCAGCTGCGCCAGGCCAACCCGCCGGTGGCACAACCATTGGTGCGCGTGCACGGGGAAACCGGTAGAAAGGCGTTGTACCTGAGCGAGCAAATGACCAAACGCATCGTCGGTATGACTGAGAAGGAGTCCGCACCGCTGTTGCGTTTCCTGTTCGAACACAGTGTCGATCCGCTGCATACGTACCGCCATCGCTGGCAGCCGAACGACATCCTAATGTGGGACAACCGCAGCACCATGCACCTGGCGCTTGCCGACTTCGCCCCCGGCGCGCGGCGCTACTGCGTGCGAACCACCATATTGGGCGAACCAAGTGGTTACCTGGTCTAGGCGAGTGAGGTGTCGGTAGCCGTCTTGGACCATACGCACGAAGGGGAACGACCATGTCCTATGTTGATTGCCGCCGCGGCCCAACGCGGCGACGGTTCCTACGCGCGGCGGCAACGATGCCCGCGCTGGCCGCCGGCCTTCATTTGCCCGTATGCGCGAGCGCCGCAGATAAGGTGCGCATCGGCGCCCCGTTGGCACTGAGCGGAGCGTTGGCCGACGAAGGGAAGAAGCAACAGCTCGCCTATATGCTGTGGCTGGAGCGCGTCAACGCCGCGGGCGGCATCGCCGTCGGCACGCGCAAGTTACAGGTCGAACTGGTCACATACGACTACCAATCGGACGAAAAGCGGGCGCAGCAACTGGCCGAGCGCTTGATCACACGCGATGAAGTGCATTTCATGACCGCGCCTTTTGGTTCAGGCCATGCCAAAGTCGTGGCTGGTGTGGCCGAACGTTACGGCGTGCCTGTCATCGCCGTCGCCTCTAGCGAGCCCGTCCACAACCAAGGATACAAGTATCTGTTCGGCACGCTGGCGCCGTCCATCGGATTGGTCGATGCCATGCTTGGGCACTTTCGCAAGATCAAGCCGGACTTGAAGACTATTGCCATTCTCGGCCGCAGCGACGTGTTTCCCAAGGCCATGGCCGGCGCAATGTCTGCGCAGGCCGCCAAGGCTGGCTTGCGGGTGGTTTACGAGTCGAGCTACCCGGTAGGGACCATGGACTTCAGCGGTGCGCTGACGGCGATCCGCCAAGCTGGTCCCGACTGGATCTACGTGACCGGCTACACCGCCGACCTTATCCTTGCGCGCAAGCAAATGGCTGACCTCGGGTTAGGCGCGCCGGTGGTCACCATGATCACCGGCCCCGCTTACGCCGAGTTCACGCATGGCCTAAAAGGGTTGGCCGAAAACATCACCAGCGCGACGTGGTGGCATAGCTCCCAGACATACCGGTCCGACGACGTGTTCGGCAGTACCCAGGCGTTTGCTGAAGCCATCAAGGCGCGTGCCGGTGTCGACCCGGACTACGTCTACGCTTCCTCGGCAGCAGCCCTCGTCGTGCTGCAAAAAGCCATCGAGCAGGCAGGCACGCTCGATCGTGCCCGTGTGCGTGATGCGCTTGCTGGCCTAGATGTCATGACCTTCTACGGACCGGTACGTTTTCGCGAAGACGGGATGAACGCCAACCGTGACCTGCCCATTATCCAGGTTCAGGATGGACGTCCGGTAGTCCTATATCCCACAACCATGCAGCAGGCCGAAATGCGCCTCGGCGTGCAGTAAAGGAGGTTGCCCCATGCCCAAAGTCTTGACGCCAGAGCAGGTCCAGCATTTTCATCGCGAAGGCTATGCATTTCCGTTTCACGCCATGGATGCCCAGCAGGCGCGGCAGTATCGAGAACTAATCGAGTCCTATGAGCGTGCCGCCGGGCACGACGCGAACCGTACGCTGAAGATCAAAGGGCACCTGGCGTTTCCGGCCCTGGTTGAACTGGCGCGCAATCCCAGGATCCTGGATGCCGTGGAAGACCTCATCGGACCCAACATCCTGCTGTTTGGAGCATCGATCTTTGCCAAGGATCCGGGTGACCCCCGCTATGTGTCTTGGCACCAGGATTCGGCCTACTTCGGCTTGTCGCCGCACGAGGAGGTAACCGCCTGGGTTGGGCTTACCGACGCGACCGAAGAAAACGGCTGCCTGCGCGTGCTGCCTGGCTCGCACATCGGTCCGGACTTGCGCCACGAGGAAACCTACGCACCGGACAACATGCTGGCAAAAGGCCAGACGTTGGTAGGCATCGACGAGTCCAAGGCAGTGTCCATGCCGGTGCGCGCGGGGGAGTTTTCGTTGCATCATGAGCGCACGGCGCATAGTTCCTTGCCTAACCGTAGCAAGGATAGGCGGATTGGCTTCGCGTTCTTCTATATCCCGACCCATGTCAAGCCGGTGCAAGGTCATGGTCGCGCGACGCTGGTGCGTGGCGTGGACGATTACGGATACTGGCAGCCGGACGACTTGCCTCGCATGGACCTAGATCCCGTTTCCATGCGCCAGCTACAGCAAGCCTGGGGCAGCTACAAGGACGGCGAAATCAAGCAGGCCGCCGATATGGTAGCCGGCAGCTGAGCGCAGGCGGGATCCGTCGATGGCACCGTACCTCCAAATCGTTGCCAACGGGCTAATGCTCGGGGCGCTGTATGCGTGCATCGCCGTGGGGTTTTCACTGGTGTGGGGCGTGCTCAACATCATCAACATGCTGCACGGGTCGTTCATCGTATTAGGCGGGTACCTGGTGTACTTCGCTTGGCATCACTTCGACATCAACCCGTTCGTCACGCTGCCCGCGGCCGCCGCATTGACGTTCCTCGCGGGCTACCTGTTGCAGTACGGTGCGATCAACCGTGTCGTGGCCAGGCCGGTGCTGACGACGCTTACCCTGACCTTCGGCTTGGACATGATCCTGTACAACCTGATGAACGTGTCCTTCGACGCAACGCCGAGGCGAGTGTCGCTGGACTTAGGGCGGCTGGACGTGGCCGGCGTGGCGCTGCCCATCGACCGCGTGTGGGTCATGGTACTTGCGCTGGCGCTTACCGGGCTGCTGTACGCGGTGATGCGCGGTTCCCGCCTGGGCCGGGCCATCGTTGCCGTGCGCATGGACCGCGACGCGGCGGCTTTGATGGGCATACGCGTGCCGCGCATTTATGCCGCCACTTTCGGAATCGCCGCAGCGATGGCTGGGGCTTGCGGCGCACTGATGGCGGTCGTGTTTCCGGTGACCACGGGTATTTCCGGGCTGTTGCTGGGCAAGGCGTTCGTAGTGTGTGTCATTGGCGGCTTGGGAACGGTACCGGGCGCGCTGGTCGGCGGCATGGCACTTGGAATGATCGAAAGTGCCGCGGGCCACTTCCTGGGCGCGCAGTACGCCGTGTTGCTGGGGTTCCTGGTCATGCTCGCCCTGCTGGTTGTGCGCCCGGGCGGGATCATGGGCAAAAAGGGGTACGAATGAGTGCGGCTGCATCGCCGTTTCCTCCGATGCGCGCCAGCAGCGCACACGTGCTCTTCTTGATCTGGGTCGTGCTGTTGGCGGCGTTGCCGTTTCTAGCCGGCAACTATTACGTGCGCCTGGCAACTTTCCTGTGCATGTATGCCGCCTTGGCACTGTCGTGGAACTTCATCGGCGGCTATGCCGGTTACCCGTCGTTTTCGACCGCTGCCTTTGTTGGCCTGGGCAGCTACGTCGGCGCGCTGATGCAGAATGCAGGCGTGCCCATGGTGCTGGCCTGGATCGCCGCGACGCTGGTCGTAGGTGCCTTTGCGACGCTGGCCGGCGTGGCGCTCTTGCGCTTGCGGGGTCACTATTTCGCCATCGGCTCCATCGCAATGGTCGAGGTGCTGAGGTTGCTTGCCTCATTGTGGACGGACCTCACTGGCGGCGGCGAAGGCCTGAACGTTGCCATCCTGCCCGGAGGCGCCGACTTCGCGGCGCGGGTGTTCCTGTACGCCATGCTGGCAGTCATGGTGTGCGCCTGGTTGACGGCGCTTCTGGTCGATCGCAGCCGATTGGGATTTGGGCTGCGCTGCATCGGTCAGAACGAGGATGCGGCTGACATGGTGGGCATCGGCATCGAGCGCTACAAGACTGCCGCCTATGCGCTGTCGGCCGTGTACTGCGGAACGGTCGGCGCTATCTATGCGTCGTGGGTGTCTTATATCGCGCCGGACGACGCCTTTTCGATTCTGCTGACGCTGAAGGTGCCTGTCATGGCCATGCTGGGCGGCGTAGGAACGGTGTATGGGCCAGTGCTTGGTTCCGCCGCCTTCGTGCTGCTGGAAGAAACAGTGTGGGCGAGGTTTCTGGATTGGCACCAGGCCATTTTGGGCGCCATCGTCGTCTTGCTGGTCTTCGCGTTGCCGGGAGGGCTATTGGGCTTGCGCCTGCCTGCCAAGCGGCTTGGCCGCGGAGGTGCGTCGCGATGACGGCGCTGCTCCAGGTTTCCCATCTCAGCAAGCGGTTTGGCGGCTTGCAGGCGGTCAGGGATGTCAGCTTCACCTTGAACGAAGGAGAAATCGTCGGCCTGATCGGCCCGAACGGCGCGGGGAAGACGACGCTCGTCAACCTGATTACTGGCGTGCTGGCGCCGACGTCTGGGTCGGTGGTGTTTTGCGGGCGCGACGTCACCGGCCAGCGCCCACACCAGGCCGCACGCAGCGGCCTGGCGCGCACTTTCCAGATCGTCCAGCCGTTCCCGACTATGACGGTGCTGGAAAACGTCATGGCCGGCGCGCTTTTTGCCGCGCAGACGGCATCACGCAGGCAGGCTGAGCAGGCGGCGATGCAGCACCTGGAGTTCGTCGGTTTGGCCGATCAGGCGCATCAGCCGGCGTCGTCGCTGACGTTGCCCTCCCGCAAGCGCCTAGAGCTGGCCAAGAGCCTGGCCATGCAGCCGCGGCTATTGTTGCTCGACGAAGTCAACGCTGGCTTGAATAGCGGTGAGATTGACCAGGCGATGGCGTTGATGCGTGCCATCGCCGCAAAAGGGATAACCATTCTCCTGATCGAGCACCTGATGAAAGTGGTTTTGGGGCTGAGCCGGCGCATCCTGGTGTTACACCAGGGCCAGCTCATCAGCGAAGGAGAACCCGCGGCGGTGATTGCCGATCCGCGGGTGGTCCAAGCCTACCTGGGCAGCAAGTTCGCCGAACGGCTCCGCGGCGATCGCGTTGTCTGACCACCGCCATGGCTAATTCACCACTACTGCGTATATGCGGTTTGCAGGCCGGCTACGGCGATGTCCAAGTGCTATGGGGCGTGGACTTGGAGGTGCCGGCAGGCGAAATCACCTGCATCGTCGGCTCCAACGGCGCGGGCAAGACAACGCTGCTGCGTGCGATCTCGGGCATAGTGCCAACCCGAGCGGGCCAGATCGAATTCTGCGGGCGCGACATGACTGGCGCCGGCCCGGATGCCATGCTGGCCGCGGGCGTGGCGCATGTTCCCGAAGGCCGCAGGCTGTTCAAGGGCATGTCCGTACGCGATAACCTGCTGGTGGGTGCCTACCTGCGCCGTGCAACGCGCGCCGAAATCGAGAGGGACCTGGATGCGGTGTACGCCCTTTTCCCGATCCTGAAAGAGCGCCAGCACCAAGATGCCACGACCTTGTCGGGCGGCGAACAGCAGATGTGCGCGATCGGCCGCGGCATCATGTCCAGGCCGCAGCTGTTGATGATAGACGAACTGTCCCTTGGCCTGGCACCACGCGCGGTGGAGCGTCTGGGCGAAGCGCTGCGAGAAATTAACCGCGCGGGAACAACCATTTTGCTGGTCGAGCAGGATGTGCTCGCTGCCTTCGACTTGGCGCGCTGCGCGTACGTGATAGAAACGGGCCGTGTCGCCTTAGCGGGCGATACCCATACGTTGGCGGCCGACCCACGCGTGCGCCAAGCCTACATGGGCCTATAGGCCAATCCAGTGTGACGGCCTTGGTCTAAATACGTGGCATACCACATATTGCATCAAGCCGGTGCGCTGGCCGGTGCATGCGGACCATGTCGGTGCATGGCCGGAGGCACGCGACTGTGGACAGGTGGCGGCTGTGGCACCTAATAGGTGGTACACCACATATTTTTCGGAAAAATTGTCATAGATAAATCAACAGCTTATCCCTTGCCGGTGTGGGTTGTCGACGCGGGTGGCACGCATATTGCTTTGTCCTTTGGTGCATACAGCCAGCAATTCGCAAAGGACGGCAATGGCAACGACAGTACTGCGCGGCGGGCGCATCATCGATCCCGCAAACGGTGTGGACCAGGTTGGCGACCTGGTGGTGCGCGACGGCCGCATCCTCGGTATCGACGTACCAGAAGGCGCCAACGCGGATGAGGTCATAGATTGCCGTGGCAACCTCGTATTGCCCGGCCTGATCGATACCCACGCCCACGTGTACCGATATGTGACGGGACGCTTCGGGCTGGATCCCGATACCTGCGGGGTGCAATCCGGCGTGACGACCCTGGTCGACCAAGGTGGCCCGAGTTGCATCACGCTGCCTGGTTTTCGGCACTACGTCGCCGAGCCGGCGGCCACGCGCGTGCTTGCCTTCATTTCGGCCTACCTGGTGGGCGGGCTGGAAGGCCACTATTACCCCGAGCTCTACCGCCCCCAATGCCTCGATCGTGACGCCACCGTCAAGGCCGCACTAGCCAACCCTGACTTGGTGCGCGGCATCAAGGCGCATGCCGAGTTGGGCGGGTTCCAGCGCTGGGGGCTGGAGGTCATGCGCGTGGCGGCGCAAATCGGCAAGGATACGGGCCTGCCCCTATACATCCACTTCGGTCAGTTGTGGCCATCGCCCAAGAGCGGCGCGCTCCAGGTGGATCCAGACAGGATTCTCGACCAGGTGCTGGATCTGCTCAAGCCGGGCGACGTGCTCGCGCATCCTTTCAGCCGCCATCCCGGCGGATTCGTCGGCACCGACGGCAAGGTGCATCCCCTAGTCAAGGAGGCCGTCGAGCGCGGCCTGAAGATAGACGTCGGGCACGGCTCGCATTTCAGCTTCGACATGGCCCGGCGCGTCATCGACGCGGGATTCCTGCCCGATACGCTGGGTGCGGACATGCATGGCTACAACACCAAGGTTTCACCGCCGCCCGGCACCCCGGATGCGCACCCGGACGAAGGCGATCACCTGTTCGCCGGCGCGGTGCGCTTCTCGCTCGTTTCCACCATGACAAGCATGCTGGCGCTGGGGGTGCCGCTAGAGAAGGTCGTACCCATGGCCACGAGCAATGCCGCCGCGCTGTTGGGCCTGTCGGACGAGCTTGGGCATCTTGCCCCGGGGGCGGTCGCTGACGTTTCCGTGCTGTACGACGAGCGCGGCAAGTGGACGTTGCGCGACAACGAAGGCAACCAGGCGGTCACCACGCGCATGCTGCGTCCGCGCCTTTGCCTGCGCGCCGGCGTGCGCCATGAGGCGCAGGCCGAAATCCTTCCGCAACCCATGGCCGCATGAGGCTGCCATGACGCAAGCACACCCCGACATCCACGGCCAGGGCATCGGCGCGCGGCTGCCGCGCAAGGAAGACCGCCGCTTCCTGCATGGCCAGGGGCAATACGTGGGCGATATCCGCATGCCCGGCATGCTGGAAGTGGCGTTCGTGCGCTCGCCGCTTGCGCATGCCCGCGTACGCGGCATCGAGAAGCCTGCCGGGTTCGAGCACCTGGTCTACGGCATGCGCGACTTGAACGGCGTCAAGCCCATCCTGGCGGCGTCGGGGCTGCCGGGATTCCGCCGGTCGGTGCAATATCCGCTGGCCTACGACAAGGTGCGCTTTGCCGGCGAAATGGTCGCCATGTGCGTAGCGCCGACGCGCGCCCAGGCCGAGGATCTGGCCGAGCAGGTCTACGTGGATTACGAAGAGTTGCCGGCGGTAGTGGACATGCACGAGGCGGCCGAGGGCCGCTCGCCGGAAATCCTGCACGACGGCTGGGACCGCAACGTCTTCCTGGAAACGTTGGTGGACAAGCCCGCCGCGTCGGCGCCAGCCGATGCGGTAAAGGTTGCGCGCAGGCTGCAGACCTCGCGCCAATGCATGGTGCCGCTGGAGGGACGCGGCGTGCTGTGCTGGTGGGACACGCGCCTGGACCAGCTCGTCATGATCAGCGCCGCGCAGATGCCACACATCAACCGGGCCGGCCTGGCCGAATGCCTGGGGTTGGACCAGGGGCAGATACGCGTGATCTCGCCGGACGTCGGCGGGGGATTCGGCTACAAAGGCTTGCTGCTTCCCGAAGAGGTGTGCTGCGCGTGGCTGGCGATGCGGCTGCGCCGTCCGGTGCGCTGGCTCGAAGACCGGCGCGAGCACCTGGGCGCCAACGCCAATTGCCGCGAGCACGCCTACGACATTGCGGTACAGGTCGATCGCAGCGGCCGGCTCATCGCCATTGAATGCGACGCCATCGTCGATTCCGGCGCGTACTCCTCCTATCCCTTTTCGGCCTGCCTGGAGGCGGCGCAAGTCGGCTCCATCCTGCCCGGCCCGTATCGCATGGACGGCTTTACCTGCCGGACGCGATCGGCCGCGACCAACAAACCACCCATCCTGCCGTACCGCGGCGTGGCGCGCACGGGCGTGTGCTTCGCGCTGGAAGTCATGCTCGATCTCGCCGCGCGCGAACTGGGCATCGAGCCTTACGAGCTGCGCGAACGCAGCCTGGTGCGCGCCGAGGACATGCCCTATACCAACATCACTGGCAAGCTGTTCGATTCTGGCGACTATGCCGCATGCATGCGCCGCGCCGTCGACGGTCTGGGCTGGGCGCAGTGGCGCGCGCGCCAGGCGCAGCACCAGCCGCCCGGCTCGCGCCCGCAACGACGCATCGGCCTGGGGTTGGCGGTGTTCTGCGAGCAGGGCGCGCACGGCACCTCGGTCTACCACGGATGGGGGATCCCCATGGTGCCTGGCTATGAGCAATGCCATGTGCGCATGACGCCCGACGGCGTGCTCGAAGTGCAAATCGGCGTGCATTCGCACGGCCAAAGCCTGGAAACCACCATGGCGCAGGTGGCCCATACGGTGCTCGGCATCGCGCCCGAACAGGTGCGCGTGCTGCACGGCGATACCGCCACCTCGCCCTATTCCACCGGTACCTGGGGCTCGCGCTGTGCCGTCATGGCGGGCGGCGCCGTTGCGACGGCCTGTGAGCAGCTGGGCGAGCGCCTAAAGACCGTCGCCGCAGCGCTGATGGGCGTGCCGGTCGAGCAGCTGCGCTGCGCCGATGGCGGTGTCGCTACCGCCGACGGCACGCAGCGCATGCGCTACGCCGAGCTTGCCCATGTCTGGTACCGCGCGCCGCAACGGCTGCCCGCCGGTGTCGACCCGGGCGGCCTGCAGCTGACCGCCGGCTACCGTACGCAGCCGGATTCCGGCACCTTCAGCTACGCCTGCCACGCCTGTGCCGTCGAAGTCGATACCGCAACGGGATTCGTGCGTCTCTTGGACTACGTGGTGTGCGAGGACGGCGGTGTGCTGCTCAATCCCATGGTGGTCGAGGGTCAGCTGCTGGGTGGACTCGCCCAGGGGATAGGCACGGCCCTTTACGAAGAAATGCCTTTCGACGAGCAGGGCCAGCCGTTGGCGTCCACGCTGGCCGATTACATCGTGCCCGGCGCGGGCGAGATGCCCAATGTCCGGATCGAGCACATGCAGACCCCCAGCCCTTTCAGCAAGTTCGGCCAGAAAGGCATCGGCGAAGGCGGCGCCATTGCGCCGCCAGCGGCCATCGTCAACGCGATCAACGACGCACTGGCGGGGATAGGCGCCGAAGTGCTTACCCTGCCCGCCAGTCCCCCGCGGGTGTTGGCCGCCATCGAAGCGGCGGGAGGCTGCGCATGAAACCGGTCGCCTACCAGCTGATCAGGCAGCTTGACCTGCCAGGGGTCATCGCCGGCCTGCAGACTGACGAATCCTGCAAGGTCATCGCCGGCGGGCAGTCGCTCGGCGCGATGCTCAACCTGAGGCTGGCCCGCCCGTCCACCCTCATCGACCTGGACGGCATCGCGGACTTGCGCCGTGCCGAGCTGTCCGGGTCCGACCTGGTCCTGGGCGCGATGGTGACGCATGCACGCATCGAGGACGGCGAGGTACCGGACGTCACGGCTGGCATGATGCCCCGGGTGGCGCGCGGCATCGCGTATCGCGCAGTGCGCAACCGCGGCACCGTTGGCGGCAGCCTGTGCCATGCCGACCCGGCGGCCGACTGGGCGAGCGCCTTGGCAGCGGCCGGTGCCTTCTGCGAACTGCAAGGGCCGCAAGGCACGCGCGCCGTGCCGGCCGCCCGGTTCATGGTCTCGGCGTTCGAACCGGACCTGCAGCCCGGCGAAATCCTTGCGCGCATCCGCGTGCCCGCGTTTGGCGCGGGCGCGCGCTGGACCTATCGCAAGCACTGCCGCAAGACCGGGGAATTCGCCCTGGCCATCGTCGCCGGACTGCGCGACCCCGCCCGTGGCGTCGAGCGCATCGTTTTCGGCGCCTTGGACGGCCCGCCGTGCGTCATCGAGCGCGCCGGCCTGTATGACGGCTTGGCGCAGGAGGCGGGGCGCCTTGCCTTGCTGGACGAAGCGGGCCTGGCCGGCGCGCAGCGCCGCGCCCTGCACGCCGATTTGCTGGCGGCCGCGGCCGCAGACATGGGAGTCAGAACGTGAGTGGGGAGAATGCCTTTCCAGAAGTTTTTCCGCAGGCGGAGCAGGTCGACGTGCGCCTGACCGTCAACGGACGCGAGTATGCGGTGCGTTGCGAGCCTCGCACCCACCTGGCCGACGCCCTGCGCGAGCATTGCGGCCTGACCGCCACCCACATCGGCTGCGAGCACGGTGTGTGCGGCGCCTGCACGGTCGAGGTCGACGGCGCCCCGCAGCGCGCCTGCCTGCAGTCGGCGCTGCGCTTCGAAGGCAAATCCATCACCACGCTCGAAGGGCTCGAAGACGATGCGCTGACCGATGCGCTGCGCGCGGCCTTCACCGCCTGCCATGCCCTGCAGTGCGGCTACTGCACGCCCGGCATGCTGATGACCGCGCGTGACATCGTGCGCCGCCTGCCCGACGCGGACGCGGCGCGCATACGCGAAGAGCTGGCCGGCAACCTGTGCCGCTGCACGGGCTACCAGGGAATCGTCGCCGCCATCGAGCAGGTGCTCGCCACCTACCGGTCGGAGCGCCGCCATGCAGCTTGAGCAGACGTTTACCGTGGCCGCCTCGCCCGAGGCGGTGTGGCAAGCCTTTCACGATCCAGCCCTGCTGGTGTCCTGCTTGCCCGGGGCGTCGCTGCGCGCGCCGGCGCAGGATGGCGTACTGCCGCTTGCCTTCAAGGTCAAGCTCGGTCCCATTGCCGCGGCGTTTGCCGGCGAGGGGACGCTGGCGCTGGACGAAGCCGCGCGCGCAGGCGTCTTCAGCGGCCAGGCCGCCGACGGCCGCAACAACAGCCGCGTCAAAGGCCAGGCGCGTTTTCGCACCGAACCCGACGGCCAGGGTACGCGCGTGGCGGTGGACGTGTCCTTCGCGATCACGGGTACGCTCGCGCAGTTCAGCCGCGAGGGCATCGTCCGCGCACTAGCCGACCAGCTCACGCGCCAGTTCGCCGAAAACCTGCAGGCGCAACTGTCGGCAAACCGGGCAAGCGCGCCAGGCAGCAAAGAACCCGCCGTGCAGTCGACCGAAACGATCGGCGGCGGCGACGGCCAAGCCGTCGGCCAGGCGGCGGGCCACCCTGCGCCTGGCCATCGCGCGACGCAAGGGCAGGCGCTCAACCTCTGGACCTTGTTGGGCGCGTTGCTCAAGGGCTATTGGCGTCGGCTAACCGGCGGGAGGGCGTCATGACCGGACTGCGATCCATAGCTGCATGTGCCGCGCCTTATCGCGGCGCGCAGCTATGCGACGTGCGCCGCTTGGCAGAGATGCTGCCCGGCCTGGACGAAGGAGTGCTGCTGCATGCCGGCCCACCCTACGAAGGCCGGCCAGCGCCTGCGCCGGTGCGCAACGCCGCGGCGCAGGCACTGCTGTTCGAAGGGGCGGCGGCCGATTTCGAGGAGGCGTTGCGCCTACTCGATGGCGACGAATATTTCCTGGCGCCTGCGCAAGACTATGGCGTGGTCACGCCGCTTGCGCAGGTGGTCTCCGCGTCCATGCCGGTGCTGGTGGTCGGCGACGAGGAGCGCCTGGTGTGTGCGCCGGTGGTGGAAGGACCGCCGCCGGCGCTGCGCTTCGGCTCGCCCGATGCGCAATGCCTGGCCGCGCTGCGCGCGCATGCCAGCATGGCGCTGCGCGAGCTCGGGCCGGCGCTGCGCGAGCATCCCGTGGACGTCGCCGACGTCGTTGCCCAGGCGCTGGCCGCCGGCGACGAATGTCATTCGCGCACGGCAGCGGCCAACCAGGCGCTGATCGATAGGCTCGATGGCATCGCCGACGACTACCACGCGCTGCTTGCGGCCAACCCGGGCTTCGTGCTGCCGGTGATCATGGCCGCGAGCGCGTGGGCGCTGGCCGGCAGCAGCAGCATCGAAAGCGTCGGCGGCAATGGGCTGGCGTTTGGCGTGCGGCTGTCGGGCGCTGCGACCTGGCGCACGGCGCCGGCACAGCCGCCGCAGGGCACGCGCCTGCCGGGCGCGGCACAGGCGCAGGCGTTGGGCGCCATCGGCGATAGCGCCGTCATCGATTTTTGCGGCCTGGGCGGGCAGGCGCTGCATTACGCGCCGACCTTGGTCGAGGAATGGCGCGATCGATTGCCGCCGGATTGGGCTGCGCGCGCCGGCATGCTGGTCGATCCGGCCAATGGGACCGTCAGCGCGGCGCGCATCGCGGCCTCGGGCATGGCGCCCATCGTGCATCTGGCCATGGTCGGCGCAACGCCTGCAGGCGGCATCGTCGGGCGCGGCTTTTATCTGCCGCCGGTCGATATTTTTGCCGCCGAAGCGGCTGGCAGCACGGCGCCCGGCACGGCGTGCGGGACGGGGGGCGCGCGATGAGCGTCAAGGACGCGGTGGTCATCGTCACCGGCGGGGCCAGCGGCATTGGCCATGCAGTGGCCGAGCACCTGGCCGAGCAAGGCGCGCGCGTGGTCATCGGCGACGTCGCGGGCGCGCCGCAGGCGGCCCAGGCGTTGGCTGCGCGCGGCCTGTCGGCCAGCGGCGTGCAGGTCGACGTCGTCGATCCCGCCCAGGTCGCGGCGATGGTCGAGCATGCCGAATCGCTGCACGGCCGCCTGGACGTGCTCGTCAACAATGCCGGCATTTATTCGTCGCTGGTGCCCAAGCCGTTTGACCAGTTGACGGTGCAGGAGTGGCGCCGGGTGCTGGACGTCAACGTGATCGGCCTGTTCCTGTGCTGCAAGGCGGCCGCGCAGGCCTTCCGGCGCGCGGGCGGCGGCCGGATCATCAACATTTCCTCCGGCGTCGCCTTCAAGGGCAATCCGCTCATGGCGCATTACGTGGCCAGCAAGGGCGCCGTGGTCTCGCTGACGCGCGCGCTGGCCACCGAGCTGGGTCCGGAGAACGTGCTGGTCAACAGTGTCGCGCCCGGCTTCACGCTCAGCGACGGCGTCGGCCGCAACCCCACGCTGGTCGACGGCGTCAAGGGGCCGTCGCTCAAAAACCGGGTGCTGGCGCGCGACATGTATCCGGCTGACCTGGTCGGCGCGGTGGCGTTCTTCGCAGGCAGCGGCGCGCAGTTCATCACCGGCCAGACGCTGGTGGTCGACGGCGGCGCCTACTTTCATTGAATTCCTCGGCAAATCATGGGCATTGCCATACCCGTCATCGACCTGGAACCGGCGCTCAAGGGCGGCATCGTCGAGCGCATGCGCGTGGCGCGCGAAATCGACGATACGTGCACGCAGATCGGCTTTTTCACGATCGTCGGCCATGGCGTGCAGCCTGCGCTGGTCCGCGAACTGCGCGAGTTGTCCTACGCATTCTTCAACCTGCCGCTGGAGGAAAAGCGGCTGGCTGCGCCGCCGGATCCCAGCATCCCACGAGGCTACCGCGGACTGGGCTTCGAGGCGCTGGCCGCGGGCAATGACCGTCGCACGCCGCCGGACATCAAGGAGTACTACCACTTTGGCCGGGAGAGCTGGCCCGAGGACCCCTACTACACCCAGGGCGAAGGCCGGCGCTACTTCATCCCCAATATCTGGCCCAGCCGGCCGGCAGGTTGGCGCGAGACGGCCAGGCGCTATTACCTGGCCATGGAGCGCCTGACCGAAACCATGATGGACCTGGCCGCGCTCGGCCTGGGGCTGGACGAGCATTTCTTCCGCGACAAGATAGACCGGCACATCACGGCCATGCGCATCAATCATTACCCGGCGCAAACCGTGTCGCCCGAGCCCGGCCAACTGCGCGCGGGCGCCCATACGGACTATGGGCTGCTGACCATACTGAACGGCGAGAACACGCCCGGCGGGCTGCAGGTGCTGACCCGCGGCGGGCAATGGGTCGACGTGCAGACCGACCCAGACGCCTTCGTGGTCAATATCGGCGACCTATTGATGCGGTGGACCAACGACCGCTGGGTTTCGAATACCCACCGCGTGGTCAATCCGCCGGGCGACGCCGCCCAGCAGGCCCGGCTATCGATCGCCTTTTTCCATCACCCGAACTACGACGCGCTCATCGAATGCGTGGCGCCTGCGGGCAAGGCCAAGTATCCACCCGTGCGATCGGGCGCGTACCGGGACATGAAGTACCAGCAAACCCGCGTCTGATCCGACGCGCCGAGCAGTCCAACCTCGCCGTTTCGCTACGGAGTGACACCATGATCCAGAAAACCCGGCTTTACGCTGTGCTGGCCGCCAGCATCCTGTTCGCTGCGCCGGCCGTGGCGCAGAACACCATCAAGATCGGCGTATCCCAACCCCTGACTGGCGCGGTGGCGGCCTCGGGCAACTACGTCGCCAACGGCGCACGCCTGGCTGCCGAGCATATCAACAGCCAAGGTGGCGTGCTGGGGCGGCAGATCGAGCTCGTGATAGAGGACAACAAGTCCAACCCGCGCGAGGCCGTCAACACCGCCGAGAAACTCATCCTGCGTGACAAGGTGCCGGTGATGATCGGCGCGTGGGGTTCGACGTTTACGCTGGCCACCCTGCCCAAGCTAGAGGAGTATGGCATTCCCATGGTCGTCGAGACGGCTTCTTCGTCCAAGGTGACCACTTCCGGCAACCCCTGGGTGTTCCGCATCAGCCCGACCTCGCGCATGGAGGCGCAGGCCTTCGCCAAGAAGCTCGCCTCGTTCGACCCGCCCATCAAGAAAGTGGACTTCCTGTCGGTCAACAACGACTGGGGCCTGGGGGCGGCCACCGAGTTCAAGGCCATGTTCGCCAAGGAAGGCATAGAAATCGGCCGCATGGAAACCATGGCGCCCGAAGCGACCGACCTGTCGGCGCAGCTGGCCGCGCTCAAGGGATCGGGCAGCGACACGCTCATCGTGACTTCCGGCGTGGAGCAGTTGACGCTGGCCATCCGCCAGGCCGCCGAGCAGCGCCTGTCCCAGCGCATCGTCACCACGGGCGGGTCCTTCCCCGAGCAGTTGCTGGAGAACCCCGGGCCCAAGGGCTACGTCAGCACCCATCTGCTTTTCTTTTCGCCCTGGACCGCCGACAAGGCGCTCTACCCGGAAATCGCCAAGGCCTACATGGACGGCTGGAAAGCCAAGAACCTGCCCTTTCCCGGCCTGACCGAGGGCTTTCGCGGCTATGACGCGGTATTGACGGTGGCCGAAGCCCTGCGCCTGGCCGGCAGCGACGATCCCAAGGCCATACGCGACGCGCTGTGGAAGACCAAGGTCAAGGGCGTCAACGGGGATATTTCGTTCGTCAAGGATGGACCGGCCGGCAAGGAAAGCGGCCAAAACGAGCCCAACGTCTACATCGTGCAGCTCAAGGACGGCACCGTCACCGCCCAATAACGCCTGCCGCCGGCCGCGGCGGGCGCGGCATCCCTATCCTGCCGCGGCGGTGGCCGGCACACTGTTTCGGAGCACGACTTGGATCAATTCTTGCAGCATGCCGTCAACGGGCTGGTGCTGGGCGCGACCTACGCGCTGCTGGGCATCGGCCTGACCTTGATCTTCGGCATCATGCGCGTGGTCAACTTCGCCCATGGCGAGCTCTATGCCCTGGGCGCCTACGCGGCGTACGCCATGGTGTCGCTGCTTGGCCTGGATTTCTTCAGCGCCCTGGTTTTTTCGGCCGCCATCGGTTTCCTGTTCGGCTGGGCGATCGAATTCCTCCTGCTTCGCCGCTGCAAGCTCGAGAACATCGACGAGGTCATGCTGATCATGATCGGCGTCATGATCATCATGCAGAACGCCGAGCTCATGCTTTGGGGCGGGGTGGGCAAGACCGTGCCGTCGCCCTTCCCGCAGGAACCGCTGGTGTTCGGCGAAGTATCGTTGTCACCCATACGGTTGTTCGTGCTGTGCGCGGCGGCGGTGTTGCTGGTGGCGTTCTACTTCGTCATCGAGCGCTCGCGGCTGGGCATGGCCATGCGCGCGACCTTCCAGGACCGCGACGCGGCCCGGATCGTCGGCGTGAACGTGTCGCTGATTTACACGCTGACTTTCGCGCTGGGCTCGGCCTTGGCGGCCGTCACCGGCGCGCTGCTCGCGCCCATTTTCATGGTCAGCCCCACCATGGGCGACCTGGCCAGCCTCAAGGCCTTCGCCATCGTCATCCTGGGTGGCCTGGGCAACATCGCGGGTGCGGGCCTGGGCGGCTTCGCGCTGGCGATGATCGAGGAATTCGGCGCCGGCTACGTTTCCACGGCCTACCGCGATGCGCTGGGCTTCTTGGTCATCCTCGCGGTGATGATCGTGCGTCCACAGGGACTGTTTTCAGTCAAGGAAAGGGTGGGCTGACATGCGCTGCATCGTTTTCCTCGCAAGCGTGGCGGCGTTGGCCGCGCTGCCGGTCGTCTGGCCGGATCCCTACGTGCTGTCGGTGATGTCCGCCACGGGCATCATGATCGTGGCGGCGATCAGCCTGAATCTCCTGCTGGGGTTCACCGGCCAGCTCAGCCTGGGCCATGCGGCCTTCTTCGGCATCGGCGCCTATACCACCGCGCTGCTGTCGCTGGGCTTTGACGTCAGCCTGGGCTGGGGCGAGCCGCTGGTGGTGCAGCCCAAGCCTGTCTGGATGGCTTTTGCCAGCGGCGTCGCCGCGGCGGGCTTTTCCGGGTGGGCGCTGGGCAAGCTGGCTTTCCGCGTGCGCGGCGCGTACTTCGTCATCGTTACGATCTGCTTCGCGCAGGTCATGCGCATGGTCGCCCTCAATTGGGTGGACCTGACCGAAGGCCCCATGGCGCTGACGGCCATCCCGCCGCTGTCGCTTTGGGTGCCGGGCGCCGGCGTGGTCGACCTCGTCAGCAAGGCGTCCACCTACTGGCTGGTGCTGGGCGCGGGGGTGATCGCCTACCTGCTGGTCGCGGCGCTGGTGCACAGCCGCATCGGACGTGCCGTCGTGGCCCTGCGCGAAAACGAAATCCTGGCCAAATCCATCGGGATCCACGTCACGCATTACCTGGTCATCGCGTCAGTGTTTTCGGCGGCCATCGCCGGCGCAGCGGGCGGCTTGTATGCGCACACCGTACGCATCATCGACCCGGACGTGTTTCTCTTCATTTACACCATCACCATGGTGATCATGGTGATCGCCGGCGGCAAAGGCACGCTGGCGGGGCCGGTCGTGGGCGGACTGCTGTTCGGCCTGTTGCCCGAAGTGCTGCGCGGCGTGGTGGCGCCCGAGGTGCAATGGATGCTGTACGGCGCGCTCATGATTCTCGTGCTGCTGTTCCTGCCCAAAGGCATCGTCCCGGCGCTGGCTGCACTCGCCCGGCGCTTGCGCAGCCCAGGCCGGGCGCTGCCGCAATCGCCCGGCGTGCGCGCCGCAGCCGCGCAAGGAGGCAAACCATGAACGTCGCCACCATCGTTTCCCGCGCGCCGGCGTCAACCGCTGGCGCAGCGGCGGCATCGGCTGGCGCCATGGCCGTTGCGGCATCGGCGCAGCAGCGGTGCGCCGCCCTGGCGCTGTCGGGCGTGACCGTGCGTATCTCGGGGCTCGTCGCGCTCAACGACGTACATTTCGAGGTCCAGGCCGGCCAGATCGTCAGCCTGATCGGTCCGAACGGCGCGGGCAAGACCACGGCGTTCAACGTCATCTCGGGCTATATGCGCCCGAGCGCCGGCCGCATCGAGCTGTTTGGCGAGAACATCGTCGGGCGCAGCCCGCACGAGATCGCCGCGCGCGGCCTGGTGCGCAGCTTCCAGCGCACCAGCGTGTTCAACCAGAGCACAGTCCTGGACAACATCTTGATCGCCCTGCACATGCAGGGGCGCTGCGGCCTGCTGCCGGCGCTGCTGCGCCTGCCGTCGTTCCGGCGCGAAGAGCGGGCGCTGCGCGAGCAGGCCGGGCAAATCCTCGACTTCCTGGGGTTGTCGCGCCGCGCAGGCGAGCTGGCCGCCAACCTGTCCTACGGTGAGCAGCGCCTGCTGGGCGTGGGCATCGCGCTGGCGGCCAAGCCGCGCCTGCTGCTGCTGGACGAGCCGGCTGCCGGCCTGAACCCCTCGGAGACGCAAGCCTTCAAGGACATGATCCGGCGCATCGGCGACAGCGGCGTGACAGTGCTGCTGGTCGAACATGACATGCACATGGTCATGTCCATCTCCGACTACATCGTCGTGCTCAACCAGGGGCAGCGCATTGCCGACGGGCCGCCCGCGCACATCCAGCAGCACCCCGAAGTCATTCGCGCCTACCTCGGATCAGGACTGAAACGTGCTCAAGCTTGAAGATGTCACCGTCCGGTACGGATCGACGATCGCCGTCGACCGCGTATCCATGCACGTCGACGAAGGCGAGCTCGTCACGCTGATCGGCGCCAACGGCGCCGGCAAGACGAGCACGCTGCGCGCCATCAGCGGGCTGGAGCCGGTCCGGTCCGGACGCATCACCTTCGATGGCTATCCCATCGCCAGCAGCCGGCCCCAGGAAATCATCGAGCGCGGCATCGCCCATTGTCCCGAGGGCCGGCGCGTATTTGCGCAGCTCACGGTGCGCGAAAACCTGGAAATGGGCGCCTACCGTCGCACCGACCGCCAGCGCGTGCGCGACGACATCGAGCGCATGTTCGCGCGCTTTCCGCGCCTGCGCGAGCGCGTGGACCAGCCTGCGGGCACCTTATCCGGCGGCGAGCAGCAGATGCTGGCGATCGCGCGGGCGCTGATGTCGCGCCCGCGCCTGGTGATGTTCGACGAACCGTCGCTGGGCCTGGCGCCCAACTTCGTCGAGCAGGTGTTCGAACTGGTCGCCGAAATCCGGCGGGCCGGCACCACGGTGCTGATGGTCGAGCAAAACGCCTACGCCGCACTGGAGCTGTGCGACCGGTCCTACTTGCTGGAGACCGGCCGGGTGGTCTGCCAGGGCACGGCCAGCGAGATGCTCGCCAATCCGGACATCCGCAAAGCCTACCTGGGCGGCTGACGGGCACCTGCGGCACCCGCGGCCGCGCCCGGCATCACAGCCGGAACTGCACCGCGCCCGCGTCGTTGTTGGCCTCGACCAGGCGGATCAGCTGCAGCATCAGCACGTCGCGCTCGGCCTGGGGCAGCGGCTCCAGGGTGCGGTCGTGGGCGCGCTGGGCCGCCGGCGCCATCTTCTTGACCAGGGTGCGGCCGGCGCGCGTGAGCTTGACCAGCCGCACGCGACGGTCCTCGGGATCGGGCCGGCGCGTGACCAGGCCGCGCGCTTCCAGCCGCGTGAGCACCTCGGCCACCGTGGTGCGCTCGAGCCCGACTTCGCGCGCGATGGAGATTTGGTCCATCTCGCCGCGGCGTGCCAGCGCCGTCATCAAGCTGTATTGGACCGGTGTGATGCCGAAGCCCTCGGTTTCCTCCAGGAACAGCGCGCAGTGGATCTGGTGCAGGCGCCGGATCAGGAAGCCGGGACGCACCAGCAGGGGGGAGCGTTCCCGGGCGCGGGCGAGTTGTTCGGCAGGCGTGGCGGAAGTATCGGCGGCGGGGGATTCGGCGGGCATGCGTGGTTCTGCGGAAAGAGGGGCTTCGTTGCCCGCCCATTATGAGGCATGCCACGCATTCGGGCAAAAAATGCTTACAAATACCTTGCGCCCAGCATGCGCAGCCCTGGCGGGGCGGCCTGCCTGTGCGCCCTTGCGCTGGTGTTTTCCCGCATTGCCGGGGTGGGGTGGGGGCGATATTGACGTTCGTCGCGAAAAACAGGTACACTGGCGAGCTTAGCGAAATTTGCGGGGTAGCCCGGGCTAGCCCCGTTCGAATCGCTTAAGCAGTGACCGCTCTTTAGGTGGCCTATTGTCGGCCAGCCATTTCGGGCGGTTTTGCGTAAGCCGCCCGGGACGGAACCAGCCACGCGAAGCAGCAGCGCCGTAGACAGCCTGCCCTCGCGACGACAACAGGACATCGAAGGTCATGCCTACCATCAGCCAACTCGTGCGCAAGCCGCGCGTAGCCAGCCGGGCCAAGAGCAAGAGCCCCGCGCTCGAAAACTGCCCGCAGCGCCGCGGCGTGTGCACCCGCGTGTACACCACCACCCCCAAGAAGCCGAACTCCGCCCTGCGCAAGGTCGCCAAGGTGCGGCTGACCAACGGCTACGAGGTGATCTCCTATATCGGCGGCGAAGGCCACAACCTGCAAGAGCACTCGGTGGTGCTCGTGCGGGGCGGCCGGGTCAAGGACCTGCCTGGCGTTCGCTACCACATCGTGCGCGGCGCGCTGGACCTGCAAGGCGTCAAGGATCGCAAGCAGGCCCGTTCCAAGTACGGCGCCAAGCGTCCCAAGAAGAGCTGACCCCCGCGGGCCGCGTGCCCGCATGGATTGCCGCGCCGGCTGGCCGGCCGCGGTTGTGCAACCGCCAGAGCGATGCGCCCGGCGGTATGTAAGTGGCCACTCCGATGGGTGGCCGTGGCCCGCACGAAATCGTGCGGATCAGCTGAATCGACACAAAGGAAATTGAAATGCCCCGTCGTCGCGAAGTTCCCAAGCGCGAGATCCTGCCCGATCCGAAGTTCGGCAGCGTGGAGCTCGCCAAATTCATCAACGTCGTCATGTTGGCCGGCAAGAAGGCCGTGGCTGAGCGCATAGTCTACGGTGCGCTCGAGCAGGTGCAGGCCAAGACCGGCAAAGAGCCGCTCGAGGTTTTCAACCAGGCCATCAACAACATCAAGCCCATCGTTGAAGTCAAGAGCCGCCGCGTCGGCGGCGCCAACTATCAGGTGCCGGTCGAAGTGCGCCCCGTGCGCCGTCTGGCCCTGGCCATGCGCTGGCTGCGCGAAGCGGCCAAGAAGCGTGGCGAGAAATCCATGGACCTGCGCCTGGCCGGCGAAATCATCGACGCCTCCGAAGGCCGCGGCGCTGCCATGAAGAAGCGTGAGGACACGCACAAGATGGCGGAAGCCAACAAGGCTTTCAGCCACTTCCGCTGGTAAGCCGGGACCACCCTTCGCCGGCAATTTAAGGAATCAACACCATGGCCCGCAAAACTCCGATCGAGCGCTACCGCAATATCGGCATTTCTGCGCACATCGACGCAGGCAAGACCACCACGACCGAGCGCATCCTGTTCTACACCGGCGTCAACCACAAGCTCGGCGAAGTGCACGACGGCGCCGCGACGATGGACTGGATGGAGCAGGAGCAGGAGCGCGGCATCACCATCACGTCGGCAGCCACGACGGCGTTCTGGCGCGGCATGGGCAACAACTACCCCGAGCACCGGATCAACATCATCGACACCCCGGGGCACGTGGACTTCACCATCGAGGTTGAGCGCTCGATGCGCGTGCTCGACGGCGCGTGCATGGTGTACTGCGCCGTGGGCGGCGTGCAGCCGCAGTCCGAAACCGTGTGGCGCCAGGCCAACAAGTACCGCGTGCCGCGGCTGGCCTTCGTCAACAAGATGGACCGCACCGGCGCCAACTTCTTCAAGGTGTACGAGCAGCTCAAGACGCGCCTGAAGGCCAATCCCGTCCCGGTGGTCATTCCCATCGGCGCCGAAGACAGCTTCAAGGGCGTGGTCGACCTCATCAAGATGAAGGCCATCATCTGGGACGAGGCGAGCCAGGGCACCAAGTTCGAATACGCGGACATTCCGGCCGAGTTGCAGGACCAGGCCCAGGAATGGCGCGAAAAGCTCGTCGAGGCGGCCGCCGAGTCGTCCGAAGAGCTGATGAACAAGTACCTGGAAGGCAATGAGCTGACCGAGGAAGAAATCAACAAGGCGCTGCGCCAGCGCACCATCGCCGGCGAAATCCAGCCCATGCTGTGCGGCTCGGCCTTCAAGAACAAGGGCGTGCAGCGCATGCTGGACGCCGTCATCGATTACCTGCCCTCGCCGGTGGACATCCCGCCCGTCGAAGGCGAGACCGACGACGGCCAGCCCGCCTCGCGCAAGGCCGACGACAACGAGAAGTTTGCCGCGCTGGCCTTCAAGCTGATGACCGACCCCTTCGTCGGCCAGCTGACCTTCGTGCGCGTGTACTCGGGCGTGCTGAAGTCGGGCGACACCGTCTTCAACCCGGTCAAGGGCAAGAAGGAACGCATCGGCCGCATCCTGCAGATGCACGCCAACAACCGCGAGGAAATCAAGGAAGTTCTGGCGGGTGACATCGCGGCCGTGGTGGGCCTGAAGGAAGTGACCACGGGCGATACGCTGTGCGACGTCGATTCGCACATCACGCTCGAGCGCATGGAATTCCCCGAGCCGGTGATTTCGCAGGCCGTCGAACCCAAGTCCAAGGCCGACCAGGAAAAGATGGGCCTGGCGCTGTCGCGCCTGGCCGCCGAAGACCCGTCGTTCCGCGTGCGCACCGACGAGGAATCCGGCCAGACCATCATTTCGGGCATGGGCGAGCTGCACCTGGAAATCATCGTCGACCGCATGAAGCGCGAGTTCGGCGTGGAAGCCAACGTCGGCAAGCCGCAGGTGGCCTACCGCGAAACCATCCGCAAGACCTGCGAAGAGGTCGAGGGCAAGTTCGTCAAGCAATCGGGCGGTCGCGGCCAATACGGTCACGTGGTGCTCAAGCTCGAACCCCTGCCTCCCGGCAGCGGCTATGAGTTCGTCGACGCCATCAAGGGTGGCGTGGTGCCGCGTGAATACATCCCGGCGGTCGACAAGGGTATCCAGGAAACCCTGTCTTCCGGCGTGCTGGCCGGCTACCCGGTGGTCGACGTGAAAGTCACGCTGTTCTTCGGTTCGTACCACGACGTGGACTCGAACGAAAACGCGTTCAAGATGGCTGCTTCGATGGCCTTCAAGGAAGGCATGCGCCGGGCGAGCCCCGTGCTGCTCGAGCCGATGATGGCCGTCGAGGTGGAAACGCCCGAAGAGTACGCCGGCACGGTCATGGGTGACCTGTCGTCGCGGCGCGGCATGGTGCAGGGCATGGACGACATTCCTGGCGGCAGCAAGGCCATCAAGGCCGAGGTGCCGCTGGCCGAAATGTTCGGCTACGCCACCAACCTGCGTTCGCTGACCCAGGGCCGCGCCACGTACACGATGGAGTTCAAGCACTACGCGGAAGCGCCCAAGAACGTCGCCGACGAAATCATCAGCGCCCGTTCGAAGTAACACAGGATCGCGGCCCGCGCCGATGCCTGGCGCGGGCCCGAAAGATCGAGTCTCCTTGGAAATCTGAAGGACAGAAATCATGGCAAAAGGCAAGTTTGAGCGTACCAAGCCGCACGTGAACGTGGGCACGATCGGTCACGTTGACCACGGCAAAACCACGCTGACGGCGGCGATCACGACGGTGCTGTCGGCCAAGTTCGGCGGCGAAGCCAAGGGCTACGACCAGATCGATGCGGCCCCGGAAGAAAAGGCGCGCGGCATCACCATCAACACCGCCCACGTCGAGTACGAAACGGCCACGCGCCACTACGCCCACGTCGACTGCCCGGGCCACGCTGACTACGTCAAGAACATGATCACCGGGGCTGCGCAGATGGACGGCGCCATCCTGGTGGTGTCGGCCGCCGACGGCCCCATGCCGCAGACGCGCGAGCACATCCTGCTCAGCCGCCAGGTCGGCGTGCCCTACATCATCGTGTTCCTGAACAAGGCCGACATGGTCGATGACGCCGAGCTGCTCGAGCTGGTCGAGATGGAAGTGCGCGAGCTGCTGAGCAAGTACGACTTCCCCGGCGACGACACCCCCATCATCAAGGGCTCGGCCAAGCTGGCGCTCGAAGGCGACAAGGGCGAGCTGGGCGAGCAGGCCATCCTGAAGCTGGCCGAGGCGCTGGATACCTACATCCCGACGCCCGAGCGCGCCGTGGACGGCACCTTCCTGATGCCCGTGGAAGACGTGTTCTCGATCTCGGGCCGCGGCACCGTGGTCACCGGCCGTATCGAGCGCGGCGTGATCAAGGTCGGCGACGAAATCGAAATCGTCGGCATCCGCCCGACGGCCAAGACCACCTGCACCGGCGTGGAAATGTTCCGCAAGCTGCTGGACCAAGGCCAGGCCGGCGACAACGTGGGTATCCTGCTGCGCGGCACCAAGCGCGAGGAAGTCGAGCGCGGCCAGGTGCTGGCCAAGCCCGGCTCGATCAACCCGCACACCGAGTTCACCGCCGAGGTGTACATCCTGTCCAAGGAAGAAGGCGGGCGTCACACGCCGTTCTTCAACGGCTATCGTCCGCAGTTTTACTTCCGTACCACGGACGTGACCGGCACGATCGAGCTGCCCAAGGACAAGGAGATGGTGCTGCCGGGCGATAACGTGTCGATGACGGTCAAGCTGATCGCGCCGATCGCCATGGAAGAAGGCCTGCGCTTTGCCATCCGCGAAGGCGGCCGCACCGTCGGCGCCGGCGTCGTCGCCAAGATCATCGCCTAAGCGGCTGATCGCTGCTCCATCCGGCGGTCGACCCTGCGCCGGCCGGCCGGCCGGAAATCCCTCGTTCTTTAGGAATTGCCATGAAAAGCCAGAAGATCCGCATCCGCTTGAAAGCCTTCGACTACAAGCTGATCGATCAGTCCGCTGCGGAAATCGTCGACACGGCCAAGCGCACCGGCGCCGTCGTGCGTGGCCCGGTTCCCCTGCCCACGCGCATCCGCCGCTATGACGTGCTGCGCTCGCCCCACGTCAACAAGACCTCGCGTGACCAGCTCGAGATCCGCACCCACCAGCGGCTGATGGACATCGTCGATCCCACCGACAAGACCGTCGACGCGCTCATGCGCCTCGATCTGCCCGCCGGTGTGGATGTCGAGATTGCTCTGCAATAATTGCTAGCATTCTTACGGCTTCAGAAAAGGCGCCATGCTGTTCAGCATGGCGTTTTTCATTAATGGTGCAACTATCGCCACGCATCGTCATGCGGAACGGGAGTCAGCACCGATGCATACACAGGCCGTCATCCCGCCCGAAACGCGCCGTGTCTTCGCGGTCTTCCGGGCGTTTCTCATTTATCTGATCCCTTTTCTGCTGCTGGTGGCCGCTTCGTCCGCCCACGCGCAGTCCGGCCCCTGCAATGACGGCCGGCCGGTTCGCTTCGCCGATCAGAACTGGGAAAGCGCCTCCTTCACTACCCATGTTCTCGCCCGCATACTGGAAGACGTTTTCGGGTGCACGACCGAGATCGTTCCCGGCACTCCCGCCGCGGCGGAGGTTGCGCTCGCCCAGGGCGACCTGCACGTCATTTCCGAACTCTGGACGGGGCGTTCCTCCATCATGGAAGAGGCCATCGCCGCGGGCCGGGTGCGGGTGGTGGGCGACACGCTGGAGGGCGGCGCGGAGCAGGGCTGGTACGTACCCGAATTCGTGGTCAAGGGCGACCCGGCTCGCGGCATCGAGCCTGTGGCGCCCGATTTGCGCACGTGGGAAGACCTGCCACGTTACAAGCATCTGTTCCGTGATCCCGAGGAACCGGACAAGGGCCGCTTTCTGAACTGCCCCACCGGCTGGGTATGCGAGGCCACCAACACCCGGCTGCTCACGCTTTACGGCCTGGACGACCACTACACCAACTTTCGTGCGGGCACGGGTGCTGCGCTCGACGCTGCCATCAGTTCTGCCCATGAGCGCGGACAGCCGCTCCTTTTCTATTACTGGGCGCCGGCGGGCCTCATGGCGAAATACCGGCTGCACCGGATCGAAATGCCGCCGTTCGACGAGGCGTGCTGGAAGCGGATCGTCAGCGGCGAGGGTGACGCCTGCCCGACGGATTTCCTGAAGGCCCGCCTCGCCATTGCGCTTTCCGCGCCGTTCGCCGAGGCAAATCCGGAACTGGTGGCGTTTTTCGAGCGCGTCAGTTTTGAACCGGCGGGCCTGAACCGGGCGATACTCGAAATGACCGAGTAGCGGGTGTCCGGCAGCGACATGGCACAGCGTTTTCTGAAGCAGGCTCCCGAGGTATGGAAAGCCTGGCTGAAGGATGCGCAGGCCGGCCGGCTCGACGCCGGCCTCGCAGCCGATGTGCCCGGCCGCGAACAGAGCATCTTTCCGGAATGGTCGGCGGCGTCCTTTGTCAACCGGAATCTGGCAAAGGCGGTGACGGCGTGGGGCGAGAGCTTCCGTCGGGCGGGCGATTGGCTGCTGTCTGGTGTGCTGCTGCCAGTGGAACGGCTACTGCTTGCCACGCCTGCGTGGGTACTGCTGCTGGCGGTGGTGGCGCTTTCCTGGCATGCCACGCGCAGGCCCGTCGCCACCGTGCTGTATGTGGCAGGGCTCTACCTCATTGGAGCGGTCGGGCTCTGGGACAAGCTCATCCAGACCTTTTCCCTCGTGCTGGTGTCCACCCTGCTGTCCATCGCCATCGGCATACCGACAGGCATACTCGCCGCCGGCAGCCGCCCGCTGAGGCGCGTGCTCGTACCCGTGATGGACGTCATGCAGACCCTGCCGAGTTTCGTCTATCTGATTCCCGTTCTCATGCTGTTCGGGCTGGGCAAGGTGCCGGCGCTGTTCGCCACCGTCATTTATGCGGTTCCTCCCCTGATCCGGCTCACGGTGCTGGGTCTCAGGCAGGTCGACCCCGCGGCGCGTGAGGCGGCGCAGTCCTTCGGCGTCACGCGCTGGCAGATGCTGACCCGCGTTACGCTGCCGCTGGCACGACCCAGCATCATGGCCGGTATCAACCAGACGACGATGATGGCGCTGGCGATGGTGGTGGTAGCCTCCATGATTGGGGCGCGTGGCCTGGGCGAAGACGTGCTGGCGGGCATTCAGACCCTGGACATCGGCCGTGGGCTGCAGGCCGGGGTCGCCATCGTGATACTTGCCATCGTGATCGACCGCATCACGCAGGCATACGGCCGTGTGAATCGCAGGAGGCGCTGATGTCCACCCAGGAAAGCGGGCGATCAACCGCCGGAGAGAAGCTCCGCATCGAGGATGTCTACAAGGTGTTCGGCCGCAACGAGGCCCGTGCTGTCGAGATGCTGCGCCAGGGTGCCGACCGTCGTCAGGTGCTTGCGGAAACCGGCTGTACGGTGGGGCTGGCCGGGGTGAACGCCGTCATACCGGCAGGGTGGATCACCTGCATCATGGGGTTGTCGGGGTCGGGAAAGTCCACGCTCGTGCGTCATCTGAACCGTCTCATCGATCCCTCGGCGGGCCGCGTGCTTCTCGATGGCCGCAACATCCTCGAACTCGACATGCCCGCCCTGCGGGAACTGCGCCGCCACCGGATCAGCATGGTGTTCCAGGCCTTCGGGTTGATGCCGCACATGAACGTCCGTGACAACGTGGCGTTCGGCCTGCTCGTGCGGGGCGATCCAAAACCGCAGGCGCGCCGGGTGGCCGGTGAGTGGCTGGAACGGGTGGGCCTTGCGGATTATGCGGAGCATTATCCGGACGAACTGTCGGGCGGCATGCGGCAGCGCGTGGGGCTCGCCCGGGCACTGGCGATCGATGCGGAAGTCCTCCTCATGGATGAAGCATTTTCCGCACTGGATCCTCTCATCCGCTACGACATGCAGGACCAGCTTCTTGAACTGCAGAGCCGCCTGCAAAAGACCATCGTTTTCATCACTCACGACATCGACGAAGCGCTGCGTCTGGGGGACCACATCGTCGTGCTGCGCGACGGCCGGGTGGAGCAGGTCGGAACGCCCCGCGAGATCCGGGAAACCCCCGCCAACGAGTACGTAGAGCGGTTCGTCGTGCGCCGTTCCTCCTGATCCGCTCCTGTGTCGCGGCTGAAGCCGCGGCTGGAACAGGGTCTGTCCCCTCTGTCATCGGGGAAACCCATCATCCCCGGTTCCGTCCTATATGTATCCATGAGTAACTAAAAATCATAGAATTGTTTCTTTTGAAGAACGACAATCACTGGAGACATTTCGATGCGTCATACCTTCCGCAATACGTTGCTCTCCGCGGCGCTTGCAGGTTTCACCGCCTTTGCCGGTACGGCCGCGGCAGCCGATTACCCCACGCAACCCATCAAGATGATCGTGCCGTTCGCGCCCGGGGGATCCACCGACATCGTCGCGCGCATCGTCGGTCAGCGCATGGGTGAAGAACTGGGTCAGTCGGTCATCATCGAGAACAAGGCTGGGGCTGGCGGCGCCATCGGTGCAGCCGAGGCCGCCAGGGCGAAACCGGACGGCTACACGCTTTCCGTGGCCACCGTCTCGACCATGGCCGTGAATCCCGCCTGCCGGAAGGATCTTCCCTACGATCCGCTCAAGGATTTCGTTCCCATCACGAATTTCGCAAATCTGCCGAACGTCATCGTCGTGAATCCCAAGTTTCCGGCGAAGGATCTGGACGGCATGATCAAGGAGCTCAAGGCGAATCCGGGCAAGTATTCCTACGGCAGCTCGGGCACCTGCTCCATCAACCATCTCTTTGGTGAAGCGTTCAAGCACGCCACGGGAACCCAGATGGTGCACGTGCCGTACAAGGGCTCGGGTCCCGCCGTCGTGGATACCGTCGCGGGCCAGGTGGAAGTGCTGTTCGACAACCTGCCGTCGTCCATGAACCAGATCGCCGCCGGCAATCTGCGCCCCATCGTGGTCGCCGGCCCGCAACGTGCAGACGTCCTGAAGGATATTCCCACGCTGGGCGAACTGGGGTATCCCCAGCTGAATCAGCCTGCATGGTACGGGCTGCTGGCTCCCGCCGGCACGCCGCCCGAAATCGTGAAGAAGCTGCGTGACGCCGCCGTCGTGGCGCTGAAGGACCCCAAGGTGGTCCAGGCGCTTGAGCAGCAGGGCGCTACGCCGTCCGGCAATACGCCCGAAGAATTCGCGAAGGAAATCCGCGAATGGTACGACCACGCTGCAAAGGTGGTGGCCGAGCCCGGCTTCAAGATGGACTGATACGCCGCCTCAGCGCCTGCCCGTGTTCGCCGCGTCAGGCAGCCGCCGGACGGCATGGCGCGCAGCCATGACGCCGAACACGATCGCCGGCCCGATCGTAATGCCCGGGCCGGGATACGCTCCCTCCATCACCGACTGCATGTCGTTGCCGCAGGCGTAGAGCCCTTCGATGGGTGACCCGTCCTGATGCAGGACCTGCGCGTTTTCATCGGTGAGCAGTCCTCCCGCCATGCCGAGATCCGCAGGCACCACCTGCACGGCATGGAAGGGCGCCCGTTCGATCGGTGCCACGCAGGGGTTGGGCTGCTGGTCTGCATCGCCGAGGTGGCGCTGATAAATGTCGCCGCCCCGGCCGAAAGCGGGATCCCTGCCTTCCCGGGCGGAGGCATTGAATGCCTCCACCGTTCCCACCAGATTCCTTGCAGGCACGCCGATCGCTGCGGCCAGATCTTCGATGGTCCTTGCCGTCTTGAGGTAACCGTCCTCCTGTTCCTTCCGGGTGGACAGGGCGAACGGCCTGATGCGCCCCAGACCGTACTTCCAGAGAAACCGGCTGTCGCAGATCAGCCAGGCAGGGTTCGCATCGTTCCGCGTGCGCAGCTGCGCACGGACGAACTCGTGATACGAGAGCGCTTCATTCACGAAGCGTCGCCCATGACGGTTCACGGCGATCAGCCCGGGTTTGGCGCGGTCGGTGACCGTATGCGGGAAGACGGCGACCGATCCGTCGTCGCGCTTCCAGGACGATACGGGAACCCAGAACGCGCGGGCGTCGTCCACTCCCGTACAGGGCCTGCCCAGCGCCGCACCCAGATCCAGAGCCAGTCTCACGCCGCCTTTGGCCGCGCCTGAGCGGTTCACCGCAGAGACGGTGCCGGCATTCGGGGGAACGAAACGGGCGCGCAGTTCTGCGTCGTGCGAAACGCCGCCGGTGGCCAGAACGACCCCGCAGCGGGCGGAGAGATGTTGCGGGCGGCCGTCGATGACGGCCTGCACGCCGTTCACCCGTCCGTTCTCCGTGGTGAGGTGCTGAACGGAGGTTTCGAGCAGGATGTCGACGCCAAGGCGGCGTGCCGAGAGGAACAGACGCGCGGCCAGGGCGTTGCCCAGAACGAGCGTGGTGCCTCGGTGCGCCTGCAGGCGCTGCAGGCCGTAACGCACCAGCAGTTTCAGCACGTAGAGCGCGGCGGCAGGCGAGCGGTGCATCCGTCTCAGTTTGGGAATGTCTTCCCTGCTGATCATCATGCCGCCGAACAGCAGGAATTCCGCAAGCGGGTCGCGCAGCAGGGCGAAATCCGCTCCGAGTTCGCGGCCGTCGAATGGCACAGGCTCCAGCACGCGCCCGCCCGGGGTCGAGCCGGCAAGTTGCGGATAGTAGTCGGGATAGCGCCGTACCGGCTGCAGTTTCAGCGCGGTGTGCGCTTCCAGGTATCTCAGCGTTTCCGCGCCGTTCGTCAGGTAGGCGCGCATTCGAACGTCGTGCGGCGCCCCCGGCACCAGCAGGGCGAGATAGCGGGCGGCGTCTTCGAGACTGTCGTCGATGCCTGCTGCCTTCATCTTGTCATTCGCCGGCACCCAGATCATGCCGCCCGAGATGGCGGTAGTACCGCCCACGCGATTCGTGTGCTCGATGAGGGCGACGCTACGTCCTTCGATTGCGGCCGTGCACGCGGCGGCAAGGCCTGCAGCGCCCGCGCCCAGGACGATGAGATCGTAATTGCGTTTCATGGGCGGCAAGTGTAGGGCGGCGCTTCCCCGGGCCGCTACTAGAGATTTTAGATGTCCCTCATCTGATTTCGAGAAAACATGTCCCGGGAACGGGAGGGTGTGGATTTCGCTTTTCGTTTACCCCCCGGTTGGAGCATAATCTGCCGCTCACTTTATCCGCGGATCCGCAGCCTGTTGGCCGTCGCGGGTCCCTGACGGTTTTGATAGGAGGAAGGGCGATGAGCCGGAGACTGGCGATTGTGTTTGGTGGGTCGCGCGGCATAGGGGCCGCGTGCGTCGATGCTTTGTTGGCGGATGGTCATGACGTTGCCTGGACGCACGTCTCCGAAACGCTGGATCCGGACACCGCCGGGCGCGGCAGGCCCTATCGCGCGGATGTGCGCGACGCCGCGCAGGTCGCCGCGGTGTTCGAGAATGCGGCCCGGGATTTCGGCGTGCAGCCTGCCTGCGTGGTCGTGAATGCAGGTATCAACGTGCCGCCCGCGCCGATCGGCCAGTTCGAGGCCGAGCAGTTCCGCCGGCTGGTGGACGTGAACCTGTTCGGCGCGTTCAACGTGCTCAGCGAGGCCGCGCGCCGTGTGACGGACGGCGGCACGATCATCGGCATCACTACGTCCATGGTGCGCGTCGCCATCCCCGGTGGCGGCGCCTATACCGCGACGAAGGCGGCCGTGGAATCCCTGCTGCGTTCCATGTCCAGGGAGCTGGCGGGGCGCGGCATCCGCGTCAACGGCGTTGCGCCCGGCCCGGTGGATACGGATCTTTTCAACGCCGGAAAGACCGACGAGGCCAAGCAGCGGGCGGCGGCCATGAGCCCCTTCAACCGCATCGGCCGGCCCGAGGAAGTGGCCGAGGTGGTGCGCTTCCTCGCGTCGGATAAGGCCTCGTGGGTGCATGGCCAGATCATCCAGCCCAACGGCGGCATGGTCTGATCCCTGGTGTCGTGCCGGGTCTCGCCCTGCCATCCGCCATGGACGCGGGGGGCGGCCCGGCGCCCCGTCACGCCGTGCGTAATGCCGCGCGGCCGCTGTCGTGCAGGATGACGCCTTTCCACTTTCCTTCCCCAACCAGCGCCGCCGTGACCTCGATGATTTCCTGTGCGACCGCGGATACGGACGGAGAATCGACTTCGTCCCCCAAGGAGTAAATGTAGTTGCCGCGCAGCAGCCGCCCGTCCACGATGGAAAGAGCGCGCCATTGTCGGGAGCGCTCCTCTTGAGAAAGTATGGCCGCCATCGGCTTGATCGTGACGCCCATTCCTTCGTATACGCAGTCCATCACCAGCGACAGCGAATCGATTTCGGCTACTACGTTCACCATCAGGTTCTGCTGCTCGAAGGCGGCCGATATCAGGCGCCGCAGGCCGTGCGAGCCGGTGGGAAGGATCATGGGCAGCGTTGCGGCTTCCGCCAGCGTGAGGTAGTCGCGGTTCGCCGGTATCAGGGGTGAATCCGCCGGCGCGAGCACGAAGAGCTCTTCCTGCAGCAGCGGCACTGGCTGCTGGTCGGGCAGGGCGTTCGGATTGAACAGGATCGCGAGATCGAGCTGGCGCAGACGCATCATCTGCGCCAGGTGGCCGCTCATTCCCTCGACGACGTTAAGCACGACCTGGGGGTACTTCCTGCGTATCCACCGCACCAGCGGAAGCCCCAGGGCGCTGCAGGTGGTGGCGGCCAGCCCGAGGGAGACCATGCCCTGGACCTGCGGCGATTCCTGCCTGGCGATGGCGAGCGCCTGGTCGTGCTGGCGCAGCATGAGCCGCGCGTGGTTGTACAGCGCCTGCCCCGCTTCGGTGGCCGCCACGCCCTTTGCGGTGCGATGCAGCAGCGGCTTCCCGATTTCGTCTTCCAGCTTGGAAATCTGCTGGCTGAGGGCGGACTGGGCGATGTAGAGCTGTCTCGACGCCTTGGTCAGGCTGCCGCTGTCGACGATCTCCACGAAGTACTTCAGCTGACGGAATTCCATTTCTCTCCCTGGCGGCCTGACGGCACGTTTCGTTGGTGTGGTTGCCATTCATTTTACTTATACGTCCAAGCAGAAAACAGTATTACCCATAACGATGACAGAACGCCTATGCTTCGACCCGTATTCACACCGTGAAGCTATGAGGCGAAAACAATGGAAGTAGCAGAGTTGCCCCACACCCGACTGCGCCGTGGCGTGCTCATCGGAGGTGAGTGGGTACGGGGCGAGGCGGGCGCCATTCCGGTGCTCGACAAGTACAGTGGACGCGCGGTTGCGGAAGTGGAGATTCCCTCGCGCGAACAGGTGGCGCAGGCTGTGGAAGCCGTGAATTCGGCCTATCTGGAAAGCCGGCTCACGCCGTACGAACGGGGCCGTATCCTGGATCGTGCTGCGGATCTGTTCGCCGAGCGCAAGGATCTGCTGATGAAGCTGCTTTGCGCCGAGGCGGGCTTCACCATGAACGATGCGGCCGGCGAAGTGACGCGGTGTGAACAGACGTTCCGTCTCTCCGCAGAAGAGGCGCGGCGTTTCACGGGCGAGGTCGTGCCGATCGAGGGCGCCCCCCAGCAGACGGGCCGTGTGTGCTGGACGATGCGTGTGCCGCTCGGCGTGGTGTGCGCGATCACTCCGTTCAATGCGCCACTGAACACGGTGGCCCACAAGGTGGCGCCCGCGCTCGGCGCCGGCAACGCGGTCATTCTGAAGCCGTCTCCCCGCACGCCGCTGGTGGCCTGCGAGATGGCCGACATTCTTCTGGAGGCGGGCCTGCCCAAGGGAATGATCTCCGTGCTTCACGGTGGCGCCGACGTGGCCGACCTGCTGCTGGAGGACCAGCGGATCCGTTTCTACGCCTTCACGGGCAGCACGGAAGTGGGCCTTGCCATCCAGAAGCGCGCGGGTCTGCGTCGCACGCAGATGGAACTGGGCTCCATCGCCTTCGGGGTGGTCTGCGACGACGCAAACCTCGACTTCGCCCTGCGCAAGATTGTGAATGCCGCGTACCGCAAGGCCGGTCAGGTCTGCACCTCCATCCAGATCCTGCTCGTGCATGAGCGCATCTACGAAACGGTGCGCGACCGCCTCGCCGAACAGGTCGGCAAGCTCGTGGCGGGCGATCCCAGCAAGCCGGAGACGTTCGTGGGCCCGGTCATCAGCACCGAATCGGCCGACCGCATCGAATCCTGGATCAATGAAGCAGTGAAGGGCGGGGCGGTGTGCCTCGCCGGAGGCGTCCGCCAGGGCAACGTCATTGCGCCCACGCTGCTCGAAAACCTGCGCCCGGGCATGCGGCTGGGCTGCCAGGAAGTGTTCGGGCCCGTCATGTCGCTGGAGCCGTTCTCCACCATCGACGAAGCGGTGGCGCGCGTGAACTCCACGCCCTATGGCCTCGCCACGGGAGTCTTCACCAACCGGCTCGACGATGCCTTCCGCTTCGTGCGCGAACTGCAGGTGGGCGGTGTACACATTAACGAAACATCCAGCTCGCGCGTCGACATGATGCCCTACGGTGGCTCGAAGGCCAGCGGCTTCGGCCGTGAAGGCCCGCACTACGCAATGCGCGAAATGAGCGAAGAGCGCGTGGTGACGTTTATTCCAGACACGATTTCCGGAGACAGGAAATGACGAAGATGAAAGGCGGCGAGTTCATCGTCGATTACCTCATCAGGCAGAAGGTTCCGTACATATTCGGCATCTGCGGCCATGGCAACGTGGGCATTCTCGACGCGCTGTACGAGCGCAAGGACGAGATCACGCTGGTGTCGCCGCGCCATGAGCAGTGCGCGGGCCACATGGCCGACGGCTATTTCCGCGTCAAGCACCAGCCGGTGGCGACGCTGACGTCCACCGGGCCGGGGTCGGCCAATATGGTGATGCCTCTCGTGACGGCGCTGTCGGATTCGTCTGCCTTCCTGGCGATCACCGCCAACGTGCCGACCTCGCAGGCCAACCGCGCTCCCTTCCAGGAGCTCTACAAGCATAACCAGGCGGATTTCGCCCAGGTGGTGCGGCCCGTCGTCAAGCGCAGCTTCCAGCCTTCACGCGTCGAAATGCTGCCGCTGGCCATGCGCCAGGCGTTCGACACGATGGTGACCGGCCGTCCGGGCCCCGTGAATCTGGATATCCCTTACAACGTCTTCCAGGAAGAAGGCGACATCGAGATTCCGCCGCAAGGCCATGTGATGGGCGCGCACCGTCCCGCAGCGAACGACGCCGATCTGGAAAAGGTGCTGGAGATGCTGGCGGCGTCGCAGCGACCCGTCTTCTTCATTGGCCACGGCACGACGCTTTCGGAAGCCGGCCCTGAAATGACCGAGCTGCAGAAGACGCTGGGCATCCCGGTCATCACGTCGCCCAACGGCATGGGCTGCGTGCCGGCAGACGACCCCCTCACGCTGGGCTTCATCGGCCGCAACGGCGCGTACCCCGCCAATCAGGCCGGCCGTTATGCGGATCTCGTGCTGTGCGTCGGCACCCGTTTCGACGATCGTTCGTCGTCGGCCTGGCACCGCGGCTATTCGTGGAACTTCCCCTCCACGCGCCTGGTGCACGTCGACATCGACCCGGCCGAACTGGGCCGCAACTATGCGCCCGATCTCGGCATCATCGCCGATGCCAAGACCTTCTGCCGCCAGCTGCTCGGCGCCCTGGCCCGCCGTTCCGACATCCGCCGCGAGAACTTCGCCCAGTGGCGCAGCGAGATCGACGCCTGGAACGAAGAATGGCGCAAGTTTGTCGAACCCAACTTCGGCGCGATTACGACGCCGATCCGTCCGGAATACGTTGTGGGCACGCTGCAGAAGGTGCTGCCGGAAGACGTCATCATGACGTTCGACGCCGGCGTGCATCACAACTGGTTCATGCAGTTCTGGCGGCCGCAGCGCGCGGCCAGCATGCTGAACAGCTGGGGGTATTCGTCCATGGGCTTCGGTCCGTGCAGCGTGCTGGGCGCACAGCTGGCAGCGCCCGAGCGGACCTGCGTTTCCGTGGTGGGCGATGGCGGCTTCATGATGGCCCCCTATGTCGTGGCCACGGCTGTCGAATACGGCCTCCCCTGCATCTGGATCGTCTGGAACAACTTCGCCTGGGGCGCCATTCGCGACCTGCAGTACGGCCTCTTCGGCGGGCGTGAAATCGGCACGGCCTTCTACAAGGGACCGCAAGGCCCCGGCGGTGAGCGCTACAACCCCGACTTCGCACTGTGGGCGCGCGCCTGTGGCGCGGACGGCGTGACCGTCACCCGCAGCGAGGATCTCGCCGCTGCCGTCGAGCAGGCGGTGAAGAACCGCAGGCCCTGCGTGATCGACGTCCACATCGATTCCGAAGTGCGTCCGCCCTCGACCGGCACATGGCAGCTGCCTCCGATTCCGCATACGGAACCCATTTTCGGAAAGCCCGTCATCCGGTAGGCCGATAAATGAACGAGACCAAGGTCGAGATCATCGTGGTCGGCGGTGGCGGCTCCGGGCTTGCCGCCGCCATTGAAGCGCGCGAAGCCGGTGCGCAGGTGCTCCTGCTCGAGAAGAATCCGAAGCTGGGCGGCTCCACGGCGTGGTCCATCGGTTCGGTGACCGCCACGCAGACGCCGCATCAGAAGGCAAAGGGCATCGTTGACGATCCGCGGGCGCACTGGGAAGACATGCCCGGTTTCGCCGACGAAACCTGTCCGCCGGACAACGACGAGCTGCGCAAGATACTGTGTGACGAGGCCCCGGACGCCTTCCGTTGGCTGCTGGAGTCCGGTGTGCGCTTCATGGGCCCGATGCCGGAGCCGCCGCACCGGCAGCCGCGCATGCACAACGTGCTGCCGAATTCGCGTTCCTTCATTTATCACCTGTCGCGCCGCGCGAAGCGGGCCGGTGTGGACATCCGGGTGAACGCCCGCGTGGTGCGCATCCTGCAGGAGCAGGGGCGCGTCGTGGGCGTGGAGTTCGACCAGGACGGCCGGTGCGAGCGTGCCTACGCCACCCGGGGCGTCATTCTCGCGGCCGGCGACTTCACCAACAGCCCGGAGCTGAAGGCGCGCTTCATGGGGCCGAGCGAAGCCAAGGTGGAGGCCATCAACATGACCGCCACAGGCGACGGCCAGGTCATGGCGGAGAAGCTCGGCGCGACCATCGTCAACGGCCATCTGGCGCTGGGGCCCGAGCTGCGGTTCGTGCCGCCCGCGAAGGAAACGCTGGTCAGGCGTCTGCCGCCCTGGCGCATTCTGGCCAGATTCATGCAGTGGTCGATGGACCACATGCCGCAGGCCATTCTGCGACCCTTCCTGATGCAGTTCCTCACCACGGCGCTCGCGCCGTCACTGGAGCTGTTCAAGTCGGGCGCGGTGCTGGTCAACCAGCACGGCCGCAAGGTGGATGCGCCGCAGCCGCAGCGGCTCGCCTACCGTCTCGCCGAAGAGCCGGGCAATCGCGGCTGGATCATCTTCGATGCGTCCGTTGCGCAGCGTTTTTCCGGCTGGCCGCATTTCATTTCCACCGCGCCGGGGGTTGCCTATGCCTATCTCCCCGACTACGCGCGCAACCGGAAGGACATCTACACCCAGGCCGGCAGTCTCGGCGAGCTTGCACGCAAGCTCGGCATGGATCCGTCGGAAGTCGAAAAGGCGCTCGGTTCCGGCCAGGGCCCCTTCGTGGCGCTCGGCCCTGTCCGGTCGGTGTTCGTGCACGGCGAGGGCGGGCTGAAGGTGGATCTGGAGCACCGGGTACTGGACGGCAGCGGCCGTCCGATAGAAGGGCTGTATGCCGTGGGTTCCACGGGACAGGGCGGTCTGCTGCTGAAGGGACACGGCCATCATCTGGCTTGGGCGTTCGTTTCGGGAAGGCGGGCCGGGCGGCTCCTGGCCGCATCGAAGAAGTAGGAATTTTTTTCTCAGCTTGAGGGGAAACGCCCGACCGGGCGTCTATTCACTGACAGGAGACATCAATGAAAGAAGTCAGTACGACAAAAGGGGTGCGAGGCATGACGCTGTCGCGCGTATTCGCCAACAGCGTGTTCGGCGCAATGCTGGCGGCCGCCGGCCTGGGTGCCGCCCATGCCCAGGAAGGTGGGCCGATCAAGATCGGGATGGTGTTCCCGAAGCAGGGCCCCAGCGCCGCAATCGGCGAATTCCTGTCCCGCGGCGCGCTGCTGGCCGTGGAAGAGCGCGGCAGCAAGGTGCGCGGCCGGCCGGTCGAGGTCGTGTTCCTCGATGAACCGAATGCCCAGCAGGCCCAGCAGAACTTCCAGAAGCTCGTGGAAGAGCACAACGTGATCGGGGTGGTAGGCGCCAACAGCAGCGCCGCGGCCCTGGCCATGAACGGCGTCGCCCTGCGCACCAAGACCCCGTTTATCGTGGCCGGCGCGGCCGCGCGCGAGGTCACCGGCGTCAGCTGCAATCCCTACACCTTCCGTTTCCAGGCCACCGTGCCAGTGCAGCTCGCCGGTCTGATGCCCATCCTCCGCCAGAACGGCCAGAATGTGTACTTCATCACGGCGGCATATGCGTTCGGCCAGGACATCCTGAATACCGGGCGGGCCATGCTCAAGCAGGCCGGCGGCCAGGAAGTGGGCGTGGACGAAGTCCCCCTGAACACGGCGGATTACAGCTCCTACGTGCTGAAGATCCGTTCCAAGAAGCCCGACGCCATCATCGGCGGTCTGGTGGGCCAGGATCAGTCCAGCTTCCTCAAGACCTGGAACGCCATGGGCATGAAGGGCAAGATCCCGTTCTACGGCATCGCCGTGAGCGACACCGATTTCTGGGACGTCGGCCCCGAGGCGTCCAGCGGTATCTACGCCAAGCCCTGGTACTACAACGATCCGGCCAACACCGATGCCGACCGCGCCTTCGCCAAGGCGTTCACCGACAAGTACGGCCGTCCGCCTTCCGACAAGGCCTACGCGGGCTGGCTCTCGATGCGTTCGCTGCTGGACGCCATCGAGGCGGCACCTTCCCTCGATTCCAAGGACATCGTCAAGGCGCTGGAATCGTGGAAGGACGACAAGGGAGCATTCCCGGCCTTCTATCGTGAGTGGGACCACCAGCTGATCCGCCCGTCCGTCATCGTGAAGGTGAAGGACCAGATCACCGACAAGTGGGATTACTTCGACGTGGTGTCGCACACCAGCAAGGGCATGGAGGACACGCTGGAAGACTTCGGCACGAAGGAAGAAGTCGGCTGCAACATGGCGCCCCTGTCGTAGTCGTACGTAACCGAGGAGTTTGAGCTATGTACGAGATACTCCTGTCGCAGGCAGCTAACGGTGTCGTATTGGGTTTTCTGTATGTCCTGATTGCGGCAGGGCTATCCATTACGTTCGGGCTGCTCGGCGTCATCAACTTCGCCCACGGCGCGTTCTTCGCCCTGGGCGCCTATTTCGGGTTGACTTTGTATCAACTGTTCGGATGGGCGGCGGTACCGTTCGCCCCCATCCTGGTGGCCGTCATAGGCATGGTGGTGGAGGTGGTGCTGGTCAGGCGTCTGTACGGCAAGGAGCCCTTGCTGAGCCTGATCGTCACCTTCGCCCTCGCCCTGCTGATCGAAGCGCTGATCCGATTCTTCTGGGGGGCGGACGGCAAGCCGTTCAGTCCTCCGCCATTCCTCGCCGGCGTGGTGGAGATGGGCCCCCTGCTGATGACCACCTACCGGCTGTCCGTCCTGGTGGCGACGGCGCTCACGCTGCTGGCGCTCTGGGTCTTTCTCACTTTCACGCCGTACGGCCGCATTCTGCGCGCCGGCAGCCGTGATCCGGAAATGGTGGAGATGCTGGGCATTCCGCTGCCCCGCGTGCTGACGGGCGTGTTCGGCCTGGGCTGCGGCCTGGCCGCGATCGCCGGCGTTCTGGCCGGGCCGCTCTGGAACGTGTCGCCGTCGATGTCGGCAAGCGCCATCATGCCCGCGTTCGTGATCGTGGCCATCGGCGGCCTGGGTTCGTTGCGCGGCGCGTCCGTGGCAGGCCTGCTCGTCGGCCTGGTCAGCGCCCTGACTATCCAGCTGTATCCCGAGGCTGCAGGCGCGGCCATGTACCTGTTCATGTTTCTGATTCTGCTGATTCGCCCGCGCGGTCTGTTGGGTGAGCGTTGGGAGCGTTTCGAATGAAGTCGCGTTCTTCTGTTACTTCCAATCCCGTTCTGGTCACGGCGGCTTTCCTGCTGCTGCTGACCGGCGCCGTGCTGGCATTGGGAATGCCGGTATCGAGGATCACGCAAGTCGCCATCTACGCCCTGTACGGCATCGGCGTGAACTTCCTGATCGGCTACCTCGGTCTGGTGCCGTTCGGCGCCTCGTTCTTCTTCGGCGTGGCCAGCTATGGTGTGGCCATTGCGGCGCGCGAGCTGATGGTGAACGAATTCGCCGCCCTCGCCATCAGCGGTGTGTTCTCGCTCGTGCTGGCCGTCGTGCTGGGCACGGTGATCCTGCGCCGCAAAGGCCTGTATTTCTCGCTGCTGACGCTGGCGTGTTCGCAGATCGCGTTCGAGATCGCCTATAGCTGGACGTCGGTCACCGGCGGCGAGAACGGCCTCCAGGGTGTGCCACGTCCGCTGTTCGGCGACAACATGAGCTTCCACCTCTTCGTCGTCGGCGTGGTGCTGCTCATGGTGTATCTGCTCTGGCGCTTCGTGCACACGCCGTTCGGCCGCGTGCTGCAGGCCATCCGCGACAACGAGCAGCGTGTCACGACCCTGGGCTTCAACGCCTTTTCGTTCAAGCTGCTGGCCTTCACCGTGGCGGGCGTGCTCATCGGCGTCGGCGGCGGACTCATGGCCCTGCTGCTGCGCGGCGCCTATGCCAACAACCTGAGCTGGCAGCATGCCGGCGACCCGGTGCTCATGGCAGCATTGGGCGGCGTGCACCACTTCCTGGGACCGCTGTGGGGCGCTACCACCTTCATCATTCTCGAAGACCGCCTGAGCGCGTTCACCGAGAACTGGTGGCTGATGTTCGCGCCGATCATCATTCTCTTCGCGATCCTTTCGCCCGAAGGAATGCATGGAATCATGCGCAAATGGTTCCGCAAGGATGAGCGCTGGACGCTGGTGCGCAACGAGATTCCTCCCCGGCCCGCGACGATTCCGCCCTATGCACCGTCGGCGGCGCCCGCGAATGCCAAGGACGACGTCGTCCTGTCGATCCGCGGCCTGTCCAAGAGCTTCGGCTCCATCGTGACTTCGCGCGACATTTCGATGGACGTGCACGACTGCAGGCTGCACAGCCTGATCGGGCCGAACGGCGCCGGCAAGACGACGCTGTTCAACATTCTCACCGGGCTGATCCGTCCGGACACAGGCAAGATCATTTTCGACGGCAAGGACATTACGGATCTGTCGCCGTACCAGCGCGCCCGCGCCGGCCTGTCGCGCTCGTTCCAGATTCTGAGCGTGTTCCCCAACCTCACGGCGTTCGAAAACGTGCGTATTGCCGTGCAGGGCGCCCGCAGCCCCTGGGGTGGTTTCTGGAAGGACGCCTACGACAATGAAGAAGACAATCTGCGCGTCTGGTCGCTGCTTGCCGCCGTCGGGCTGGAAGACCGCGCCGCTGATCTCTGTTCTTCGCTTTCGCACGGCGAGAAGCGCCTGCTGGAGATCGCCCTATCGCTCGCCGGCAGCGCACGCCTGCTGCTGCTTGACGAACCCCTCGCAGGTCTAAGCGAAAGCGACCGTCAGGTGGTGTCCTCGCTGATCACCCGCCTGGCCAGGACTCATGCCGTTCTGCTGATCGAGCACGACATGGATCGCGTGCTGTCGCTGTCCGACCGCATCACCGTCCTGCACCAGGGCAAGCTCATCGCCGACGGCCGTCCGGAAGACGTGTCCCGTCATCCGGAAGTGATCGCCGCGTACATGGGCGAACCCCACCGGAAGGACGGCAGCAAGGCGCCGGCCGTCAAGGTTGAGCCGGCCGCGAACGTGGAAATCGTCTCGAACCGCCAGGTGGCGAAGGACAAGTCGCGTCCGCTGCTGGTGATGAAGGACGTGCGCGCCGGCTACGGCGGCGGCACGGTGCTGGACGGCCTGGATCTCACGGTCAACCACAACGAGGTGGTCGCGCTCCTGGGCCGCAATGGGGTTGGCAAGACCACCACGCTGCGCACCATCATGGGCGTCGTGAAGTGCAGTTCCGGCCAGATCACGTTTGACGGCCACGACATCACCAACATGCGGCCTGACCGGATCAACCGTCTCGGCATGGCCGTGGTTCCCGAAGGGCGCCGCCTGTTCCCGAACCTCACCGTGACGGAGAACCTGCGCATCGCCGCCCGTCCGGGCGGTGCGGAGCTGGAAGAAATCTACGAGTTGTTCCCCAAGCTGCGCATCCTGGCGAAGTCCCGCGCGGAGAATCTTTCCGGGGGCGAACGGCAGATGGTCGCGGTGGCCCGCGCGCTCATGGCACCGAGCAAGCTGATCCTGCTGGACGAGCCTTTCGAGGGGCTGGCGCCCGCGGTGGTGCAGGACATCCGTCAGGCCGTCCAGAAGATCTCCACGCGCGTCGGCATGGTCATCGTCGAGCATCATGCGGAATCGGCGCTCGAGGTTTCCGACAGGGCCTATGTGCTGGTGAACGGCAAGATCGCGTTCTCGGGCACGGCGCATCAGCTGCATGAAGACGAGGCGCTGCAGCAACGTCTGCTCGGAGTCGGCCAGATGCAGGAGGCGGCGTGACTCACCCTCGTGTCGGAGTGAATACCTACGGCTACCTGTGGGGGCCGAGTCTGCGGGAGTGCATGACGCGTCTCGCCCGGCGGGGGTATTCGGTGTTCGAGGGGGTCATCAATCCCCCGCATCTGGACATCGAGCTGTCGCCCCAGGGTCGCAGCGAGTTGCGCAGCTTCATGGAAGACCGCGGTCTTTCGTTCAGTTCGCTGAACCTGCCGAGCCTGGACACCAATCTGGCGAGTCCCTTCGCCTTCACGCGGCAGTACAGCGTGGAGATGTTCAGGCGGGCGATCGATCTCGCTGCGGATCTCGGCGCGCCCCAGCTGGTGACCGTTCCGGGGCGCCTGAATCCTCTGCTGCCGCCGGGCAAGGCGGCGCTTGCGGAATGGGTCGAGGAGTCGATCGCCGCGCTCATTCCCCATGCCCGCGAACGCGGCGTGGGCCTGGCGCTGGAGAACGTGCCCTTTGCGTCGATGCCCCGCGCACGCGACCTCGCTGACTTCGTGGACCGCATGGGCAATGAAGACGTGCTCGGCGTGTGTTACGACGTGGCGAACGCCCACTTCATCGGGGAATCGCTGAAGGAAGGAATCGAGATCCTCGGCCCCCGCATGCGTCTCATGCACTGTTCCGACACCACGCGCACCCAGTGGCGGCACGACGCCGTCGGGCAGGGCGACGTGCCCTGGGGGGAACTGGCGGTGGCGCTTGGGGCATCGGCATGGCGTGGCCCGCTGCTGCTGGAGATCATCGACCCGGATCCCGAACACGGCGTGATGGTCAGCCATGACGCACTCGCGGCGCAAGGAATCATCGACATCAGGAAACAGACATCATGATTGATTTACCGCATTTCGATCCGAACAACCCCCGGGTGCTCGTCACCGGGGCTGCCGGTCTGCTCGGCCGGCACATCGTGCGGGAACTGCTCTCCATGGGGCTGCAGGTGCGCGGCATGGACCTGCGCACCGCGCCGGAAGAAATCGAATGGCACGTCGGCGACATCACCGATGCCGCCAGCGTGAAGCAGGCGGTCGCCGGCTGTTTTGCCGTGGTGCATGCCGCAGCCCGGCCCAACATCTGGTCGGGCGACGGCGACGACATCCTCCGAATCAATACGCTGGGCGCCTGGAACGTGTTCAAGGCATGCGATGAAGCCGGTATCCGCCGGGTGGTGTTCTGTTCCAGCGATTCCGTCGTGGGATACACCGTAGCGGAAGGTGCGATGGTGCCGCCCGACTATCTTCCGGTCGACCTCGACCACCCGCTGCGTGCCACCGATCCGTATGCGCTCAGCAAGATTCTGGGCGAGGACATCGGCCGTTCCTTCGCCTACCGGGGCATGGAGGTCATCGCGTTGCGCACGGTGTTCGTGGCCTATCCTGAAATGGAATGTGAAATTCTCGCGCGTGCCGCCGACCCCGCCAACTACAGGGGACGCATGGCGGGCGGGCCTTCCTCCGCCGGTGGCGGGCCGCTGCACAACCATATCGACCCCCGCGACCTGGCGCGCGCGTTCGGCCTGGCGCTGCGCATGGAGCGGCCCGGCACGCCCGCGTGCCCCTTCGAGGCCATTTTCCTCGCCGCGGAGAGCACCCTGTCGCCCGAGCCCACCGTTGAACGCTTCAAGCGGCTGCACGGCCCGGACGTCGACGTCCGCGATCCGGGTCTCTACGCGGCCAACCCCTATGCCTCGCTGTACGACCTGCGCCCCGCGCGCGAACGGCTGGGATTCGTGCCCCGATACTGCAAGCGCTACCTCATCGAAAACGGGGCGGCGGCGCCTGCGAAGTGAACCTCTTGTAATGGAGACAGACATGCAAGCAATTGATGACAAGAAGCAGGCCGACGCCGCCACGGCACCCTACGCTGCGGCCGTGACGCGCAATCTGGCCGAGCTGACCTGGACCGAATATCCCGGTCACCATCACCAGGCCCTTTCCAAGGCGATCGTGACGCCCGAAGTCTGCGGCAGCCGGTTCTTCGACCACCGCATTTCCTGCTACGAACCCGGCGCCTACGTCGAATCGCACGTGCACAAGGTGCAGGAACAGATCTACCACATTCTCGGCGGGGAAGGTCTGCTCATCACCGACGGCGAACGCCGCGTGGTGCGCGCCAACGATGTCGCGTTCATCCCGCCCGGCGTCGTGCATGAACTGCACTGCACCGGCACCGAGCCGCTGGTCTTCCTGGTCATTACCACTCCCCCCACGGACGAGTAAGGAGGACAGATGGCAAAGCGCATTCTTGTGACCGGCGCCTCCGGCTGGCTGGGCATCGGCATCGTGAAAGCCCTGCTGCAGCGGGGCGATGACGTCATCGGGCTCGACGTGCGCACGTCGCCCCAGCTGGCGGCCCTGCAGGCCTCTTACCCCGGCCTGACCCCCGTGGAGGCCGATCTGGGCGAATGGTCGCAGGTCATGGACGTGTTCCGTCAGCATGAGCCGGAAGCCGTGGTGCATGCCGCGGCCATCGTCGGCGTGGTGCTGGCCGCCGATGTGCCCATCAAGGCCATGCGCGTGAACGTCGAAGGCTCGGTCAACCTGTTCGAGGCGATGCGCCTGCATGGCGTGAAGCGCGTCGTGCACGTGAGCACCGAGGAGACCTACGGCGATTTCACGGCGCAGATCATCGACGAGGACCATCCCCAGAAACCGACCAGCATCTACGGGCTGACCAAGCTGGCGGCGGAGCACTACGGCCGTGTGTATTCCGACCGGTACGGGCTGGAGTGCATCAACGCGCGCACCTGCTGGGTGTACGGGCCTCACCTTCCCCGGGCCCGGGTGCCCAAGGTGTTCATCGACGCGGCGCTTGCCGGGAAGCCGTACCATCTGGCGACGGGTGGCGACCTTGCCGTCGATCAGGTCTACATCGACGACACCGTCGCCGGCGTGCTGCTGGCGCTCGACAAGCCCAGCCACCGGTATGACGCCTATCACATCGCCACGGGCCAGGCGCCGACCATCGACGACATCGCGCGCATCGTGCGCGATCTCGTGCCGGGTGCCAACGTCTCGACGGCACCCGGCTGGTATCTGCACGGCGACCGTTACCCGACGGCGCGCAAGGGGGCGCTGGACATCACCCGCGCCCGCAAGGAACTGGGTTACCAGCCGAAGTACGATCTTCGCGCCGGCATCGAACTCACCCTGACGGAGACCCGCCGCGCGATGGGAATGTGATTGCGGATGCGGTTCCGGCCCCCGTCAGGGGGCTTGCATCTTTTTCGCACTTGCGGTATTGGGCGAAGCCATGTTAAATTTGCGGGCTTCGCCCTTTGTTGTTTGATGGGGCGGAGAATCCCCAGTAGCAGAAATTTGGTCGAAGCCTGTTTCGACGGCGGGGGTCAGCACGGCTGGCCGCCGGCGGCGCTACCGGCTTTGCCAGGTTCCGTTAGAGCCAAATCCGGCTAATTAGCCCCGACCAATCGCAGTCGGGAATGGAGAAAACAATGTCGAACTCGACACCTACGCCTGCCGCCTACCGGCTGGGACTCGTGGGGCGGAAGGTCGGCATGACCCGCATTTTCACGGAAGATGGAGAATCCATCCCCGTTACCGTGCTGGACGTGTCGAACAACCGTGTCACGCAGGTCAAGTCGCCAGAAGTTGATGGTTACGCGGCAGTGCAGGTCACTTATGGCACCCGTCGCGCTTCGCGTGTGAACAAGCCTGCCGCAGGCCATTTCGCCAAGGCGGGCACCGAAGCTGGCAGCATCCTCAAGGAATTCCGCCTCGATCCCGCGAAGGCCGCCGAATTCACGCCCGGCACCGTGCTGGCCGTGGAAAGCATCTTCGAAGCCGGTCAGAAGGTGGACGTCACCGGTACCACGATCGGTAAAGGCTTCGCCGGTACCATCAAGCGCCACAACTTCTCGAGCCAGCGCGCCTCTCACGGTAACTCGATCTCGCACCGCGTTCCCGGTTCCATCGGCATGGCCCAGGATCCCGGTCGCGTGTTCCCCGGCAAGCGGATGTCCGGCCACATGGGCAATGTCACCCGCACCATCCAGAATCTCGATATCGTGCGTGTCGACGCCGAGCGCGGTCTTCTTCTGGTCAAGGGCGCAGTCCCCGGCCACAAGAACGGCAACGTGATCGTGCGTCCCGCCGTCAAGATGTCGGCCAAGAAAGGAGCCTAATCAATGGAACTCAAGCTCCTGAATGACCAGGGACAAGCCGCTTCCACCGTTGCAGCGTCCGACGCCATCTTCGGCCGCGAGTTCAACGAAGCGCTGGTGCACCAGATCGTGGTGGCCTACCAGGCCAACGCGCGCAGCGGCAACCGCGCCCAGAAGGACCGCTCCCAAGTCAAGCATTCGACCAAGAAGCCCTGGCGCCAGAAAGGCACCGGCCGTGCCCGCGCGGGCATGACCTCGTCGCCGCTGTGGCGCGGAGGCGGTCGCATCTTCCCGAACTCGCCTGACGAGAACTTCACCCAGAAGGTCAACAAGAAGATGTACCGCGCCGGGATCCGCTCGATCCTGTCGCAGTTGGCCCGCGAAGATCGCATCGCCGTCGTCGACGCCTTCTCGCTCGATACGCCCAAGACCAAGGCTGCCGTGGCCAAGCTCAAGAGCCTGGGCCTGGATTCGGTGCTCATCATCACCGACGCCGTGGACGAAAACGTCTACCTGGCCACCCGCAACCTGCCCCACGTTGCCGTGGTCGAACCGCGCTATGCCGATCCGCTGTCGCTGATCCACTACAAGAAGGTGTTGATCACCAAGCCGGCCATCGCGCAACTCGAGGAGATGCTGGGATGAACGCCGAACGCCTGATGCAGATCATTCTGGCTCCGATCGTGACCGAGAAGGCCACCTTCGTCGCCGACAAGAACCAGCAAGTGGCTTTCCGCGTGGCGCCCGACGCCACCAAGCCCGAAATCAAGGCTGCCGTCGAGCTGCTCTTCAAGGTGCAGGTCGAGTCCGTGCAGGTGCTCAATCGAAAAGGCAAAGTCAAGCGCTTCGGCCGGTTCGTGGGTAAGCGCCGCAACGAGCGCAAGGCCTACGTCTCGCTCAAGGAAGGGCAGGAAATCGACTTTGCGGAGGTGAACTAAATGGCCCTGGTCAAAGTCAAGCCTACCTCGGCCGGCCGCCGCGGCATGGTCAAGGTGGTCAGCCCCAACCTGTATAAGGGCCGTCCGGTCGAGTCGCTGCTCGAGAAGAAAACCCGTGGCTCGGGCCGCAACAACAACGGCCACATCACGGTGCGCCATCGTGGCGGCGGCCACAAGCGGCACTATCGCGTGATCGATTTCCGTCGCAACAAGGACGGCATCCCGGCCAAGGTCGAGCGCCTGGAATACGATCCGAACCGCACCGCGCACATCGCGCTGCTGTGCTATGCCGACGGCGAGCGTCGCTACATCATCGCCCCGCGCGGCCTGGAAGTCGGCTCCACGCTGGTTTCCGGCAGTGATGCGCCGATCCGCGTGGGCAACACGCTGCCGATCCGCAACATCCCCGTGGGTTCGACGATCCACTGCATCGAGATGACCCCCGGCAAGGGCGCGCAGCTGGCGCGTTCGGCCGGCGCCTCTGCGGTGCTGCTGGCCCGTGAAGGTACCTACGCCCAGGTGCGCCTGCGCTCTGGCGAAGTGCGCCGCGTGCACATCGAGTGCCGCGCGACCATCGGCGAAGTGGGCAACGAAGAACACAGCCTGCGCCAGATCGGCAAGGCCGGCGCCATGCGTTGGCGCGGCGTGCGCCCGACCGTGCGCGGCGTGGCCATGAACCCGATCGACCACCCGCACGGCGGTGGCGAGGGTCGCACCGGCGAAGCCCGCGAGCCGGTCAGCCCGTGGGGTACCCCCACCAAGGGCTACAAGACCCGTCGCAACAAGAGGACGAACAACATGATCGTCCAACGGCGCAAGCGCAAGTAAGAGGCGAACACTATGTCACGTTCGATCAAGAAGGGCCCGTTTGTCGATTCGCACCTGCTCGAAAAGGTCGAAAAGGCGATCGCGGGCAACGACAAGAAGCCGATCAAGACCTGGTCGCGCCGTTCCACCATCCTGCCCGAGTTCATCGGGCTGACGATCGCTGTGCACAACGGCCGCCAGCACGTTCCCGTTTATATCAACGAGAACATGGTCGGCCACAAGCTGGGCGAGTTCGCGCTGACCCGCACGTTCAAGGGCCACGCCGCGGACAAGAAGGCCAAGAGGTAAGCGATGGAAACCACTGCCATTATCCGTGGGGTGCACATTTCGGCCCAGAAGACCCGCCTGGTCGCGGACATGATCCGCGGCAAGCCGGTCGCCCAGGCGCTGAACATCTTGACCTTCACCCCCAAGAAGGCTGCCGGCATCCTGAAGAAGGCCGTCGAATCGGCCATCGCCAATGCCGAGCACAACGACGGCGCCGATATCGACGAGCTGCGCGTGACCACGATCTACGTGGACAAGGGGCAGTCGATGAAGCGTTTTTCGGCTCGCGCCAAAGGTCGCGGAAACCGCATCGAGAAGCAGACCTGCCACATCGTGGTCAAGGTTGGAGCCTAAGGAGTCACGATGGGACAGAAAATTCATCCGACCGGGTTCCGGCTGGCAGTCACCCGCAACTGGGGCTCGAAGTGGTTCGCGGACGAAAAGAACTTCGCCGGCATGCTGGCCGCCGATATTCGCGTGCGCGAGTACCTCAAGAAGAAGCTGAAGAACGCTTCGGTTGGCCGCGTGGTCATCGAGCGTCCTGCCAAGAATGCCCGCATCACCGTCTACTCGGCCCGTCCGGGTGTGGTGATCGGCAAGCGCGGCGAGGACATCGAAAACCTCAAGAGCGACCTGCAGCGCCTGATGGGCGTGCCCGTGCACGTCAACATCGAGGAGATCCGCAAGCCTGAAACCGACGCGCAGCTGATCGCCGACTCGATCGCCCAGCAGCTCGAGAAGCGCATCATGTTCCGCCGCGCCATGAAGCGCGCCATGCAGAACGCCATGCGCCTGGGCGCCCAGGGCATCAAGATCATGAGCTCGGGCCGCCTGAACGGCATCGAAATCGCCCGCACCGAGTGGTACCGCGAAGGCCGCGTGCCGCTGCACACGCTGCGTGCGAACATCGACTACGGCTTCTCGGAAGCCCACACCACCTATGGCGTGATCGGCATCAAGGTGTGGGTGTACAAGGGCGACATGCTTGCCAACGGCGAACTGCCGCCGGAAACCGCCGCGCCTCGCGAAGAAGAGCGCCGTCCGCGCCGCGCGCCCCGCGGCGAGCGTCCGGGTGGCGGCCGTCCGGGCGGCCGTGGCCGCGGCCCGCGCAAGGCCGAAGCCGCGCCGGCGCCTGAAGGAGAATAATCATGCTGCAACCGTCTCGCAGGAAATACCGCAAAGAGCACAAGGGCCGCAATACCGGCCTGGCCACGCGCGGCACCAACGTCTCGTTCGGCGAGTTCGGCCTGAAGGCCACCGGCCGTGGCCGGCTTACCGCCCGCCAGATCGAGTCGGCCCGCCGCGCGATCAACCGCCACATCAAGCGTGGCGGCCGCATCTGGATCCGCGTCTTCCCGGACAAGCCGATCTCGCAAAAGCCGGCCGAAGTCCGTATGGGTAACGGTAAGGGCAACCCGGAGTACTGGGTCGCCGAGATCCAGCCCGGCAAGGTGCTGTACGAAATGGAAGGGGTCAGCGAAGAGCTGGCGCGCGAGGCGTTCCGCCTGGCTGCGGCCAAGCTGCCGATCTCTACGGTCTTTGTTACGCGTCACATCGGTGCCTGAAGGAGGTTGACATGAAAGCCAGCGAACTTCGCACCAAGGATGCGGCCGAACTCGGCAAGGAACTCGAAAGCCTGCTCAAGGCCCAGTTCGGGCTGCGCATGCAGAAGGCCACCCAGCAGCTTACGAACACCAGCCAGCTCCGCAAGGTTCGCCGCGACATCGCGCGCGTGCGCACCGTGCTGACGGAAAAGGCAGGAAACTGACATGAGCGAAACCCAAACCACCCCGGCCAAGCGCCAGCGTACGCTGATTGGCAAGGTTGTCAGCAACAAGATGGACAAGACGGTCGTCGTTCTGGTCGAACGCCGCACCAAGCACCCCATCTACGGCAAGATCGTCATGCGCTCGAACAAGTACAAGGCGCACGACGAAGCCAATCAGTACAACGAAGGCGACACCGTCGAAATCGCCGAAGGCCGCCCCATCTCGCGCACCAAGTCGTGGCGGGTGGTGCGCCTGGTGGAAGCCGCGCGCGTCATCTGACGCCGCTACGGCCGGGCGCCTCCTGGCGTCCACCCATCACGGCCGTCCTTGACCGAAGGCCGGGAATCTTTGCGTTCCCGGCCTTTTTTCTTGACAGCCGGTCCAGCCAAAGCGCTCAAGCCGACCCAGCGAGGGCCCGAACTGGGCGCATCACTGCGCAAGGCCCGTCTGCCACCGGCATATACGCACTGCAAGAGGGAAGCGGGCAAGTCGACACAGTCGTACGTGGCGGGGTCAAGGCGCAAGGTGATGATGCGGTGGGCCTACTTACAGTCTTAAGCGCATCGCTCAGCAATGCACGCGCGACAATGGTCATCGACCCGACGGCGAGCGTTGAAGTCGAAGGTAACGATGCGTATGCCGCATGGACGTACCACACGGGCACGGGCGAGGCAGGCATCGTGTCTAGCGGCCAGGTCAAGGCGACGGGTGATGGCGCCAACGGCCTGAATGTCTATGCTTCCAACCCCGATCACGCGGCGGACGCCTATGCTCATGTGCAAGGCGGGCAAGTGCAAGTTTCGGGCACGAATGCGCGCGGCGTCTACGTGAGAAGCCAGGGACCAAGTCGGCTCCAGGCCACCGTGGCCGCCGGCGCGACCGTCCAAGCCTCGGGTCCCCATGCCATGGGCGTGGAAGTGGCCGGCCGGGCTGCTGGCGGCTTTGCCCGCCGTGCGCAGGTCCAGGCGCAAATCGACGGCACCGTGACGGCGCGCGACGAGTTTGGCGTGGGCGTATCGGCCCTGACCGACGAGGGAACGGCAACGGTCACCATCGGCAAGGAGGGACGCGTCACCGGCGGCTGGCAGGCCGATGCGGCCAGCACCTCGGCCCAGCATGGCGTGGCGGCGGCGGGCGTGGCCATCAGCAGCGACAAGGCGGCCACGCTGGCCAACGCCGGGCGCATCGAGGCCGGGTCGGACCGGGCGGTGGTCGACACGGGCCGCTACAAGGCCGGCGGCGTGGGCAACCTGACCCTGCGCAATAGCGGCACCCTCACCGGCTTCGTGGAGCTGGCTGCAGGCGGCCAGAACACGGTCTCCAACGAGGCCGGCGGCGTGTTGGCCTTGCGCCACTTTGCCGATACCGACGGCGACGGCACGCGCGACGGCATCGTCCAGGCCCAGATGGTGAACCTGGGCGAGTTCAATCATGCCGGCACCATCGATTTGCGCGGCCCAGCGATCGGCAACACGCTGGTGATCACGGGCGCGCCCGATGCCGCGGCCGGTCCTGGCGCCGGGGTGTTCGTCTCCAACGGCGGACGGCTGCACGTCAAGGCGGGTGCCCGTTCGACGGCGGCCACGGACCCGACCGACCGGTACGCCGACATGCTCGTGGTCGACCGCACGCAGCTGGGCAAGGGCGGGCCGACCCAGATCCATGTCGACTATGACCCCGCCGACCTGGGCCACTTGACCGTGGGCAATGGCATCGAGGTTGTCGAAGTCCGCGACAAGGCGGCTTCGGCCAAGGGGGCGTTCGCGCTGGGCAACGTGGTGGCTGCCGGCGCCTACGAATACGCGCTCAACCATGGCGGGGTCGATGCCGATGCCGAGGACGGGAACTGGTATTTGCGCAGCTACGTCAAGGCCACCACAGGCGATGAGGACAAGCCCGAGGAAGTGCCCAACTACCGCAAGGAAGTCCCGCTGGCGATGGCCGCGCCGTCCGTGGCGCACCGGCTTGGGCTGGACTTGCTCGGCACCTATCACGATCGCGCCGGGGAAGACTATGTGATGCTTGCGCAGGGCAGCGCGATGCAGGGCTACGCCGGTCCTCGGGAAGACGACAAGCGGGCGTGGGGCCGGGTATTCGGCAGCTCGGGCAAGGTCCGCGACGGGGGCAATAGCGAGGTCAGCCGCTACGACAGCTTCCGCAAGAACGGGCCCCGCTACGACTACGACCTGGGCGGGGTGCAACTGGGCATGGACGTGTACCGCCGCTTGCGCGACGACGGTTCGCGCCAGATGGCCGGCGCCTATCTGTCGGCCTCGCATGCCTCGGCCCGCGTGGACGCGGTGCTTGGCGGCCGTGCCGGCAAGCTGTCGATGGACGGTTACTCCCTTGGCGGTTACTGGACCCACATGGGTCCGTCGCGCTGGTACATCGACGCTGTCGCGCAAGTGACGCGCTATGACAGCGTACGCCTGCGTTCGGCCAATGGCCACACCCTGCGGTCTGACGGTTGGGGCTTTGCTGCGTCGCTGGAAGCTGGCCGTCCCTTCAAGCTCGACGACAAGTGGACGCTCGAGCCGCAGGCGCAGCTCGTGTACCAGCACGTGTCGCTGGACGCCACGCGCGACCGCTACGGCAAGATCCGCTTTGGCAGCACCGACGGGCTGTATGGACGGCTGGGCGCGCGCCTGGCCAGGAACTGGGAAGGCGACGATGGCCGGGAATACGGCGTGTGGGCGCGCGCCAACGTCTGGCATGACTTTGGTGCGCGGGCCAAGACGACGTTCTCGACGCCGGACGGGCGCAACCCCGTGACGTTGCGTACCGGCCTGGGCGGCACGTGGGGCCAGCTGGGCGTTGGGTTCAACGCGCAGCTCAAGGACAACCTGAACGCCTTCATTGCGGCGGACTACGAGCAAAGTCTCGAAAGCAGCAAGACCCGCGGCGTGAGCGGCCGCATCGGTATCCAGTACGTCTGGTAGGGTTGGGTCGGCCCGGCGCCCCTTACGCGGGGCGCCGGCGGCCAAAGCGCCGCGGGTCGAAGGACGCGAAGGCGGCGCCGGTGGGCTGCCCCTGCAAGATGCGCACGACCAGCTCACCCGTACGCGCCGAGCTGACCAGGCCTACGTGCCCGTGGCCGAAGGCGTGGACGATGTCGGCGCACGCCGAGGCCGGGCCGATGCAGGGCAGGCCGTCGGGCAGGCTGGGGCGCGAACCCTGCCAATAATCGGCGGGTTCATCGACGCCTGTGGCTGACAGCGACGGATAGGCCGAGCGCACCAGGTCCACCAATATGCGGGCCCGCCGCCAATCCGGCGCGGCGTCGACGTGGTCGATTTCCACTTGGCCAGCTACGCGCAACCCTGCTTGCATGGGCGTGGCCACCATCTTGCAATCGGCAAACATGGTCGCGGTGTTGACCCGCACCCCGGGCTGGCGGATGACGGCGTGATAGCCGCGCTCGGCCGCCAGCGGCACATCATCGCCAGCCAGGCGGGCCAGGTCGCGTGAGCGGATCCCGGCGGCGATGACGGCCTTGTCGCAGGCGATGTCGCCGTCGTCGGCCCGCACGCCGCGCAGCCGGCCGTTTTCGATGTAAAAGCCCGTGGCGCGCGTGCGTCGCAACTCGGCGCCGAGCGATTGGGCCAGGCGGACCAGCGCTGCCACGTAGGCGCCTGGGTCTTGGCAGTGCCCGGCCTCGCCGACCAGCGCGCCAAAGGTGTAGCGCGGATGCAGGTCCGGCTCCAGCGCGCGTAGCGCCTGGGCGTCGAGCGCCTGCCACTGGATGCCTTCCTGTCGGCGGATCTGCCAGGCGCGGCCGTCGGCCCGGAAGTGCTGCTCGGACAAATAGACGTGCAGCAGTCCGCGCCGTTCGATCAAGTCGGCCACGCCGGCCTGGCGCGCCAAGGCTTCGTGCAGGGCCGGCGCGCCGGCCAGCAGGCTGCGCAGCGCATGCGCGGTGCGCGCCACCTGTTCCCACGTCCATGCCGAGGCCAGGTAACGCACCAGCCACGGTGCGGCCTGCGGCAAATGGCGCCAGCGCACCGCCAGCGGCCCGAGCGGGTCCTTCAGCCAGCGCGGGACTTGCTTCCACGCGCCGGGCGCAGCCGGCGGCAGCACCGAGTGCGACGACAGCCAGCCCGCGTTACCGTAGCTGGCTGCTTGCCGTCCGCCCGGCTCGCCCGGTTCGATGAGCGTGACGCGCAGCCCCGCGTTCAGGGCCTGGACGGCAGTGGCGGCGCCGACCGCACCGGCACCGATGATCACGACGTGCATGGCGCTCATGGCAAGGTGGGCAGCGGGCAGGCGCCCGGCGGCAGCGCGCCGCTAGCATGATGCGTGCAGGTGGCGCCGACGACGAAAACGGTTGTCATGTTCGATGTTCCTGGTGCGCGCGGTGGGCGCGGCATCAGCCGTGCGCCGATGCGCGGGCGACCATAGCACTTGACGGTATACGAGACAATATGCAGCATGTCGAAGCCCCTCGGGGCCCGCGCCCGCCTCGCCGCGCCTGGCCCGGCCCTGATCGATTCATCCATACGCCGCTACATGAAAGCCATCTTCGTCGACGCCAATCCCACCTTGGCCGCCGTGGCCGAACGCCTGCACCGCGCGGACGATTTGCCGCTTGGCATCAACCGCCAGCCCGACATCACGCCCGAGCAACTGCCGGACGTCCTGGGCGACGCCGAAATCGCCATCATTGACCACACCTACCTGCCCACGGACATCGCGCGCCGGTGCAAGGGGCTGAAGCATGTGGTGTTCCTGGGCACCGGGGCGCGCTCGTACATGAATCCGGAGGAGCTCGCCGAATTGGGCATCCAGGTCCACATCATCAAGGGTTACGGCGATACCGCGGTGGCCGAATGCGCCTTCGCGCTAATGTGGGCCGCGGCCAAGGGGCTCGCCCGGATGGACCGGGGCATGCGCGCCGGCAACTGGCTGCGCACCGACGGCGTGCAGCTGACCGGCAAGACGCTGGGGCTGGTCGGGTTCGGCGGCATCGCTGCCGAAATGGCGCGGCTGGCCGGCGGTGTCGGCATGGAAGTCATCGCCTGGAACCGCAGCCCCAAGTCGCATCCCGGCGTGCGCTTCGTCGAACTCGACGAGTTGCTGGCGGCAAGCCACGTGGTGTCGCTGCACCTGCTATTGACCGATGAGACGCGCGGGTTCCTGTCGCGCGAGCGCATCGCGCGCATGCGTGACGGCGCCATCCTGATCAACACGGCGCGCGGGGCACTGGTCGACGAGGATGCGATGGTCGATGCGCTGCGCTCGGGCAAGCTCGCGCACGCAGGCCTGGACGTCTACGTCACCGAGCCGCTGCCGGCCGACCATCCCCTGGCGCAACTGGAAAACGTCACCTTGTCGGCGCATTCGGCGTTTCGCACGCCCGAGGCCAGCGACAACCTGATCGAGGCAGCGCTCAACCACTGCCGGCGCATCTGCGGCCAAGGGGGGCAGCAATGACCGGACAAGCCCCTGCCCTGCGCCGGGCCCGCCGCATCGCCGGCATCGGTGTGTCGGAAATCCTGCGCATCGGCGCGCGTGCCGCGCAATTGAAGCGCCAGGGCCGCGACGTCATCGTGTTGGGCGCGGGCGAGCCCGACTTCGATACGCCGGACAACGTCAAGCAGGCGGCCGTGCGCGCCATCGAGGCCGGGCAGACCAAGTACACGCTGCTCGACGGCACACTCGAATTGAAGGCGGCGATCGCACGCAAGTTCGAACGCGAAAACGGCCTGTCCTACGGCCTGGACGAAATCACCGTCGGCGCCGGCGCCAAACAGGTGATCCACAATGCCCTGATGGCCACCTTGGATGACGGCGACGAAGTCGTGGTGGGCGCGCCGTACTGGACGTCGTACGCCGACATGATCGCCATTGCCGGCGGCAAGGTCGTGGAGGTGCCGTGCAGCGAGGCCAATGGCTTTCGCATGGCGGCTGCCGATTTGGAGCGCGCCATCACGCCGCGCACGCGCTGGGTGATGATCAATTCGCCGTCCAACCCGACCGGCGCGGCGTATTCGGAATCCGACTTGCGGCAGCTGGCCGACGTGTTGCTGCGCCATCCGCACGTGTGGGTGATCTCGGACGACATCTACGAGCACCTGATATACGGGGATTTCGCCTTCAGGACCCTGGCCCAGGTCGAGCCGCGCTTAAAGGACAGGACGCTGACCGTCAACGGCCTGTCCAAGGCCTATGCCATGACGGGTTGGCGCATCGGCTACGCGGGCGGCCCGAAGGCGCTGATCGAGGCGATCGCGGTGGTGCAGAGCCAGAGCACGTCCAACCCCTGCTCCATCAGCCAGGCCGCCGCGATCGAGGCCCTGGACGGGCCGCAGGACGTGCTGCCCGAACGGCGTCGCTCGTTCCAGGCGCGGCGGGACCTGGTCGTCGACGGCCTGAACGCCATCGAAGGACTGTCGTGCCGGCGGCCCGAAGGCGCGTTCTACGTCTACGCCAGCTGCGCCGGCGTGCTGGGCAAGCGTACGCCCGGTGGACAGGTGTTGCATACCGATGCTGACTTTTGCCAGTATCTGCTGCAGGATCACGACGTGGCCGTCGTGCCCGGCACGGTGTTCGGCCTGGCGCCGTTCTTCCGCATCAGCTATGCGACCTCGCAGTCGCAATTGGAGACCGCGCTGGCGCGCATTGCCCGGGCCGTGGCCGAGCTCGGCTAAGCCGGTTGGTGCGCCGCCGACCCTGCCGGTCGGCGGCCCTTAGCAGTGCCTTTGCCCAAGGGGGACGCCATGATGCGCAAACTGAGCATTGCCACATTGGCCGCGGCCGTCGCGCTGGGGGCTGTCCCGGCCTTCGCGGCCCAGGACCAATGGCCGTCCCGGCCGATCACCATCATCGGGGGCTTTCCCAACGGTTCGGGGGTAGACCTATACGCGCGCAAGCTCGGGCAAGGGTTGAGCGAAACCCTAGGCGTGCCCGTCGTGGTCGAGGCGCGCACGGGCGCCGGCGGCAACATCGCCTCTGATGCCGTGGCGCGCGCCCAGCCTGACGGCTATACGTTCTTGCTGGGCACGGCCGGTACCCACGCCATCAATGCCGCGCTCTACAGCAACCTGAGCTTCGATGTCTGGAAGGACTTCAGCCACATCGCGCTGCTGGGAGACGTCCCCAACGTGCTGACCGTCAATCCCAAGAAGCATCCCGACATCCACGCCTGCAAGGACCTGCTTGCGCTGGCGCGCAACAACCCCGGCAAGCTCAATTACGCCTCCACCGGCAACGGCACCTCGGGCCACCTCGCGGGGGCGCAGTTCGCCAAGCAGGCCGGCGTCGAGATCACGCACGTGCCGTATCGTGGGCAAGGGCCGGCCATGACCGCGCTGCTGTCGGGCGAGGTGGACTTCTTCTTCAACCAAAGCGCACCCAGCATCGCCGCGGTCAACGCCGGCCAGGTCAGGGCCTTGGCCGTGACCACGTCCGCGCCGCTCAAGGCCCTGCCCGGCGTGCCGACCGTGGCCGAAGGCTGCGGGCTGCCCGGCTATGAAAGCAGCACCTGGTACGGACTGTTCGGCCCGGCCGACCTGCCGGACGATATCCGCAAGCGCTTCAGCGACGCGGTCATCGCCGAAATCTCCAAGCCGGAATTCCAGCATTGGCTAAGCGACCTGCAGGGCATCACCCCGCCGGCCGATCCCAGCCCGGCCGCCTTCGAGCGCGTGCACAAGGCTGACATCGCGCGCTGGGCCGAGGTGGTCAAGCAGTCGGGGGCGCGGGTGGACTAGACCGGTTGCCGGCGCAGGCAGGCCGTCACACAATAGCGCCATGGCTTCCCGCTCGCGCCCCAGGCAAACCGTCATCCCGGGCCGCTCGCCCAGTCTGTTCTCGCGCGCCTTGTTCCGCGTGGTCGACTGGCTGCACGACCGCATCGCGCGTGCCTCGCTGGTCGGCGACCAGCCGATATTCGACAAGTCGCTTTTCCCTTGGGTGCCGGCGCTGGAGGCCCAGACGCCAGCGATCCGCCAGGAGCTGCTTGCGCTGCTCGAGGAGCGGCACAAGCTGCCCGCCTTTCACGAACTGTCGCCCGACGTCGGCATGATCACTGCCGACGACCAGTGGAAGACGTTCGCCTTCATGGCCTACGGCATCCGCTCCGAGCGCAACCTCGCGCGCTGCCCGGCCACGGCGCGGGCGCTGCAAGGCATACCGGGGCTGCGCACGGCTTTCTTCTCCATCCTGGAGCCGGGCAAGCGCATCCCGCCGCACCGTGGGCCCTACAACGGCGTGTTGCGCCTGCACCTAGGCCTGGTGGTGCCGCAGCCGCGCGAGCGGTGCTGGATCGAGGTCGGCGGACAGCGCTACTGCTGGCGCGAAGGCGAGGCCGTGGTGTTCGACGACTTGTACGAGCACCAAGTGCACAACGACACCGACGGCGTACGCGTGGTGCTGTTCGTCGACTTCGAGCGGCCATGCCGTGCGCCGGTGCGCTGGCTCAACCGCCTGCTGCTTGCGCTGGCGCCGCTGACGGCCGAGCTGCGCACCACGCGCCGGCTGCAGGCGCAGTGGGAAGCGCGCTATTACGGCAACGAGGGCTAGGCCCGTAGATGTTTCGTTGCCCGCGTCACCGCAGCGGGCATCCCGCAGGTTTCACCGCCCATCGGGTGGCGCGCCCGCGCGCGGTAGCGCGGCCTGGCGCGAACGTCCACCGAGTCTGTACGTACAAGTTGTACGTACAGGTGTAGAATGGCGCCCGCAGTCAAGCGCAGCAAAGAATCGGCGGGCGCCCGTGCGCCGGCCGGCTCCCACAAACCATTCCGGAGACACCGCCGTGACAACCGAGACTTCCCGCGTGCCCATTTTTGCCACCCTGAACCGCATCCCAGGCGGGCTCATGCTGATTCCGCTCATCCTGGGCTCCATCGTGGGCACCTTTGCGCCAGACGCGCTGGCCATAGGAAGCTTCACCACCGCCCTGTTCAAAAACAGCGCGCTGCCGTTGATCGCGCTGCTGATCTTTGCCACCGGCACGCAGGTCAACATGCGCACCGGCGGCCCCATCCTGGCCACCGCCGGCACCATCCTGCTGACCAAGACGCTGATCCCGGCCAGCCTGATCGTGCTGCTGGGCCACTACGTGGGCATCGACGGCGTGCTCGGCGTGTCCATCCTCGCCATGCTGGCCGCCTTCGACAACAGCAACGGCGGACTGTGGCTGGCCTACACCGGCCAGTACGGCGACAGCCGCGACCGCGGCGCCTATGTAGCCAGCGCGCTCAACGACGGGCCGTTCTTCAGCTTGTTGTTCCTGGGCGCCTCGGGCCTGGGCGACATCCCCCTGATCGCGCTGGTCGCGGCCTTGGTGCCCTTCCTGCTCGGCGTGGTCGTGGGCAACCTCGACGTGCAATGGCGCGATGTGCTCAAGCCCGTGCCGAGCATCGTCATCCCCTTCTTCGCCTTTGCCCTGGGCACCGGCATCAACCTGGGCGCCGTGGTCAGCGGCGGCCTGAGCGGCCTGATCCTGGGCCTGCTGATCAGCCCCATCACCGGCGGCCTGGTCTACTTGGGCTACCGCTACATCCTGCGCCGCGGAGGCAAGTCGGGGCTGGGCTTTGCCGCCGGCACGACCGCCGGCAACGCCATCGCCACGCCGGCCGTGGTCGCTGCCGCCGACCCGACCTTCGCGCCGTATGTCGCCACTGCCACCGCGCAGGTCGCCGCGTGTGTGCTGATCAGCTCCATCCTTGCGCCCGTGCTGGCGTCCTACTTCCTGAAGCGCGCCGGCGAACTCAAGCCCGTGGACGCCGAAGACGACGTGCTGGCCGCGCAGCCCGGGGCGGCATTGTGACCGGTCCGCTGGTCGCCATCGTTGCCGACGACCTGACCGGCGCGGGTGATACCGCGGTGCAGTTCGTGCGCGCCGGCTGGGTCACTCTGCTGTCCATGGGCGGTGCCGACGAGGCGCTGTCCGGGGCGGGTGCGCGGGCCGAGGTGCTGGCGGTTACCACCAACAGCCGCGCCATGGCGCCCGCCGCCGCCGGCGAGGCGGTGCGCCGCGAGGTTCGGCGCCTGCGCCAGGCCGGCGTGCGCCGCCTGTACAAAAAGGTGGATTCGACGCTGCGCGGCGCGTTCCGCGCTGAAATCGAGGCGGCGCGCGCCGCCTGGTCCGACGATGCCGTGGCGGTGATCTGCCCGGCGTTTCCCGCCACGGGCCGCACCGTCCGGGACGGCGTGCTGCTGGTCGACGGCCGGCCCGTGACCGAGACCTCGGCCGCCACCGATCCCGTCACGCCGGTGACGCAAAGCCATATTCCCACGCTGCTTGGCTGCGCCGGCATCGCCGCATCGCCGGACGAGACGCCGCAGGCGCTGGCCGCGCGCATCGCTCAGGCCGGCCCGGTGGTGGTGGTCGACGCCGCCAGCGAGGAGGACCTCGAACGCCTGGCCCGGGCCGTCGCCGAGTTGGGCGAGCGGGCGCTGCCGGTCGGTGCAGGCGGCCTGGCCGGGCCGCTGGCCCGAATCTGGGCGGGCGCGCAGGCGCGCGGGCCCGTCGTCGTGGTCGTGACCTCGCAGCACAGCGCCGCGCGGTCCCAGGCGCAGACCCTGCAGGAGCGGGGCGCGCGGACCTGGGCACCTGCCCCGCAGCAGTTGGCCGACCCGGCCGCCTGGGAAAGCTGGGCCGCCGGAGTCGTCGCGTCCGAGCGCGGCGTGGCCGATGCGGGCAGGGATGACACGGTATTGCTGCTCGCGCCCGAAGGGCGCCATGCCGGCCTGGATGCTGATACCGTGGCCGCCCGCTTGGGCGAGCTCGCCGCCAGGCTGATCGATGCCCTGGGGGCGGCCGGGGTGGTCGCCACCGGCGGCGACGGCGCGCGCCAGGTGCTTCAATCGCTCGGCGCCACCGGCATCGCCCTGGTCGACGAGGTCACCGGCGGCGTGCCCATGGGTACGCTCACCGGCGGCCGCGCGGCCGGCCTGCCGGTGGTGACCAAGGCCGGAGGCTTCGGCTCGGCCGATGTGTTGGTCCGGGCCGCGCAAGCGATCCGGGAAAGGAGATTCGCGACATGACCCATTCTTCCGATGCGGCGCGCAAGCCGCTGTTGGCCGTCACGCTCGGCGACGTGGCCGGCATCGGGCCGGAAATCACGGCCAAGATGCTGCTCGGCCATGACGACCTGCGCCAGCGCGCGCGGTTGTTCGTCGTGGGCGACGCCGATTGCCTGCGCCGCGCCGCGGCCGACCTGGGGGCCGATGCGGCGGCCAAGGTCCGCGTCGTCCAGCGTCCCGAGGACGTGCGCAACGAACCCGGCACCATTGAGGTGCTCCAGGCAGGCCCGTCGCTGGCCCACGTACCGGCCGGGCAACTGAGCGCCGAAGCCGGTGACGGGTCGGTACGCTTCGTCACCACGGCGTGTGCCTTGGCGCGCGACGGTCGCATCGATGGCATCGTCACCGCGCCGCTGAACAAGGCGGCCATGCACCTGGCTGGGCACAAATGGCCCGGCCACACCGAGCTGCTGGCCCACGAGTTCGGCGTCAAGACGTTTTCGCTCGTGCTATCGGCCGGCGACCTATACGTTTTCCATGCCACCACGCACGTGTCCCTGCGCCAGGCCATCCAGGACGTCACCCCCGAGCGCATGCGGGCAGTGCTGCGCTTGGCCGGGGCGTTCGCCCGGGCGCTGGGCCGCGCCGACGAGCCGGTGGCGGTGGCTGGCCTCAATCCCCATGCCGGGGAGAACGGCATCTTCGGCACCGAAGACGCCGACATCCTGGCCCCTGCCGTGGCCGAGGCCCAGGCCGCTGGCATCGCCGCTGCCGGCCCCATCCCGGCCGACGCCCTGTTCCCGCAAGCCGTGCGCGGCAAATGGAAGTTCGTCATCGCCTGCTATCACGACCAGGGCCATGCGCCCTTCAAGGCGGTCTACGGCGACGACGGCGTCAATATCACCGTCGGGTTGCCGGTCGTGCGGGTTTCCGTGGACCACGGCACAGCGTTCGACATCGCCGGCAAAGGCATCGCCCGCGAAGACAGCCTGGTACTGGCGGCCGAGCGCGCCGCCAATCTTGCACCCGGCTGGTCGCACGTCTGGGAAACCGCCCGGGCGACGACGGGCGGCTAGAATGGGCGCCTCGTCCGCCCCCCGCGCCGGGGGTTGAAAAGGCGAACCCGTCCTGCCCATTGCCCATGACGCAAAAGACCGTCACCCGGCGCGGTGCCGCCGCACCCCTTTACGTCCAAATCGCCGACATCCTGCGCGGCGAGTTGGGCGGCTATGCGCTGCCGCCGGGCACGGTGCTGCCCAGCGAGGCGGCGCTGTGCCGGCGCTTCGGCGTGGCGCGCAGCGTGGTGCGCCAGGCGCTGGCCATTCTGGCGGCCGAAGGCCGGATCCGCCGCGAGCCGGGGCGGCCGGCGACGGTCGCATCGCCGCGCGTGCACCGGCGCCTGATCCAGCGTTCGACCGGGCTATACGAGCAATTTGCCGGCGAAGGCATCGTCTTGCGCACCCAGGTCCTGCGCTTTGCGTTGACGACGCCGCCCGCGCCGGTGGCGGAATTCTTCGGCACATCGCGCGCCCTGGTGGTCGAGCGCCTGCGCTCGGTCCACGGCCGCCCGTTGGCCTACGTGCGCACCTGGCTGGATGCGGCGTCCGTCCCGGGCCTGGTGGCCGCAGACCTGGAGGATGCCTCGCTGCACCGCGTGCTGTCGGCGCGCTATGGCCGTTACCCGGGGCGCGGCCGCAACCGCATCCGCGCCGTGGCGGCCGACGTCTGGCTGGCGGGGGCGCTGCAGGTCGACGAGGGTAGCCCCCTACTGATGCTGGAAGGCCAGGGGATGGACCAGCAGGACCGGCCACTGGAATGGTTCACCACCTGGCACCGTGCCGAGGACCTGGCCTTCGAAGTGGACGTGACTGGCAGCCATGAAAGCCTGCGGCCGCAGTTGGCGCGGCCGGTCGAAGACGAAAACCACGCCGGCGCGGCGGCGGGCGATCGGCTCGCGCTGCCGCAAGCGCCGGGGGCGGCCGCCGACGAGGATCCGCTGGAGGCGGCCGAGCGGTCCGCAGCGGCCCTGGTCCAGGCGCTTGCCCGGTTGCGCGCCCGACACTGAGGCCCGCACACGCATACTTGCGCATCGGCCCGCATCGAGCTAGAATACACGGCTTACCCCGGATTTTGTCGCGATCTTGGCAGTTTTCGGACCCGCAAGGGGTGGATCGCATCGGGCCAGCCGCGTGGTTTTTGTGCGGCGCCCGGGGCGGCAAGTCAGGGGAAGTCCACTGGAATTCAACCCAGGGCGCGAAGCGCCTGACGGGACCAAAACTGGCCGGAAGCGGTCCTGCCTTCTTGGGCGGGGCATCATCTGGTTAAGTTGGAACAGGAAAAAAACATGATCCAAATGCAGACCACGCTGGACGTGGCCGACAACACCGGTGCGCGTGCCGTCATGTGCATCAAGGTGCTCGGCGGTTCCAAGCGCCGTTATGCCGGCATCGGCGACATCATCAAGGTGAGCGTCAAGGATGCGGCTCCGCGCGGGCGCGTCAAGAAAGGCGAAATCTACAACGCGGTCGTCGTGCGCACCGCCAAGGGCGTGCGCCGCAAGGACGGCTCGCTGATCCGGTTCGGCAGCAACGCTGCCGTGTTGCTCAACTCGAAGCTGGAGCCGATCGGCACCCGCATCTTCGGCCCGGTCACGCGCGAGCTACGTACCGAGCGCTTCATGAAGATCGTGTCGCTGGCGCCGGAAGTGCTGTAAGGAGCCCACGATGAACAAGATTCGCAAAGGCGACGAAGTCATCGTCCTGACCGGCCGCGACAAGAAGCGTCGCGGCATCGTGCTGGCTCGCGTCGGCGCCGAGCACGTGCTGGTCGAAGGCGTGAACGTCGTCAAGAAGCACACCCGTCCCAACCCGATGACCAACAACCCTGGCGGCATCGTGGAAAAGACCATGCCGATCCATATTTCCAACGTGGCGCTGTTCAATCCCGCCACGGGGCGCGCCGATCGCGTCGCCATCAAGGAAATCGACGGGCGCAAGGTGCGGGTGTTCCGCTCCAATGGTGCCGTTGTCGGCGCCAAGGCCTAAGGAGCTTCAGCAAATGGCTCGTCTGCAACAGTTTTATCAGGAAAAGGTCGTTCCCGACCTGAAGGCCAAGTTCGGCTACAAGAGCGTGATGGAAGTGCCGCGCATCACCAAGATCACCCTGAACATGGGTGTCTCGGAAGCCGTGGCCGACCGCAAGGTCATCGAGCACGCGGTCAACGACCTGACCAAGATCGCCGGCCAAAAGGCCGTGGTCACCAAGACCCGCAAGGCCATCGCCGGCTTCAAGATCCGCGAGAACTACCCGATCGGCTGCATGGTCACCCTGCGCGGGCGTCGCATGTACGAATTCCTGGATCGCCTGGTGTCGATCGCGCTGCCGCGCGTGCGCGACTTCCGTGGCGTGTCCGGCCGGGCCTTCGACGGCCGCGGCAACTACAACGTCGGGGTCAAGGAACAGATCATCTTCCCCGAAATCGAGTACGACAAGATCGACGCGCTGCGTGGGCTGAACATCAGCATCACCACCACCGCCAAGACCGACGAAGAAGCCAAGGCGCTGCTGTCTGCGTTCAGCTTCCCGTTCCGCAATTAAGGGGCGACGACGTGGCCAAACTTTCTCTGATCAATCGCGATATCAAGCGCGCCAAGCTGGTTGAAAAGTACGCCGCCAAGCGTGCCGCCCTCAAGGCGATCATCAACGATGCTTCCAAGTCCGACGAGGAGCGCTACCAAGCCCGGCTGCAGCTGCAGAAGCTGCCGCGCAATGCCAACCCCACCCGCCAGCGCAACCGTTGCGTGGTGACCGGCCGCCCGCGCGGCGTGTTCCGCAAGTTCGGCCTGGCCCGTCACAAGCTGCGCGAGATGGCGATGAGGGGCGAAGTGCCCGGCGTCATCAAGGCCAGCTGGTAGGAGAATAAAACATGAGCATGAGCGATCCCATCGCCGATATGCTGACGCGCATCCGCAATGCGCAGCAGGTGGACAAGCCCACGGTGACGATGCCTTCGTCCAAGCTGAAGGTGTCCATCGCCCAGGTGTTGCGCGACGAAGGCTATATCGAAGGCTTCGAAGTCAAGGGCGATCCCGCCAAGCCTGAGCTGGAAATCACCCTCAAGTACTACGCCGGCCGTCCCGTGATCGAGCGCATCGAGCGCGTCTCGCGTCCCGGCCTGCGCATCTACAAGGGCCGCAGCAACATTCCTCAGGTCATGAACGGCCTGGGCGTGGCCATCGTGTCGACCTCGCGCGGCGTGATGACGGACCGCAAGGCCCGCGCCACCGGCGTCGGCGGCGAAATCCTGTGCTACGTGGCCTAAGGAGAACCGTATGTCACGTATCGCCAAGTATCCGGTCGAGCTGCCCAAGGGCGTCGAAGCCAACATCACCCAGGACCAAATCACGGTCAAGGGGCCGCTGGGCACGCTGACGCAAGCGCTGTCGAACGACGTCACCGTCGCGCTCGACAACGGCAAGCTGACGTTCGCCGCTGCCAACGATTCGCGCCAAGCCAAGGCCATGTCCGGCACGATGCGCGCGCTGGTCAACAACATGGTCACCGGCGTGAGCAAGGGCTTCGAGCGCAAGCTGACCCTGGTCGGCGTGGGTTATCGCGCCCAGGTCCAGGGCGACGCGCTGAAGCTGCAGCTGGGTTTTTCGCACGACATCGTGCACAAGATGCCTGCCGGTGTGAAGGTCGAGTGCCCCTCGCAGACGGAAATCGTCGTCAAGGGCGCCGACAAGCAGGTCGTGGGCCAGGTGGCCGCCGATATCCGTGCCTACCGCCGTCCCGAGCCCTACAAGGGCAAGGGCGTGCGTTATGCCGACGAGCGCGTGGTCATCAAGGAAACCAAGAAGAAGTAACCGGCCAGGCAAGGACGAATCATGGACAAGAAACTCTCCCGTTTGCGTCGTGCGGTGCCGACCCGTCGCAAGATCGCCGAGCTGCGAGTCAATCGCCTCACGGTCTTTCGCTCGAACCAGCATATCTACGCGAGCATCATTTCGCCGGAAGGCAATCGCGTGCTGGTCAGCGCCTCCACGCAGGAGCCCGAAGTGCGCCAGCAGCTGGCCGGCAAGAGCGGCGGCGGCGGCAATGTGGCCGCGGCAGCCCTGATCGGCAAGCGTGTGGCCGAAAAGGCCAAGGCCGCCGGCATCGAGACGGTTGCCTTCGACCGCTCGGGCTTCCGTTACCACGGCCGGGTCAAGGCGCTGGCCGAGGCCGCGCGCGAAGCCGGCCTGAAGTTCTAAGCGAGGAATTGGCAAATGGCTAAAGTACAAGGCAAGGGCGCCGCGGACCAGGAGCGTGACGACGGCCTTCGCGAAAAGATGATCGCGGTCAACCGCGTCAGCAAGGTCGTCAAGGGCGGCCGTACGATGAGCTTCGCTGCCCTGACCGTGGTCGGCGACGGCGACGGCCGCATCGGCATGGGCAAGGGCAAGGCCCGCGAAGTGCCCGTGGCCGTGCAAAAGGCGATGGAGCAAGCCCGCCGCAACCTGTTCAAGGTGTCGCTGAAGAACGGCACGCTGCACCACTCGGTGGTCGGCAAGCATGGCGCCTCGACGGTGCTGATCTCGCCGGCGGCCGAAGGTACCGGCGTGATCGCCGGCGGCCCCATGCGCGCCATCTTCGAAGTGATGGGCGTGCGCAACGTCGTCGCCAAGAGCCTGGGCTCGAGCAATCCCTACAACTTGGTGCGTGCCACGCTCAACGGCCTGCGCGCATCGCTGACCCCCGCGGAAGTTGCCGCCAAGCGCGGCAAGACCGTCGAGGAAATCCTGGGGTAAGTCATGGCACAGAAACAGATCAAGGTGACCCTGGTGCGTTCGGTCATCGGCACCAAGCAATCCCACCGCGAAACCGTGCGCGGCCTGGGGCTGCGCCGGGTCAACAGCTCCCGTGTGCTGCCCGATACGCCCGAGGTGCGCGGCATGATCCGCAAGGTGGACTATCTCGTCAGCGTTTCGGACGCCTGAAGGAATCGCGATGTCGGAAATCCAACTCAATACGCTCAAGCCTGCTGAAGGCTCCAAGCATGCCAAGCGGCGTGTCGGCCGTGGCATCGGCTCGGGCCTGGGCAAGACCGCCGGCCGTGGCCACAAGGGCCAGAAGTCCCGCTCCGGCGGCTTCCACAAGGTGGGCTTCGAAGGCGGCCAAATGCCGCTGCAGCGCCGCCTGCCCAAGCGCGGCTTCAAGTCGCTGGGCCGGCACCTGTACGCCGAGGTGCGCCTGTCCGACCTGCAGGCCCTGCCCGTCGACGAGATCGACGTCCAGGTGCTCAAGCAGGCCGGCGTGATCGGCCAATCGGTGCGCTACGCCAAGGTCATCAAGTCGGGCGAACTCACCCGCAAGGTCACGCTCAAGGGCGTTTCGGCCACGGCCGGCGCGCGCGCGGCGATCGAAGCGGCCGGCGGTTCGCTGGCCTGAGACGGAGTGACGAGTGGCTAACGCACAGGCACTGGGCAAGTCGGGAGCACGCTATGGCGACCTCAAGCGTCGCCTGGTGTTCCTGGTGCTCGCGCTGATCGTGTATCGGCTGGGCACGCACATCCCGGTTCCGGGCATCAACCCGGACGAGCTGGCCGCGTTGTTCCAGCAGAACCAGGGCGGCATCCTGGGCCTGTTCAACATGTTCTCGGGCGGGGCGCTGTCGCGCTTCTCGATCTTCGCCCTGGGGATCATGCCGTACATTTCCGCCTCCATCATCATGCAATTGATGTCGGTGGTGGTGCCTTCGCTCGAAGCCCTAAAGAAAGAAGGCGAGGCGGGGCGGCGCAAGATCACCCAGTACACCCGCTACGGCACGGTGCTGCTGGCGCTGGTGCAGGCGGTCGGGATTTCGATCGCGCTGGAATCCCAACCGGGGTTGGTCATCGATCCTGGCCTGATGTTCCGCATGACCACGGTGATCACGCTGGTCACCGGCACCATGTTCATCATGTGGCTGGGCGAGCAGATCACCGAGCGCGGCCTGGGCAACGGCATATCGATCATCATCTTTGCCGGTATCGTGGCGGGGTTGCCGACGGCCCTGGCCGGGCTGTTGGACCTGGTGCGCACCAGTGCGATGTCGGTGCCTTCGGCGCTGTTCATCGTGGCGCTGGCCGTGCTGGTGACCGGCCTGGTGGTGTTCGTCGAGCGCGGCCAGCGCAAGATCACCGTCAACTATGCCAAGCGCCAAGTCGGCAACAAGATCTACGGGGGCCAAAGCTCGCACCTGCCGTTGAAGCTGAACATGGCCGGGGTGATCCCGCCCATCTTCGCCTCGTCGATCATCCTGTTTCCGGCGACGATCGCCAGCTGGTTCTCCAGCAACGACGGCATGCGCTGGCTTAGCGACCTGGCTGCAGCGCTGTCGCCGCGCCAGCCGCTGTACATCACCCTGTATTCGGCTGCGATCATCTTCTTCTGCTTCTTCTACACGGCCTTGGTGTTCAACAGCCGTGAGACGGCAGACAACCTGAAGAGAAGCGGCGCATTCGTTCCCGGGATCCGTCCGGGCGAGCAGACGGCTCGCTACATCGACAAGATCCTGATGCGCTTGACGTTGGCCGGCGCCATCTACATCACGCTGGTGTGCCTGCTGCCGGAATTCCTGGTCATGCGCTGGAACGTGCCGTTCTATTTCGGTGGCACTTCGCTGTTGATCATTGTGGTGGTGACGATGGATTTCATGGCGCAGGTCCAGGCCTACATGATGTCCCACCAGTACGACTCGCTGCTCAAGAAGGCGAACTTCAAGGGCCCGGGTCTGCCGATGCGGTAAGCCGGGATATGGCAAAGGACGACGTCATTCAGATGCAGGGCGAGGTCATCGAGAACCTCCCCAACGCTACATTCCGCGTCAAGCTGGAAAACGGCCATGTGGTTCTTGGCCATATTTCGGGCAAGATGCGCATGCATTACATCCGGATCCTTCCGGGCGACAAGGTCACGGTGGAGCTCACGCCCTATGACCTGTCCAGGGCCAGGATCGTGTTCCGCTCGAAATAAGCGGCCGGGAAAACAAGGAGTCAACCATGAAAGTAATGGCATCGGTCAAGCGGATCTGCCGCAACTGCAAAATCATCAAACGCCACGGCGTGGTGCGTGTCATCTGCACCGACCCGCGGCACAAGCAGCGCCAGGGTTGACCGGCTGGCTGCTAAGAGAACGGATTCAATCAAGGAACAGTCATGGCCCGTATTGCTGGCATCAACATTCCGCCGCAACAGCACGCCGAGATCGGTCTGACCGCCATCTACGGCATCGGTCGCACGCGCGCCCGCAAGATTTGCGAGGCCGCCGGCGTGCCGCCTACCAAGAAGGTTAAAGATCTGAACGACGCCGAGCTCGAGCGCATCCGCGAGCAGGTCAGCACGTTCACCGTCGAAGGCGACCTGCGTCGTGAGATCCAGCTGTCGATCAAGCGCCTGATCGACCTCGGAACCTATCGCGGCATGCGCCACAAGCGCGGCCTGCCGGTGCGCGGCCAGCGCACCCGTACCAACGCGCGCACCCGCAAGGGCCCGCGCCGGGCGGCTGCCTCCCTGAAGAAATAATCGAGGATAGATAACATGGCGAAAGCTTCCACCAGCGGCGCTTCGCGCGTGCGCAAGAAGGTCAAGAAGAACGTCTCGGACGGGATCGCGCACGTTCACGCGTCGTTCAACAACACCATCATCACCATCACCGACCGCCAGGGCAACGCGCTGTCTTGGGCGACTTCGGGCGGCGCCGGCTTCAAGGGCTCGCGCAAGTCCACGCCCTTTGCCGCGCAGGTGGCCGCCGAAACGGCCGGCCGCGTGGCGATGGAATACGGCATCAAGACGCTGGAAGTGCGCATCAAGGGCCCGGGTCCGGGGCGCGAATCCTCCGTGCGTGCGCTGAACGCGCTGGGCATCAAGATCTCCAGCATCGCGGACATCACGCCGCTGCCGCACAACGGGTGCCGGCCGCCCAAGCGTCGTCGTATCTAAGGGAGCAACTCGTGGCTCGTTACATTGGACCCAAGTGCAAGCTCTCGCGCCGCGAGGGCACCGATCTGTTTCTGAAGAGCGCCCGTCGCTCGCTGGATTCCAAGTGCAAGCTGGATTCCAAGCCTGGCCAACACGGCCGCACTTCCGGCGCCCGTACGTCGGACTACGGCCTGCAACTGCGCGAAAAGCAAAAGCTCAAGCGCATGTACGGCGTGCTCGAGAAGCAGTTCCGCAAGTACTTCGAGGAAGCAGACCGTCGCCGTGGCAACACCGGTGAAACGCTGATCCAACTGCTGGAATCGCGCCTGGACAACGTCGTCTACCGCATGGGCTTTGGTTCGACCCGCGCCGAGGCGCGCCAACTGGTGTCGCACCGCGCGATCGAGGTCAACGGCCGCACCGCCGACATCCCGTCGATGCTGGTCAAGGCCGGCGACGTCATCGCCGTGCGCGAAAAGGCCAAGAAGCAGGCCCGCATCCGCGAGGCGCTGGAACTGGCCACCAGCCAAGGCCTGCCCCAGTGGGTGGAAGTCGACGCCAACAAGCTGTCGGGTGTCTTCAAGCAGGTGCCGGACCGCGCCGACGTGGCCCGCGACGTCAACGAATCGATGGTCGTCGAACTGTATTCGCGTTGATAGCTTTATGCGCCGGGTGGCGGCAGCCGCCCGGAGCCAAATCCGCCAAGCCCGCGCCAATCCGATGGCCGCGGGTTTCGCGTCTGACGCGGCCGGTGTTTTTTGGCCGGCCGCCCATTCCATCAGCCTTATCGGTGTAACGAGCCGAGGGTATTGAAAGGGAAAGATTCATGTCGACTCAAGGTTTTCTGAAGCCGCGCTCCATCGAGGTCGAGCCGCAAGGCACGCACCATGCCAAGATCATCATGGAGCCCTTCGAGCGCGGCTACGGCCATACGCTGGGCAACGCGCTGCGCCGCATCCTGCTGTCTTCGATGACCGGCTACGCGCCGACCGAAGTGCAGATCACGGGCGTGGTGCACGAATACTCGACCATCCCCGGCGTGCGCGAGGACGTGGTCGACATCCTGCTCAACCTCAAGGGCGTGGTTTTCAAGCTGCACAATCGCGACGAGGTGACCCTGGTGCTGCGCAAGCAGGGCGAAGGTCCCGTCACCGCCGCCGACATCGAGCTGCCGCACGACGCCGAAATCGTCAACCCTGATCATGTGATCGCCAACCTGACCGAGAACGGCAAGCTGGAGATGCAGATCAAGGTCGAGAAAGGCCGCGGCTACGTGCCCGGCAACGTGCGTGCGCTGTCCGAGGATCGCAGCCACACCATCGGCCGCATCGTGCTGGATGCTTCCTTCAGCCCGGTGCGTCGCGTGAGCTATTCGGTCGAAAGCGCCCGCGTCGAGCAGCGCACCGACCTGGACAAGCTGGTCCTGGACATCGAAACCAACGGCGTGCTCACCCCCGAAGAGGCGGTGCGCCAGGCGGCCCGCATCCTGATGGACCAGATTTCGGTGTTCGCCGCGCTCGAAGGCGCCGGCGATGCATACGAAGCACCGGCCCGCGGCACGCCGCAAATCGATCCGGTGCTGCTGCGTCCGGTCGACGACCTGGAGCTGACGGTGCGTTCGGCCAACTGCCTGAAGGCCGAAAACATCTACTACATCGGCGACCTGATCCAGCGCACGGAAAACGAGCTGCTCAAGACGCCGAACCTGGGCCGCAAGTCGCTCAACGAGATCAAGGAAGTGTTGGCCGCGCGCGGCCTGACGCTGGGCATGAAGCTCGAAAACTGGCCGCCCCTGGGCCTGGAGCGTCCCTGATCCCGGTAGCCGGCCCCCTTGCCCGGGGCCGGCTGCGCACCTGGTCGTTTTGCAGTACCGATGACTGCCGCGCATTGCGCGGCAAGGCAAAGTTTCCCACCGGACCGCGACCGCCAGCCGGCGGACGATAGAAGATCCGGCAACCCGGCGGCCTTGCGGCCGTCATTAGATTCAAAGGAAATACCATGCGTCACCGCAAAGGCTTGCGCAAACTGAACCGCACCAGCAGCCACCGTCTGGCCATGTTCCGCAACATGGCCGTGGCGCTGCTGACCCACGAAGCCATCAAGACCACGCTGCCCAAGGCCAAGGAATTGCGCCGCGTGGTCGAGCCGTTGATCACGCTGGGCAAGGAGCCCACGTTGGCCAACAAGCGCCTGGCGTTCGCCCGCCTGCGCGATCGTGCGACCGTGGTCAAGCTGTTCGAAGTACTCGGCCCGCGCTACAAGAACCGCAATGGCGGCTATACGCGCGTGCTGAAGATGGGCTTCCGCCAGGGCGACAACGCGCCCATGGCCTACATGGAGCTGGTGGACCGCCCCGAGCCCCAGGAAGCCGAGAACGCGCAGGAAAGCGCTGAGTAAGTCGACGGATGCGAATGCCGGTGCGCCGCTTTAGGCAGCCGGCTCTTCGGATTTCGCGCTGCTTCGCCCCTGCATGGTGCCCACCATGCAGGGGTTTTTGCTTTGCGAGCCCAAGGCGCGGCGGTTCGCGGTGCCGCGGCGTACCTGGCGCAGTGCCAGCCGATACAATAGCGTCACCCGGCAGCGCCGGGGCCACCACCGGAGAACCCATGCCGCAAGCCGATGATGTCGTGCTGGTGGTCAGCAACGCGCCGGACATGTTGCTGGCCAAGCGCATCGCCCATGTTCTGGTCGAAGACGGCCTGGCGGCCTGCGTGAACTTGGGCGCACCCGTGCTGTCCATTTATTCCTGGAAGGGCCAGGTCGAAGGCGCCGAGGAGATCCCGATGTGGATCAAAACCACGGCCGCGCGCCAGGCGCAGCTGATCGAGACGCTGGCCCGCCTGCATCCCTACGAGGTTCCAGAAATCCTGGTCGTGCCCGTGGTCGACGGCCACGCCGGCTATCTGCAGTGGGTGCGCGAACAAACCATGGGCGGGACGCCCGCCTGATTTTTCGACATGTCCGTTGTCCTCCCGCCATGCGGTTGCGGCGCGCCTGCCGCGCGCGATGATCGCCACACGGCGGCGCCAGCGTCGCTTGCTGCGGCCGCCGCCCGGGCGCAGCCGGCCGCGCGTTGCCTCTTGGCGTGGTGCCTGCTTGCCTTGGCGCTGCTCGCGTCGTGGCTGCCGGGCGCGCGCGCCGAGGAAGATTTCCTGCCGCCAGAGCAGGCCTTCGCCTTTTCCGCGGCGATGGTCGCGCCCGATGCGCTGGAGGTGCGCTTTCGCATCGCGCCAGGCTATTACATGTATCGCGAGCGATTTGCCTTCGCCGCCGAGCCGGCCGGGGCGATCGCGGGCGACCCCGTTTTTCCGCGGGGCGAGGTCAAGTATGACCCGACCTTCGAAAAAGACATGGAGGTCTACCACGACGGCGTGGCCATACGCCTGCCGCTGGCGGCGGTGGGCGCTGCCGTGGCGCTGACCGTCACCAGCCAGGGTTGCGCCGATGCCGGCCTGTGTTATCCGCCCATGCAAAGCACTGCAAGGCTGTTGCCGGCGGGGGCGGGCTATGAGGTCGATGCAGGTGCGCCGCAAAGGGGGGCGGGCACGCTGCAAGGATGGCTGCAGGCAGGCGACACGGGGCTGGCGCAGGGCATCGCAGATTCCGGCTGGCTGCAGGCCGCGGGCGTGTTTTTCGTCCTGGGCCTGCTGCTGTCGCTGACGCCCTGCGTGCTGCCCATGGTGCCGATCCTGTCCGCGCTGATCCTTGGGCGCGGCGGTGGGCAGGACGCTGTGCATCCCGCATCGCGCTGGCGCGGGCTGGGGCTTGCCGCGGCCTATGTGCTGGGCATGTCGGTGGTCTACACGGCCGTGGGCATCGCCGCGGGCCTAAGCGGCCTGGGCCTGGCCGCGTGGCTGCAAACGCCGTGGGTGCTGGGGCTGTTTGCTGCGCTGCTGGCGCTGTTTGCGCTGGCGATGTTCGACGTGTATACGCTGCAGCTGCCCGCCGGGCTGCAATCGCGCCTGTCCGAGCGCGCCGCGCGCATTCCCGGCGGGCGCGCCGCCGGCGCCTTGCTGATGGGGGCGGTGTCGGCACTGATCGTCGGGCCGTGCGTAGCGGCGCCGCTGGCCGGCGCGCTGCTGTACATCTCGCAGACCCGCGATGTGGTCCTGGGCGGCGCGGCGCTGTTTGCGATGGCCTGGGGCATGGGCGTGCCGCTGCTGCTGGTGGGCGCATCGTCTGGCGCCTTGCTGCCGCGCGCCGGCGCGTGGATGGAAACCGTCAAGCGCCTGTTCGGGCTGCTGCTGCTGGCCACGGCGTGGTGGATGCTGATGCCGGTGCTGGCTTCCTGGGCGCAGATGCTGGGGTGGGCGTTGCTGGCCGCGTTTGCCGCGGTGCTGCTGCGCGCGTTCGAGCCGCTGCCGCAGCCGGCCGGGTTGGCGCGCATGGCCGGCAAGGCGCTGGGGCTGTTCCTGGCCTTATTGGCGGTGGTGCTGGTGTTGGGCGTGGCAAGCGGCGGGCGCGACCCGCTGCAGCCGCTATCGCACCTGGCTGGCAGCGGGCGCACGCAGGCAGGCGCGCTGGCCGGCACCGAAGCGGTGCGCTTTGCGCGCATCCGCTCCAGTGCCGAGTTGGACGCCGTGCTGGCCCGTGCCGACCGGCCGGTGATGCTGGACTTCTATGCCGACTGGTGCGTGGCCTGCAAGGAAATGGAGCGCTTTACGTTCTCCGACCCGGCCGTGGCGGCGCAGATGTCGCGCATGCTGCTGCTGCAGGCCGATGTCACGGCCAATGATGCCCAGGACCGCGAATTGCTGCGCCGATTCCGGTTGTTTGGGCCGCCCGGCATCGTGTTTTTTGCGCCGGGCGGGCGTGAGCTGCCCGAGCGCGTAGTGGGTTTTCAGGGCGCGGATCGCTTCGGCGCGGTGCTGACGCGCGTGCTGGGCGGCGAAACGCCGCCGGCGATGGGAGGTCCGCGATGACTGACGCGGGTACCCCTTCTTCGCAGCCGTCGGGCGCGGCGTCGCCGTCCGGGCCGCCCATCGGCCGCATGATCGCCTTGTTGGCGCTGGCGTCTTTTGCCAGTGCCAGTGCCTTTCGCATCTGCGACCCGATGCTGCCGCAGCTGGCCGAAGAATTCGGCACGACCACCGGCCAGGCCGCCCATGCCGTGACGATTTTCGCCATCGCGTACGGGCTGCTGCAGTTTTTCTTCGGCCCAGTCGGGGACCGCTACGGCAAGTTCCGCACCGTCGCGGTGGCCACGCTGTTGTGCGCGGCAGGCAGCGCCGGCGTGGCGATGGCGCCGTCGATGGACGTGTTGCTGGCATGCCGCTTCTTGTCGGGGGCGGCCGGCGCGGGCATCGTGCCGCTGTCCATGGCCTGGATAGGCGATAACGTGCCCTACGAGCAGCGGCAGGTGACGCTGGCACGCTTCCTGACCGGCACGATCACGGGCATGGCCGCCGGCCAGGTGCTGGGCGGGGCGTTTGCCAGCACGCTCGGATGGCGCTGGGGCTTTGTGTTCCTGGCGGCGGGCTATCTGTGCACGGGCATGCTGCTGCTGCGCGGCAGCCGCCGCTTGCCCGTCGAAGCCACCGCGGGCGCGCGCACGCAGTTCCTGGCGCCGATGGCGTCCGTGCTGCGGATTTCCTGGGCGCGGCTCATCCTGTCGGTGGCCTTCCTGGAAGGCGCGGTGGTGTTCGGCGTGCTGTCCTTCGTGCCGGCCTATTTGCAGCACCGCTTCGGCGTCACGCCCATGGCCGCGGGGCTGTTGACGGGCGTTTATGCGCTGGGCGGGCTGACCTACGTCGTGGTGGCGCGCCGCCTGGTGCCCGCGCTGGGCGAGGCCGGCCTGGCCGCGAGCGGCGGGGCGCTGCTTGCGGTGGCCTTCCTGCTGTATTGGCTGGGCGGCGATTGGGGGTGGTCCATCGCTGCGGGCATGCTGTGCGGCTTTGGCTACTACCTGCTGCACAGCACGCTGCAGGCGCACGCCACCCAGATGGCGCCCAAGGTGCGCGGCACGGCGGTCGCGCTCTTTGCCTGCGTCCTGTTCCTGGGCCAGTCGGCCGGCGTGGCCGCCGGCGGCGTGGTGGTGGACCACCTGGGGATGACCTGGCTGTTTGTCGCGGGCGTCGTCGGCTGTCCGCTGGTTGCGGGCGCTTTCGTGACGGCGCTGCGGCGGCGGCTGAAAGGCTGCTCCTAGGCCCGCAGCAGCCGCGCCGCATCGGGCGCGAAATACGTCAGGATGCCGTCGGCGCCGGCGCGCTTGAAGGCGACCAGCGATTCCATCATGACCTTGTCGTGGTCCAGCCAGCCGTTGGCCGCCGCGGCCTTGAGCATGGCGTACTCGCCGCTGACCTGATAGGCGAAGGTCGGGACGCGGAAGGCGTCCTTGACCCGGCGCAGCACGTCCAGGTAGGGCATGCCGGGCTTGACCATGACCATGTCCGCGCCCTCGTTCAAGTCGAGCTCGACTTCGCGCAGCGCCTCGTCGATGTTGGCCGGGTCCATCTGGTAAGTAGCCTTGCTGGACTTGCCCAGGTTGGCCGCCGAGCCGACCGCGTCGCGAAACGGCCCATAGAACGCGCTGGCGTACTTGGCCGAATACGCCATGATGCGGGTGTGGATATGGCCTTCGCGCTCGAGCGCCTGGCGTATTGCGCCGATGCGCCCGTCCATCATGTCGCTGGGCGCGACGATGTCCACGCCGGCGGCGGCCTGGGCAAGCGCCTGGCGCACCAGGATGTCGATGGTGGGCTCGTTCAGCACGTAGCCTTGGTCGTCGATCAGGCCGTCCTGGCCGTGGCTGGTGTACGGGTCGAGCGCGACGTCGGTCATGACGCCCAGCTCGGGAAAGCGTTTCTTCAGCTCGGCCACCACGCGCGGCACCAGGCCGTCGGGGTTGGCCGCCTCGATGCCGTCGGGCGTCTTCAGTGACGGCTCGATCACCGGAAACAGCGCCAGCACCGGGATGCCCAGCGCGACGCATTCTTCGGCCACCGGCAGCAGGGTGTCCAGCGAGTAGCGGTGCACGCCCGGCATGGACGGCACGGGCTGCGTCAGCCCTTTGCCTTCGGCGACGAAGACGGGATAGATCAGGTCGTCGACGGTCAGCGTGCTTTCGCGCACCAGGCGGCGGGTGAAATCATCGCGGCGCAGGCGGCGCGGGCGCGCGGCGGGATACGAGCGGGACAGGGGATGCGTCATGGTACGACCTTCGGAGAAATCCAATTTTCGATGTGCGCGGCGGCTTCGGCCAAGCCGATGCGCTCGGTGGCCGAGAAGGGGATCGCGGTCAGTGCGCCGATGTCGGCCAAGTCCTTGCGCACGGCATAGACCGCGCGCACGCGCTGGCCATACGGGAGTTTGTCCGCCTTTGTCAGCAACGCCAGGACGGGCCGGCCGGTCGGCGCGATCCAATCGGCCAAGCGCCGGTCGAGTTCGGTGACGCCGCGGCGGATGTCGATGAGCAGCACGATGCCGGCCAGCGACGCGCGGTCGCGCAGATAGGCGCCGAGCACGTCGGCCCATTCCTCGCGCGCCTGCTGGGCGACGGCGGCGTAGCCGTAGCCGGGCAGGTCCACCAAGTAGCCCAGCGCCTGGCCGGGCGCGAGCGGATCGGGCAGCGCGAACAGATTGATCAACCGTGTGCGGCCCGGCGTCTTGCTGGAAAACGCCAGCCGGCGCTGGTTGGCCAGCACGTTGATGGCTGAAGACTTGCCGGCGTTGGAGCGGCCCACGAAACAAACCTCGGGCGGCCCGGCAGGCGGTAGTTGATCCAGCCGGGCGGCCGAAACGTGGAAGGAGGCGCGGTGCAGTAGGGACACGGGCAGGTTGCCGACACGGTTGGTTGCGAACGCTATTGTATAATCGCGTGTTTGCAACAAGCGGCCCGTTGCCACGCCGGGGCCCTGGCTGCAGGGCTTGCCCAGCGCCATGTCTGGCGGGTCGCAGTTTTTCTCGCAGGGCGCGAGGCCGGTCGGTCCGCGTCATGCCGCGTCCGATCGTCGAGGTTTTCATGAAGCGTGTGCTGTCCCGGATACTGATAGCTGGCGGGCTGATGCTCGGTGTTTCCGTCATCTCGCCGAGTTTCGCGGCCGAATCCGCTGCCTCCAAGCCCGATGCGGCCAAAGGCAGCCAGCTGTATTCGCAGGGCGATGCCTCGCGCGGCGTGACCGCCTGCCTGACCTGTCATGGCCCGAACGGCAACAGCTCCGTGCCGGCCAACCCCAACCTGGCCGGGCTGCCCCACGAATACATCTACAAGCAACTGGTCGACTTCAAGGTCAAGCAGGGCGCCGAGCAGCCCGTGCGCCGCGGCCCCGAAGGTGCGCCTACGGCCATGACGGCAATCGCCGGTCCGCTGACCGAAGAAGACATGCGCAACCTGGCCGTTTACCTGGCGCAGCAGCCGCTGACCCAGCGCGCGACCGCCACCCGCAAGGACTTGGTCGAGCGCGGCCAGCAGATCTGGCGTGCCGGCCTGCCTGAGCGCGGCGTGCCCGCCTGCGCGGCCTGCCACGGCGCCAACGGCGCCGGCATCCCCGGCCAATATCCGCGCCTGGCCGGCCAGTTCCCGTCGTACATCGAAGAGCAGCTCAAGTTGTTCCGCGCCGGCCATCGCGCCAACAGCGAGGTCATGCGCGACATCGCCGATCGCATGTCGGACGCCGACATCCAGGCCGTTTCCGACTACGCCGCCGGCCTGCGCTGACGCGTGGCCCTGCGACGCCCGCCGCCGGAACCGTTGCGCGGCGGGCGTGTCCATGAGAGGGGCGGCTGCCGGTGCGGCCGCATCGCGCGCGCTGCGCGCCGTCTCTCTTGCTTCATGACCGCTACACCTTCCTCTTCCCGCCGCCACAGCCTGGTCGCAGACGTGATCGAGCTGCTGGGCTCGATGCGCTTCGCGGTCAGCCTGCTGACCTTCATCTGCGTGGCCAGCATCATCGGCACCGTGCTGCCGCAGAACCAGCCGGCGAACAACTACATCGACCGCTTCGGGCCCTTCTGGTACGAGCTCTTCGACAAGTTCTCGATCTGGAAGGTCTACAACAGCTGGTGGTTCCTGCTGATCATGGCCTTCCTGGTCGTGTCGACCAGCCTGTGCCTGTTGCGCAACGCGCCCAAGATGCTGCGCGACGCGCGCTCGTTTCGCGAGCACATCCGGCAATCCAGCCTGCGCGCCTTTCACCATCGCGTCGAATGCGAGTCCGCCGAAGACGTCGAGCGCACGGCTGGCCGGGTGCGCCGGTGGCTCGCCGCGCAAGGCTATGCCGTGCGCGAGCGGCGCGATGGCGACGCGCTGCTGCTTGCGGCCAAGCGCGGCAGCGCCAATCGCCTGGGCTATATCTTCGCGCATGCGGCCATCGTGGTGATCTGCATCGGCGGCTTGCTCGACAGCGAGCTGCCCGTGCGCCTGCAGATCTGGCTAGGCGACAAGAAGCCCGTCGTCGAGAACATGCTGATCGCCGACGTGCCTGACAGCGGCCGCCTGTCGCCGTCCAATCCCAGCTATCGGGCGAGCGTGCTGGTGCCCGAAGGGACGACCGTGGGCAACGCGGTCGTGATGGTGGACGACGGCGCGCTGGTGCAGCCGTTGCCCTTCGAGATGACGCTCAAGAAATTCGTCATCGATTACTACTCAACCGGCATGCCCAGCCGATTCGCCAGCGAGGTGGAGGTGCGCGACCCCCAGACCGGCCATCGTTTCGAGCAGGTCATCGAGGTCAACGAGCCGCTGCGCTACAAGGGCGTGACGGTGTACCAGTCCAGCTTCGACGATGGTGGCAGCCCGGTCCAGCTGGTCGGCCGGCCGCTGGCCGGCGCGCGGGATTTTGCCTTCAAGCTGGATGGGCGCGTCGGTGGCGACCTGCCGCTGGACGTGGAAGGGCTGGACCGCAAGTTGCGGATCGAGATCACGGGCCTGCGCCCCATCAACGTCGAGGACCTGTCCGGCGGCGACACGCCCCAGCCCCGGGACTTGGGCGAGCACGTGGCTGCGGTCACTGGCAGCGCCGCCGGCAAGCGCAAGGACAACCTGCGCAACGTCGGGCCCAGCATCCAGTACCGCCTGATCGACGAAACCGGCCAATCGCGCGAATTCAACAACTACATGCTGCCCGTGGTGTTGGACGGGCAACCGGTCTTCCTGTCCGGGGTGCGTGCCAATCCGGCAGAAAACTTCCGCTACGTGCGCATTCCCGCCGACGCGCAGGGCACCATCGATGAGTTCATGAGGCTGCGCGCGGCGCTGCAGGATCCGCAGGCGCGCCGCGAAGCCGCCCGGCGCTTTGCCGCGGCCAACGTCGCCGCCGGCGCCGACCGCGAGCCGCTGCAGACATCGGCCGAGCGCGCGCTCGAGACCTTTGCCCGCGGCGGCCTGCAGGAAGTGGCTGACTTCCTGGAAAAGAACGTGCCCGGCGATGAGCTGCCGCGCGCGGCCGACATCATCATCCGGTTGCTTGGCGCGTCCATCGGCGAGTTGCGCAACGTCGCCCGCGAGCGAGCGGGGCTGGCGCCGCTGCCGGCCGAAGACCTGGCCGGCGAAGACGCGGCTGCCTGGTCGCGCTTGGCCGTGGCGGCGTTGTCGGACCTGGCCTTGTATCCGGCGCCTGTCTGGCTAAGCCTTGCGGACTTCCAGCACAAGCAGGCCAGCGTTTTCCAGGTGACCCGCACGCCGGGCAAGAACGCCGTTTATCTTGGCTGCCTGCTGCTGGTGCTGGGGGTCTTCGCGATGTTCTACGTGCGTGACCGCCGCATCTGGGTGTGGCTGCGGTCAGCCGGCGCAGACGGCACCGCCGTGCTGGCGGCGATGACGTCGCAGAAGCGTACACTGGACTTCAACCGCGAATTCGAACGTTTTCGCCAGGCGTTGGCGGACCTGGCGAAACGGGGAGCCTGACATGGCCGATACCGCAACGCATACGACCGCCCCGTGGGGCGACGGCATGTCCGATACCGGCGACGCGCGCGCGCTGCGCGGCAGGCCGGATTGGACCGACCTGGTGTTTTTCCTCGTGCTGGCCGTCGGCGCCGGCTATGCCCTGTCGGCGTATCCCGGCGCGATGGACGGCTATGAAAAGGCCATCCTGTGCCTGGCCGTGCCCTTCCTGACTTGGCTGGGTTGGCTGTGGCGGCCCTTGCGCAAGCTGATGGTCGCCGTGGGGCTGGCCGCAGGCCTGGCCGTATGGCTCTACCAGGGCGACCTGGCGCGCGCCGAACAGGTGTTTCTGCTGAAGTACCTGTTTTCCTCGCAATCGGCCATCCTATGGATGTGCGCGCTGTTCGTGCTGGCCACCGTGTGCTATTGGGCGGGCCTGGCCAGCCCGACGGCCGCCTGGCTGGGCACCGCGCTGGCTTGGGGCGCGGTCTTTTCCGGCGTGACCGGCATGCTGGTGCGCTGGCGGGAAGGCCACCTCATGGGGCCGGACATCGGCCACATTCCCGTCAGCAACCTGTACGAAGTCTTCGTCCTTTTCGCCCTGATCACTGCGCTGTTCTACCTGTACTACGAGCGGCGCTATGCCACGCGCGCGCTGGGCGGGTTCGTGATGCTGGTGATCAGCTCGGCCGTCGTCTTCCTGCTGTGGTATTCGTTTACCCGCGAGGCCTACCAAATCCAGCCGCTCGTGCCGGCGCTCAAGAGCTGGTGGATGAAGCTGCACGTGCCGGCCAATTTCATCGGCTACGGCACGTTCTCGCTGGCGGCCATGGTGGGGTTTGCCTACCTGGTCAAGCAATACGGGCAGACCGCGTCCTGGCGCAAGCTCCTGCCGCTGTTCGTGCTGGGCGTGCTGCTGGCGGCCGAGCCCATGGTGTTCCGCACGCAGGAGCTGTCGGCCACGTGGATGCTTTACTTCGGCGTGGGTGCCATCGTCGTGGGCGGCATCCTGTTGTGCCGGCGCGCCATCGCCGCGCGCCTGCCGTCGCTCGAAGTGCTCGACGACATCATGTACCGCGCCATCGCCGTGGGCTTCGCCTTCTTCACGGTCGCCACCATACTGGGGGCGCTGTGGGCCGCTGACGCCTGGGGGGCTTACTGGCAGTGGGATCCCAAAGAGACCTGGGCGCTGATCGTCTGGCTGAACTACGCCGCCTGGCTGCACATGCGCCTGCTCAAGGGACTGCGCGGCACCTTCGCCGCCTATTGGGCCCTGGTCGGACTGCTCATCACCGGGTTTGCCTTCCTGGGCGTGAACATGTTCCTGTCCGGGCTGCACTCGTACGGGGAGCTGTAGCAACCCGGACTGGCGCACTGCCTGCGCAAGGAACCCCGTTAAGGCATTGACGGGGGCGGCTGCGCGGGCGCCCGGCGGCTATGGGCCGTGGGCCCAACCATTGGCGTACGCCGGGACGCCTGCCGCGCTGCCTCGATCACGCGGGACAAAAATCCGCCCAAAACAACTGGTCCCGTCCTACGTCGACCGCATGGTGGCCAAGGCGTTCCAGGCATCCGTCGGACATGACGCGATAAACCGTAAAGCCGGCGGTGCATTCAACGATCCGGCCGCTTTCGTCGAGGTATCGACCGGGCTGGCGCGGCGCCGCAACCAAGAAGTGGCCGTCGTGCGACAGCGTGATGCAACGGGCGTGCAACCCTGAAAGCGGCACGCGCTGGGTTACTGCCGGCTTGCCGCCGTCCGGATCCAGGGCAAACACCACGATGCTGTTTTCGCCGCACGGCGCAGGCTGCGCCGTATCGGCGGGCACGGGGTGCCAGCGGTTGACGACGTAGGCATGGCGGCCGCCAGGATGCAGCACGATGGCCCCGCCCAATTGGGGGCGACGGACTTCAAGCGGGCGCTCGAGTAGGCCCACGGCCCAGCGCGGCTGCGGCTCGATGGTTTCGCCGCGGCATCGAAAGCCTAGGAGTTGGTTCTGCCGTTCCAGCACCGCATAGAGGGTGCGGCCATCGGCATGAAACGCGCAATTTCTTGGGCCGAAGCCGTACCCACCGTTGGGTGCGATGCGCTGCGAGCAAGTTATGGCCTGCCCCGAGTCGGTCAATACGCCCAAGCAGCCCGGATTTTCCGGCGCCGCCGGACTCGCATCGTCTCCGCGGCAAGTCAGCAGCCAATCCTCCTTGCTGGGGATGGGAAGGATTTGGTGCGGAAAGTGCCCGATCAGTACCGGATCGTCGACCAGGCAATGGTCTTCGGAAACCGCGCCTTGTGCGTCCAGTTCGTGCCTCGTGACGGCCGCCGGCCGGTTGTAGGCGATGGCCAAGCGCCGCCCCAGCGGGTCGATCGATACGTGAATGGGCCGATAAGGCAGGGCGATGGCGTCGGCGACCAGCTCGAGGCGACGTTGGCCGTAGCGGACCTGCACCAAACAATGCCGGTCGCCAAGGCTGGCAACGCCTCCATTGCTGCACGCCACATAAGCGATCCCGAGGCGGGGATGAAAGCACGCGTATTGAACGTTCAACGGCATGCTAAGGCTGTCCACCCGGACAACCGACCCGTCGCGCAATTCGTTCAATGTCAACAGCGGCCCGATCGAGGCTAGCAATAGGTAGCCTCGTTGATCCTGCGCTTTGCTTGCCTGCATAGCCGTTGGTGGTCTGATCACAATGAAGTCCTGCGGCTGCCGTTTGTCCCAGGGTCACCGTCCGACGCCGCGGTTTGCCAGTGTGCCGAATAATGGCGAGCGATAACCGTCGAGACAACGTGTTACGTAGTGCGTAACATTGCGGCAGTCCAACCACCGTACTGGCCATGGCCCGACAACAAAAAAATCGCACACACCAGGAACCGTCGCACGCCGCGACCCTAGGCCCGCCGGACTTGTCGCCCAAGCCGGGGCAGGAACACGTGCAATCGGTCCTGCGCGCGATGTCGCTGCTAAAGGCCTTCAGCGACGACGGCGAGGTTTTTCTCTCGTTGACTGAACTGGCCCGGCGCACGGGCATGCACAAGCCGACCGCGCTGCGCCTGGCGCGCAGCCTGGCGCTGTCGCAGTTCTTGGTGCAGCGTCGTGACGGCGCCTGGCGGCTGGGGCCGGCAGCCGGATGGATCGGCTCGCGCTATCAGGCCCAGTTCGACGTCGGGGCGGTGATCGAGCCGGTCTTGCGCAAGCTTGCCGCCGAAACGGGCGAAAGCGCATCGTTCTATGTGCATGAAGGCAACATGCGCAGTTGCCTGATGCGCTGTGACGGGCTCAATGCCCGCCGGGATCACCCGCGGACAGGCGAGCTGCTGCCGCTGGACCGGGGCGCCCCGGGGCGCGTGATTCTTGCGGCATTGGGCGAGCCTGGCGATTTGTATGAGCAAATCCGCCGGCAAGGCTTCTACTGGGCGCGCGGCGAGCGGGCAAGCGAAGCCGCCGCAGTGGCCGCAGCCGTGCGCGGCAGGCAAGGCACCGTGCTGGGTGCAATCAGTACATCCGGGCCTGCCGACAGGTTGACGCCCGAGGCGCTGGTGCAGCTTGCCCGTCCCACCATCGAAGCCGCCAGGCAGCTTGGGATTGCCCTGGGCGGTGTGCCTGCGACGGCGCTGCGCGCAACCTGGCACCCGTAAGAGCCGTTACGCAGTGCGTAACTCGTTGCCCAGGCAGTAGGGGAAGCTTTTCAATGGCGCCCTCACGGCGTCATAGAAGAGCTTCATCCCCATGTCCAAATCGCCACCGCGTCCGCAACTTGGTCCCGCGCCGCATGCGCGGCGCCACATTCCGGCCCCCCTGCGGGACATTCTTTCGCTGCGTGACTTGGAGCCGGCGGCCCGGCGGGTGCTGCCGCGGCCGCTGTTCGGCTACTTGCAGGGAGGCGTCGAAGACAACCTCTCGTTGCGTGCCAACGCGAATGCCTATGCACGCTGGCTGCTGCGCACCAAGGTGCTTGTTGACGTGTCCTCGCGGCATCAAGACCGGCAGTTGATGGGGCATTCATACCGGTCGCCGTTCGGCATCGCCCCCATGGGGTTGTGCGCCATGTTCGGGTTTGACGGCGACGTCGCCATGGCCAGCGCCGCCGAAGCGGCGGGGATTCCCTACATCCTGAGCGGCGCCTCCCTGACGCCCATGGAAAGGGTCGCGCGTGCGGCGCCGACTTGCGGATGGTTCCAGGCGTACATCCCCGGAGAGACCGAACACATCGAAGCATTGCTCGACCGGGTGGCGCGTGCGGGATTCCAAACACTGGTCGTCACCGTCGATACGGCCACGCTGGCCAATCGAGAGAACAACGTCCGCGTCGGTTTTTCTACGCCTTTGCGGCCGAGCCTGCGCTTGTTTTGGGATGGCCTGGTGCGGCCTCGTTGGCTGGTCAGGACGTTGGGCCAGACCCTGCTCAAGCATGGCATGCCGCATTTCGAGAACGCCGGCAACAAGCGTGGGGTACCGATCATTTCGGCCAGCGCCGTCCGGCAGTTCGGGCTGCGCGACCACCTGTGCTGGGATCACCTCGCCCTCATACGCAAGAAGTGGCAGGGCAAGCTCGTGGTGAAAGGCGTGATTTCGGCGGCCGACGTCATGCGCGCCGAGCAGGCGGGCGCCGACGGCGTGATCCTGTCCAACCACGGCGGACGGCAGCTGGACGGCACCGCCCCGCCCCTGCTTGTCCTTCCCGATGCCGCAAAGGTCAAAGGGCGGATGGCCTTGATGATCGATAGCGGTATCCGCAGGGGCACCGACGTCTTGAAGGCTTTGGCGCTCGGTGCGGATTTCGTTTTCGTGGGCCGCCCGATGGCCTATGCGGTGGCCCTTGCCGGACAGCGTGGCGTGTCGCATGCCATCGATTTGCTTCGCCAGGAGATTGACCGCGACATGGCGCTGCTCGGTATATGCGACCTCGATGAGCTGTCCGGCGAATTCCTGGTCCCCGCGCCGGCGGGACTTTGAGTGGTACGTGATCCTCGATAAGGAGACAACAATGAGTCATCAATCCGTTCGTCGTACTTTGCTGGCAGCCGCCGCGGCTGCCTCGGTCTTGCCCTGGCTGCCGGCGACAAGCTCGGCGCAGGGGGCTGACTATCCCACCAAGGCCGTCAGGGTGGTCGTGCCGTTCGTGCCAGGCGGCAACGCCGACAGCAGCGCGCGTTTGTTTGCCGAGGCCTATAGCAAGCATCTGGGCCAGCCCTTCGTCGTGGAAAACAAAGGGGGCGCCGGCGGCATGATCGGGGCGGCGCACATGGTGCGTTCTGCGCCAGACGGCTACACCATCATGATCGCCACCACCTCGCCCATCATCGCCAGCTGGCAGCTGGCCGGAAAATCCGCCACCTACACGCTCGAGGACATGGCGCCGGTGGCACTACTGACGCAGGTACCGGGCATCATCGTGGCCAAGGCGGACTCGAACATCCGTTCGTACGCAGATTTGGTCGAGCTGGGCAAGACCAAGCCCGGCGCGGTCAGGTTCGGCCATCCCGGCACGGGCACGGCGGGTCACGTAAACATCTTGCAGATGCAGCGCGCGCTTGGCCAGCAGTACATATCGGTGGCCTACAAGGGCGCCGGGCCCGCAGTGCAGGATCTGCTGGGCGGGCAGCTCGATGCCGTCGCAACCGACTTGCCCTCGGCGCTGCAGCTGGTCAAGTCCGGCCAGTTGCGCGCCCTGGCGGTGGTCTTCCCGGAGCGCATCGCATCGCTGCCGGATGTTCCGACCATGATTGAGCTCAAGCAGCCGGAAGTGGACATCTCACCGTTTACCGCGACCATGGCGCCGCGCGACGTGCCTGCAGAAGTGGTGGAAAAGTTGGCGCAGGCCAGCCGCGCCGCACTGAATGACCCCGATGTGCTCAAGCGCATCGAAGGCATGGGCAGCGTGCCGACTTTCCTGCACGGCGAGGAATTCAAGAAGTTCTTGGACCGCCAGGTGCAGACCTACCGCACTTTGATCGAAACGGGCCTGCTGACCACGGATTGAGCGCGCCGAAAGGCCACGCGATAAGGCGCGGCCCGGCAAAGGGCTTGCGTGCGCCGGGGGCACAGGCCGGCGTCCGGGAAGGGGGGAGACGCCGCCCGGACGCTGCAGCCAGGCGGGCGGCCGGCCGGTCAAGGCAGCACCGACTCCCCGCGCATCAAATCTTCCAGCGTTTCGCGGCGCCGGATGACGTGGTGCCGGTTGCCGTCGACCATGACCTCGGCGGGCCGGGGGCGGCTGTTGTAGTTGCTGGCCATGACAAAGCCATAGGCGCCGGCCGACTCGATGGCCAGCAGGTCGCCCTCGCGCAGCGCCAGCTGCCGGTCTTTTGCCAGCCAATCGGCGCTTTCGCATACCGGGCCGACGATGTCATAGCGGCGTGCCGGCTCGCCCGTGTGCGCGATGACGGGCAGCACGCCGTGCCAGGCTTCGTACAGCGCCGGCCGCATCAGGTCGTTCATGGCGGCGTCGACGATGGCGAAGTCGCGCACGTCGGTGTGCTTGAGGTACTGCACGCTCGTCAGCAGCACGCCGGCGTTGCCCACCAGCGAGCGGCCGGGCTCCAGGCAGAGCTGCAGGTGCCCGAGCCCGCGGGCGGCCAGCCGCTCGAAGACGCGGTCGAGCAGCGCTGCCGGCGCAAGCGCCGTTTCGTCCCGGTAGCGTATGCCCAGCCCGCCGCCCAGGTCCAGGTGTTCGATCGCGATGCCGTCGCCGGCCAGTTGCGCAATCAGGTCCAGCAACTTGTCCAGCGCATCGAGGTAAGGCGCCACGTCGGTGATCTGCGAGCCGATGTGGCAATCGACGCCTACCACGCGTATGCCCGGCAGGCGGGCAGCCTCGCGATAGACGTCGCGGGCGGTATCGATGGCGATGCCGAACTTGTTTTCCTTCAGTCCCGTGGAAATGTAGGGATGGGTCTGCGCATCGACGTCAGGGTTGACGCGCAGCGACACGGGTGCCTGCTGCCCGGACTGTTCGGCCACGCGCGACAGCAGGCGCAGCTCGGGCACGGATTCCACGTTGAAGCATTTGACGCCGGCGGCCAGCGCCGAGCGCATCTCCCATTGCTGCTTGCCCACGCCGGAGAACACCACGCGCGACGGATCGGCGCCCGCGGCCAGCACGCGGGCGAGTTCCCCGCCCGAGACGATGTCGAACCCCGCCCCGAGGGAGGCGAATTCCTTGAGCACGGCCAGGCTGGAGTTGGCCTTCATGCCGTAGCAGACCAGCACGTTGCGCGTACCGATCGCCTGCTGGTAGGCATCCCAGGCCGCGCGCAAGGCTGCGCGCGAGTAGACGTACAGCGGGGTGCCCAGTTGGGCGGCAAGCTCGGCAAGCGGCACGCCTTCGGCGTGGAGCGCGCCGTTGCGGTAATGGAAGTGCGGCGCGCCGCAAGGCGCCCAGGCGCCTGCCTCGGGCAGGCTGGTTTGATGCGAGGTCATTCCGGCCGGTCAGTTCAGGGAGAAATCGTCGTTGGACAGGGAGTCGTCGCCAGGCAGGCTGGGCGGACGCGCTGGCGCGGCATCGTCCTGCCCGCTGGCCGGGGGCAAATAAAGCGGGCCCTTGTAGCCGCAGCCCGCAGCTGCGCCGGCCACCAGCAGCATGGCTACAATGCAGGAAACCCGACGGATGGTTGCCGGTGTGGACACTGGGGACTCCGTTATGCGTGCAGACCGTGATTATGACTGAATCCGAATTCCTGGAACTGGCCGGCGCGGTGCTCGACGCGATCGAGAGCCAGGCCGACGATTGGGCCGCGAAGTTCGACCTGGACATCGAGTCCGTGCGCAGCGGCAACGTCCTGACGCTGACCTTCGAGGACGGTGTCCAGGTCGTGATCAACACGCAGGCGGCGATGCAGGAAATCTGGGTCGCCGCGCGAAGCGGGGGCTTTCACTACCGCTATGACGGCCGCATTTGGGCCGACACCCGGGGTGGTCCGCACCTGGCCGAAGCCCTGTCGCAGATTTGTTCCGAGGCCGCCGGCCAACCGTTGACGGTCCAGCTCTAGCTGCCGCCTCGTCGTCGGCGGGCGCAGCCGGCGCCGCGGGCCACGGCCGCGCTAGTGCGGGATGACGTTCCAGGGGTGGTTTTCACCCGGCGGCGGGTCCGGCTTGAAGAACCCGCTCGTCAGGTTTTCCAGGAATTCGCCCAGCGTATCCGGTTCGGGCAGCCCCACCCTGGCCACCGCTTGCCCGGGCGGGAATTCCGCAAAGTAGTAATCACCGCCGTGCACCAGCAATCCTTCGGGCTGCTTGCGCGGCTGCTCGGGCACGCCCTGCAGCGCCTTCTGCATGTAAGACAGCCAAATGGGCAGCGCCGCGCCGCCGCCGGTCTCGCGCGAACCCAGCGAGCGCGGCTGGTCGTAGCCCATCCAGGCAACGGCCACCAGCGACGGCGTATAGCCGGCAAACCAGGTATCGACCGATTCGTTGGTCGTGCCCGTCTTGCCCGCGACGTCGCTGCGCTTGAGCACTTGGCGCGCGCGCGCGGCCGTGCCGGAGGTCGCCACGCCGCGCAGCATGTCGTCCATGACGAAGGCCGTGCGCGGGTCGATGGCGCGGGCCGCCGCGTCGCCGGCCACGGTGGGCCTGGCCTGCATGATGACGCGTCCGGAAGCGTCGGTGACGCGGTCGATCAGGTAGGGGGTGATGCGGTAGCCGCCATTGGCGAACACCGAATACGCCCCGGCCATCTGCAGCGGGGTGACCGAGCCGGCGCCCAGCGCCAGCGACAGCACGGCCGGCTGGCGCGACTTGTCGAAGCCAAAGCGGGTGACGTATTCCTGCGCATACTGCGGCGTGATGGCCTGCAGGATGCGGATCGACACCATGTTCTTGGACTTGTACAGTGCCTGGCGCATGGTCAGCATGGGCTCGTACGTGCCGCTGTAGTTCTTGGGCTGCCAGGGGCGCGAACCGGTTTGCTCGGCGGTCAGGGTAAACGGCATGTCCGAGACCTGGGTGGCCGGGGTCAGGCCGCGCTCGAGCGCCGCCGCGTAGATGAAGGGCTTGAACGACGAGCCCGGCTGGCGCCAGGCCTGGGTGACGCGATTGAAATTGCCGCGATAGAAATCGAAGCCGCCCACCATGGCCTTGATCGCGCCGTCCTGGGGCGAGACCGACACCAGCGCGGCCTGCACCGCGGGCATGTTGATCACTTCCCAGTATTCGCCGCGGTTGTGCAGGTAGACCACCGAGCCGCGACGCAGCCGCGCCTCGGGCTTGGCCTTGGGGTTGAGCGCGCGGGCGACCACCGCCAGCGCGCGCTTGTCGGTGATGTCGATGATTTGGTTGGAGCTGCGTGCCACCTTGATCGCGGTGGGGCTGGCCGACAGCACCACGCCGGTCAGCAAGTCGTCGCTATCGGGGTACTTCTCGAACACCGAGTCCAGGAACTCATCCAGGGCGGCCGGGCTCTTTTCGATGCCTTCGGGCAGGTCCAACTGGTCTTCCGGCCCCGGATACGGGGCGCGGCGGGTGTAGTCGAGCACGCCGTCGCGCAGCGCGCGGTATGCCGCTTCCTGGTCCTTGGAATCGATGGTGGTGTAGATGTTCAGCCCGCGCGAATACACATTGTCCTGGTAGACGCTGTAGAGCAGCTGGCGCGCCAGCTCGGCCGGGTATTCGCCGTGCACCGAATAGCCGCCGGCGGGCGTGCCCATGCCGGACTTCAGCACGATGGGCTGGGCCAGGGCTTGCTCGTATTCGGCCTTGGTCAGGTAGCCCAGCGAGTACATCCGGCCCAGCACATAGCGCTGGCGCAGCTGCGCGCGCGGCAGGTTGGCGATCGGGTTAAAGCGCGACGGCGCCTTCGGGATGCCTGCCAGCATGGCTGCCTCGGCGGCGGTCACTTCCGACAGTTGCTTGCCGAAATAAGTGCGCGCCGCGGCGGCAAACCCGTAGGCGCGGTGGCCAAGGTAGATCTGGTTCATATAGAGTTCCAGGATCTGGTCCTTGGTCAGGCTGGCTTCGATCTTGAAGGTCAGCAGCAGCTCATAGAACTTGCGCGACCAGGTTTTCTCGGACGACAGATAAAAGTTGCGGGCCACCTGCATGGTGATGGTGCTGGCGCCCTGGCTCTTGGACATGCTGATGAGGTTGGCCAGCCCCGCGCGGGCCACGCCCATCCAGTCGATGCCGCCGTGCTGGTAGAAGCGGTCGTCCTCGGCAGCCAGCACGGCCGATTTCATCACGTCGGGGATTTCGTGAAAGCGCAGCACGTTGCGCCGCTCTTCGCCGAATTCGCCGATCAGCACCTTGTCCGCCGTGTAGATGCGCAGCGGCACGCGCGGACGGTAATCCGTCATGGCGTGCAGGTCTGGCAGGTTGGGCCAGGCCAGCGCCAGGGCCATGCCGACCAGCAATACGCCACACAGGCCCAGGCCGGCGAACAGGATGCCGGCCTTGACGAAAAAGCGCAGGATGGGAGACCTGGAGCCGGCGTCGCCGTTCTTGGCCTTGGGGGAAGGGGATTTGCTCATCGCCTGCGATTTTAAGGGGTGTTGCCCGTAGACCCTGGACGGCCGCCAAGGTTTCTGTAACCGGATGGTGCAGTGTAGCTTCCCGGCCACTGCGTGGGTTGGCGCCCGGCAATGTGATAATTGCCGCCATGAATGAGCCACCGCTTTCCTGCCCGTCCTGCGAGCCCGCCCCGCAGGCGCTGCCGTACGACCTGCCGGTCTTCCTGGTCGGCATGATGGGCGCGGGCAAGACCACCATTGGGCGCGCCTTGGCGCGCGCCCTGGGCAGGGACTTCGTCGACCTGGACCATTTCCTGGAGGATCGTTGCGGGGTGCGCATCCCGGTCATCTTCGAGATCGAAGGCGAGGCGGGGTTTCGCCGGCGCGAGGCGGCGGCGCTGCAGGAATGCACGCGCCAGCCGGGCATCGTGCTGGCCACCGGCGGCGGCGCGGTGCTCGATCCGGCCAATCGCCACGCGCTGCGCGAGCGCGGCGTGGTGGTCTACCTGCGCGCCTCGGCCGACGAACTCTACCGGCGCACCTGCAAGGACCGCAACCGGCCGCTGCTGGCCACCGCCGATCCGCGCGCCACGCTGCAGGACTTGCTGCAGCAGCGCGAGCCGTTGTATGCCGAAGTGGCCGACCTGGTGGTCGATACCGGCCAGGCGCCGGTCGCCCATTTGGTGCGCGCCCTGCTGACCCGCCTGCGGGCCTACGAGAAACACGCATGAACGCCGAACTCGCCCAAACGCTCGAAGTCGACGCCCCTGGCGGGCGCTACCCCATCCGTATCGCACCCGGGCGGCTGGACCGCCTGGCCGAGGCGCTGCCGGCGGACGCCACCGCGGTGGCGCTGGTGACCAACCCGACGGTGGGCGCGCTTTATGGGGAGCGCGCCGCCGCCGCCCTACAGGCATCCGGCCGCCGCGTCTTGCGCATCGAACTGCCCGACGGCGAGGCGCATAAGGACATGCAGACGCTGAACCGCATTTTCGACGCGCTGCTGGCCAACGGCTTTGACCGGCGATCGGTGCTGGTGGCGCTGGGCGGCGGGGTGATCGGCGACATGACCGGTTTTGCCGCAGCCGTTTACATGCGCGGCATCCGTTTCGTGCAGGTACCGACCACGCTGTTGGCCCAGGTCGATTCGTCGGTGGGTGGCAAGACGGCCATCAACCACCCGCTGGGCAAGAACATGATCGGTGCCTTCCACCAGCCCGTGGCGGTCGAGATCGACACCGACGTGCTGGCCACGTTGCCGGCGCGCGAAATTTCCGCGGGACTGGCAGAAGTCATCAAATATGGGCTCATCCTGGATGCCGGGTTTTTTGCCTGGTGCGAGGCGCATGCCGCCGGGCTGCGGGCGCTTGACCGGCAGGCGCTGGCCTACGCCATTGCCCACTCCTGCCGCCTGAAGGCGCAGGTGGTCTCGCAGGACGAGCGTGAATCCGGCCTGCGCGCGATCCTGAACCTGGGCCACACCTTCGGCCACGCGATCGAGTCCGGCCTGGGCTATGGGCAGTGGCTGCACGGCGAAGCGGTCGGCTGCGGCCTGGTGCAGGCCGCGGAACTGTCGGCCGAAGTCGAAGGCCTGCCGCGCGCCGAGGTCGAGCGCGTGCGCCGGCTGGTCCAGGCCATCGGCTGCCCGGCCGTCGCCCCGGACCTGGGCGCCGATCGGTGGCTGTCGCTGATGCGCGTGGACAAGAAAGCCGAAGCCGGCGAGATCCGCTTCGTGCTCATCCCAGAAATCGGCCGGGCGGTGACCCGGCCCGCACCGGAGGCCGCGGTGCGGGCCGTGTTGGCGCGCACCGTCGAGAAGGCCGCATGAACGGCAACGGACGTGCGCCGTACGCCTGCGACCCCGCGCGCACGCGCGGGCGCCGCCATGCCGAGCCCGCGCCGTCCAACCGAACCGAATTCCAGCGCGACCGCGACCGCATCATTCACTCCAACGCGTTTCGCCGCCTGGAATACAAGACGCAGGTTTTCGTCAACCACGAAGGTGACCTGTTCCGCACGCGCTTGACCCATAGCCTGGAGGTCGCGCAGATCGCCCGCACCGTCGCCCATAGCCTGGGGCTGGACCAGGACCTGATCGAGGCGATATCGCTGGCGCACGACCTGGGCCACACGCCGTTCGGCCACGCCGGGCAGGACGAGCTGAACGCCTGCCTGCGCGAATTCGCCCCGCAGGCGGGCGGCTTCGAGCACAACCTGCAGAGCCTGCGCGTGGTCGACGAACTGGAAGAGCGCTACGCGGCCTTCAATGGACTGAACCTGTGCTTCGAGACGCGCGAGGGCATACTCAAGCATTGCTCCGCGGCCCACGCCCGCCAACTGGGTGACGTGGGCGAGCGGTTCCTGAACCGCACCCAGCCGTCGCTGGAGGCGCAGCTGGCCAACTTGGCCGACGAAGTCGCGTACAACAACCATGACATCGACGACGGGCTGCGTTCCGGGCTGATCACGCTCGAGCAGATGCGGCAGGTGGACATCTTCGCGCGGCACTATGCCCAGGTGCTGCACGACCACCCGGCCATCGCCCAGCGGCGGGCCGTATCGGAAACGATACGCCGCATGATCAACACGCTGATCGTGGACCTGACCGCCACCACCGCCGCGCGCATCGCCGACGCGCGCCCGCGCGACGTCGACGACGTGCGGCAATCGCCGCCGCTGGCTGCGTTTTCTGACGAGGTCCGCCGCGAGGCCGACGCGCTCAAGCGGTTTCTTTTCGAGAACCTGTACCGCCACTACAAGGTCGTGCGCATGACCATGAAGGCGCGGCGCATCGTGCGCGAACTGTTCACCGCCTTCCTGTCCGATCCGCGGCTGCTTCCGCCGGACTACCGCCGCGAAGACGCCACGGCCCAGGCGCGCGCCATCGCCGACTACATCGCGGGCATGACTGACCGGTATGCCGTGCTGGAGCACAAGCGCCTGTTCCGCATGGATCCGTCCTATTGACGGGGTGCCAGGATAGCCGGTCCGCCGGTCCAATCCGGCGGCAGGCGGCGCGGATATGGATACGTTCTGTCAACGCTCGCCGACGCGAAAACCGCTTAGGATGTTCCTGTCGCGGCCGGTGGCATGGGGCCGCGGCGATGCCGGCAGATGCCGGCGCCCAGGAGGAGCCTCATGAGCCCGTCCCGTATTCGTTTCGCAGCTTTGCTTGGCTGGGCCGCCGCATGCGCCGTCGCCGGTGCCGGCAACGAAGCGGCCACGCCCACGGGAACCGTGCACGGCGATATCGCCTCGGCCTACCGCCTGGCCGTCGTGTATGCCTGCCGGCCTGATGGCGCGGACTGCCGGCTGGGATGGGTCGATGCGCGCAAGGACGACGACGTGGCGGCGCTCGTCGGCCGCCGCCTGGGGCAGGCGCGCCCCGGGCAAGGGCAGCCGACGGTGCAGGTCTTGGCGGTCTGCGGCGGCGGCTGGCTGGCGTCTGTGTCGTACCAGGCGCAAGCGGGCGGTGCGACCCCGGCTGTGCCGGCCGGTTCAGCTGCGGTGTGCGGCTACGACGCTGCGCAAGCGGCCCTTTCGGCGGCGTTGGATGCGTGCGACTCGCAGACCGGCGGCGCCTGCCGGCGCTCGGGCAGGTTGCGCGTGTCCTGGGGCCAGTGGGACGGCGGCGAGCTGCCTGGCCGGGATCGCGACCCAGGAGCGGTCTACGATGCGTGGCCCGGTGGCTTGTCGTGCGAAAGCCCGGTGCCGCTGCAGGTTTCCGCAAGCTGCAGCGAGCCGGTCGTGCGGGTGCTGCGCCAGGCGGGCGTGCCGTAAGGGGCGCGGTGCGCGTCCGGGCGCTGCGGCATGGGCTTTGCCGAGCCGCCGCCGGCAAGGGCCCGCCTCAATACCCCGCACCAGCTCGCGCCAACGGCTCGGTCCCCGGCAAAAAGCGCGCGGCCAGGTTGCGCGCCGCGTGCGCGTAGACCAGTACGTCCACGCCCACCGCCACGAAGGTGCAGCCCAGGTCCAGGTAACGCTGCGCTTGTGCGGGGTCGGATGTCAGCGTGCCGGCAGCCTTGCCGCTGGCGATGATGGTGCGCATGGCCGATTCGATGGCCTGCTGCACTTCGGGGGCGTCGGGCCGGCCCCGGTAGCCCATGGAGGCGGACAGGTCGGCCGGGCCGATGAACACGCCGTCCACCCCTGGGACATCGCAGATGGCCTGCAGGTTTTCCAGGGCCGTGACGGTTTCGGCCTGCGCCAGCACGCAGATCTCATCGTCGGCCACGTCCAGGTAGTCGCTGCGTGCAGTCCAGCGCGAAGCGCGCGCGACCGCGCTGCCCACACCGCGCACGCCTTCTGGGGGATAGCGGGTGGCGGCGACGACTTCGCGTGCCTGCTCGGCGGTGTCCACCATGGGCACCAACAGCGTTTGTGCGCCGATATCCAGCACCTGTTTGATGCGCGGCACTTCGCCCGCGACCACGCGCACGACGGGATGCGAGCGGTAGGGGGCGACCGCCTGCAGCGCTCCCAAGGTGCTGCGCAGGTCGTTGGGTCCGTGCTCGCCGTCGACCAGCAGCCAGTCGAAGCCGGCGGTGGCCGACACCTCGGCCAGGTAGGGGTCGGCCATGGACATCCATAGGCCGATCTGGGGGCGGCCGGCGGCCAGGGCCGCCTTGAAGGGGTTGTGCGCGGGCATGTCGGGAGGGCCTCCGGCGTATGAGTGGGGCGGGGGTGGACGTGGCGGTGGTCAGCTGACGATGCCCAGGTGCCAGGGCACGAACTCATGGTCGCCCAGCCCCAGGGCCTCGCTCTTGGTGGGTTCGCCGGAAGCGGCCTGCAGGATGCGCTCGAATATGTACCGCCCCATCCTGCCGATGTCCAGTTCGCCGTCGAGCACCGCGCCGCAGTTGATGTCCATGTCTTCGCTCAGCCTGGCATACATGGCGCTGTTGCTGGCCAGCTTGAGCGTGGGCGCGGGCTTGGAGCCGAACATCGAGCCGCGCCCGGTGGTGAAGCAGATCAGGTTCGCGCCGCTGGCGATCTGGCCGGTGACCGCGACCGGGTCGTAGCCCGGCGAGTCCATGAACACCAGGCCCGCGCGGTCGATGGGTTCGGCGTACCGGTAGACGGCCTGCAGCGGGGTCGTGCCGCCCTTCATGGCCGAGCCGAGCGACTTCTCGACGATGTTGGTCAGGCCTCCCTGCTGGTTGCCGTGGCCGACCACGCCGTTGAACTGGGCGTTGTGCCCGGCGGTATAACGTTCCCACCACGCCAGGCGCTCGAGCAGCTGGCGGGCCACGTCGGGCGTGGCGGCGCGGCGCGTAAGCATGTGCTCCACGCCGTGAATTTCCGGGGTCTCCGACAGAATCGCGGTACCGCCGTGCCGCACCAGGATGTCCACGGCCGCGCCCAGGGCCGGATTGGCGGTGATCGCGGAGAAGCCGTCGGATCCGCCGCATTCCAGTCCTATCTTCAGGTGGCTGGCCGGTACCGCCTGGCGCCGCGCGGCGTCGGCCAGGGGCAGCATCTCCTCGACGGCGCGGATGCCCGCGGCGATCGTCGCGCGCGTGCCGCCCGTTTCCTGCATGACCAGCGTGCGTACCTGCGGCCCCGCGGCAAGCCCCTGGGATTCGACCAGCGCGGCGACCTGGTTGCGCTCGCAGCCCAGTCCGACGATGAGCACGCCGGCCAGGTTGGGATGGCGCGCGTACCCCGCCAGCGTGCGCCGCAGCACATCGAAATGCTCGCTGGGCGAGGACATGCCGCAGCCGCTGTTCTGGGCGAAAGCGGCCACGCCGTCCACGTGGGGATAGTCGGCGAGCCGCTCGCGCGTGAAATGGGCGGCGATATGGTTGACCACCGTGGCCGAGCAGTTCACCGATGCCAGGATGCCGATGTAATTGCGCGTGCCCACCCTGCCGTCGGGCCGCACGAACCCCTGGAAGGTTGCCCGCTCGCTATCGGGCAGCAGCGCCACCGGCCGGGCGTCGCGGCAGAACTCCCGGTCGCGCGCAACCTCGGGCAGCCGCAGGTTGTGGGCATGCACGTGATCGCCGGCGCGTATGTCGCGCTCGGCCACGCCGATGACGGTGTCGTACTTGCGCACCGGCGTGCCGGCCGGGATGTCGCAGGCTGCGATCTTGTGCCCGCCGGGCACCTGGGCGCGCACGCGCAGGCCCAGTCCCGGGACGGTCGTGCCCAGGCCCAGGGTCTGCCGGGCGATCAGGACATTGTCGTTGGCGTGCAGCCGGATCAGGGGACAGTCGTGCATCGCGCGGCCTAGCTCTTCTGCAGGAGGGCTTTCAGTCCCAGGCGGTCGATCAGCATGGTTTCCCTGCGGTAGACCTCGGCCACGTAGGCCTTGTAGTCGGGACCGTCCAGGTACATGACCGGCGCGTCGATGCGGGAGGCGGCCCGCCGGAACACGTCGCTGTCGACCGCCTGGCGGAAGGCGTCGCGCAGCCTGCGCTCGACCGCCGGTTCCAGACCCCGGGGCGCGCCGACGCCGTTGGGCGCCTCGACCACGACGTCGTAGCCCAGATCCCTGAGGGTCGGCGCCTGCTGGAAGCGCGCGGCGCGTTTCTCGCCCCAGGTGGCCAGCAGGCGCAGCTTGCCGGATTCCACGTGCGGCGCCCACGAACTGGAATCGGCCAGCAGGTCGACGTGCCCGCCCAGCAGATCCTGCAGGGCGGCCGCGCCACCCTTGTACGCCACGGCATTGAACTGCACGCCGGCTGCCAGGGCGAATTCCTCCATGCCGACGTGCGTGGCACCACCCACGCCGGCATGGCCGTAGGACAGTTTGCCGGGATTCGCCTTGGCGTGGGCCACGACTTCCTGCAGGCTGCCGAAAGGCGAATCGGCCAGTACGGCGATGCCGAAGGTCTGGCCCGACGTGCGGGCCAGGTAGGTCAGGTCTTCCAGCGGGTCCAGCTGCAGCATGCCGAGCTGCGAGAAGCGGGTCACCGAGATGGGGATCTGGCCAATGGTGTAGCCGTCCGGCCGCGCCTGGGCGAGCGCCTTGGTGCCTATCATGCCGGAGGCGCCGGCGCGGTTCTCGACCACGATGGACTGGCCCAGGACCTGCGAGGCCGCCTCGCACAGGGCACGCATGGACTGGTCCGCCGTGCCGCCCACCGGCCAGGGACAGATGAAGGTGATGGGGCGGTCCGGGTAGCCGGCCGCGCGCCCTGCCAGGGGGGCGGCCACCGCCGCCGCGCCCGCGCAGGCGGCGGTCAGCAGCAGGCGGCGGCGCGCCGTATCGGCCGGGGGAATGATCGTCATGGGTTGTCTCCTTATGTGTCATTGTCGTCGGCGCGCCTGCGGGTCCCCGGGCGGCCGGACGTATTCTCGGCCGTCGTCCTCATAACAATCTAATAGAATTAGAGCAATCATGGATAACATTATCGTTATGAATCGGAGAAAGCCTTGGCGCATCTGGACCGCGTGTTCCGATCCAACCTGAAGCTGCGCCACCTGCAACTGGTGGTCGCGCTGGACGAGTTCCGGCATCTGGGCCGCTGCGCGGAGTTTCTGGCCGTCAGCCAGCCGGCGGTCTCGCGCATGCTGTCGGAGGTCGAAGCCATGCTCGGGCTGGCGCTGTTCGAGCGCTCGGCGCGCGGCACCGAGCCGACCGAGGCGGGCTCGGCGATGGCGCGCTTCGGCCGCGGCGTGCTGGCTCAGTACGAGCGCACGCGCGACGAGATCGACGCCAGGGCTCTCGGCGCGGCCGGCAAGGTCAGGGTTGGCGTGATGCCGGTGGCCGTCCCGGTGCTGCTGGCGCGCGCCGTGACGCGCATGAAGGCGCGTTCGCCGCAGGCATCGGTATTGGTCGAGGAAGGCGACCTGACCCACTTGCTGCCCAAGCTGCGGCTGGGCGAGATCGACTTCTTCATCGGCCGTCTGGAGCCGGGCTATGCCGCCCCCGATCTGGCGACCGAAACCCTCTATGCCGAGCCCATGGTCGCGGTGGCGGCCCGCTCCAGCCCCGTGGCCGCGCTTGCACGCCCGGACTGGGCCGACCTGGCCGCGCTGCCCTGCGTGATGCCGCCGCCCTGGGCATCGCTGCGGGTCAAGCTGGTGCAGCAATTTCACCGCCACGGGGTCGAGCCGTCCGCCGACCTGATGGAAACGTCTTCCTATCTGACGGCGCTGTCCTTCATCGTCGGGCGCGGCGCGGTCGGCTTTGTGGCGCTGTCGGCCGCGCAGGAGTTCGAGCGGCAGGGATTGTGCCGCGTGCTGGACCTGCTCCTCGACCTGGACCTGCCGCCGGTGGGCATCATGACGCTGCGCGATGCGCGGCAGCCGGCAGCCAGCCTGCAACTGCTGCAATGCCTGCGCGAGGCGGCAGCGGCCCTGTCGGCGGACGCCGGCGGCGCGCCGTGACCGGGGTGCGGAGCCTGCCGCAGGACGGCCATCGCAAGGTCTCGTGGGCTGGCGCCAGACGGGGCGCGGATCCTACCGCTGCGTGCGGTATGGCTCGTCCTCGGCCACGAACACCCCTTCCGCGCGCGCCTCGCGCATCCAGTCCTGCATGGCCGGCAGGCTGAGCACCGCGTCCATGTATTCGCGCACCGGACCGGCGGCCGGCACGTCATAGGTGACGAAGCGGCTGACCACCGGCGCATAGAAGGCGTCGGCAATGCTGAACTGGCCGAACAGAAACGGTCCGCCCCGGCCGAACTCGGCGCGCGCGTCCTGCCAGATCGCCTGGATGCGGCTGATGTCCTGCCGCGCGGCTTCGGACAGCTCGATGCCGGGCAGGTGCGCTTCGATGTTCATGGGCAATGCGTTGCGCATGGCCGTAAAGCCGCTATGCATCTGCGCGGCCAGCGAGCGCGCCCGCGCCCGCGCCCGCGGGTCTTCGGGCCACAGGTGCTTGTCGGGGTGGCGTTCGGCCACGTACTCGCAGATGGCCAGCGAATCCCAGACCGCGAAACCACCGTCCAGCAGCACCGGCACCAGCCCGGCAGGGCTGACGGCGCCCACCTCGCGCGCGAAGTCTTCGGTGAACAGGCCGAGCTTTTTCTCGCGAAAGGCGATGTCGGCCGCCTTCAGCGCCAGCCAAGGGCGCAGCGACCAAGACGAGTAATTCTTGTTGCCGATCAAAAGCGTGTACATGGGACCCCCTGGTACGATGCGCTGCGGCATGCCCGCCGCAATATAGCAAGCCGGTGTCAAGCGTGCACGGCGCCGCCCGCGTGGTTTGCCTGCCGCCTGGCGGTCGTCCGGCCAGGCCGCCTTCTTCGTTTCAGGCGGCGCGGCGCGTCAGCACCCGCTCCAGGTACCGGCCGGTATGGCTGCCCGGGGCGCGCGCGATGTCTTCGGGTGTGCCTTGGGCAACGATGCGCCCGCCGCCGTCGCCGCCTTCGGGGCCCAGGTCCACGATCCAGTCCGCGGTCTTGATGACGTCCAGGTTATGTTCGATCACGACCACGGTGTTGCCGGCGTCGACCAGCTGGTTCAGCACCTTGAGCAGCAGTTCGATGTCGTGGAAATGCAGCCCGGTGGTGGGCTCGTCCAGGATGTATAGCGTGCGTCCGGTGCTGCGCCGGGACAATTCCTGCGACAGCTTCACGCGCTGCGCCTCGCCGCCCGATAGTGTCGTGGCGCTTTGGCCAAGGCGGATGTAAGACAGGCCCACGTCGACCAGCGTGTGCAGCTTGCGTGCAATGACTGGCACCGAATCGAAATATTCCAGCGCCTGCTCCACGGTCAGGTCGAGCACTTCGCTGATGTTACGGCCGCGGTAGCGGATCTCGAGCGTCTCCCGGTTGTAGCGCTTGCCGTGGCAGACGTCGCAGGGCACATACATGTCAGGCAGGAAGTGCATCTCCACTTTGACCATGCCGTCGCCCTGGCACGCTTCGCAGCGTCCGCCCTTGACGTTGAAGCTGAACCGGCCCGGATCGTAGCCGCGCGCGCGGGCCTCGGGCACGCCGGCGAACAGTTCGCGTATGGGCGTGAACAGGCCGGTGTAGGTGGCCGGGTTGCTGCGCGGCGTGCGGCCGATGGGGCTTTGGTCCACGCTGATGATCTTGTCGAAGTGTTCCAGTCCGTCCAGCGACTCGTAGGGCGCCGGCTCGGACTGGGCGTTGTGCAGGGCGCGCGCCACCGCCACCGCCAGCGTATCGTTGATCAGCGTGGATTTGCCCGATCCGGACACGCCGGTGATGCACACCAGCTTGCCGGCCGGTATGCGCAGGTCCACGCCCTTGAGGTTGTTGCCCGTGCAGCCGCGCAGCTCCAGCCACGCCTGGTCCGGTGCCAGCGGCCGCCGCTCGGGCACGCGGATGGCGCGTGCGCCGCTCAGGTACTGGCCGGTCAGCGAGCGAGCATCGCGCTGCACGTCCTGCGGCGTGCCCTGGGCGACCACTTGCCCGCCGCGTTCGCCCGCCCCGGGCCCCATGTCCACGACCCAGTCCGCTTGGCGGATCATGTCTTCGTCGTGCTCGACCACGATGACACTGTTGCCCAGGTCGCGCAGGTGCTGCAGCGTGGCGATCAGCCGGTCGTTGTCGCGCTGGTGCAGGCCGATGGACGGCTCGTCCAGCACGTACATGACGCCGGTCAGCCCCGAGCCGATCTGGCTGGCCAGGCGGATGCGCTGCGCCTCGCCGCCGGAGATGGTGTCGGCGCTGCGGTCCAGCGACAAATAATTGAGCCCGACGTTATTCAGGAAGGTCAGGCGCGCCTCGATCTCGCGCACGATGCGCTGGGCGATTTCCTGCTTGGCGCCGGTCAGCCGCAGGTTGCGGAACCATTCCAGGCACTGCGACAGCGGCATGGCCTCGACCTCGTAAATGGCCAGGCCTTTTTCCTCGCCCTTGCGCTGCGCCGGCACGTCATCGCCGATGCGTACGTGGCGGGCTTCGGCGCGCAGGCGCGAGCCGCCGCATTCCGGGCAGGTCTTGACCGCGCGGTACTTGCCCAGCTCTTCGCGCACGGCAGGCGAGTCCGTTTCGCGCCAGCGCCGCTCCAGGTTGGGAATGACCCCTTCGAAGGGGTGGCGCCGCACCGAGCTGCGGCCCTTCTCGTTCAAATACAAAAAGGGAATTTCTTCGTCGCCCGAGCCATACAGCACCTTGTTGCGTATTTCTTCGGGCAGGCTTTCGAAGGGCGCCTCGATGTCGAACCCGTAGTGCGCGGCCAGGCTGCTGAGCAGCGCATGGGTAAAGGCGTTGCGCCGATCCCAGCCGCGGATCGCGCCCGAGGCCAGGCTAAGCTCGGGGAAGGCCACGACCCGCTTGGGGTCGAAGAATCCGACCTGGCCGATGCCGTCGCAGGTCGGGCAGGCGCCGACCGGGTTGTTGAAGCTGAACAGCCGCGGCTCCAGCTCGGGCAAGCTATGGCTGCACACCGGGCAGGCATAGCGGCTGGAGAACACGTGCTCCTGGCCGGTCTCCATGTTCAGCGCCGTGACGCGGCCTTCGCCCAGCGCCAGCGCCGTCTCGAAGCTTTCGGCCAAGCGCTGCTTGCTTTCCGGGCGCACGCGCAGCCGGTCTATCACTACGTCCACGTCGTGCTTTTCGTTCTTGCGCAGCGGCGCCATGTCGGCGATGTCGACCATCTCGCCATCGACCCGCAGCCGCACGTAGCCCTGCGCTTGGAGGCTGGCGCATTCGTCCTCGAAGCTGCCCTTGCGGGCGCGGGCGATCGGCGCCAAGATGGCCAGGCGCGTTTGCGCCGGCCAGGCCAGCACGGCGTCGACCATCTGGCTGACGCTTTGCGCCGCCAGCGGCAGGCCGTGCTCGGGGCAATAGGGCGTGCCCACCCGCGCATACAGCAGGCGCAGGTAGTCATGCACTTCGGTAATGGTGCCGACCGTGGAGCGCGGGTTGTGTCCGGCCGCCTTTTGCTCGATGGAAATGGCCGGCGATAGCCCCTCGATCAGGTCGACGTCGGGCTTGTCCATCAGCTGCAGGAACTGGCGCGCGTAGGCCGACAGGCTTTCCACGTAGCGACGCTGTCCTTCGGCGTACAGGGTGTCGAAGGCAAGCGAGGACTTGCCCGATCCCGACAGGCCGGTGACCACCACCAGCTTGTGGCGTGGCAGGTCCACCGACACATTCTTCAGGTTGTGGGTGCGCGCACCCCGTATGCGGATGTCGTCCATCAGGCGGCTGAAAGCTTTTTCCAAGGCCAACTTGGAACTATAGCGCGCCGCAGCATCGCGCGCGCCGGGCCGGTGCAGCCTGATTTGCCGGGCGGCCGCCGGGGCCGCCGGCGGCGGCTGGTACTATAGCGCGCCATGGCCGGCCGGCCGCGCGCCCGTTTCGCGCGCGGCGCCTTGCCCGCCTTTGCCCTGTCCACGGGCCGCCAAGCCTGTCTTTGTGCGACCCGCAAGTTTTCATGCCAGCCGTTTCCTCTCTCAAGATGACCCCGGATGAGCGCCGGGCCAGCGTGGCGCTGGCCGGGCTGTTCGCCTGCCGTATGCTCGGCCTGTTCCTGCTGTTGCCCGTGTTCGCCGTGGCAGCCCGGGGGCTGCCTGGCGGCGATGACCCCGCGCGCGTGGGGCTGGCGCTGGGGATATATGGCCTGACGCAGGCCTTCATGCAGATCCCTTTCGGCCTGGCCTCGGACCGCTGGGGCCGCCGTCCGGTCGTGCTCGCCGGCTTGGTGCTGTTCGTGGCCGGCAGCATCGTTTGCGCGCTGGCCGGTGACGTGTTTTGGATCACCGTGGGTCGCGCCATCCAGGGCGCCGGGGCGATTTCCGCCGCGGTGACCGCCTGGCTGGCCGACGCCACCCGCGACGAGGTCCGCACCCGCGCCATGGCCATGGTCGGCGGCTCCATCGGCCTGGCCTTTGCCGCATCCCTGGTGCTCGCGCCGGTGCTGGTGGGCTGGGGCGGGCTGCCGGGGCTTTTCTGGACCATCGCCTGCCTGGGCCTGGCCTGCATCGCGGTGGCCTGCTGGGTCGTGCCCGACGCGCCGCGCGCAGTGCCACCGGCGGCGCCCGTTCGGCCGCGCCAAGTGCTGATGCACCGCGACCTGTTGCGGCTTAACGCCGGCGTCTTCGTCCTGCACATGATCCAGGTCGCGCTCTTCGTCGTGGTGCCGGCCTTGCTGGCGCGGCTGGGTGGCCTGGCGGCGCAGGACCTGTGGAAGGTCTACCTGCCCGTGATCGTGCTGTCGTTCGTGCTGATGGTGCCGGTGATCTTCGCAGCTGAAAAACGCCGCGCGCACCGCGGCGCGCTGCGCGCGGCGGTGGCGGGCCTGGCGCTCGTTTGCGCGCTGATGCCGCTGGCCAGTCACGGTTTCTTCGCCATGGCCGCCGCGCTGACGGGCTTTTTCGTGGTGTTCAACGTGCTGGAGGCGTTGCAGCCCTCGCTGGTGTCGCGCACCGCGCCGCCAGCCTTCAAGGGGCTGGCGCTGGGCTTTTACAACACCGCGCAGGCGGCCGGCCTGTTTTTGGGCGGTACGGCCGGCGGCAGGTTGGCCTCGGCCGCCGGCCCGTCAGCCGTGTTCCTGGCCGCGGCCGGGCTGGCGCTGCTTTGGCTGGCGCTGGCGTGGGGGATGAAGCCGGTGCGCTAAGTCGCAGTGCCGCTCGGGTGCGGCGATCGATGCCGGCCGGTGTGCACGGGCGTGGCCCGGCGCGGGCCACGCCTAGGCGCAGGCATCGGGTACGGCTCCATGGCGCAGCCGCTGCCTTTGGGGCGGACAGAAGCATCCCACCCGGATTTGTCGCCCTCGCCTTATCGTCGATAATAGCTATCTAGGACACACTTACAGTGCCCCGCTCCAGCGGGCAGCCGTCGCCCGCGCGGGGTGTGCGGTTGCCGTGGCCGGGGCATTCAACGGTTTCACACGCGGGGCGGGCCGCATGACGCAGCTAGCCGCGCGCGACAAGGGAGATAGCCATGGCCTCGGTCAACAAAGTCATTCTCGTCGGCAATCTGGGCCGCGACCCGGAAGTCCGCTACAGCCCCGACGGCGCGGCGATCTGCAACGTGTCGATCGCCACTACCTCCCAATGGAAAGACAAGGCCACGGGCGAGCGCCGCGAGGAAACCGAATGGCATCGCGTGGTCTTCTATAACCGCCTGGCCGAAATCGCCGGCGAATACCTGCGCAAGGGCCGCTCGGTCTACGTCGAAGGGCGCCTGAAGACGCGCAAGTGGCAAGACAAGGACGGCATCGAGCGCTATACCACCGAGATCATCGCCGACCAGATGCAAATGCTGGGCGGCCGCGCCGATGCCGAAGGTGGCGGCTATGGGGATGCCCCGGCACCGCGCCAGCAGGCTGCCCGCCCGGCGCCCGCGCCCCGGCCGGCCGCGCCGGCCGCCAGCGGCGGGGCCAACCTGTCGGACATGGACGACGATATTCCGTTTTGACGTGCTTGGGCGGTCCGCCCAAGCCGTCGCGCTATCGGCCCGCGGCCTTTCGGCTGCGGGCCTTTTCATTTCCGGCTGCCCCGTTGCCTGGACGCGGCCGGGTGGTGTACCCGGCCGGGCGGCGGTGGCTGCAGCGTGGATGCCAGGCGCCGGCAAGTCAACGCGCCATAGGGCTGTAGCACCGTAGCAACTTTTTACAAAACAACCTGGGGTTAACCCTTGCTTTATCTATCTACTAGTAGATAAGATACGCCCATCGACACGACGGAAGCAGCAAGCCGGCGGGTCGAGAGGAAGGAAGTACCGCAGCAGGACGCAGTAGGAACCCTGAGCAAGCCTTGACCGGCATTTTTTATTTAGCCATCCATCTATCTACTAGTAGATAGATAAACTCAAGACCCGTCACTGACTCTCACTAGGAGAAATCACCATGAAGACCTTTGCATCTGCCTTGATCCTGTCCGCCTCGTTCCTGGGTGCCGCGCACGCCGGCGAACTGGATTGGCCGCCCCCCCTGGATACGACCAGCACGCTGAGCCGTGCCGAAGTCTTGCAACAACTGGCCGAAGCCCGTGCCGCCGGCGAAATCCCCAACGGCGAGCAAGCCTACCCGGCTACGCCCCGGGCGTCCGAAACCCGCCTGACCCGCGACCAAGTGCTGCAGGAACTGCGCGCCGCCCGCGCCGCTGGATTGATCGTCAACGGCGAACAAGCCTATCCCGCGCACGGCTAAGTTTTTTTACCCGGTTATCTACCTATTGATAGATAGTTTTGATACTGTACCATCAGGAGCATTGACATGAAAACCCTCGTATCCGCCCTCGTTCTGTCTGCCGGTTTCTTCGGCGCCGCGCAAGCCGGTGAGTTGGATTGGCCGCCCGCGGTCGAAGCGGCGTCGACGGTCAGCCGTGCGCAAGTCGTGCAAGAACTGGCCCAGGCCCGTGCCGCCGGCCAGATCGTCAACGGCGAGCAAGCCTACCCGGTCGTCGCGCAAGCCACGCAGCAAGCCAGCCGCGAGCAAGTGCGCCGTGACCTGGCCCAGGCCCGTGCCGCCGGCCAGATCACGAACGGTGAACAGAGCTACCCGGCCGCAAGCTAATGCACGCCGTAAAGAGAGGACCGGGCCGCCATGTCGGTTCCCGCGTCCTCCAGCGGGCGGCAAGCCGGTTTCACGGGGGCGCCGGCAACAGTACACTTGCGGCATAGCAAGGAAGACATCATGAACGCAGCCATCCCCGCCAGCACGCGCGAGCAGTTGCTCGCCCAAGCGCAGAAGCTTATCCGCAGCCGCGGCTACCATGGCTTTAGCTACCGCGACCTGGCTGCGGTGGTGGGCGTCAAGACGTCCAGCATCCACTATTACTTTCCCTGCAAGGACGACCTAGTCAACTGCGCGCTCAAGGATTATTCCGACCACGCCAGGGCCAGCCTGCAGGCCATCGACCCGAAACTGCCTGCGCGCGAGCGCCTGCAGCGCTACGCCGAGCTGATGGAAAGCCATGCCTGCCAAGGCGACCAGCTGTGCATGGGCACCATGCTGGCGGCCGATATGTTGGCGCTTCCGGAGGAGGCCCGGGCCGAACTGCAAAAGTTCTTCCGCGTGCACGAAGAATGGATTGCCGGCGTGCTCGCCGATGGCAAGCGCGACGGCACGCTGCGCTTTGCCGGGACGCCCGAGGACACGGCGCGCACCGTGTTTGCCACGCTGCAGGGATGCCTGCTCGTGGCGCGCCTGTTCAAGGTCCCGCCGCGCATGGGTGAATCGCTCGCTACGCTTTATATGCCCGAGGACGAGGCTAAACCGGCTCCAGCGTCCGATACGGCGGCTCCGGCAGCCTGACGCGGATGGCATCGCCGGCCTTGACCGTACCGCCGGCGACGACCACCGCCATGACACCCGCCTTGCGCACCAGCCGGCCTTGCGCATCGCGCGCCAGCACCGCGGCGGTCAGCCCCGCCTGATAGTGATCCAGCTGCGCGCACGGATTGCGCAGCCCGGTGACCCGCACCACGGCAGTTTGGCCCAATTGCAGCAGCGCGCCTTGCGGCAGGCCAAGCAGATCCACGCCGCGCGTGGTGATGTTTTCTCCCATGCCCCAGCCGGCGATGAGGGTGACCGCTTCCCGCACCGCCTTGCTGAACCCGTGTGCGGGGCTGGCGCAGACTGCGACGACGCGCGCTGTGGCGTTGCGGCATGCGGCGATTCAATCGTGCTCGTCTTCCCGAGCCGGGAGGCGGTTGACGTAGCGGCAAGACATCATGTCGTCCAGACGTTGCGCGAACGATGCCCATGATCTGGGGTCCGCAACGCTATTGTTTCTTGTCGCCAATAGTACGGCGACGACGGGCACACGCTGCTCAGCCAACATGTTGCAGGTTTGACGCCGCGTCTCGCGCTGCCCCGGCCCGTGAGAATTGGTGACTCTTTTTCCGGGGCTTTTGGCTATAAAGCGCAAATCGGTAGGGTCCTGCCGGCCATCCCAGGATCCTTTTGCGTGAGTCGACGACGGGCGCGACGTACGGGTACGCCTCGGCAAGGCCGGAGGACGCCCTGAAAGAAAAGAATATTCACTCGCCCGGGGCGGCTCGGATCCCTACCTCCCATCAATCCAATTCGGAGTCAGGCACTTGAAAGTCCTCATCGTGGACAGCCAGCGCGAATGGCGGGAAACGATGGGCCAGCGTCTATCCGTTGAAGGGTATGACGTGTTCATGCTGGCCGGCATGGATGCACTCGACGGCGCCATCAAGCGGCATGAGCCGGATATCCTGGTCGTCGGTGCCGGTCCGATGTCGGAAGGCATGGCTTGGATCACGCAACTGCGCACGGCCTACCCGTTGCTGGGCATCGTCGTGGTTGGCGCGTCGTCGCGCCAGGAGGACCGGTTCAATGCCTTGAGCCTGGGCGCGGACTATTACGTGGTCAAGCCGGCATCCATGGCGGAAGTGAGCGTGACGCTGATCGCGCTGTCACGCAGGCTGAGGCTGCACGCCCCGGTCAAGGCGCAAAGCCGCCCCTGGTCCTTTCATCCGCTGCGCCGCCAGGTGCACGGCCCGGGCGGCGCGGTGATCGCCTTGTCCGAGGCCGAAGCCGCTTTGCTGGGCGCCCTGGTGCAGGCCATGCCGCGCCCGGTCAGCCGCGACCGCCTGATCCAGGCGGTCGATGCTGCCGGCTCGTACGACACGCGCCGTCTCGACATGCTGGTTTACCGGCTGCGGCGTAAGCTGCGCTGCGGCGACGACGAGCTCGTCATCCGCAGCGTCTACGGCGTGGGCTACGTCTGCGCGACGGAGGTCGGCGTGGTGGCGTCGCTATAACGGCGCCACTGGGCCGTTCAGCCCAACTCGGGGATCGTATCCAGCCGGAACCCCTCTGCCGAGCCGCGCGCCGGCGGTTCGACGTCACCCGCGTGCGGCGATTCGCCGTGTCAACGCTCAGGCAGTCTTGGCCAATTGGGCATTGACGCCCGCGTAGGCCGATTTGCGCCAATCGCCCGCACGGGGGATCGGCAGGCCCAGGTTTTCGCGCAGCGTCGTTCCGGTGAATTCCTTGCGGAACACCCCGCGGCGCTGCAGCTCGGGCACCACGAAGCGCACGAAGTCTTCATAGCCGCCGGGGACATGGGTCGGCGACAGGACGAAGCCGTCGCAGCCGCCTTCGACGAACCACTGCTCCAGCTGGTCGGCCACGGTCTTGGGCGAACCGGCGAAGATCGGGAATTCCTGGATACGCGCGCGGTTGGAGTACTCGACAAAGTCGCGCACCGACGGATTCTTCTTGCCTGAAAGCATGACCACGCGGTCGCGAAAGCCCGTCCAGCCAGAGATGGCGGCCATTTCCTCGTCGGTGAAGGGGGCGTCGTAGTCGCGCGTGGAAAAGTCCGTGTTCAGGATCTCGCACAGCAGCGTCAGTGAATCGATGGGCTTGGCCAGCGAATCGATGTAGGCCTTCTTCTGCTGGGCGATCTCGTCGGTTTCGGCCACGATGGTGTAGATGGCCGTGGCGACCTTGACCTGGTCCGGGTCGCGGCCGGCCAGTTCGACCGACTTCTTGAGTTCGGCATATTGCTTCTTGCCGGCTTCTAGGTTGGGGTAGACGACGAAGACCAGGTCGGCCCAGCGCGAGGCGAAGCTGCGGCCGCGCCCGCTTTGGCCGGCCTGGATCAGCACAGGGTGGCCTTGCCTGGAGCGCGGCACCGTCAGCGGGCCGCGCGAGCGGAAGAACTTGCCCTGGTGGTCCAGGCGATGGACTTTGTCGGGATGGGCGAACAGGCCGGTTTCCTTGTCCATGACCAGCGCGTCGTCTTCCCACGAATCCCAGTGGCCCATCACCGTTTCCAGGAACTCGTCGGCGCGGTCGTAGCGTAGGTCGTGCTCCAGGTGGCCGGACGCGCCGAAGTTGGCTGCCTCGGAATCGTTCAGCGAGGTCACCACGTTCCACGCCACGCGGCCGTGCGTCATCAGGTCCAGCGTCGAGAAATGGCGCGCGACGTGGAAGGGCTCGTAATAGGTGGTGGAATACGTCGCGCCCAGGCCCAGGTGCTTGGTGGCGGCGGACATGGCCATCAGCACGGGGGTCGGGTCCATCTTGACCGCGCGCACGCCGTGCTCCACGGTGTTGCGGTGATCGCGCCCGTAGATATCGGGCATGGCCAGGCGGTCGTCGAAGAACGCCAAATGGAACTTGCCTTCTTCGAGCGTGCGGGCGATGCGCTGGTAGTACTCGGGCGTGAGGAAATCCTGCATGGCGGCGCTGTGGCGCCACGAGCCCGGGTAGGTGGAGCAATTCTGGGCCTGCATGAAGCCGATGAGGGTCATCTGGCGCTGGCCGGTTGCGGACATCGTATCAGTCTCCTGGTTGCTTGCGTTGCGGTGTTCAGATGCCGGGGATTTCGACGGTCAGCAACGGCGCGTGCTGCTGCGCGCCGAAGGTGTCGCGCTCGCCGACCGTGCCCTGCGGCCAGCCACGCTTGAGCGTCAGCTTGAAGGCACGTGCGGGGTCGAAGAACATGAGCGTGACGATGTCTTCCCGGGTGATGCCGTAGAGGCGGCAGATCAGCGACTCGTCGAGCACGCCGCTGGCCTTGACCTTTTCGTACACCTCGTCGCTGTCGAAAATGACGTCGAAGGTGATCTCGAACGGGCCGGAGTTCTTGCTGCGCACGACCTTGGCCAATTGCCGCAAGGTGCGCGCCGGGGTCGCTTGGTTATTGCCCATGGTTCAGGCCTCCACAATCTCGATGGGAAACAGCGCTTCGGCCGAGTCGACCTTCATCAGGTGATAGATCGTGAACTTGCACACCGGCCCGATGGGGTTCTCCGGCGGGTTCAGCGGGATGGCGAAATTGCCCGCGGTGGCCAGTTGGCCTTCGTAGGCCATGTGCAGCACGTCGATGCGCACGCTGCTGCAGATGGCGTTGGCCAATTCCTGCGTGGGCGCCGTAACTTCACCGAGCAAACCGATTTCGTGCGGGACGGCGTCGACCAGCGGTTCGAAATCACCCATCACGCCGTTCATGCCGTAGACATGGAAGACGATCTGGGCCTGGCCCGAGCGCAGCTCCGGATAGGTGTCGAAGGCCGCCTTCTTGACGCGGCACAGGTAATCGTCGATCTGGCCGATCAGGATGGGATCGCGGATGCCACCGATGAAGATGGTGCGCATGCCGACCACGCCGGCGCCTTCGATCTTGACGGTGTAGTCCTTGGCCGGAATGAAGCGGCTGCCGCGCACCCGGACTGCCCGCTCGCTGATCTGCTCGTAGCGGGATTCGCGCAGGTCGATCGTGCCGCCCGGGCCGGTCAGCAAGTCAGGGCGCGATTTTTCGTACAGCGTGTGGGCGGCGACCGATGCCGGCGTGCAGCGTTCGGACAGGCTCATGGGCTCGAGGTCGAAGCTGTCCTTGCGCACGGTGGTCAGGATCACCTTGCCCTTGGGCTCGGCGCAGTTGGCGCCGCACTCGACGATCTTGCCCATGTGCCAGTAGATGCCCGGCTCGATGCCGTGCATCATGCATAGCGCGGCGAAGGGCGCCGGGTCGTAGGCGCGGCCCGAGACGATGATGTCCACGTCGGGATGCTCGCGCAGCACCTTGACGAAGGGCTCCGCGCCCATCTGCGCCACGATGTGGGTGGACAGGTCGATGTCCTCCTCGCGTAAGGGCGGCGCCGACCCGCACGGCGAAACGAGGCCGTCCTGCCAGGCCTTGCGCACCGTCTGCGCGTCGATGTCTGCGTAGATCTTCGCAATCTTGAAGCGATACCCTTCGCGCTTGGCGATTTCGCGAATCAGGTCGACCATCAGGTCGACCTGATCGCGAATGCCGGCTCCCCCCGCCGAGCTGATGTAGACCGGAATCTTGCGATTGGCGCAGGCATCGAGCATCAACGACAAATCGCGCAGGTAGGCCTCGCGCGACACGATGGTCTTGGGCAGGCCGAGCAAATACGGCCCTGGATCGGTCGATCCGCCGTCGACGATGATGGCGTCGGGCTGCCTGTCCACGCCTCGCCAGAAATCCGCTTCAGGAATGCCATACCCGAGGATTCCGTTTGGCGTCAAAATTCGAACTTCGTCCTTCAATGGAGTCTCCCATGCCGGTCTTGCGACGGTGCGACGTGGCACGCCGCAACCCTATCCTTCATGCGGCAGCGATTATCCGGAAGGGCGCCGGCGGCGACTATTTCTCTTGTGAGATAGACTGATAGGCATTCCTGATAAAACCGCCGCGACAGGGCAACCATGACATCGCGCCCCCTTGCCGGCCAGCCTGCGCCCAGCGCGGCACAGGCGCCGGCCACCCTGCGCTTCGACCTGGTCGAGCTTGAAACTTTTCTCGTCGTCGTCGAACTGGGCAGCTTCAGCCTGGCAGCCAAGCGCCTGCATATTTCTCAGCCGTCGGTCACGAGCCGGGTGCAGCGGCTCGAATCGCTGCTCAAGACCAAGCTGCTGATCCGCACCACCCGTCGCGTCGAGCCGACGCCGGCTGGGATGCGGTTGCGCGAGCGCGCCGAAGCGGCGCTGCGCGACCTGCGCGCGCTGATGCTGGAGTTCCAGGCGCAAGCCGAGGTGGAAAGGCTGCGCGTCAGGGTCGCTTCGACGCCGATGATCGCCGCGGTCATGCTGCCGCCGCTGATCCGCGCCTTCGGCCAACGCTATCCGGACGTCAGCATCCAACTGCGCGACCTGCAGTACGAAGAGGTCGTCGAAAAGATCGAAGCCGGCGAAGCCGACGTCGCCGTCGTGGCCTTCGACAACGACTCCAGCAAGCTGGACTTCGAACCGCTGTCCGAAGAGGACTTGCTGCTCATGGTGCCGGCTGCGCATCCGCTGGCGGGCGCCGGGAGCGTGACGCTGTTGCAGCTGGCCGATGTGCCGCTGATGATGCTCGAGCGCTACAGCATGCTGCGCGACCGCCTGGCAGAGGCGTTCGCGCAGCGGGGCATGGCGCTGCGCCCGGCGCAGGAGGTCGTCAACCTCAACACCTTGCTCGGCCTGGTCGACGCGGGGCTGGGCGCCACGGTGTTGCCGCAGTCCATGGCCCAGCGCTACGCCAAGGACACGCGCGCGACCTTGCGCATCGTCGACGTACCGCTCAGGCGCCGCTTCGGCATCTTGCGTGCGCGCAATGCGATGCTGACGCCCGCGGCGGCCAGCTTCGTGCGGTTTCTGCGCGAAAACTTCGCCGCGGCCGCAGAGGCACCGTAGCGCGTCTGCCGGCGGCGCGGCGAACATACGTTTTATACGTTTCGCTGATTACTTCATTGCCACATCGAAATTGTGTCGGGTGCGGGCGGCACATAGACTTGTCGTCCGGGGCATGCGCCGTGGCGCATGCCGATTCGTCCGGATCAGACAAGGAACCCGACTACATGGCTTTGATCGACGCCAAGGTTTTCCGTGACGCGCTCAGCACGTTTCCGAGCGGCGTCACCATCGTTTCGACCACTGACGACGAAGGGCGTCACTGGGGCTTTACCGCCAGCTCATTCTCATCGGTATCCATGGATCCCCCGCTGGTGCTGGTTTGCCTGGCCAAGAGCGCCGATTCGCATCCTGCGTTCGTGCGCGCCAAGCGCTATGTCATCAATATCCTTGGCGAGCACCAGCAGGACATAGCCGTCCATTTTTCGCGCAAGGGCGTCGACAAGTTCGGTCCGCATCCGTTTCGCTTCGGTACCGTCGACGATCCCCACCCGCCAGTGCTGGCGGGTTCGCTCGCCTCGCTGCATTGCCTGGCCTATGACGCGTACGACGCCGGTGATCACACGGTGTTGGTAGGCGAGGTCGTCCACGTGGAAAAGGGCGAAGCCGCGCCGCTGGTCTATTTCAATCGCGGCTTTCGCCGCATCGAGCGCGAGCCGGCCGAGGCCGCGGCCTGACGCGCATCGCTTCCATTGCGTCGCGGTCCCAGGCGCAACCGGAGCTGCACGAAGAAAGGCCGCGTTCATCACGAACGCGGCCTTTTTTCTTGCTCCGCTTTGCTGTCGTCGCGCGCGTTGGAACGGCGCGCGCCGGCATTCGCCGCCCCGGCCGGGGGACGGCTGCGGGCCGGCGCGCAGCGCTTAGAACGCTGCCTGGTAGATCGCCAGCGCGTCAGCTTCGGTGACCGGACGGGGGTTGTTGACGAGCAGCCGCTGCTGCGCCATTGCATCGTGCGCCAGCATGGGCAGGTCGGCCTCGGCCACGCCCACTTCGCGCAGCGTGCGCGGGATTTGCGTATCGCGCACCAAGGCTTCCATCTGCTCGATGAAGTAGTTCGCCGCCGCGGCTTCGTCGGCCGGGCAGCCGTTGCCGGGCAGCGTCGCAGCCAGTTGGGCGTACAGCGGCTGAGCGGCGGGCAGGTTAAAGCGCAGGACGTGGCTGAGCACCAGCGCGTTGGACAGTCCGTGCGGCACGTGAAAGTGGCCGCCCAGCGGGTAGGCCAGCGCATGTACCGCCGCCACCGGCGCGTTGGAAAACGCCTGGCCGGCCAGCGTCGCGCCCAGCAGCATGGCTTCGCGCGCCTGGATGTCGGACCCCTGGCGGCAAGCTTGCAGCAGGTTGTGCGACAGCAGCTTCATGGCCTGGATGGCCAGCATGTCGGAGATCGGGTTCTTCAACCGGGCCGAGGTATAGGCCTCGATCGCGTGGACCATGGCGTCGATGCCGGTGGCGGCGGTGGCCGCAGGCGGCAACCCGACGGTCAGCTCGGCGTCCAGGATGGCGACATCGGCCATCAGCAGCGGCGAAACCACGCCGCTCTTGGTGGTAGCGCCGGTGGTGACGATGGAGATGGCGGTGACTTCCGAGCCGGTGCCCGCCGTTGTGGGCATCAGCACCAGCGGCAGGCGCGGTCCCTTGACGTTGCCGATGCCGTACATCTCGGCAAGCGGCTGGTCCGAGCCGCACAGCACGGCGATGAGCTTGGCCACGTCCATCGACGATCCGCCGCCCAGGCCGAGCACCACCTCGGCGCGCGCCTGCCGGGCGCGTTCGGCGGTTTGCAGCACGACATGGTCGGGCGGGTCGGCGACCACGTCGTCGATGACGGTCACTTCCCAGGCGTTGGCGCGCAGGTCTTCGAGCGCCGGGTTGAGCAGGCCGCTTTCGTGTAGGAACCGGTCCGTGACCAAGCATAGCCGCCGGGCGTCGGGATGGCGCTGGCGCAGCAGGGCGCCCAGGCGGCGGGCCGCACCCAGTTCGATGATCAGCCGCGGGACCGTGGTGAATTCAAAAGGCTTCATTCTGCTACTCCCATTGCAGTCGTATGGATCGGACCGGCCAGGCCCGCTAGTTTGGCGTTTCGGTCGAGTAAATCCAGGGCCGCAAGGCGCGGTCGCGGGCCTGGAAGGCGTCGATCTCCGCGGCGAGCGCCAAGCTCTGGTCGATGTCGTCCCAGCCATTGAGGAGCGCTTCGCGCCGGAACGCGGGGATGCAGAAGGACACTTCCATGCTGCCTGCGCGCACCGTGCAGCTGCGCAGGTCGACATGCACGATGGTGCCGTCACGGGCGATGCCGGCAAGCGCCGAGCATTGCCCGGCTGGCAGCTGGATGGGCAGCAGCCCATTCTGGAAGCAGTTGTTGTAGAAGATGTCGCCGTAGCTTTGCGCGATGACGCAGCGGATGCCGAAGTCGTCCAGCGCCCAGACGGCCATTTCGCGCGAACTGCCGCAACCGAAGTTGTCGCCGGCGATCAGTATCTTGGCCTGGCGAAACGGTTCGCGGTTAAGGACGAAGGACGGGTCTTCGCTGCCATCGGGACGATAGCGCAGCATCTCGAAGGCCCATGGCCCGAACTGCCCGCGCTTGAGCGTGGTCATGCGCTCGATGCGCACGATCATGTCGGTGTCGACGTTGTCGCGGTCGATCACCGCCGCCGGGCTGGAACACTCGACGAAAGCCTTCATGCTGCGTCCTGTAGGTCGTTGGGGGCGATGATGCGGCCGGCGATCGCGCAGGCCGCGGCGGTTCGCGGGCTGGCCAGGTGGGTCAGCGCGCCCGGCCCCTGGCGGCCGACGAAGTTGCGGTTCGACGTCGATACGCAGCGCTTGCCTGGCGGGACCATGTCGCCGTTGGCGCCCACGCACATCGAGCATCCCGGCTCGCGCCACTGGAAACCGGCTTGGCGAAAAACCTCGTCCAGGCCCTCTTGCTCGGCTTGGCGCTTGACCGGCAGCGAACCCGGCACGACCCAGGCCTGCACGCCGGCGGCGACCTTGCGCCCGCGCACGACTTCGGCCGCGGCGCGCAGGTCCGAAATCCGGCTGTTGGCGCAGGACCCGATGAACACCCAATCGATGGGCGTGCCGGCCAGCGGCTGGCCGGGCTGCAGGCGCATGTATTCCAAGGCGGCGCGCATGCCCGGTCGCTTGGCGGCGTCGGCGGCTTCGGGGTCCGGCACGCGGTCGTTGACGGCGATCGCGTGTTCGGGGCTGGTGCCCCAGGTGACCACAGGCCCCAATCCTTCGACGTCGACGGTCACGTCGCGGTCGAACGTCGCATCGGGGTCCGACGGCAGCGTCGCCCAGTATTGCACCGCGCGGTCGAAATCTTCGCCCTTGGGTGCATAGGGACGGCCGGCCAGGTAAGCATAGGTCACATCATCGGGCGCGATCATGCCGATGCGCGCGCCCATCTCGATGGCCAGGTTGCACAGCGTCATGCGGGCTTCCATGTCGAAGCCGCGCACGCATTCGCCGGCGAACTCCACCGCGTATCCATTGGCCGCGGCCGCACCCAGCACGCTGATGACGTGCAGGATGACGTCCTTGGCGCCGGCATGCGGGCCCGGGCGGCCGGCCAGCGTCACGCGCATGGTGCGCGGGCGGCGCTGGCGGATGGTTTGCGTGGCCAGCACGTGCACCTGCTCGGACGAGCCTATCCCCCAGGCCAGCGCGCCGAACGCGCCGTGCGTGCAGGTATGGCTGTCACCGCAGACGATGGTGGTGCCGGGTAGGCTCAGGCCTTGTTCGGGTCCAATGACGTGGACGATGCCCTGCCGGCCGTCGGCGACGTCGAACATGGGCATTTTCAGGCGGCGCGTCTGCTCGCGCATGCCTGCGATGAGCGGATTGCCCGCGTCGTCGGCGCCTCGGTCCGGGTCGGTCGGGATGACATGGTCGAGCGTGGCGAAAGTCAATTCGGGATGGCGTGGCGCCAGGCCGCGGCGCTCGAGCACGCGCACCGCCTCAACGGTGGTCAGCTCATGGACCAGGTGGCGATCGATGTGCAATAGCGCGACGTCGTCCGAAATCCGGGATACGACGTGCGCATCCCAGATCTTGTCGAACAGGGTCCGCGGGTTCATGTGACGGTTCCTTTATGTGCAATTTCGCTGGGCGCGCCGCGCAGCCCGGGACGACACGGCCCGATTACGGGCCGGCGCGCGGGCAGGTTACTGCATGGCGGCCGAGCCGTTCATCCTTGCGATCATCTGGTCGGCCGAGCGCCAGAGGTGTTTTTTCATGGCGGCATAGGCGGCCTGCGCATCGCCGGCGAAGATTGCTGCGGCGATCGCATCGTGCTCGTCCAGCGCGCTGTAGATCACTTCTTCTTCGCTGATGATCTGGCGCAGCTGGCTGATGAAGACGGGCTGATGGTATTTGTCGATCAGGTCGGCAAGCAGCGGATTGCCGGTGATGCGCACGATCTCGCGATGGAATTCCTGGTTATCCGCGGCGAACTGCCGGAATGAGGGCTTTTCGCGGTGCTTGCGGCCACGCTCGACCACGGCCAGCAAGCGGCGGCGGTTGTCGCCTTCGTCGATGCGCTGGGCCGCCAACTGCGCGGCATAGCCTTCCAGGGCCTCGCGGATTTGATACATGTGCCGCACTTCGTCGGCCGTCAGCCGACGCACCACCGCGCCGCGGTTCGGGATCAGGTGCACCAGCCCGTCGGCTTCCAGGCTGCGGAAGGCCTCGCGCAGCGAGCTGCGGCTAACGCCCAGTTGCTCGACCAAGTCGCGGGAGATCAGACGCTGGCCGGGCGCGTAGCGGCCTTCCAGGATGCCCATCTTCAGCTCGTGCACGACGCGCTCGACGGTCTCTCCGGACCGGCCGGCGGGTTCATCGGCGGGAAGGTTCATCGAGGTCATGAAATTCGATCCGTTTGCTGCATCAGGCGGCCCGATTCTAGTTGACCAAGCCAAAATCATATACTAAAGTCTGAAAGATGTGTCAGACACTTTTGCCTGGCCAGACAACACGGCGCCTGCCGTGCGACGCAGATTTCCTATAACAATCGAGAGACCCCGCTCAATCATGTCCAAAATCCCGTCCTTTACGGCGCGGCGCGCCTTGTTCGCGGCCGCCGCTTCCCTGGCCATTGCCCTTGCCGGCGTGTCCAGCGCCCGAGCGGCCGACGAGGCCGACGGCTATCCCAAGCAGCCCATCCGCCTAGTCGTGCCCTTCGTCGGCGGCGGCGTGACCGATTCGGCCGCGCGCATCGTCGCAGAAAAGCTCAGCCAGCGGCTGGGCAAGCAGGTCATCGTGGAAAACCGGCCCGGCGCTGGCGGCAACATCGGCACCGCCGAAGTCGCCCGCTCCGCCCCGGACGGCTACACGCTGCTGCTGGCCTATGACGGCACGTTGGTCATCAACCCCAACGTTTATGAAAAAGTGCCGTTCGACACGCTCAAGGACTTCGTTTCCGTGGGCAAAATCGGTGACGCCTTGCTGGTCGTGCTGGTCAATCCCAAGCTGCCGGTAAACAACTTCGATGACCTGATGGCGTTGGCCAAGGAAACCAGCGGCGGCTTGTTCTACGGCACGGCCGGCAACGGCAGCACGCCGCACCTGGCCGGTACCATGCTGGCGCTGCGCACCGGCATCCCGCTGCACGCGGTGCCCTACAAGGGCGGCAGCGCCGCGGTGGTCGACGTCGCCTCTGGCGTGCTGCCCATGACCATCGCGTCGGTGGCCAGCGCCATGCCGTTCGTCGAGGGCAAGCAGGTGCGCGCCATCGCCGCGACTTCGGCCGAACGCGCGCCGTCCCTGCCGGACGTGCCCACGCTCAAGGAGCAAGGCGTGCAGGACTACGTCTTCAACTCTTGGGTGGGGTTGGCAGCACCCGCTGGTACGCCGCAAGCCATCGTCAATCGCCTGAACGCCGAGCTGCAGGCCGTGCTCAAGGACCCCGCCGTCAGCGAACGGCTGATGGGCCTGGGCGTGGTCGCCACGCCGTCCGAGCCGCAGGCCTTCTACGAGGAAATGAAGCGCGACCTACAAAAGAACAAGGAAATCGCGCAAGCCGCCAACCTGAAGCTGGATTAATCTCGCCCGTTTCGTAGCCAAACCAGGAGGAAAGCCTTGGCCAATCCCATTTTGCGCAAGAAGCTGGACGCAAAGGAGTTTCTGGTCGTCCCCGGCGTCCAGGACATGATCGCCGCCGTCATGACCAAGAAGGTCGGATTCGACATCGTCTATGGGTCGGGATATTGGCTGACGGCCTCTTGCCTGGGGCTGCCCGACGCCGGCCTGGCCACCTATACGCAGATGGTCGACCGCATGCGTACCGTGGCGCAGACCACGGGCGCGGCGCTGATCGCCGATGCCGACACCGGCTACGGCGGCCTGCTCAACGTCCACCACACGGTGCGCGGCTACGAGGCGGCGGGCGTGACCGCCATACAGCTCGAAGACCAGGAATTTCCCAAGAAGTGCGGGCACACGCCATACAAGCGCTGCATCCCGACGCAGGACATGGTCGACAAGATCCGGGTGGCGGTCGAGGCGCGCGAGGACAAGGAAAACTTCCTCATCATCGCGCGCACGGACGCGCGCGCGTCGCTCGGCGTGGATGAGGCCATGCGTCGCATGGAGGCCTACGCCAAGGCCGGCGCCGATATCCTGTTCTTCGAGGCGCCCCAGTCCGAAGAGGAAATGCGGCGCGCGTGCGAAGCCTTCGACGTGCCCATGCTGGCCAACATGGCCGACGGCGGCAAGACGCCCATTCTGCCGGCCAAGGTGCTCAAGGAAATCGGCTATGCACTGGCCATCTACCCGTCGATGACCAGCCTGGTCGCGGCCGCGGCCATGGAAAAGGCGCTGCGCAAACTCAAGGAAGAAGGCATCAGCCAATCGCCGGACATCGACATGTTCGACTTCGGTGAGTTCTGCAACCTCATCGGCTTCCCGCAGGTGTGGGAATTCGAAAAACGTTGGGCGCGCGACGACCAGCAGCCCGCCGCGTAAGGCATGCGCCCGCGCGGCGCGGCGGCCGGCCGTCCCGCGCAGGGCGACACCACGATCAGAAATCGAGCTCCAATCCCCTGGCAGCGAGCTTTTCCCGCAGGGTCGAGCGCGCGCGCGACAGGCGGCTGCGCACGGTGCCGACGGGCACGGTCAGCAACGCGGCCGCATCCTCGTACGACATGCCGTCCAGGCCGACCAGCAGCAGCACCTCGCGCATGTTGGGGGGCAGCTCGGCCAGTGCCTGCTGCAACAGGGCGACGCTTTGCTTTTGTTCGACCAGTTCGGCCGAGCCCAGCGCACATTGCTGGTCGGCCAGCGCCGATTCATCAACGAACTGATAGCGGCGCTCGGGCGCGCGCGACAGGTAGTTGCGCACCAGGTTGAGCGCAATGCCGTACAGCCAGGTCGACAGTTGCGATTCGCCACGGAATTGCCGGTAGGAAGCGGCCGCTTCGGCAAATGCCTGCTGCGCCAGATCCTCGGCCTCCGTGCAGTGGCCGACATGCTTGGCGATGAAGCGATGTAGTCGCGCGGCATGCGCCTGGACCAGATCGCGCAGCAGCAAATCCTCGTCGCCCGGTGCGGCGCTGGATTTTGTCGGAGGCGCCGAAGGCTGCCCCGGCGCAGGGTGGGGCGAAGGGCTCATGGCGGGCGGCCCGCAGGCAGCTCAGGGAGACCGACGCCTGCGGGCGCGGCCAGGAATAAAGGAAGGCAGACTTCCACAGCGGGAGGTCAAGCATAATGCAACTTACTGTCTCAATATGACAGTTTTGCGGGTAAACCCCTAGCCCTGCGAGGCCCGCGCCGGCCCGCTGGGCGGCGGGCCGGCCTTGCCTGGCGTCAGCGGCTGGCGGCGTCGATCAGCCTGCCCAAGGTATCGATGCCACGACGGATTTTTGCTTCGGGCACCGTCACGAAGCTGAGCCGCAGCGTGTTGTGCGCGGGTTCGCCGGCGTAGAAGGGCGCTCCCGGCACGAAGGCGACGTTTTCAGCGATGGCTTGTTCCAGCAGCTGGGTGCTGTCGATGTGCGCAGGCAGCGTCGCCCACACGAACATGCCGCCTTCCGGGCGCGTCCAGGTGGCTCCGGCCGGGAAGGCGTTCTCCAGCGCGTCCAGCATGATTTGGCACTGGCTGCGGTAGAGTTCGCGCACCTTGGGCAGGTGTTGGGCCAAAAAGCCGTCCTTGACGATTTCGTAGACGGCCATCTGCGTGAGCGTGGCCGTATGCAGGTCGGTGGCCTGCTTGGCCTGCACCAGCTTGTCGATGATGGGCCGCGAGGCGCAGATGTAACCCAGCCGCAGGCCTGGCGCGAGCACCTTGGAAAAGGAGCCCAGGCGGATGACGTTGGCGCCGCATTCGCCGGCCAGCGCCAGCAGGCTGGGCTGGGGCTGGCCGGCGTAGCGCAGCTCGCCGTAGGGGTCGTCTTCGATCACGGGCAGGCCCAGGCGCGCAGACGCCAGGACCAGGGCCTCGCGGCGGGCACGGTCCAGCGTGCGGCCGGTGGGGTTCTGGAAGTTCGGTAGCGCATACAGGAAGCGTGCGCCCTCGGCCAGTTCGGGCGTCAGCGCCTCGGGGACCAGGCCGCCGTCGTCGGACGGCACCGACACGAAGCGTGGCTGATACAGGCTGAACGATTGCAGCGCGCCCAGGTAGCTGGGCGTTTCGACCAGCACCTTGGACCCGGTGTCGACGAGCACCTTGCCCAGCAGGTCCAGCCCTTGCTGCGACCCGGACACGATCAGGATCTGGTCGGGCGTGACGCTGGCGCCTTGGCGGTTCAAGTCTTCGGCCACCCAGGCCCGCAATGGCGCATAGCCTTCGGTCGGGCCGTATTGCAGGGCCTGGCGGGCCGAGCCGGCCAGCACGCGGTCAAACGCGGCGCGTACGACTTCGGCGGGAAAACCGTCGGGCGAGGGCAGCCCCCCGGCAAAAGACGTGACCTCGGGCCGCTCGGTCACTTTGAGGATTTCGCGGATCGCGGAGCTGGTCAGCTGGCGCGCGCGCTCGGAAAATTGGCAGGTGGGTTGGAACCTCTGGTCCACGACGGTTGCCTCGTTGATGGATACACGAAAAGCCGGCCGCCCGCTGGCAGAGCGGAGCGCGCCGGCGCACGTCTGACAAGAATACGCTTTTCGCAAAAATTTGCTTCGCCGTGGACCGGGCCACTGCACAGGAAAATTGCCAGGCCAATCCTGTGGCGGCCACCAGGCCGGCCGGTCGAGCCCGGCCGGCGCGTCGTCATTCTCCTGCCTGGGGCTCGGCCGTGCGCGCCAGCGCCCGGCGGTTCAGCCACAGCAGTGGCACGCCGGCGGCCAGCACCGCCAGCCCGAGCAGTGCACCCTGGCCCGCATAGGCGGCGCTCGACCACAACAGGCCCGCGCAGCACAGCGCCAGCAGGCCGGGCAGCACCGGGTAGAGCGGCACCCGGAAGGGACGCGGGCGCTGTGGGTCGATGCGGCGAAGCCGCCAGACGGACATCGCCACCAGCGTCATGAAGAGCCAGAACACCGGTGCCGTGTACGCCACCATGGTTTGCACCCCGTTGGCCTGCATGGCGCCGAAGGCCACCAGGGCAAGCGTGATCGCCCCTTGCAGCAACAGGCCGCGCACGGGTGTGGCTCCGCGCTGGCTCCATGCGCCCAGCGCGCGCAGCGCCGGCACGTCCCGGCCCAGCGCGTAGTACACGCGCGCGCCGGTCATGATCGAGGCGTTGATGGTGCTGAGCGCCGTGACGCATATCAGCAGGCTGAGCACGATGGCGGCATAGGGGCCGGCTACCACGCGCATGACATCGGCCCCCACCGCCTGTGAATCGCGCAGGCCCTGCAGCCCGAAGATATGCAGGTAGGCGAGGTTGACCAGCAGATACCCCGCCGTGACCACGGCGGTGCCGGCCAGCATGACGCGACTGACGTCACGCTGCGGATTGCGTAGTTCGCCCGATAGGTAGGCCGCTTCGTTCCAGCCACCGTAAGTCAGCAGCACGAACACCATGCCCATGCCCAGCATGCCGGCCAGCTCGCCCGCCGGCATCGCCGAGGCGGGCGCCGCGTCTACGGCGTGCGAGCCGTCGTCGATCACACCGGCCAGCATGACGCTGGCCAGCGCCACGAGGGTCAACGTGGTAAAGACGAGTTGGGCCGCCTTGGATTGGCGCGTGCCAATGATGTTGACGGCAGTCAACGCGATCACCGCGATCGCGGCGTGCACGGCTGGGCCATGCGCGCCCAGGGGCAGCAGCCGCTGGGCGTAGTCGCCGTAAATGAATGCCACGGCGGCGATGGCGCCGGTTTGCACCACCGTGCCCCGCGCCCACGCAAAGAGCAGCCCGACCGGGCGCCCCCAGGCCCGGGTCAGGTAGTGGTACTCGCCACCGCTGTCCGGGTAGGCCGAGCCGAGTTCGGCATAGCAAAGCGCGCCGACCAGCATCACCAGGCCGCCGGCCAGCCACAGCCCGATATACACGGCGGGCGTGGGCGCATGCATGGCCACCAGCGGCGGAAAGCCGAAGATCCCGATGCCCACGACCATGCCCACGATCACGGCCGCGCCGTCCAGCACCGACAGGCCGGCCGTGGCCTGCCCGGCAGCTTCGCGCGTGCCGGCCGTCACGATGCCCGCTCCCAAGCGGGCGTCTTGGCGGCGCCGGCTGGCATGGATCGCTTAGGGGTCTGGGGCACTGCCTGGCGGGGCGATGACATCGGCAAAGTCTCCGTGGCGGGCAGATCGTGGGGCAGCGCAAGCGTCGTTTGCGGCTTGCGCAGTGTGCCTTTAACCTGCGGTGCTGACAAAATGCTGAACGGCGAAGGTGGTCGAGCTTGCGACCGGGCGGGCGGCGCAAAGTTCCAGGCGCCGTGCTGTGCAATCGGCCACGCGTGGCCGTCAACCGGGTAAATCGGTAAGGCCAAGCCGCAGCGATCATGGTACGCTGCCGCGCAGCCGGCGCGGCGCTGTTGCCTCGCGCGAGCCGCCGGCGCCTGTCACACCAACGGATTGATTGCTGATGCCCTCGAACATCGAACTCATCGCCACCATCCTGTTCGCCCTAGCCGTGATCCATACGTTTTCGGTGCCGCTGTTTGCGCTGATGGCGCACCGGGGCGGCGCGCACGCCGGCGTCTGGCACCTGCTGTCCGAGGTCGAGGCGGTGTTCGGCGTGTGGGCCTTCGTGCTGCTCGTATGCATGGCGGCGCTGGCGGGCGTGCCCGAGGTCGTCGCGTACATGGACACACGCAACTTCACCGAACCGCTGTTCGTCTTCGCCATCATGGTGGTGGCCGCCAGCCGGCCCATCATCGAACTGGTCGATTCGGTGGTGCGCGTGCTCGCGCGCCTGCTGCCGGTGCCGCGCGATTTGGCGACGTTCTTCTTGGTGTTGTCGGTGGTGCCGCTGGCCGGCTCCTTCATCACCGAGCCCGCGGCCATGACGCTGGCGGCGCTGTTGCTGCGCGACGGCTACTTCAACCGTCCCGGGATGGAGCGGCTCAAGTACCTGACGCTGGGCGTGCTGTTCGTCAACGTGTCCATCGGCGGCGTGATGACGGCCTATGCTGCACCGCCCGTGCTGATGGTGGCGTCGACCTTCCAGTGGGATACGTCCTACATGGCCACTCACTTCGGCTGGCGAGCGGTGATCGCCGTGCTGATCAACGCCCTGGTCGTCACCGTGCTGTTTCGCAAGGCACTGCTGGCGGGCACCTTCGGTTCGGGCACCGGGGTGGACGCCACCGACGAGGACGCCGCGCGCCGCAAGCGGGTGCCGGCGGCGTGCACGCTGGTGCACGTGGTGTTTCTCGTTGCGGTGGTGCTGGCTGCGCACCATCCGTCCATCTTCCTGGGCTTGCTGATGTTGTTCATCGGTTTTGCCGAAGCCTACAAGCAGTACCAGTCGCGCCTGATGATCAAGGAAGGCCTGATGGTCGGATTTTTCCTGGCCGGGCTGGTCGTGCTGGGCGGCCTGCAGAAATGGTGGCTGCAGGACTTGCTCGGCGGGTTGTCGCCGATGGTGCTGTTTTGGGGGGCGGCAGCCCTGACCGCGGTCACCGACAACGCCGCGCTGACCTATTTGGGGTCGCTGGTGGACGGCACGTCCGAGATGTGGCGCTACATGCTGGTGGCGGGCGCCGTGACCGGCGGTGGGCTGACCGTGATCGCCAACGCGCCCAATCCGGCCGGCTACGCCATCCTGAAAAACAGCTTCACCGACCGCAGCATTTCCGCCGGGCCGCTGTTGTTGTCGGCAATCGGGCCGACGCTCGTGGCGGCGTTCATGTTCTTGATTTGAGCGGCAGGGCGGCTCTGGGGCGGCCGGCCGTGCAGGCCCGGCTTGCACCCCTGCACGGCCGGCCGCATGGGAAAAGCCGCGCACGGCGCATGCCGCGCTGCCCGCGGCGCACGCCGGCGGTCAGCGGCCTTCGACGAAATCCAGGCAGGCCTGTAGCATTGCCTTTAGGTGCGGCTGGATGCCGGCGGCGCGTTCGGGCATCCACGGGTAGGGCGGCTCTTCGCCCATGTAGGCGCAGTAGGCCATTTCCAGCTGGATCGCGTGGATGCCGCGGGTCGGGTCGCCGTAGCGCCGCGTGATGTAGCCGCCCTTGAAACGGCCGTTCAACACGCTGGTGTAGCCCTCGGCCTGGCGCGCGAGCGCATAGACGCGCTCGGCCAGCTGGGGCGCGCAGCTGGCGCCGTCGGCGGTGCCAAGGTTCAGGTCCGGCAGCTTGCCCTCGAAGAAGCGCGGCAGCTGCGAGCAAATCGAGTGCGCATCCCATAGCGCCACGGTGCCGTGCTCGGCGCGCAGGCGCTGCAGCTCGGCCTGCAGTGCTTCATGGTATGGCCGCCACCACCGCTGCAGGCGTTGGGCGATTTCTTCCTCGGTCGGCTCCTGGCCGGGCAGGTAGATCGGCTGCTTCAGGAAGGTGTCGACCGGGCACAGGCCGGTGGTGTCCTGGCCAGGGTACAGGTTCTGGCCGTCGGGCGGACGGTTCAGGTCGATGACGTAGCGCGAATACTCCGCCACCAGCAATGAGGCCCCCATCTCGCGGGCGAAGCCGTACAAGGCTTCCATGTGCCAGTCGGTGTCGGGCACGGCGCGGCCGTGCTCGGTCATGCGCTGGGCAAGCTCGGGCGGCAAGCGCGTGCCGGCATGCGGCATGGACACGATCAGGGGGCGCGAGCCCGGGATGAGGCGAAAGACGGGGGGGTGCTGGGACATGGCAAAACCGGTCGATGACGAAGGGGGCGGGCCCGGCCGCGGGCACGGGCCGCTTGCGCGCGGCGAGCCGACGGCGCGGCGCGGACAAGGCGCATTATCGCGCGTGCCGGTGCGCCCGGCCCCGGGACGGCCCCAGCGCGGGGGAGGATGGCCCCAAAAAACCGCTAAAATCCTGGACTTTCCGTTTTTTGTTCTTCGGCCTGCGCAACGGGCCCGCACGCGACTGGCGCGGCGCGGCGCCGACGCAGTGCCCTGGCCGGGCGATGCGCCCGGGGAGTCCAACCGTGCCTATCTACGCCTACAAGTGCGGCGCCTGCGGTCACGCCCAGGACGTGCTCCAGAAAGTGTCCGACGCGCCGCTGTCGACGTGCCCGCAATGCGGGCAAGAAACCTTTGTCAAGCAGGTTACCGCCGCCGGTTTCCAGCTCAAGGGGTCCGGCTGGTACGTGACCGACTTCCGCAACAGCGGCGCGCCGTCCAAGCCAGCCTCGGATGCGTCCAAGCCGGATTCGTCCGGCGCGTCGGACAAGGCTTCCTCGGGCGGCGACAAGCCGGCCGCCGCCGCATCCAATACGGCCGCTGCGTCGGCCTGACGACCGCCGCGCCCGGCGGCCTTGGCAGGCGCAGGGCGCGGCATCCGGCCCCGCCCTGCGGCGCCAGGCAAAGCGTCCCGCCGGCCTGCCCGCACACTCATTCATCGCATTCATCACGGAGTCATCCCGCATGCGTACCTGCTACACCGGCGAGGTTTGCCGCGATCATCTCGGCCAGACCGTCACCCTGTTCGGCTGGGTGCACCGCCGCCGAGACCACGGCGGGGTCATCTTCATCGACCTGCGCGACCGCGCCGGCCTGGCACAGATCGTTTTCGATCCGGACCACGCCGAGTCCTTCGCCATCGCCGAGCGGCTGCGCAACGAATACTGCGTGCGCGTGACGGGCAAGGTGCGCAACCGTCCGGAAGGCACGGCCAACCCGGACCTGGCCTCGGGCGAAGTCGAGGTGCTGTGCCACGAGATCGAGATCCTCAACCCGTCGGTCACGCCGCCCTTCCAGCTCGATGACGACAACCTGTCGGAAACCACCCGGCTGACGCACCGCGTACTGGACCTGCGCCGTCCGCAGATGCAGCGCAACCTGATGCTGCGCTACCGCGTGTCCATCGAGGTGCGCAAATACCTGGACGCCCTGGGCTTCATCGACATCGAGACGCCCATGCTCACCAAGAGCACGCCCGAAGGTGCGCGCGACTACTTGGTGCCCTCGCGCGTGAACGCGGGGCAGTTCTTCGCGCTGCCGCAGTCGCCGCAGCTGTTCAAGCAGATGCTGATGATCGCGGGGTTCGACCGCTACTACCAGATCACCAAGTGCTTCCGCGACGAAGACCTGCGCGCCGACCGCCAGCCTGAGTTCACCCAGATCGACTGCGAAACGTCTTTCCTGGATGAGAGCGAGATCCGCGCCATCTTCGAGGGCATGATCCGCCACGTCTTCAAGACGGTGCAAGGCGTCGACCTGCCCGACCCCTTCCCGCAAATGACCTGGGAAGAGGCCATGCGCCGGTACGGCTCGGACAAGCCAGACCTGCGCGTGTCGCTGGAGTTCACCGACCTGACCGACGTGATGCGCGACGTCGAGTTCAAGGTGTTCTCGCAAGCCGCCGCGTTGCCGGGCGGCCGCGTCGTGGCGCTGCGCGTACCGGGCGGCGCGGAGCTGACCCGCAGCGAGATCGATGCCTACACGCAGTTCGTGGGCATCTACGGTGCCAAGGGGCTGGCCTGGATCAAGGTCAACGACGCCGCCAAGGGCCGCGAAGGCCTGCAGTCGCCCATCGTCAAGAACATCCATGATGCGGCCCTTGCCGAGATGATGGCCCGTACCGGTGCGAAGGACGGCGACATCATCTTCTTCGGCGCGGACCGTGCCAAGGTGGTCAACGATTCCATGGGCGCGCTGCGCGTCAAGATCGGCCACAGCGAGTTCGGCCGCACGCACGGCCTGTTCGAGGAAGGCTGGAAACCGCTGTGGGTGATCGACTTCCCGATGTTCGAGTACGACGAGGAAGAAGGCCGCTACACCGCCGCGCACCATCCCTTTACCAGCCCCAAGGACGGCCACGAGGACCTGCTGGCGACCGACCCGGGCAAGGCGCTGGCCAAGGCCTACGATATGGTGCTCAACGGTTGGGAAATCGGCGGCGGATCGGTGCGCATCCATCGCGAGGAAGTCCAAAGCAAGGTGTTCCGCGCACTGAAGATCGACGCCGAGGAAGCGCGCGAGAAGTTCGGCTTCCTGCTCGATGCCCTGCAGTACGGCGCGCCACCCCACGGCGGGATCGCCTTCGGGCTGGACCGCATCGTCACCATGATGGCTGGGGCCGAATCGATCCGCGACGTGATCGCCTTCCCCAAGACGCAGCGCGCCCAGTGCCTGCTGACCCAGGCGCCCTCGACCGTGGACGAGAAGCAGCTGCGCGAGCTGCATATCCGGCTGCGGCAGGCCGAGGTCAAGTAAGCAGTCAGCCAGCAAGTGGTTCGGACAGGGCGCCTTGAGGCGCCCTGTCTGTTTCGCCGCGCGGCCGGCACGCTAGAATCTTGGTCTCGATTCGGCCCCTTGCCGGCAGCGGACAGGCCGGCGCGAGGCCGACCGCCATGCGAGGCCATCGGTGTCCGTCATCCGCGTCGTCAGCTACAACATCCACAAAGGGCGCTCCCCGCTGGGGCGGCGCGATTCGCTGTACGACCTACGGCTCGCGCTGTACGGACTGCGCCCCGACCTGGTTTTCCTGCAGGAAGTCCAAGGCCGCAACGAGCAATACCAGCTGCTGCATGCCCAGCACGAATCCCTGGCCGCCGGCCTGCACATGAGCGCCGCCTACGGGCGCAATGCGGTGCGGCGGCGCACCGACCACGGCAACGCGCTGTTGTCGCGGTTTCCGATACTGGACTACGAAAACCAGGATATCTCCGACCATCCGCTGGAGCAGCGCGGCATGCTACATGCGCGGGTGGAAATCGGCGGACAGCAGGTGCATTGCTTCGTCGTGCACTTGGGGCTGTTCGCCGGCAGCCGCATGCGGCAGGTCGCCGCGCTGACCGACCGCATCAGCCGGCTGGTGCCGGCGCAGGCGCCGCTTTTGATCGCGGGCGACTTCAACGACTGGAAGGACCGCCTGGCGCCGATGTTCGTCAGGCAGCTGGGCGTGTATGAGGTTTTCGCCTACGCGCCGCGCGGCATGGGCTACAGCTATGCCATCCGTGGCCAGGGACTGGGCGGGCAGGGCCTGCGCGAATCCCTGCGTCGCTTGCGCGCGGCCATGCGAGGCGGCGTCGCCGAGCAGCGCGCCAACCTACTGGGCATGGACGGCGCGTACTGCCTGTTGCCGCCGCCGCGCACGTTCCCGGCGGTGTTTCCCTGGCTGCGCCTGGACCGCATCTACCAGCGCGGCTTTGCCGTGCGCAGCGCCCGGGTGCTGCGCGGCCGGCCGTGGTCGGAGTTTTCCGACCATGCCCCGCTGCTGGCCGAGCTGGAGCTGCCGTGACGGACGGGCGCAATCCGGCATTGTCCCGCGCATGCACGCCGGCCGATGGCCGGCGCGTGCGCGTGGCAAGGAGGCGCCGCCTTGCCTGAGCCGCTGAAACTGCACTGGCACGACGGCAACGACGTCCGCCTGCTGGAAAACGGCGGGCAGTTCTTTCCCGCCTTGTTCGAAGCGATCGACCAGGCGCGTTCGGTCGTGCACCTGGAAACCTATATCTTCCAGATCGACGACGCGGGGACGGCGCTGCTTGCCCGGCTGCAGGCGGCCTGCGCGCGCGGCGTCAAGGTCCGCGTGGTGATCGATGGCTTTGGCAGCGCAGAATCGGCCCAGGCAGTCGTGGAATGTATCCGCGCCATGGGCGGCCAGTGCCGCGTGTACCGGCCCGAACCCCGGTACCTGGGCCGGCTGGTGCCCAGCCGCCGGCGCCTGCGGCGCATGCATCGCAAAATCGCCGTCATCGATAACGCCGTGGCGTTCGTCGGCGGCATCAACGTCGTCGACGACTACACCAACGAGGGCGAGGATCAGCCGAGCTTCACTCATCCGCGCTTTGACTACGCCGTGCGGGTGGCCGGGCCCATCGTGGCCGACATCGTGCACGCGGTGGATTTGCTATGGGTGCGGCTAAGCTGGTTGCAGTTGCGCCGGCCGCTGCGGTCGCTGCGCGACGTGCAGCTGCGGCATCCGGGCTATGCCGACCACCCGCCATGCGGGACGACGCGCGCCGCCCTGGCGCTGCGCGACAACCTGCGCTTTCGGCACACCATCGAGCAGTCCTACCTGCATGCCATGGGCCGAGCCCGCCGCGACATCCTGATCGCCTGCGCATACTTCCTGCCGGGGCGGCGACTGCGCAAGGCGCTCGTCGCAGCCACGGCGCGCGGAGTGCGCGTGCGGCTGCTGCTGCAAGGCAAGGCGGAGTACCTGCTGCAGCGCTACGCCACGCGCGCCATGTACGATGAGTTGCTTTCGCACGGCATCGAGATCTACGAATACATGCCGAGCTTCCTGCACGCCAAGGTGGCCGTGGTCGATGACTACGCCACGGTCGGATCGTCCAATCTGGACCCATTCAGCCTGCTGTTGGCGCGCGAGGCCAATGTGGTGGTCGACGACGCGGGCTTTGCTGCGCGGCTGCGTGCGTCGCTGCAGCGTGCCATCGCCGCCGATTCCCGGCCGGTGGAGCGGCACAGCTATGCGCGCCGGGCATGGCTGCGCCGCTTGGTCGACGCGGCCGCCTATACGGCCGTTCGCATCGCCGTGGCGCTGACCGGGCGGGGGGCGCAGTATTGACGCTATATCGAGTTGGGCCCGTTGCGCGCCGGCGCTTATTTCCTGCGGTCGCGCCCGCGCCGGTCTTCGTAGCCGGTCAGGCATTTGCTGAGCAGCTGCAACACGTGCGTGCGCCGCGAGACCAGCACCCTGGGCAGGCAGAACATGTCGTCGCCCGGCCGGGCACGGCCGCGGATGGTCGAGGTGGCGTTGGCGTAGCCTGCTTCCTGGACCATGCGCCGGTGTTCGGGCTGCTGCTTGCCGTAGGGGTAGCAGAAGGCGGAGACCTCGGCGCCGGTGATGTCCTGCAGCATTCGGCGGCACTGGGCGATTTGCCGGAAGGCCTCGGCCGGCTGCATGCGCGGCAGCTGCACGTGGTCGACGGTATGCGCGCCGACTTCGTGGCCGGCGGCGTGCCATTGCCGGATCTCGTCGGCGTCCATGAGCTCGGCGCGCGGGATGCCGATGGGTTCGTCCCATACGTTGCTGCCGCCGATCTGCCCGCTGACGAAGTACGTGGTGGCAGTAAACCCCAGTTCGTCGAGCACGGGCATGGCATTGGCCAGCACGTTGCGGTAGCCGTCGTCGAAGGTGACGCCGAAGACCTTGCCCTGGCGTTCGCCGCGCAGGTAGGGCATCAGGTCGCGCATGGACAGGCCGCGGTACCCCAGCCGGTGCATCCACTTCATGTGGGCCCGGAAGCGTGCGGGATGCACCACCAGTCCGCGCATCGGCGTACCTGCGGGCGGAGTCTGGTCGATCTGGTGGTACATCAATATGGGGATGGTGGCCGTCATGGCGTAAAGCGGGTCGAACGAGCGGCAGGGCCCTGAGTATACGGCCGGGCCCTGTGGCAACAAACTGGCGAGGCGGCCCGCCCGGTGCGGCCGGGAGTGGCCGCGTCGCCCGCGTGCCGGCGGGGACGGGCAGGCCAAAGCGGGCCTACGCTTGCGGCCGGCGTCAGGCAGCGCCTAATATTCGCCGTCGCGACGGGACCCGGATGGACTTCACACCATGAACAACGACGAGGCGGCAGGCGCCGCGCGCCGCCCGCGCGTAGCCTTCATCAGTCGGGCTTTCGGCGCGCGGTTCGGCGGCGCGGAATCGTACGCTGAAAGGCTGCTGGAGCGGCTGCGCCATGACTTCGACATCCACGTCTTTTGCCAGGCGTGGGAATGCGACCTACCGATCACGCACACCATCGTCCCCGCGCTGCGCTCGGGCCCGCGGTGGCTGCGGTTGCTGCATTTCACGCGCCAATGCGCAAAGGCGGCGCGGGATTTCGACCTGGTCCATTCGCACGAAAATGCCGGCGCGGCTGACGTGCACGGCGTGCATGTGATGCCGGTGCGCTATTCGCGCTACTTCCATCGCCGCAGCCTGGGGCGTTGGCTGCAGACGGTGACCAGCCCCCGCTGGCAGGCTTACCTGTGGCTGGAAAAGACACGCTATCGCGCATCGGGCCACCGCGCGCTGGTGGCGGCGTCCCCGCTCATCCGGCAGCAGATACAAACCGCGTATCCGCAGGCGCGCGATGTCATCGTGATCCCGCCGGGCGTGCGAATGCCGGCCAATCCGGCAACGCCCGCTGCCGCGCGCGCGGCGCTGGGCCTGGCGCCGGAAAAAACCTACCTGCTCTTGGTGGCCAACAGCCCGGTGCGCAAGGGGTACGAGACCATCTTGCAGGCCATGCCCGCGCTGCACGAAGACGTCCACTTGATCGTGGTCGGGGGCCCCGAAGACACCGCGGGCCAGACGCGGCAGCTGGCCGGGCAGGCGGGCTTGGGACCGCGCGTGCACGTCTGGCCCGCGCAGCGCGATTTGAACGACTTCTATAGTGCTGCGGACTTATTCGTCTTTCCAACCACGGGCGATGCCTTCGGCATGGTCGCGCTGGAAGCCATGTCATATGGCGTGCCCGCCATCATGAGCGGGCCGCGCCATTGCGGTTTCGCCGAGTACGTGCGCAATGGCATCGACGGGCTGATCGTCGACGACCCGCGCGACGCGCCGGCGCTGGCCGGCGCGGTGCGCAGGGTGCTGGAAGACCGCGACCTAAGGGCAAGGCTCGCGGACAACGCACGGGCGCTGGCCGCCCGGCTGGGATGGGACCAGGTCGCGGAAAGCTATGCGGCGCTTTACCGGAAATTGTTGGGGCAAGGGCGTTAGGGCGCCGATTCGTCCCGCTCCAGCCGGATCAGGTGCTGGAGTAATTCCTGTTCCGTCCTGTTGCGCTCGCCTTCCTGCCATTCGTAGGTGCCCCGACCGGATTTGGCGCCGAGGTTGCCGTCCTTTAGCTTGTCACGGAAAAGCTCGGGCGCGTGCTTGGCGTCGCAAAGCGAAGGCGCCAGGTAATCCATGATGGCGCATGTCAAGTCCAGGCCGATGAAATCGGCATTGCGCAGTGGGCCGATCGCCGGTAGCCGGCGCCCGAACGTCAGGCGTGCGACCAAGTCCACGGTTTCCGGTGAGCATATTCCCTGCTCGACGATGTACGCCGCCTCCCTGACGAGGGCGAACTGCATCCGGTTGCCGACGAAGCCGGGTACGTCGCGATAGACATCGACAGGCGTCTTGCCGGCCTGCACGAGCCACTGCGTCACCACGCGCGCCACTTCGGGGTCAGTTTGCTCGCCGCGGACCACTTCCACCAAGGGCATCAGGTAGGGTGGATTCCACCAGTGCGTGCCGACCACCCGTGTGGGGTTGGGCGATCCTTGGGCGATCTCCGTGATCCGCAGCACCGAGGTATTGGTGGCCACGATGCAGTCTGGATTCGCGGCATGGATTTGGCTCATCAGGTCGCGCTTCAAGTCCAGCTTTTCGGGGGCCGCCTCGACCACCAACGTTGCGCCTGCCACGCATTGTTCCAAAGTGTCGGCAATGCGCAGATCGATCGGGCGACTGTCGCCCATCAGCTCGAGGTGCTCGGCGATCCGGCCGGGAACGCTTGCGCGCACGGCGGGATCGGGATCCCAGATGGCCACGTCGAAGCCGCTTACCATGAACGATTGCGCGATGCCGTGGCCCATCAGGCCGGCGCCAAGCACGGCCACCCGGGTCTTCTGGGTATCGGCGTTCATGCCGGCTCTCCTGCCAAGGCCCCAGGACGTGGGGCGATCTGATAACCGACGGGCGAGAAAGACCCGTTTTCGGCGCGGAACTGGGTCATGAAGTCCGGCCAGAGTGTGGTCAATTTGCCGCTGGTGGGGTGAAGGTACCAGCTGCTGCAACCGCCTTCGGTCCAGACTGTGCCGGCACTGCGTCGATAGATGCTCTGGACGTATTCCTGCTCAGCGACTTCGTCGGGGTCGACCAGCACACCGTTTGCGTAGATGTAGTCGATACCTTCCTTGATGTAGTTGATCTGGGTCTCTACCATGAAAATCATCGAACCGGCGCCCAACCCGGTGTTCGGTCCCAACATCATGAAGAAGTTGGGAAAGCCGGAAACGGCCGTGCAGGCATAGGCCCTGCCGCCCGAGCGCCACTTGTCGGCAAGCAACAAGCCGTCGCGGCCATAGATGACCTTGGCGATAGGCAGCTCCGTCGCCTCGAAGCCCGTTGCGACGATCAGGATGTCCAGGTCGATGCGGCTGCCGTCCTTCAGGATGACGCCGTTTTCATCCACGCGGGCGATGCCCCGGGTCTCCAGTGACACGTTGGGCTTGAGCAGGGTGGGGTAGTAATCATTTGAGATCAGGATGCGCTTGCACCCGATCGCGTAGTTGGGCGTCAGTTTCTGGCGCAGGTCTTCGTCTGGCACCTGCTGGTGCAGATGGTTCATGGCCAGCGCAGTGATCTGGTTGATGAAAGCAGGCACCTGCCGCCGTTGCGGGAAACGGCTTTCGTTGCCCCAGAACAGTTCGTCACGCAGTTCTTGGGCTATTTCCGGGAAGCGGGCGAAAAGCGCTTTCTCCGCATCCGCGTAGACATAGTCGCGGCGCGGGATGATGTAAGGCGCCGACCGTTGAAAAACCGTCAGGTGGGAGGCTACCTTGGCCACTTCCGGGACGATCTGGATGGCCGACGCTCCCGTGCCGATGACACCGATACGCTTGCCATCCAGCTTGCAGGTGTGATCCCACTGCGCCGAGTGGAACAGCTTGCCTTGGAACGAATGCAGGCCCTCGATGTCGGGATACGCAGGATCGGACAAGTGGCCGGCTGCCGATACCAAAACCGGCGCCTTGAAATCACCAGCAGTGGTGCTGACGAGCCAGGCGGCTTGTTGCTCGTCCCAGGCCGCCTTGAGCACCCTGGCGCCAAACCGGACGTGCGGCAGGATGCCTTCGTCGCGCGCCGTCGCCCGCAGGTATTCCAGAATTTCCGGCTGCGAGGCATAGACGCGGCTCCAGTTCGGGTTTGGCCGGAACGAGTAGGAGTACAGGTGGGATTGGATGTCGCATGCCGCGCCAGGATAAGTGTTGTCCCGCCAAGTGCCGCCGACATCGGCGGCGCGCTCCAGCACGATGAAGTCGCGCTTGGCTTGGCGCTTGAGCGCCACCGCCATTCCCAGGCCGGAAAATCCGGATCCAATGATCAAGACCTGCGTTTCGCAGACGCGCGGGTCGACTGCCGTGGTTGAGTCGTTCATTTGTATGGCCAAATCCAAGTTCAGACGTGCATGTTTTCAATGACGTGCCCGGCGGGCAGCCGCCGCGGATCACGCACGAACGAGTCGATCATGAAGAAAAGCTCTGCCGGCCGTTCGTGGACGACGCCATGGCCGGACAGGATTTCGGCATAGCGGCAGTCCTTTATCGCGGCGAACAGCATGCGCGCATGACGAACCGGAACCATCTGGTCATGCCGGCATCCTATCACCAGGGACGGCGCCAGGATCCGGCTGGCCGCGTCGCTGATGTCGACATTGCGATTGAACGCCATTTTCTTGGAGCGGTCCGGGCCGTTGCGCGCCGATTCGATCAATCCCGCAATTTCGGTGTCGTTTTTCGCATTGAGGAATGCCTGGCTGAAGCTGGTAAAGACCGAAAACGGCGCCAGCGCATCGCTGTTGGTGTCATACAGGGTACGCCAAATGGCATTACGCAGGCGCTGGTGATTGTCGGTGCGCACCCACCCCGCGACCAGGGTCAGGGAGGCAACGTCCGCGTGGTGTTGCGCCGCGTAGAGTGCCGCGATGACCGCGCCGAACGAATAACCGACGATGTGTACCGGCTTGGCGGCGCCGATGGCATTGACGACGGCCTTCACCTGGCGGACGTAGTGGTCGCCGTCGGGCACGTCAGCGTCCGGATCGACGAAGTCCAGCGCCACGACCCTGTGCCTTGTGGCCAGCATGGGAAACAAGGCCCAGAAATTGTTCTCTGCCGATCCGCCGGTGCCATGCAGAAGAACGATGGGTGTTTTCTCGGATGCGCCGTTAGCCGAGTCGTAGAAACGGACCGCGACGCCATCGGTCTGCACCGTGCCCGTATGCACTTCCTTCATCAAAGCCATTTTTTGCGACAAAGCCTCTCTTGTTGCGGTGGCCGCGCTCGCCGGAGCGCGGGCGGTCACGATCGCGCTAGTTTTGGAACTTCACCACCTTCGCAACCGCTTGAATGTTGCTTTCCTCCGAAAGGATCTTGCGCGCCAGATCTTCCGGGGAGCCGCCCAGCGGCTGGGCGCCGAAGGAGGCGATCTTGTCCCTGACCTGCGGGTCGGCCAGGACCTTATTGATGGCGGCGTTGAGCTTTTGCACGCGCTCGGCCGGGGTTTTTGCCGGGGCGGCGACGCAGAACCAGACGGACACTTCATAGTCCTTGAATCCCGCCTCCTGCAGCGTGGGTACATCAGGCAGCTGGGGTGACCGGCTCTTGGACGTGACCGCCAGCGCCTTGAGCTTTCCGCTCTTTATGAAGCCAAGCGCCGAGGAGATCTGGTCGATCGTGTAATCGGTCGTGCCGCCCATCAGTTCGGTCAACATCGGCGAGCTGCCCTTATAGGGCACATGCGTGGCCTCCAGGCCAGCTTTCAGGTTGAACAGTTCGGTCGAAACGTGGCCGCTGGAACCCACGCCCGGGCTGCCGAACGTTAGGCCGCCCTTGGTTTGCTTGGCTTTGTCGACGAGCGCCGCAACGCTGTCTACGCCCAGGCTGGGAACGGTCATCAGCACGTTGGGCAGCTCAGCGACCAGGATCACGGGGGCGAATGCCGTCTTGGGGTCGTACGCTAGGTTGGCGTAGACATACTTGTTGACGATCATCGGACCAGGCGTGCCCAGCATGATCGTGTAGCCGTCCGGCTTGGCGCGCAACACGGCATTGGCTCCGATGTTGCCGTTGGCGCCGGCCAGGTTCTCGACAATGACCGGATTGTTCAGCTCCTTGGCCAGGCCGTCGGCGACCATGCGGCCGAGGATGTCCGTCGTCCCGCCGGGGGCGAAGGGCACGACGAGCCGGATCGCCTGTCCGGGCTCGGGCCATTGGTCGGCATATGCGGTCATCGTCGCGCCCATCAGCGCGAGCGACGCAAACAAGGTTCGGGTCAATGCACGGCGGTTGATCATGTCGTGTCTCCTATGCGTAATGTTTGGAAGGGCGATGCGGGGTTGATCGTTTCGGGTCACCCGTAGCGTCCGCCGGTGATGTGGATGACTTCGCCGGTGATGAATCCGGCGTTGCTTGAAGCGAGGAAGGCGACGGCCTGGGCGACCTCCTCGGGGCGGCCCAAGCGCTTGATCGGCATGGCAGCCATGGCGCGGTCGCGCAGCGCGTCGAAATGAGGCAGGTTTCCCAGCCGGTCCGTTTGGACGACGCCGGGCGCTACGGCATTGACGGTGACGCCGGCGGGGCCCAGCTCGATGGCCAAGGCCTTGGTCATGCCGATGACGCCGGCCTTGGCTGCCGAGTAATTGGCCTTATTGACGTCGCCCAGGTGGGCGCGCGAGGCCATGTTCACGATGCGGCCGTATCCCTGTGCGGCCATGAGCGGGGCGAGGACGCGGGCGCAGTTGAACTGTCCCGTGAGGTTGACGGCGATGACCTGCGACCATTCGTCATCAGTCATCGCCTCGATCGCATTGTCACGGGAGAATCCCGCGTTGTTGACAAGGATCTGGACTTGACCCCAATGGTCCAGTACCGCGGCGATGGATTCCCTGACCGATGCCGGCTGGCTGACGTCCATCTGCACGGCTTGCGCGGCAAGGCCGCGAGAACAGATGCCAGCTGCCACGCGTTGCGCAGCTTGCAAGTCCCGATCGGCTACGGCCACGCGGACCCCTTCCTGGGCCAAAGCCAATGCGCATGCAGCCCCGATGCCGTTTCCCCCGCCGGTGACGATGGCGACGTGATTTCTTATGCCCAAGTCCATCTCTGCTCCGCGCAGACCAAGCGATCCTGCGGTCCTTGCTGTCGTTGAGCTGTAGTGTCTGCCAGCTGCCAAGCGGCCGGTAAGCAGGAAGTGCGCTTTTATTTACTATGTGAACAACGAAAATCAGCGCATGGCCGCCGGGGCGCAGCCGTCGGCGCACAGTTCGTCGGCCAGTATCGAAGCGATCCAACGCTTTCTTTCTGGCTGCATGCGGCTGCGGATCGCGGCGATGCTGATGGCACCCTGGCTGCCCGTGGGCAGTTCGAAGCGCATGCCGACGCCACTGACCTCGTTGGCAACCAGGCCGGCGGTGTTGGAGTACCCCTGGCGCCGGGTCTCATTGACGTGGCGCTTGAGCGTGGACAGTGACAGGCCCCTGCTCTGGAACTCATCGTAGTGGCGCTGGTAAAGGCCTTCTATTTCGTCGTCGGCAAGCGTGGCCAACAGTGTCATCCCGGCTGAACCCACGCCAAGCACCCGCATGCCGCCGACTTGCAGCACGAGCGTCTTGACGGGATAAGGGCCTTCCTCGTAGTGCAGGCAATGCCCATAGTCACCATTGCGCACGACCAGGAAAACCGTATCTTCCGTGCGCCTGGCCAGTCGCCGCATGACCGGCCGCAGGCGTTCGACGATCGGCGCGCTGCGCATCGACGCCAGGCCCAGCTGCATGGCCTCGACACCCAGGCGATATTGCCGGGAATCGTCGCGCTGCGCCAAGCCGAACTCCACCAGGCTGCTTGCCAGGCGGTAGGCGGTGGCACGATCCAACTGTGCCGCGTCAGCCAATTCGGCGATGCCGATGCCTTGCGGATGGGCCTGTGAAATCAGCTTCAACAGCCCCAAGGCCCTAGCGACGGCCTGGGTTCCTTTCCGGGTCTGGTTCATACGGCGCAAGGCTTGCCAAGGGCGGTCGTCAGTTGAGTCAGTAGATTGCGCCACGCAGGGCCTGCCAGTCCTCATCGGATGCCAGCGCCTGCACGGCTCCGGCCAGGGCAGAAAAGCGCGCCTGGCGCAGATCCGGGGGCATGGGCCATTCCTGCGATACCTGCTCGCACAGTTCGACGGTCCTGGCCCAATCAAAGACGAAAGGCCGTGGTTCTTCAAAGCGCATGTCGTGCACAGTTCCATCGGCCAGGGTCACGGCAAGCCGGCATTGCCAGCGGGCGACCGAAGGGTCGGCTAGGATGCGGACCTTGCGTGAGTTTTCATGAAAGGGGCTTGCTCCGAATTCCTTGTCGAAATGCGCAACGCGAGGCAGCCCGTCACGCAGCGTGGCAGCCAGCATGAAAGGGCCGCTCATGATAGCGCCGGACGGCGAAGAAAACGGGCCGTAGGCGTTGACGCCAGGGTAGTTGGCATCGGTCGGATGCATGCGTACGTCGACCGAGGCGATGCGCCGGGGATCGATACCCTTTTGGCGGATGAGCAGCCGCAAGGCATGCACCGGCGCCTGGTTGAACGCGCAGCCCGGATACGGCTTGAAGGCAACGTCGAGGATCTTCCAGCCTGATGCGTCAAAGGCGAATGGCTGGCCGGCGAATGCCGCAGCCACCCCCGCGGTCCCGTCTAGGCAGTGATCCGAGCCGCGCAGCCCGCTTTGGGCGAGCTTGACGCTGGTGACTGCGTCCCTGCTAGCCTTGGCGACCTGCAGCCGCCATTCCTGCGAGCCGTCGAGCCAAGTCTGCATCAGCCCTCCGGCGCAGTGCGTGGCGATAGACAGGGCGTGGGCGGTTTGGCTGCCCGACAACCGCATCAGTCGCGCGCCGGCCAGCGCTGCCCCCAGCACGCCATAGACGGGGGTCGCGCGAAACCCGCGCCGGCCGCTTTCGTTGGCAAGGCCGTGGGCCAATCTCGGGATCGCCTCATAGCCGGTCAATATGGCGTCAAGGACGTCCGACAACGGGGCCGCCCGCTCTTCGGCCAACGCCAGCACCGCCGGTATGACGATGCAACCGATGTGTGTGACCACGTCCGGATGTGTGTCGTTCTGACCCCGCGAGGTGATCAGTCCGGCGTTGACGAAGGCGGCATCGGCGGCCGACCGCGTGCCGCGGCCATGGATCAGCCTGGCCGGCCCCGGGCATTGCGCGACGCTGCCGAGCGCCTTGCCCAAGCTGTCCGTCGCGACATCCACGGCAAGCGCCATGCTCAGGTTGTAGAGTAGGCAGTTGCGCAGGGCGGCCTGCACCTCGGGGGGCGCTGCCGCAAACCGGACGGACATTGCCCAAGTTGCGATGGCCGTGGCTGTCGTCGCAGAACACGGGCGGGCAAGGTGATTGACGCTATCCATTTCGAGACCCGGGGATGAAAAACCACCGTGTGGCGTTGCAGGCGCTACAATGATGGTGGACGCATCGCCAGGTCAAACGCGGCGCGCGACGGTGTTCACATTGTGAATAAACAAAACGCCGCACCGTCCCGCAGGACGGGTGCGGCTCGGTTGGCAGCCGTGACGTCAGGCGCGCACTTCCTGCCGCTGGAAGGCGATGTAGCCGATCGCAAACAGCAGGATCACGCCGGCCAGCAGGCCGGTGGCCTGCGGCCAGATCAGCGCCAGGCTTTGGGTCAGCGGCAGCGGCGTGCCGACCAGGGCGCCTTCGAGCTGGCTAAGGAACACGGGTCCCAGTGCGCGGGTGGCCGGGCTCAGGATGGCGATCACCGCTTCGTTGAACAGCTGCGCGGGTGACAGCCGGCCCAGCCATTGTTCCCACTGCATGGTCTGCAGGGTGGGTTGGCCGAAGGCCTGCGCCAGGGGGTCGGGCGGCGCGATGACCTGCGCCAGCGCCGGTGCCAGCATGGGCCACAGCAGGGCGAAGAACAGCCACAGCCCCAGCGTGACCAGGGCCGACGTCGCCGCCGAGCGGAACACGATGGAGAACAGCATCGCGATCGCCAGCCACACGCCCGCGTAGGCCAGCGCCAGCAGCAGGAACACCAGCGACCGGGCGATTTCCTCGCCGCCGGGCGGCACGCCCAGGGCGACCAACCCAAGGCCGATGACCAGCAGCCACAGCGCGACCAGGCAGATGCCCAGCGTGGCCAGGCCGGCCAGGAACTTGCCGCACAGCAGGGCATCGCGGTAAAGCGGCTGGGACAGGATGCGGCTCATGGTCCGGCGCGAGTATTCGCCGTTGACCGCATCGAAGCCCAGGCCGATGGCCACCAGCGGAATCAGAAAGCCCAGCAGCGCGGCAAAGGACGGCAGGGGCGGCTGCGCGTTGGTGAACAGGCGCAGGAAGACGAAGGGGTCCGAGCCGGAGCCGCCCGAGGCGCTGCGCACGGCGCTGTACAAGGACGCGGCCGCGGTCAGTACCACCAGCCATTCCAGCACCCGCATGCGCGAGCTGGATAGGTGGTCGGACAGCTCCTTGATGGCCACGGCGCCCATGCCTTGCCAGGGCGAGCCCGTACGGTTGGTGTCACGCGGCATGGCGTATCTCCTCGTTGGCAGACTGGTCCTGGAAGTAGCGGTTGTAGATGGCGTCCAGGCTGGGCGTCTCGGGCGACAGGCCAAGCAGCTCGCCGCCGGCCGAGACGACCGCGCGCGCGACCGCCGCGCGCACGTCGCGGTCGGCGCGCAGGCGGTAGGCGTCCTCGCCCGCGGGCTCGACGCGTCCCACGCCTTCGACTGATTCCAGTACCTTGGCCAGGTCATTGCCACGGGCCTGCACCAGCACGGCATGGCCACCGCCCAGCACGCGTTGGGCGAGTTCCGGCACCGTGCCCATCAGTGCGATGCGCCCGGCGTGGAACAGCGCGACCCGGTCGCAGATGCGCTGCATGTGCTCGAGCAGGTGCGAGGACAGCAGCACGGTGACGCCGTCGGCGCTGAGCGTGCGTACCAGCGTCAGGAATTCCTCGGTGGACTGGGGGTCCAGCCCAGAGGTAGGTTCGTCCAGGATGGCGACCTGCGCGCCCTTCATGATGATCTCGGCCAGGCCCAGGCGCTGGCGCATCCCGCGCGAGAAGGTCGCCACGCGCTTGTCGGCCGCGTGCTGCAGGCGCACGCGCGCCAGCGCCTGGTCGATCGCCGCATCGCGCTCCTTTTGCGGCATGCCCAGCAGGCGGGCCGTGTAGGCCAGGTTCTCGCGGGCGGTCAGGTGGTCGTAAAAGCCCACGGCGTCCGGCATGTAGCCGACGTGGCGCTTGACCGTCAGCGGATCGCGCTGCGGGTCGCAGCCAAGCACGCGCACCGTGCCGGAGGTCGCTTCGGTCAGGCCCAGCAGCATCAGGATGGTCGTGGTCTTGCCCGCGCCATTGGGCCCGAGCAGGCCGAAGACCTCGCCGCGGCCGATCGAAAGCGTGATCCCGTCCACAGCGCTGGTCGCGCCGTAGCGCTTGCACAGGGCCTCGGCCTGGATGACGGGAGTGGTGTCAGTGGTGTTCATCGCCGGCCATACCTCGCGATGGCGCCGACCAGGACGAGCACCGCGATGGCGATGATCGCCGCCCCGGTTATGCCCCAAAGGGTGGAAGTTTCTACCGTCACGCGGAAATCCCCGGAGGCCGATTCGCCTTCGGTGGACGCGCGCAAGGTGGTCATGTAGTCGCCGGCCAGCGACCGGTTCGACGGCGTCAGGCGCAGCTGCACTTCGGCGCTTTCACCGGGCGGGATGCGTTCGATTTCCTTGGGTTCGAACTCGGCGGTCCAGCCCGACGGGGCGCTGGCCGACAGCGACACGCTGGTGGCGGGGGCGGAGCCCTCGTTGAGCACCAGGATGGGCGTGGTGCCGGCCTTGCCGGCTTCGGCGGCCAGGCTCATCAGGCCGTCGCGGCCGCTGATGCGCAGGCGCGGCTGGCCGACGATTTCCAGCGACAGTTCGGCCGTGGCCTGGGCGTCGCCGGCAGTGGCGGTAAAGACGACGGGGTAGGTGTCAGGCTGGACCAGGGCCGGCGCGCGCACGCTGAGCTTGACGTCCTTGCTCGAGCCGGCGGCCACGGGCACGGAGCTGAGCTGCTGCGAGCCGTAGCTTTCGGTGATGCTGGCCTCGAAGTTGCGGGGCACCTGCGCCGAGACGTTGACCAGCTGGTCTTCGCCGCTGTCGTTGCGGATGGTCAGCTGGTAGTCAAAGGACGCCCGCGGGCCGCCGCGCAGCGCCGGCAGGCTGGCCTTGACCTCCAGCTTGGCGGGCAGGCGCTCGGCCAGCGCCACTTCCACCGGCAGGCGCAGCTCCGTGCCCTGGCCTTGGGCGACCACGGTCAGGGTGCGCGGCTGGGGCTGCACGTCCTTGGGGACTTCCACGCGCAGCTGCAGCGATACGTGGTCGTCGGTTGCTGGCATGGCCGCGGCCACGGGCTGGCCGCCGCCCAGCAGCTGGACCTTCCAGTCGGCCGGCGCGTCCTCCACGCGCAGGGCCAGGCGGGTGGGGGCGACCCCATGGTTGTAGAGCCTTAGGTTGATCGTCGCGGGTTTGCCCGGCTGCACGGTCACCGACGGATAGTCGGTCACCAGGTACAACCCTTCGGGCGCACGGTGCTGCGGCTGCGCGTGCGCGGACGACAGGGCAAAGGACAGGCACGCCAAGAATGCGAGGAAGGTTCTTTTCATCATGTTCCTATCGCGATGCTTGCACACTGCCGGCTCTGCCAAAGGCCAACGCCGGCCGTGTGGACGGGTTGAACAAAAGGCCGGGCGCCGGCACCCCTGGCGGGGCCGGCGCCATGCCCCAATTGGCAGTGGATGAAAGAAAAAGTTCCACAATGTACCGTGCGATCCGCCATTCGGTGTAGGGGGGCAGGCGGGCCGCAGGCCCACGGCTTGCGATGCGGTAAGCTGGAAGGCTCCCGACGCTTAGGCGTGCGGGCGGCAAATTCGGAGACAAACTCATGCAGACACCGACCCTGGGCAAGGTGGCCGTACTGGGCGCAGGCGTGATGGGCGCGCAGATCGCCGCCCATTGCGTCAATGCGGGCGTGCCCGTCGTGCTGTTCGATCTGCCCGCGCGCGAGGGCGACCCCGCGGGCACCGTGCGCAAGGCCCTGGACAACCTGCGCCGCATGAACCCTGCGCCGCTGGCGCTGCCCCAGCTGGCCGACCTGATCGAGCCGGCTGACTATGACACCGGGCTGGCCAAGCTGGCCGGCTGCGACCTGGTCATCGAAGCGATCGCCGAGCGCGCCGACCTCAAGGCGCAGCTGTATCAACGCATCGCGCCGGCGCTGGCCCCGGATGCCATCCTGGCCAGCAACACTTCCGGGCTGTCGCTGGGCAAGCTCGCCCAGGCGCTGCCGGCAGACGTGCGGCCGCGCTACTGCGGCGTGCATTTCTTCAACCCGCCGCGTTATATGCCGCTGGTGGAATTGATCCCCACCGCCGATACCCGGTCCGAGCTGCTGGACGCGCTGGAGGCTTTCCTAGTTTCGCGCCTGGGCAAGGGGGTGGTGCGCGCGCACGACACGCCCAACTTCATCGGCAACCGCATCGGCGTGTTCGGCATCCTGGCCGCCTTCGTCGAAGCCGAGAAGGCGGGCCTGACCTACGATTTGGTCGATGACTTGACCGGCAAGCGGCTGGGGCGCGCCAAGTCCGGTACCTTCCGCACCGCCGACGTGGTCGGGCTGGATACGCTGGCGCACGTCATCCGCACCATGGACGAAGGACTGCCCGGCGATCCGTTCCACGCGCACTTCGGCGTGCCCGCGGTGCTGGCCGGCCTGATCGAGCAAGGCGCCCTGGGCCAGAAGACTGGCGCCGGGTTCTATCGCAAGCGCGGCAAGGTCATCGAGCGGTTGGACCCGGCCGCCGGCAACTACGTCGAAGCCGGCGCGCAAGCCGCGCCGGAGGTGGCCGAGATCCTGGCCCGGCGCGATCCGGCCGAGCGGCTGCAGGGCCTGCGCGACAGCACCCACCCGCAGGCGCAATTCGTTTGGGCGCTGCTGCGCGATACCTTCCACTACAGCGCGGTGCACCTGGCCGAGATCGCCGACAGCGCCCGCGACGTGGACCTGGCCATGCGCTGGGGCTTCGGCCACGAGCAAGGCCCGTTCGAGCTGTGGCAGGCCGCGGGCTGGCTGCGCGTGGCGCAATGGATCCAGGAGGACATCGCCGCCGGCCGGGCGCTGGCCGACGTGCCGCTACCCGATTGGGTGACCAGCGGCCCGGTGGCCCAGGCGGGGGGCGTGCATACCCCGCACGGTTCGTTCAGCCCCCGCTCCGGGCGCTTCGAGCCGCGTTCGGCGCTGCCGGTCTACGACCGCCAGCTCGCCGCGCCGCGCCTGGCGGGCGAGGCCGACCCGCGCGCCGGCGTGCCCGGTGCGACGGTGGTGCGCGACACCGACGCCGTGCGCCTGTGGACGCTGCCCGCGCCGCATCCGCAGGACGTGCTGATTGCCACCTTCAAGACCAAGATGCACACCATCAGCCCGCAGGTCACCGAGACCATGCTGGAGGCGATCGAACTGGCCGAGCGGGACTTCCGCGGGCTGGTCATCTGGCAGCCGGGCGACCCGTTTTCCGCGGGCGCTGACCTGCAGGCCATGCTGCCGGCCTTCATGCAGGGCGGGGCCAAGGCGCTGGAGCCGGCCGAAAAGCAAATGCAGCAGCTGGCCTTGCGGCTGCGCTACGCGCGCGTGCCCACGGTGGCGGCGCTGGCCGGCCGGGCGCTGGGCGGCGGCTGCGAGCTGGCCGTGCACTGCGCCCGCCGCGTCGCGCACATGGAAACCTACATCGGCCTGGTGGAAGTCGGCGTGGGCCTGGTCCCCGGCGCGGGCGGCCTGACCTACTGCGCGCGGCGCGCCGCCGAAGAACAGGCGGCCTACGCCCCGCAGGCGCCGCTGCTGCACTTCCTGCAGAAGTACGCCGAGGCCGTGGCCGGCGCCAGGGTCTCAGGGTCGGCGCTGCAGGCGCGCGCCATGGGCTACCTGCACGAATCTGATCCCATCGTCATGAACGCCCACGAGCTGCTGTACGTGGCGGTGCGCGAAGCCGCCGCCATGGCCGAAGCCGGCTGGCGCCCGCCGCTGCCGCAGCCTTTCCGCGCGGCGGGCCGCGACGGCGCGGCCACCTTGACGGCGCAGCTGGTCAACCTGCGCGAGGGCGGCTTCATTTCCGACTATGACTTCGCGCTTGGCCGCACGGTGGCGCACGTGCTGTGCGGCGGCGATGTCGAAGCCGGCACCCTGGTCGACGAGGCCTGGATGCTGGCGCTCGAGCGCGAGGCCTTTTTGGGGCTGCTTGCCCGCCCGCAAACGCAGGAGCGGATCATGGGCTTGCTCAAGACCGGCAAGCCGGTGCACAACTAAGGAGGAAACCGGCATGACCCGACAAGTCCAAGACGCCTACATCGTCGCCGCCACGCGTAGCCCCATCGGCCGCGCGCCGCGCGGCGCGCTGCGCCATTACCGGCCGGACGACCTGCTGGCCCACGTCATCCGCGCGCTGCTGGCGCAAGTGCCCAGCCTGGATCCGGCCGCCATCGAAGACGCCATCGTCGGCTGCGCGATGCCGGAAGGCTCCCAGGGCCTGAACGTCGCGCGGCTGGGCGTGCTGCTGGCCGGCCTGCCGGCCAGCGTGGGGGGCGTTACCGTCAATCGTTTCTGCGCCTCGGGCCTGACGGCAATCGCCATGGCCGCGGACCGCATCCGCGTGGGCGAGGCCGATGTCATCATCGCCGCCGGCACCGAATCCATGAGCCAAAACCCGCCCATGGGCGCCAACCCGTCGTTCAGCCCGCAGATCTACGCGCACGACGAAAACCTGGGCATCGCCTTCGGCATGGGCCTGACGGCGGAAAAGGTCGCCGAGCGCTGGCAGGTCAGCCGCGAAGACCAGGACGCCTTTGCCCTGCAATCGCACCAGCGCGCCATCGCCGCGCAGGACGCGGGCGAATTCGCCGACGAGATCACCCCGGTGGACATCACCGAAAAAACCGCCGGCCTGGGTGGCGGGGGCCTGCGCGTGCAGCAGCGCACACTGTCGCTGGACGAAGGGCCGCGGCGCGACACCAGCCTGGAAGCACTGGCCAGGCTGAAGCCCGTCTTTGCCGCGCGCGGCAGCGTCACCGCCGGCAATAGCTCGCAGACGTCCGATGGCGCCGGGGCGCTACTGGTGGTATCCGAGCGGGCGCTCAAGGCCCACAACCTGACACCGCTGGCGCGCTTTGCATCTTTTGCGGTGCGCGGCGTGCCGCCCGAGATCATGGGCATCGGGCCCAAGGAAGCCGTCCCGGCGGCGCTGAAGCTGGCGGGCCTGGCGCAAGACCAGCTTGACTGGATCGAGCTGAACGAAGCCTTTGCGGCGCAGTCGCTCGCGGTGATCCGCGAGCTGGACCTGGACCCCGCGCGCGTCAACCCGCTGGGCGGGGCCATCGCGCTGGGCCACCCGCTGGGCGCGACCGGCGCGATCCGCGCGGCCACCGTCGTCCATGGCCTGCGCCGTCGCAAGCTGCGCTACGGCATGGTGACGATGTGCGTGGGCACCGGCATGGGGGCGGCGGGGGTGTTCGAGCGGGTATGACGCGCCCCGCTGGCCGGCAAGCAACAGGCGCCGAATCCGGCGCCGGCTATACCGGCCGCGTGCCGGGCTGCGCCGCGCGCCGCTCGACCACGCCCGTGGCGAGCGCCGTGCCGGCCAGCACCACCAGGGCGCCGGCGATCACGCGCCAGTTGAGCACCTCGTCCAGCCACAGCCAGCCCCACAGCACCCCGAAGACGGGCACCAGGAAGGTGACGGTGATGGCCTTTTGCGGCCCGACCCGGGCGATCAGCTGGAAGAGCAGCAGGTAGGCAAAGCCCGTGCACAGCACGCCCAGCACCACGGTGGCCGCCCAGGCGCCTGCAGAGACCGGTACCTGCGGCCACGTCAGGAAGGCGGGCACGGCAAGCAGCGCGGTCGCCGCGGTCATGCCGCCAGCCGTGCACGCCAAGGTGTCGGCGCCGGTCAGGTAGCGCTTGGTATAGCAGGCGGCCAGGCCATAGAAGCACGGCCCGGCGATGCCGGCCAGCACCGCCGGCAGTGGCCCGCCCACGCTGGCCGACAGCGTATCCCAAACCAGGATGAGGATGCCCGCCATGCCCAGGGCCAGCCCCAGCACGCGCGAGGGCGGCAGCGATTCCTTGAGCCAGACCCATGCCACGGCAGCGCCAGCCAGCGGCGTGACCGCGTTCATGATGGACAGCAGCCCGGCGTTGAGCTCGCGGGCGGCGTAGGCGATCAGCACGAAGGGGATGGCAGAATTGAGGCAGCCCACCACCGCGATCGGCCGCCACCGGGCGCGCAGCGCCGGCCATTTGCCGCGCCAAAACAGCACGGGCAGCAGCACCATCGCCGCCACGGCCAACCGCACGAAGATCATCGCAAATGCGCCTAGCTCGGGCACCGCGATGCGCATGAACAGGAAGGAGCCGCCCCAAATAGCGGCAAGGATCAACAGGTAGGCCAGGTCTCGCCCGCGCATCGGATGTCTCGCGTTTCGTCCCGGCCCGCCGGGCCGCCTGGTGGGCGGCGGGCAGGCGATCGGTGGTTGCGCGATTATGCCTTGTTATCGGCGCGGATTGCGCGCGGCCTCGTTCTTCATCTGGATGCGCGTGGACAGGAACGCGCTACCCACGGCGAGCGCGATGCACAGGATCACCCCGATGCGCACGCCGGCGCGCACCGACGCATGCGCCACGGCGATGCCCACCGCAGCGGTGCCCACGGCGCTGCCCACGGCGCGCGTGGTTTGCACCAGCGCCGAGGCCACGCCCACGTCGCGGCGGTCGGCCAGCATCTGCATGAACAGCGTCAGGTTGGGCAGCAAGAAGCCCAGCGCCGTGCCGCTGACGAAAAGCGACAACAGGATCCACCAGGCTGGCGTGCGGTCGGAAAACGCCAGCACCATCGCGCAGCCGGCCGCCATCAGCCCGGCGCCGAACACCAGCAGGCGCTGCGGCTGGGTCTGGCGCGGAAACAGCATGCCGTTGATGATGCTGCCCACGGGGATGGCGGCCACCAGCGGCGTCATCAGCAGGCCTGCCTGGCTGGGGGAATAGCCCAGCTCGTGCTGCAGCAGCAGCGGCACGTAAAAGATCAGGATGAACATGGCGCCGCCCACCGCCACGGCGATCACGTTGATGAGCTGCGATTGGCGCGAGGCCAGGATGCGCATCGGAAAGATCGGCCAGTTCGTGCGGCGTTCCACCGGCACCAGCAGCGCAATCGCCGCGACACCCACGGCGGCAAGCACCAAGGCCAAGCCGGGGCGCGCATCCCCGCCGGTGGCAAACGCAAGCTCCAGCGCAGCCAGCGGGCAGGCCACCGCCAACACCAGCAGCAGCGCGCCGATCCAATCCACGCGGCGCTTGCCGTCGTGCTGCGGGCGAATGCGCGGAAAGAACGGTGCGAGCAGCCCCAGCGCCAGGATTGCCGCCAGCGGCGTGATGAAAAACGCGGCGCGCCAGCCCAAGGCCTGCGTCACCGCCCCGCCCAGCACCGGACCCAAGCCGCTGGACACCGCGAAGGTCGCCGAGACCATCGCCATCCAGCGCACGCGCTCGTGGGGGTCGGGAAACAAATCAGCAGGCGCCGCAAAGGCCGTGGCGATCATCATCCCGCCGCCCACGCCCTGCAGCACGCGAAAGGCGATCAGCTGCTCCATGGACTGCGCCAGCCCGCACAGCATGGAGCCGATGCCGACGATCAGCACCGAGGCCAGCATCAAGGGCTTGCGGCCGAACATATCGCCCAGCCTGCCAAAGACCAGGATGGACGCGGCCGTCGACAGCAAATAACCCGTGCCGACCCAGGCATACAGGGCCATGCCGTTCAAGGCTTGGGCAACGCGGGGAAGGGTGGTGCTGACGATGGTGGAATCGAACGCCACCAGGATCACGGTGGCTGCGACCCCCGCCATCGCCAACAGCAGCTCGCGGCGGGAGGGGGCAGCGTCGCCGGACGATGACGTTCCGGGCTCTGAAGGGGAAGTCATGGGGTGCAAGGATACCACCTCGTGTCAGCGTTTACCCTAGTGCACCCGCGTGGTGCGGCGGCACGATCCTGGCGTGCACCGGGCGGGGGCAGGGCGCCGATCGAGGCGGGGCCGATGCCCATGCCGGGGGCCACGGCGGCTGCGGCCCGGCTTAAGATTTGACGAAGCCGTGGTACAGGAAAAACGCCAGCAACACCCCGGCAAACACCAGCCAGGACAACGGGGATTCGCGTAGGCTGCGCCGGGATTCAGGCTGCTCTGCGGGCGGCGGGGGCGCCGGCGGCAGCTTGGCTGCGTAGTCGATGAACGCGGCGAAGAACTTTTCCACGATGTGGCCGGCCGCCTTCAGGATGGCCGGTTCGCCGATTTCTGCCAACTTGCCGCCCACGTGCGCGGCAACCGTATAAGACAGCCGCGTGCCGTCGTCCTTGGGCGCCAGGTTGACCTGGGCCGTGCCGATCACCAAGCCGGCCGCCTGGCCCTTGCCTTCGAAAGCCAGCGTGCAAGTGCTTGGCGCCTGCACATCGGAGAGCAACAGCTCGCCCTGGTACTCGGATTCGATGCCGGCAACCCGGGTGCGCACCGTCAGCTCGTATTCCGTAGGTGAGTGACGGCGAACCTGCACACAGCCAGGAATGCAGCGCTGGAGCACTTCCGGATCATTGAGCGCCTGCCAGGTTTGGTGCGGCGGCGCGGGTATCCACTGCGCATCGGCCAGACGCATGGGTGTCTCCTTGAAGTACTTGTTGTAAGGGAGATTTTGGACTAGGTGGACAGAGCGCACCAGAGGTGCCAAAGCGTTGCGAATCCGGCAGGCGGGCGAGGCCGCCTGGGGGGGGCGCCAAGCGGGGTGCTCCTGCGCGAGTAAACGGCGTTTACTCGCAATATCCGATGGGGGCGCTCTGGTGCACAGGAACGCCGCAGTCCAGTCGCTGTCACTTCAGGGCAGTGATTTTCGACAAGGGCCCCCATGGGGAGGCTAACCTTAGCCAGCCCGTCGTGGACTCTAGTCCGTGGACGGAGATGTCGCCGCCAGCGGTCTATCTTGCCTTAACCACTGTAGTTCCGGAGTTTGGCGCAGGAACTCGGAGAAGGATCGAATGCCGTCTGGGGTCAAATGTTGGCTGTCCCAGAACAGCGGTTGTCCATATTGGTCATCCACCCAAAGGCGGCAGCTGTCCCGTTTCGGACAAAAGAAAGGCAAGATATTAACGAAAGCTACACCGTTTCGCTGCGCGATGGCGTGGCCCTCGTCGAGCAGCTTGCCGTAGTCCCAGCGGGTCATTCGTTTGTCGCTCGCATGGATCGTCATCGGCGGCATTTCCCGCAAGCCGAGCGACTTGACGAAGTCCGGCATGGGCAGCAGAAATACCGGCGAAACGCCAAACAAATAGACGTTGGGGGTGATTCCCTTGGCGGGCTCCAGGCTGAGTTCCACCTTGGTGTAATCGGATGGCCGATAGCGAAAATTGATGAAAATCGCCTTTATGGAAACCAAGGGTTTCAGTCGACGCATAAGCTCCGGAAAATCTCTGAAGCAAGTCGGTTTGCCCGGCGGACAGGACGAGGCATGCAGCATGATGAAATGCTGGCTGGGAAAGGCCAGCCTCAATGCGTGCAGGGTATCGCGGCCGATGCTGTCGCCCATAACAAGGATGTTTCCTTCTTTGCTGGCCTGGTTCGCCAAGCATTCCAGTATCCGCTCGATGGTGTTTTGCTTGTCATAGCTGCAGGTCCAGCCCGCGTGGGTGCCGGGAGAATAGTCGCCCGAGTTGCCCGAGAAGTTGAGGTTGAGGGTAGCCTGGTAGCGGTTCTTGTCCTGTTGCAGCCTCTTGAGCAGCTTAATTTTCTGTATTGGATAGAGCGCCCGCTCGATGCTGGCACGCGCGGCTTGCTGCCGTTGCTGGACGGAGGGTATTTGCAGCAGAAAGCCTGCGGCCAGCATGGCAATCAGCAACGAGACAGAAAGCGTCCAGATACTGACCCGTGATTGCAGCATGCGCTTCGTGCGAATGGGCCGTTCGATAAGCACGAACGATGCCCAGGCAAGCAGGCCAGCGGCCAGCAGTACAGCCAGAATCCAGGCAAGGCCTGGGTTGGGGTTGATAAACCGGGATGCAACGAGCAGGGGCCAGTGCCAAAGGTAAAGGGCGTACGAAATGAGGCCGATGCCGACCAGAGGACGGCCAGACAGCGTCCGCTGGACGATTCCGCTGCTGCAGCCAGCCAGGATCACGAGTACCGTGCCGCCAACGGGCAGGGCAGCGGATGGCCCGGGGAAAGGCGTGTCGTGGTCGTATCCGAAAAGAGCAAACCCGATGGCCACTAGGCCGGCCACCCCCATGCCGAGCGCCTTGCGGGAAGAGCGCTGGCCCGGCTTCCAGACGGCCAGTAGCGCGCCCGCGAGCAACTCCCAGAAGCGGGCGGCGGCGTTATAAAAGGCCATGTCGGCTTGGTTTTGCCAGATCAGGTAGGTAGCGTAGGAAAACGATAGAACTAGCAGGCCAAGAATGATGCGCCACAGGAATCGGATGCTGATTTTGAGCGCCAGCAGCAAGATTATCGGAAAGACGAAATAGAATTGCTCTTCGACAGCCAGCGACCAAGTGTGAAGCAGGGGGGTATAAGCGCCAGGACTGTCGAAGTAGGAAATTTTCGACAGGAAAAACCAGTTCGATGCAAATGCTGCATTTGCCTTGAGGCTAGCGGCGAAGTCCGGTACCTGGCTCTTCTCTAACAGTAGGAAACAAAATGCGACGGTTGCAATGATCACCGGCGCCAGCGGAGGCAACAACCTGCGCGCGCGGCGTTCATAAAAGCGTGTCCAGGAAAACGACCGTCGTCTTGATTCTTCCAGGATAATCGACGTAATGAGATATCCTGAAATGACGAAAAAAATGTCGACGCCAATGAAGCCGCCCGGGAGCCAGTCCGGAAACGCGTGGTAGATCAGTACGCTGATGACGGCAATTGCTCGCAATCCATCGATTTCCGGCCGATATGCAAGGCTTCGGGATGCTGTTTCCGAGGCACTTTTGTTACCTTGCGCGGATTGAGTTCCAAAGGCCGGTGCGAGCGCTTCCATGTGGGACGTTTCGGGCGTGGTCGTAGGTGACGGCAGGTCAGCGCGCATATTAGCAGACCCCTTGCATCTAAACAGCTTAGGGTCGGGGACTGTGGCACGGTCAATCGCCACCGCCCGCGCGCCGATTGCTGCTGAAAATCGGCTGCAGTGCCGAGTGCAAACCGTTGCGAAGCCTGCCGGTCATGCTGGGGCAATGTGCGGGCGCAGCAGTTTGCGGGGGCGGAAATGTCGCTGGTTATTGCCCGCCGCTCTCCACCTTGGAGAGAATAAGTCCTGACAAATCGTACATCTGCCCAAGCCTGGCCGAACCAGCGTGCGATAAATGGCCTGAATCACGGTAGATCATGAGCCCATCGATATGGCTGCGGCATTTTCCGTCGGGGCAGATGAGGTCGCTCAGCATGATGATGGCGGTGTCCGTTTGTCGTGCAACTTCCTGCAATTGCCGGTAGAGCGACTCGCGCAGCTGCCCGACTAGAGGAAAGTCGCAGACATCCAGGCTGCGGTTGAGCGTGTGCTGGATCACTAAGCAGCGGCCGGTGTTGTAGCCAGACAAAGGGGTAGGCGAAACGATGACCGGAATACGGCCTAGTTCCTTAATCCGGCGCAGCGTTTGACGTAGTTGCTCGATTGAAAAATCACCGGTCGGCCGTGTCGTTCCATCAGGAAGGGTCAGGCGCTTGCTGTCTTCCGTCAGGATGACGAAAGAAGATGAGAGGATCACGTAGCGGATCTCGGGATGTGCGCCCAGCCATTCGAAAACCTGCTCATTGTTCTGGATGCATTTCTGGCCCCACTGCTCGTTGTATCTGGGTGGGGCATGGTTCGCGATGCCCAAAATGGGCGCACAAGCCGACATGGTCATCTGTACAAACTGCAGGTGGGTTCGGCTGCTGCGCAAGGCGTTGGCCAGTGCCATGGCATAGCTGTCTCCCCAGAGCAGTGCGACAGGGTTTGGCCCGCTGACGCATTTAGGGGATGTTGTGAATGCCTGGCAGGCACGGTCGTCCAGCCCCCGGTTCGCGCGTTGCGCATGGCTAAGCTCGGTAAACGTCGCGCCACTGAGCGCCCGCCTGGATTTGGCCAGCTTGGATTCAGCCATGAATGCACCTAGGGCAAAGCAGGCTGCCAGGCCAGTCACGGATATGCCGAGGAACAGGGGCCGAGAGATGTTGCCGGGCCGACGCAACGGCTGTTCGACGAATCGCCAGCTCAAATACGCCAACCCGAGACTAGCCGCTGACAGGGCCAGCATGATTTCCGTCGAGGGGTGCTTGATGCTTAGCTGGCGGACAAAAGCGAACAATGGCTGGTGCCAGAGATAGGCGCTGTAGCTTATGAGCCCGATCTTCACGAGCGGCGGCTGGCTCAGCAGCTGGTTCACCCAGGTAGACTTGTCGGCATATATGAGCACCAGTGCCGTGCCAAGGGTGGGCAGAAGAGCGTACAGTCCTGGAAACGGTGTTTGTTCGTCATAGGCGAAGATGGCCACCATGATCATGAGCAGGCCTAGGCCGCTCAGTCCGCCATGTTTGCGCACGCCTCCTTGGCGTATGACGACAAGCGCGGCAAGGCTACCCAGAGCCAGCTCCCACGCGCGGGTATGGGGAAGAAAAAATGCGGCGTCGGGCCAATGGCGGGTGCCGTATTCGGCGGTTAAGAGGCTGGCCAGCAGCAATATAGCCAACAGGGACGCGATTGCCCGCCGGGCATAGCGCCATAGCGTCCAGAACAAGATGGGTGCGACGATGTAGTACTGCTCCTCGACCGCCAGACTCCAGGTGTGAAGCAGGGGTTTCAGTTCGGCCCTGGTTTCGAAGTAGCCTGTGTGCTTCCAGAAGAAAACGTTCGATATGAACGTGGCCGTGCTTTGCGCGCTTCGTCCAAACTCCTGCAATTCCTTGTAAGGAAGCAGGAACCACGCGGCGAGAGCGGATAGCCCGATGACCAAGAGCAGGGCGGGAAGAATACGCCTAGCTCGACGGTCGTAAAATGCCGCCAAGCTGAATCGGTTTTCCTTGAGGTCGTTCAATATCAGTGATGTAATCAGGAACCCGCTGATGACGAAAAATACGTCGACCCCGATGAACCCGCCATTGAACGGAGCAATGCCAGCGTGAAAAAGGATAACCGGAATGACAGCCAAGGCTCGCAGGCCGTCGACTTCTGGGCGGTACGGTATTTTCATGAGAAGCGCTTTGGGCTGGTGCGGGGGGCACCAAATAGGCGACAGTAAGCTACAACATAGGCTTGGTTATGTCGACTGAGACGCAGCGCGCTGGAACCGCATGTCCTAGTCGCCAGGGAAAGTCCTAGGCCGCGGCGACGTTCCGGGAGAGCTGGTTTCCCACGTTTTCGTACAACTCCACGACGCGTGCACCGTAAATGGCCCAGTTGTCGCGCCGCATGTAAGCCTCGCATGCCCGCGAGGCGTCTTTTAGTGCCTGTGTCGTCAAGCCGTTGATTGTTGTAGCGATTGCCCGTGGGGCAGCGACATCGGGTAGCAGCCAGCCGATGCCGTTTTCGTATACGGCCTTGCTCAATTCCACCAGCGGGCTACACAAAATGGGGACGCCAGCGGCGGGATACTCCCAGAGCTTGTTGGGCGTGCAGAAGAGGTGGTTGAGCCCCACGTTTTCGTAGGGGATCAGGCCCACTGTGCCTCCAGCGGTCCAGTAGACCAGTTCGGCATGGTTGGCTGCAGGAAGGAAGGCCACGGCGGGTGCAGGCCGGCCAGGCAAGTTGGCATTGATATGGTCGCCCATTTCCCTCAGTTCCGCTTCTAGCTTGCCCCATCCCATCATGACGAGGGTCCAGTCCGGATTCAAGAACTCGGCTGCCTGCACAAGCAGGCGCAGGCCCCGCTTTTCTGCAAAGCCCCCTTGGTAGAGCGCGATTTTCTGGGTGCGAGGGATGTGGCAGGCATCATGCATGCGCCCGTCATATTCGATGTGCGGCGTGTATGGTGCGGCGTTCTTCACGATGATCGCCGGCGGCAGCGCCGGATAGTTCGCCCTGTAGAAGCCCGCAATGCTGTCATTGATGGTGATGAAATGATCGACATCGCGTTGATACTGGCGCAGGAGCTCGCGGCAATGGGCGGCATAGCTGGCATCTCCTTGCGCAACTTCTTCATAGATCTCGTGGGCGTCCCAGACCAATGTGGCGCCTGTACTACGCTTGATGGCGGCCCCGATGGGAAGCGACCCCAAATCATGGCAGGGAATGACATCGGTCGGACCCTCCAGGGCCAGCATCATCATGCTCTCGCGACGCAGGCGAGTATTGCGCGATCGCAGGATGCCGCCAAGTCTTCCCCGGGCCGCCTCTAACGTGAGCTTTTCCACCCCTTGCAATGTCTTGCGCTTGGATCGCGCAGCCACACGCTTGAGCCAGCTACCCAAGGCGCATCCCAGCACCGCAATGGAAAACAGGCCGGCAAATGCCATGCGCTTGATGGGAGCATCGAACAGCGGTAGGGTTCAGTGGCCCCGATGGCACTGAACATCATACCCGTCATGGCGGCAACAACGAGCGCAGAACCCATTGTCAGGTTTTGCAGAATCTGGCTGACCCGCATGCCGGCAGGCAGTGCCGCCAGCCTGACGCGGACGCCAGAATCACGGTGATGCTCGTTTGCATCCGATCGCTTGGGATCGAACAGCCCAATGATCGTGACCTCATGTCCGGCTGCTGCTAAGCTGTCCGCTTCCTTCAGCACGCGTGCATCGTGCAGGACGGAGTTCGGTACGACCACTTTCAGGTGCATGCTGGGATTCCTATGGGCGCGTGCCGCGCAACGCTGCGCTTATGTTCATGAGAACTCAAGCCTTCTTCGGGCCGATGGAAATGCTTTGGATGACTGGTAAAGTGTAGGCGAGCTTAGGTGACGGCTTGCATAAAATCTGCATCCGTAGCTGTCAAGCTATTGCGGATCGTGGTGGCCATAGGGTTTGGGAACATCGTGCTTGGACCGAGGATCTTACCGATGGTGCTCCGGCAAGGAAACAGCTCCTGGAAAATGTTGGATTTTCAACGCGCACCGGGAGCAGCAATTTGGATAGGGCCCGGGATGTCGGCAGAAGTACAGGCCAGAAATGAAAGCAGCGGTGCGCAGGAGTCGACCTGAAGACCGTATGAAGTCTTCGAGGATTGATGTATCGGATTGTGCCATATTGGAATGAACATGTTTAGGAGCTGTCAGTTGGCGGGAGGAAGCCGCAAGGTCGTGATGTTTGTACAAGGGTCTTGCGTTAACGACAGCAGGGTTATCAAGTCGGCAGAGGCTTTAGCCAGTGCTGGCTGGGACGTGACGGTGGTATGTCGGTTGGCAGGCGGCTTGCCTGCATTTGAGCAGCGCAATGGCGTCGAATACCACCGTATTTCCGTCCCGTCCGCAGCGTGGGTCCAGCTGATCCGCAAGTGCCGCGGCAAGTACAAAGGCCTCGGGGCTCGGCTGGTGCGCAAGGGCAAGAATATCCTCGCGCAAGCAGGGCGGCTATTGGGGCGGGCGGCAGGCAAGTCGCACGGTGCGGCCGATCGTGCGCCGCTTCCAAGTGCCGCATCGTCCGGGGCCACGCAGTTTCTGACCGTAGCGCTCCACGGTTCTCATTGGCTCGATGAAACCTTGCGGTTTTGTCGCGCAGCGGCCCGGTACGCCCAACCGTTGCGCCCTGTGATCGTGCACTGCCATGATCTGGGCACGCTACCCGCGGGAATTGCAGTGGCCAAGTCCTGTGGTGCCAAACTAGTTTACGACTCCCATGAACTGGAAATGCACCGTAATGCCACTTATACGGCGGCAGTGCAGCGCAAGCGCCGCGCCATGGAGACTCGTGGGATGCAGGCGGCTGATGCGGTCATCACTGTTTCGGACAGCATTGCTGACCATTTGGCAAACGACTACAAGATCGCGCGTCCACACGTTATTTTCAATTCTCCCGACTTCGGTGAACTGGCGGAGAACGTCCGCAACGTGCGCGATGACCTGGGCCTGCCACCTGACGCGCCGCTGGCCGTTTATGTCGGCAGCGTCACCGTAAACCGGGGAATCGAGCAAGCGGTGCAGGCGCTTGCGCACTATCCCGACCTGCATTTCGCGACGGTCGGGCCAGTGCGTGAGCAAACCCGGCACAGGGCGCTGGGCCTCGCCAGCCAGCTTGGCGTGGCAGACCGCTTTCATGTGCTGTCCCCTGTGCAGCCCAGCGAAGTCGTGAGCTATATACGCAGTGCCGACGTGAGCGTCCTGCCGATCCAGAACGTGTGCCTGAGCTACTATTACTGCATGCCAAACAAGCTGCTGGAGAGTGTGTTCGCCGGGGTTCCAGTCGCTGTCGCTAGCCTGTTGGAGCTGAAAAAATTTGTGGCTACCCATCGCGTCGGATTGGCGATGGACGAAACGGATCCGCGGTCAATCGCGGCCACAATACGGCAGTTGGTCGAAAATCGTGCCAGCTACGTGCTAGATGCCGGGGAGCGGCAGGCCATTGCCGATGCGTATGGATGGGCTGCCCAGGCCGACAAGTTGCGGGCCATCTACGTCGCATTGGCGCGTTGATCCGACCGGCTTCTTGCAGCGGGCCGAGGGCTGGTCCTATGATGAATGTGCTTAGCTTGTGAACAACAACTCGGCCTCGAATTCCCGGGTGGCCAGGATATTGGCCCAGATATCCCGCTACCAGGTCGCGATGCGCTGGTTGTGGGCCAATGCCTACCGGCCCTTTGGGCTCCTGTCGCTTCGCGCTACCATCCTGATGTTCATTGCGCTGGCATGCAGGCTGGGGGCATTGGGTTTCCTTGCCAGGTACATTCACCTGTTGGAAACCAACCGCACCGTCCAGGTGCTGGCGTACGAGATCCCGGACCCACGCTCATCCTACGTGCTGTTGCTGGTGGCCGCCAGCATTGCGCTGCTGCTTTTCCTTGGTTCGTGCATATCGAGCTATTTTTCGGACATCACGATGTTGCGGCTAAGTGCGCTGAACGAGGAACGCTGTGGCAAGCGGGCAATCGCTATCTTTGGCACGTATGGCAACCATCCCGGCATGGCTCCATGGAGACTACATTACATTCGGCTGGTTGGCGGGGATGCCCGGGTTTGCGGGGTGGTGGCCCGCCTTGCTTTGCGCAGCCTGCAGCCGATGGTGTTCGTGCTCGTGACGCTTGCCATCCTGGTGTACCTGGATTGGGCTTTGACGCTGGAGCTCATGCTGCTTGCGCTTTTCGCGGTTCCCTTCATATATCGGGTGAACGTACGAGGCGCGACACTTTCGCGCGCAATGGAAAAGCAGGTTTCGCAGGCCATCGTCGAAAAGCGCAACCTGATCAAGAGTACGGCTGAAACCGTGGCTGCCGGAAAATCGCCCGTTCCCGAGCTCGAGGCCAGGTATGCCGATGGTGTGCTGAGGACGGCGCTGGATCTTTATATCGGGCGCCTGAGGGTTACTGTGGAAAGTGCCCTAATTATGGCATCACTCATGGCCGTGGCCGTGTTCGTGATTCTGATCCAGAAGGGTGGCCATCTCATGAGTGCGACGTCGGGGTGGACGCAGCTTGCGGCCTACCTGATCATCCTGCGGCTGTGCATGAGCAACCTGACTGGCCTGATGCATTTGGCTGCATCCGTCAACCGGCTGTACCCGCAGTTTGCCCGCTATGTCGCCTTCAGCATGACTGCTCAGGAGGTGGAGGCCACGGGAGAAACTGCGCCGGCACCCACTGACTTATGGAGAAAGCCCCGCAAGCGGAAAGCGTCCCCGGTCGAAGACCTGATGGAGGAAGAGGAGCAGATGTAGGCATCCGGGCTTCAATGGGCCAGCGGATCGTAGAGGAAGAGTTCCGGATCCAACTGCACGAAACCGCATTTCTGAAACAAGCGTTGAGATGCGGCATTTTCCTTGAGCACGCAGGCCACGACAGGTCCTGGTGCCTGTCGTAGCAGCAGCATGATCGCTTCGGCGGCGATGCCTCTGCCCTGGAGCTCTGGGGCAACAAGGATAGAAATCTCGCGCGCATTCGGGTTGCCAGGAAAGCAATTTTGCGCTGCTTGCGTCACGTCCAGGCGGATGACGCCGGCGGGGATGCCGCCATAAGTGATCTTGCGGATCAGACTGCTGCCCGAGGAAGCGTTCAGTTTCGATTCTATCCAGGCCAGGTGCTGGTCCCAACTGGGCACCTCGGTCGAGCGGGAATAGCGTCGTACACCAGGAAAGCACTGCCAGGTGTGGGTAATCGCGGCATCTGAAAGCTGCATCGGCTCCAGAGCCACGGTCAGGCCAGGCGGCAGCCACGCAAACAGGCCGGCCACCACACGCAGCGTGCCAAAGCCATCGACGATTTCGGCCGCACGGGTGCTTATGGCCGACAAGCGCGAGGCGTCGGTGACGATCGGGGCGACGTAGCGTTGCGCCCAGGCAGTCGGCGCAAGGCCGGCGATTGTCCAGGACGCGTCCGCACCAATGCGGGATACCTGTCCGCCATCCACTGCAGCGCCGGCGCGGACAAGCATGGCAGCGATGGTGCGCTGGTTGTCTGCGATTGTAAGGTTGATCGTTGGCAGGCCAAGACAGCAACGCTCCCACGACGACGAGCCGGACGCGCCAATGCAAAGGTCCATGCGCGACAGTAAGGTCGCCATGTCGGTGACGTTACGATGGATCGAAAGCCTAAACCCTGCCTGGGCACTTTGCGTGTCCAGCCGCTGGGCGTGGGGGTAGGCGGGACCAATCAACGCATGCAGGCGAAGATCGAAGGAATCGGCAACCGGCAACAGCGCATCGATGATCAGTCCCGTCAGGTCTTCCGGATCGCTTCCGCCCATGCTGATGAGGATGTCTTGCGCGGGCAGTCCCGCGGTATGGCGATCGGTACGGCGTTGCAGTGCAGCCTTGCGTGCACGCATGAAGTCCGGTCGAAGCAGGGCAAATTGCGCGCCTACCATGAGGCGGCAGTCGGCGGGTACTTGCCCAATGTAATCGGAGTCCGACTTGCCGAATGTGGTATCGAGTACGGCCGTGGCCCGGTGGGGCCGGCTCAGATCGTCAATGGCTAGGATGGGTACGGCCAGGCGCGCTGATACCTGTTGTTCCCACTCTGCCTGCAGGCCATAGTGATCCACGATGATGGCCAAAAGCCTGTGCCCGTTCGCCTTTCGTAACGCTTCGACTGTGCATTGGGCATCATGCTTCTCGGTGGTGCCCAGCCAGGTGCCGTATGGGTTTGTAGGTTCAGGAGCCGGGAGTTCTTCGGCGGGCAGTGCCCGGATTTCATGGCCCGATTGGGCCAGCAGGTTTGCGAGCGGTGCGGGCAGGCGGCGGCAGAGAAAGACCGAGGAGATGCCGCGCAGCGCCAGGGCGTCCGCCAGCGTGCGACACCTCATGATGTGGCCCGTGCCTATAGTGGCGGATCCGTCCACGCGGAAAGCCACTGCCAGGCGCGGCGGGTCCGTTCTGCTCGTGCTCATGTCACCTTGGTAATGCACGCGCTCGAAAAGGTGCAACAATATAAAATAGGAGCGAGGTCAACGAGCACAGACGTGGAATTGATGCTGGAAAATAGCACGATTTTGGTGACCGGCGGCACGGGTTCATTTGGCAACATGTTTGTGCCTATGACGCTGGCAAAGTACAGCCCCAAGAAAATTATCGTCTTTTCCCGCGATGAGATGAAGCAATGGGAAATGGCGAAGAGATTCGAAGGGGATACGCGCGTGCGCTTCTTCATTGGCGATGTGCGCGACCGTGACCGCCTTTATCGCGCCCTGGATTCGGTTGATTACGTCGTCCATGCGGCTGCGACCAAGATCGTGCCGACGGCCGAGTACAACCCCTTTGAATGCGTCAAGACCAACATCATCGGGGCCATGAACCTAATCGATGCCTGCATTGACAAGGGTGTGAAAAGGGTCGTGGCGCTGTCGACGGACAAGGCATCCAACCCTGTCAACCTGTACGGTGCGACCAAGCTGGCGTCGGACAAGCTGTTCATCGCCGGTAATGCTTACTCAGGTGAGCACGCCACCCGTTTCTCGGTCGTCCGCTATGGCAACGTGATGGGGTCGCGAGGCTCGGTCATCCCGTTCTTCCTGTCCATCAAGGACAGCGGATCGTTGCCCATCACGGACCCGCGTATGACGCGCTTCATGATTTCACTGGAGCAGGGTGTCGAGCTGGTTTGGCGGGCATTCGAGGACATGGTGGGGGGCGAGATCTACGTTAAGAAGATCCCTTCCATGAAGGTGACCGACATCGCCCGGGTTATTGCTCCCGAGGCCGAGCAGCGGATCGTGGGTATCCGGCCCGGCGAGAAGCTGCACGAGCAGATGATCGGCGTCGAGGATGCGCCATATACCTACGAATATGACGGTCATTTCAAGATCCTTCCAGCCATCAATGGCTGGGCGCTGACGCCGGAGCGGATCAAGGGTGGCCGGCCCGTGCCCGAGGGTTTTGTCTACTCCAGTGACACCAACAGCGAGTGGATGCGCCCAGAGGATCTGGCAGCTTGGATCGAGGCCAACCGCGACACGATTGGAGCCATTTGATGATTCCCTACGGCCGACAGGACATCTCCCAAGCAGATGTCGATGCCGTATGTGAGGTTCTGGCCTCGGACTTCCTGACCCAGGGACCGAAGGTGCCGGCATTTGAGGCTGCCGTCTGTGCAGTAACCGGGGCCCGGTTCGGCGTGGCGGTCAATAGCGCTACGTCGGCGCTGCATCTTGCCTGCCTGGCCTTGGGTGTGGGCCCGGGAGACGTGGTGTGGACCAGCCCGGTCACCTTCGTGGCCTCGGCCAATTGCGCGCGATTGTGTGGCGCAGAGGTGGACTTCGTCGACATCGATCCGGACACCTTCAACCTGTGTCCGGTGGCGCTGGAGGCCAAGCTGACTGACGCCGAAGCAGCTGGCCGGCTGCCGAAGGTGCTGATCCCGGTACACATGTGCGGGCAATCTCCAGCGATGGAGCGAATTGCGTCCCTGGCCAGGGCAAAGGGAATACGGATCATAGAGGACGCCTCTCATGCCATCGGCGCACGCTACCAAGGCGTGCCGGTGGGAGCTTGCGCTCATAGTGACATCACGGTGTTCAGCTTCCACCCGGTCAAGATCGTGACCTCGGGAGAAGGGGGCATGGCCATGACCAACGACCCGGTCCTTGCGGAACGGATGGCTGACCTGCGATCGCACGGCATTACCCGGGATGCCGCGCGCATGCGACAGGAGCCGGATGGGCCCTGGTACTACGAGCAGTTGGCGTTGGGGCTCAATTACCGCCTGACCGACCTACATGCCGCTTTGGGCCTGTCACAGCTATCCCGGCTTGATGCTTTTGTGGCACGGCGCAATGCGCTTGCCAATCGCTACGACAGATTGCTCGGTGGGCTGCCCGTGGACTTGCCTGGACGGACCGAGGGCGCTTATTCAGCCTTCCATCTCTACGTCGTGCGCCTGCACGATGCCCGCCTGCGCCGCAAGGTATTCGAGTTCATGCGGTGTGCCGGAATAGGTGTCAATGTGCATTATATTCCTGTGCACTTGCAGCCATACTACCGCGACTTGGGTTTTGCGCCGGGAGACTTTCCCGCATCCGAGGCCTATTACGCGAGAGCGATTACCTTGCCTCTTTATGCGGGGCTGAGCGATGGCGACCAGGACCGCGTAGTCGCCGTGCTGGGCGAGGCCATCAGGTCTGTCTCCGCCGACACGGTTGAAATGCCATGAAGCCCGTTACGATCGCCATTGATGGTCGTCCGATCGGGGACGGCCACCCCCCTTACGTCATTTGCGAGCTGTCGGCCAACCATAACGGTTCGCTTGATCGCATGCTGGAACTAATCGATGCGGCCGCAGCAACCGGCTGCGATGCCATCAAGGTCCAAACTTATCGCGCCGACACGATGACGCTGGATTGCGGCAGACCCGAGTTTCGCATCACCGGAGGATTATGGGACGGGCGCACGCTTTACGAGTTGTATGCCGAGGGCAGCACGCCCTACGAATGGCATGCCGCGCTGTTCGAGCGGGCGCGCAAGCATGGCGTAACCTTGTTTTCGTCACCCTTTGATGCCAGCGCGGTTGCCTTGCTGGCCGATTTGGGGGCGCCTGCCTATAAGATCGCGTCATTCGAGCTGACGGATCTGGGCTTGATTGAGACCGTCGCCCGTCAAGGCAAGCCGATGATCATGTCTACCGGCTTGGCTAACTTGGCCGAAATCGACGAGGCCGTGCGCACGGCGCGCGCAGCCGGTTGTGAGGAAATTGTCCTATTGCACTGCGTGAGCAGTTATCCTGCCCCTGCCGCGGACAGCAACCTGCGCACCATACCGGCACTGCGCCAGACATTCGGATTACCCGTCGGCTTGTCCGACCATACGCATGGGCATGCCGTGGCGGTTGCGTCGGTGGCACTCGGAGCATCGGTCATCGAAAAGCATTTCACGCTGGCGCGCGCAGATGGGGGGCTGGATTCCGCCTTTAGCCTCGAACCTGACGAGTTCGCGGCGCTTTGCCGCGCTGCTCGCCAGGCTTGGGAGGCGCTCGGGACGGTGTCGTTCGACCTTATCGGCCAAGAGCGTTCGAACGTCATGTTCCGGCGCTCGATCTTCGCGGTACGGGACATTGCCGAAGGTGAGCCGCTCAGTCACGAGAACGTGCGCGTGATCCGGCCTGGCCACGGCCTAGCGCCCAAGTATCTGAATTTGGTGTTGGGTCGGCGTGCCCGCCGCCGTATCCTGCGTGGCGAGCCGATCCAGTGGGATCTCATTTGATCCGGCCTCAGGCACCAGCCTGCATCAAAAGCGCGTGAAGTCGTGGCGCCCGCGCGTCTTGAGCCCCACCCAGTAATCGGCAGCCGCGCCGATATCCAAGGCCGTGGCACCCTGTCCCGCCGCGTGCCCGATCAGGGCCTTGCCAACCAGGCCGCCAGCCACGAAGAACACCGCGCCGTCCCTGGCCAAGGCGTCGATGCCGGCAAGCAGGTCATCCAGCATGTAGGGTGTCACGCCCTGCGCGAGGGCATCGTTGATGACGTGGCCGCGAACCTTGGCATGAGGCGGCAGGCGCAATTCATGGGTGAAGAAGTCGTACCCCAAGCCACGGTTGACCTGTTCGCGCGTGAAGCAGTTGACAAGAATGCGCGGTCGATCCCGCATGAGAAAGCTTCTTAGCCCTTGTGGGGTGAAGAGCTCCTGGTGGCAGCGATCATCGAGCAGCGCCTTGCAGGACCAGTCGAGGCGCCCCTCCTGGACAAGCCGGTCCAGCTCTTCGAAAAGGACTCGGTGCGCCCGTGCCGTTGCAGGCCAGGCCGAGATCGGGCCGCGCATTTGGCGCAGCAGCCGGGGGATGTCGCGCAACAATCGGAAGATCGAGGGTATACCCAGCATGTCGGCGCGCAAAAGTGCCGACTGAACTTGCTCGCGCAGGCGGGCACGTACGCCGGCGTCGATAGTTTGTCCCCACCATATCGTTTCCCGGTGCACTCGATCGGCTTCGAGTACGTCCGAGGGCAAGTAATCCGGATCGAACGCATACACTTCTCCATCGCCCAGTCTCAGCATGGAAAAGGGTACCCCGGATTGGAGCCGGGAAAGGATATCGTTGCGTAGCCGCAGGCTGTCTTGACCAGAGACGCGGGTATCTCCGTACTCGACCTGCGCGGACGCCGCTATGGCAGCGTAGCGGCTGGCCAGTCTCGCCGTCATCGGGCAAAGGCTGCCTAGGATGGCGGCAGCGTCTTTCCAGCGGCGTTCTTGCAGGCGCTCGCCAGCGGGGGAGCGATCCGGCGACACGGCAAGCCAGAACTCGAAGAATTCGGCGTGTAACGGTGCTGAGTCGGGCTGCGGATTGCGGTAGACGGCCCGCAGCAGGCGCTTCGTGGCACGTCGGTGCGGGCCACGCAAGGACTCGTCCAGCAGCATCCGGACGGCCCAGGCGATTTGCGCCGGCCGGATGCCCGCATCCAGGGCGGCGTGGATGACGCGCTGTCTCTGGATTCGATCGTACTGGTCACGCAACCGTCTAGGAAGTAGGCGCACAGGTGCCGGAACTGGCTTGTCCCCTCTTGTGCCCGTGTCTCCGAACTCGGCGCGGATCCGGTTGAGTAGGTGTTTTTCCCGCTCGGCCTGCCGCTTGGTGCGGCCCAGAACCGGTGCTGCCACCGTATCGCGGCGGACCGTGAGGGACTCTTCCAGCAGGATGCGGTCCAAACCGGAAGGGGTATGGAACACGTCTTCCAGAGAAATCCGTTGGGCCTGCATGCCAGCTACGACGTCGGCGAAGTTCGAACCATCGGCCTCCAGAACCGGGACGCCATGCTGGTTGACGAAGTCTTCGGCATATTCCACTGCTGGTGCCTTCAGCACGGCAATCCTGCATTCCTTAAGCAGGACGTCAAAAAGCGAACTTGAGCAGATGCTCAGTACGTAGCGCACGTCTTGGGCTGCTTCGAGAATATTGACGCTCCCCGCCAGGATTTCGACATTGGCATGTCGCTGCGTGAGTTCGAAATAGTCGGAGACATTCTCCCGCGGATGCAACTTCAGCCTGATCGTCCAGTCAGGGTGATCAGTCGCGATGCGGTCTGCGGCCGTCCGGAAATTCGTCTGCATCGCCCAGGACGTTGCAACCAGCAAGGTACGGTCGGGCCGCATGTCCCACGGGGTGGTCGAGGGAAAGATTTCATGGCGCTGTTGGTGGCCGTAAGGCCTGACCTGGCAGCAGGCGCCGGGAAACCAGCGTGGGTCGACCCAGATATTGCCCCAGCACCAGAATTCGTTCGGGAAATAGGGAATCTTGCGCTTGTCGGGACGCACATGGGGATACCCGTAACCCAGGTGATAACGGCTGTTGATACCGTGCTGGTAGTCGATTGTCCAGATGCCCAGGGATTTCGCGGCTTCGATCTGCGCCGAACGGAAGTAGTGCGCCATGCAGATCATAGCGTTGGGGTTGACCCGAAGCATGAACTGGCGATGCCACAGGTACTGCTGCTTGTGTGCCCGGATGAGCCTGCCCAGACGATCCGGGTTTGCGATCTCAACACCCAGCTCGCTGCGAAAGAATGCGGCGACGTCGTTCCAGAAAGCTGCCGCTTGGTCGGGCAGGGCGATGGGGGCCACCGGGTGGGCCTGGCCAAGACGGCGGGTATGCTCGCGCAGTTCCTGTGTCGTGATGGCCTGTAGGCCTGGATGGTCGGCAAGGGTATCCGGTGCATCGTGTACCAGCAGGACCCGTGCGCCACGATCCAGCATGTGCTTGACGATGCGCTCGGTATAAAGGCATCCGTATGGCCGACTACGGTTCATAGTGGCCGGTCCGGTCGCGCCGGTTTGGACATAAATGTCAGCACGCTGCACAGGCGCAAGTTGCCTGATTGGATTGGCAGACGGTACGGCAGTATTGTGGGGAGTGTCGTACAGGCCGAGTTGGCTGGCGATTTCGTAATAGAAGCGCACTCGGTTGGCGATCCAGACGTACACGCCCTGTTCGCATCGGAAGGGTAGATCAAAACGCCGTTCGGCCTCCCAGAAGACCTTGTAGAAGTCCCAGAACGGCGTGGCAAATGTGCTTGCAGGAAAAGCCTGGTACGTTTCGTCCAGATCGTGGTCCATGGGCTTGGTCAAGCGATGCGTCGGTATTTCTTGAGTCAGATGGCAGTCCAGCCGCCATCGACGGCGATGCTGGCTCCAGTCACAAAGCTTGCGTCGGCGCGCAACAGGAAGCGGATGGGTGGATACACTTCTTCCGCCCGACCAAGGCGCTTCATCGGTGTCCGGTTAGCCAGGCGGGCCGAAAACTCGGGATGATTCCGTTGCACCGACTGATTGGGGAATGGTCCCGGAACTACGGCGTTGACCCTTACCCCGCGGGTGGCCAGGCGCACGGCCAACGTACGCGTCAGCTGCAGCAGGCCGGCCTTGGTGGCGCCGTAATGCATGGGATTAATCTCCATGCCCTCGGGATACAGGTCGGGATCGGGGCTGACCACGCCGTACATCGAGGCAATATTCACCACGGAGCGTGGCCCCTTGTCCGGCAATGCGGCAAAGGCTTCGGTTAGGTAGGCGACGGCTCCCAAGTTGACGGCAGCCGCTTGGGCGAACAGCGTGGGCACGTCCCTTGCGATATCTTCGGTCGTTCCTGCGAAGGCGTTGTTGACCAGGCCATCAAAGCGACGCCCCCTAGCCTTTGCTGTGCTGTCGATCTGCGCCAGCGCGGCGGCCATGGCGGCCTGGTCGGCGACATCGCCTGGAACGACCAGGCTGTCATATCCGGCGTGTTTCAGTTCCTCGGCCAGGGCTTCGAGCGCGGCACGGTTGCGTCCGTTCAAGGCTGGGATCGCACCGTCCCGGGCCAACCCCATGCAGATGGCCCGCCCGAGATGTCCACTGGCCCCGGTCACGAGAACCACGGATGCACCTAGACCGTTGTCGACGCTATTGGTCATGCCGGAAATCCTATTCATAGCCATTGGGCCGGATCGAGCAGCGCTGCGGGTACGTTCGGCCGTCGCGCACGCAGCCATGCCATGACGTCTGCCGGAAAAGGGCCGGCTTGTACCGCAGCCATGACTTCGTCGAGCTGACGCGGGCTGTCCACGCCGAACACCACGGCATCGGCCCATGGCAGGCCCGTAGCATAGCGAAAACACAGTGCGACTAGATTCCCGCCGGTCAGTTCGCCAGCTGCCTCGATGAGAAAGCGTCGAATGGCTTCCTCGTCGTAATGCTGGGTTGTCCTGGGAAAGCGCACGCCATCGGACAACGTCAGCAGGCCTTGCAGGAATACACTGCGGACTTCGATGCGCGCCGATCGACTGGCCAGCCGTGAGGCGAAATCCGGCGTGTCGTAGCGCCAGTCAAGCAGGTTGCAGGCGAGCTGGATGGTCTCCACGTCGGGCGCAGCCAGTGCGTCACGAACCTCGTCCGGGCTTTGCACGGAAGCCCCAAGCCGCAGGATGTGACCATCGGTACGCAAGGTGCGCAACGTGGACCAAATGCGCCCTTGGCTTGCCCGGTACTGGGTCCACCGGTGCACCAGGAGTTGGTCGAGGGGCGTGCCAAGCAGTTCTGCCGAAGCGACAACGGCGGCCGAGACGGACTGTTCCGCATTTTCCAGTTTGCCGTCCAGTGCGGGAGACAATTTGGTGGAGATACGTAGCTGCCCTACGCCGGTTGTTCGGGCTAGATAACGCCCAATGCGAGCTTCAGCTTGCCCGTACGCGGCGGCAGTGTCGAGCCAGCCTATGCCATGGGCGCGTGCGGCATCCAGGATGGCGCCCACCCGGGATTCGTCGGGCAGCTCGCGTACCAGTGCCTGCCCGTAGGGAAGGCCGAGGTTGGCGGTACCGAGAACGTAGTCCATGCCCTGGCCTTCAGCTTCGCCTCAGGAAGGAAAGCCCCTGGGTCGATCCAGCCCGGAAGGCCTCGATGATGCGTGGCACGGCATCCGGCCCATTGCCAAAGCGATCCATGATCCGCCAGGCGGTTGCATACTGCTCCAGGGTGTCGATGGTAAGTGACAGTTCACTATCGGCGTAGTCGGGAGGTGGGGCCAGGCGCAAGGCGCCAGTCAGGTTCGCCATGCCAGAGGTGACGTGTTCGCGGCCATGGGCTGGCAGGCTGTCGAGATGGGCGACCAGTGCCTGGACATCGACCAGTTCGCTAGCAATGCCGTAGACGGTGGTGTCGATGTCGTGCACCGCATATGGGCAGTCCGGCGTGGCAGCCTTGGCGGCTGCCAGCAGGTCGATCAGCGCTGGTTCCACGAAGGGATTGTCGGCCGTGACGCGAATGAATGCCTTCGCCCCGAACCTGCGGGCGCACGCCAGCATGCGCCCGCGCACATCATTAAGCGAGCCCCGGTACACCGGCGCGCCGGCTTGCTGGGCGATGCTAGCGATGATGTCATCCTGTGGCTGGTCGGAGGTGGCCACGACGATGTCAGACAGCCGCGTGGCCATGCGGCACCGCTCGATGACGCGGGACAGCAGCGGTTGTCCGTGCATGTCGAGCGCAGCTTTGCCTGGGAGGCGACTCGAGCCGAGCCGGCACTGGATGATGGCCAAAGGTCGCATTAGGTCGAACCCTCTGCGAGGCGCTCCGAGCTCACGAAAAGGTCGACAAGCCGGGCGAGATTGTCTTCGTCGCTCAAGCCCTCGTAGTGCGATGCCTGGCTTGGGTTGAGGTAGCAGGCGCGGCCCAGCCGCTCGATGCGGGCCAGATGGGCGGCGATCGCGTCTGGGTCCGGACGCCAGCCAGCCTGCACCTGCGCGAAGGCGTCACGCAATTGCCGGCTATTGCGTGCGAACAAAACCAGTCCTGGTGCGGCATACCAGGGTCGTGCCAGGGTGATGGCAGGGGTGCCGCCCAGGCAGGCCTCCCATCCCACGGTGCCGGTAATGGTTACGACGACCTTGGCAGTCCGGATCAACTGCTCAGACGATGCCGCCAGGGGGACCAGTTCCACCGGGCCAAGCGCCAGGATCTGTTCGTAGTATCCGTCCCAGCGGCCCAGTTCGCCCTCGGTCTGCCACAGAAACTGTGACGGGTGTTCCTTGACCAGCAGTCGCCAGCCTTGCGGCAGCGCTTGCACGATGGTGCGAAGTGCAAGGATCTGGTCGGTGTATGCGCCGCCGTCCGGGCAGGTGGATCGTTCGGGCTGATAGTGCAGGGCAAAGTAGACGTACGGCGACGCGGTCGAGTCCCGTAGATCGAAACCAGAAGCGAGCTGTTCATAATGACGCCGCCAGCGGCGCTTGGTCAACAGCACCCAATCCCGATAGGTGTAGTACTGTTTCCAGGTAATTGGAGGGGCGGCATGCCCCGTGCTGCGATAGGCAAAGGCACGCGTCAGGGGCTGGTCGTGCTTGGATGGATGCTTGCGGTCGAAGGCATCGACGAACTGTTCCTGCTTTTCGCCGCGCTGCCCGAATTTGAGCCGGTCGATCCAGCGGGTTGGGGGCTTGCCGGCAATACCGATGGCAATGCTGGCGGGGCGGTCGAAGTCCACCATGCCAGGTGGGTAGCGCCCTTCGTCGATCAAGGCGTCGGCCACGTCGTTAAGGTTGGCATGGACGCGTTCGCGCTCACGCTTGCGCTGGATATACCAGGGGGTATGATCCTGGTTGCGGTCAAGCAGTCGCTGCAACTCGGCGCGGCCGGTGTCCGACAGGTCTTCGCTAGTCAATCCGGCCAAGCGGTCCAATCCAAGCGGCGCGTCGTCGGGCGCAGACAGGATGACCTGCCTGCCTTGGAAACCGGTCAGGCTCAGCATGCGTACCTTGCGACCGAGCAGGCGAAAGGCGGCGTAAAAGCAAAACTCCATCACCGAGTGCGGCGTAGAGTTTAGGACGAATACTTGCAAATCCAGCGCTTGCGTCACGCCTAGGGCATAGTCGAGCCGGTCGAAAAAAAAGCATGCCTGCTGGCTGGCGGTCATGGCGTTACCCAGCACGTGGCGGGCTACGATCTCCAGTCCCTGCCGGACGAGTAGTCCGTCTCTGGTCATCAGATCCGGATCACTCGGTGCAAGGCGGGTGCGATCCACCGGGTCGTTCAGGCCCCGGTTGGCGTCGGTGAAATCGTGAAGGATGGTATCTGGGAAGAGTGCCGCAACGGCACCGCGCAGGTCAGGTTGCGTGATCCAGTATGCGGGTTTCCACCCTAGGTTCGATTCCAGACGCGCGGCGAATTCGGCGAGATAAGGCAGGCGACCGACGGAATAAAGCGTAGGGACAGACATGTTCGGTATGGAAGGAGCGGGACCGATAGGATCGGGCTGTCGTCGATATTCCGGGCTATGGGCGTCGAATCGGGCTGGTCGTCACCGTCGGAACATGGGTAGCTTGCGGGCGCGGTCTTCCGCTGCCTGGAAATCTTCCATCGTATTGATGTCGCAAAGCTGGGTGCGCGGGAACTTGAACACGCCCATATTGTCCGTGTAGAAGGACCGCTCACGCCGCAGCGCATCTGCCTGGATCCAGTAAATCATGCCGGCGCTGCAGACCAGTTCCGGGTAGTGCTGCGACTGAACATTGCGGAACTCGGGCCAGCGCAGACGCCATTTTCCGTCGACCTGCTGCAGTGCCTGGAAAGGTGACAGATCGTATTCAGCCACGCCCATGACCGAGTCGTAGCCTTGCTGTGCATAGACGGCGTGGCTTTTGATCAGGTCGACAGGCTCAAGCAACGCCGCGGTGGCGTAGATGCAGCATAGGTCCTGTATGTCCCCCAGCACGTCCAGGGCATGCAGGCAGACCTGCACCACGGTGGAGCTGTCGGCGGCAAGCTGGGGCGGGCGCAGGATGACCTCGGCGCCGGCATCACGTGCGATCGATGCAATTTCCTCATCCTCGGTCGAGACGGCAACGCGCTCGAAAACCTTGCTTTCCAGGGCTGCTTGGATGGGCCAATAGACCAGGGGGCGCCCCATGAAGGGAAGGATGTTCTTGTTTGGCAGACGCTTGGAGCCGCCACGAGCCGGGATGACCGCAGTGGGTTTCTTCATGGTTGTAGCATGTGGGGTGCCAGTACCGTGCCGGCTTCCAGGTCCTGGATGAAGCGCAGGTTTTGCATCTCCTCGTATTGGTCCGGACGCAAGCCATGCCCCGGCCGGCTGAAGTAGACCTGCGCTTCCCGCAGGCGCTGGCCAGCCTTGACCGGCGCCTTGAGGATGGTGCTGCGCCGGATGTTGTTGCGCTTGGCGTATTCCTCGGGGGTCAGGATGCGGCGCGAGCTGCCCATCGCCCGCTCGACGTCCCGGATGGTTTGGACGAATGCCTTCATTTCGTGAGGTTCGAGTGACATGATGTGCTCGACGCTGCGCGTGGTGCGGTCCAGCGTGATAGTTTTTTCCACCAGATTCGCGCCCATCGCGACCGCTGCCACGTCCATTTCAGCGCCAGGGGTGTGGTCGGAATAGGCCACGGGAACGCCGAACATGACCTTGAGCGTCTTGATCATGTTGAGGTTGATGCTGTCCAGGCGCGCCGGATAACCGCTAGGGCAGTTGTGGATGATGATGTTGTCGTTGCCTTCGGACCGGATGATCTCGATGGCTTTCTCGATTTCGCCCAGCGTCGCGTTGCCGGTGTCGAGCTGGACACACATGCCGGTGCGTGCCACTTGGCGCAGCAAGGGGAAATGATTGACGTCGGCAGAGGCGATCTTGATCGAGTGGCAGCCCATTTCCACCAGCAGCGAAATATCATCTTCGTCGCCCACTGTGGCAAAAAAGGCTAGGCCAAGCTCGTCGCAGTATCGCTTGATCTCGATCCATTCGCGGCGCGTGAGTTGCCGGCGGCGCAGGATGTCGTACAGGGGTTCGGTGACGGTTTCCGTCTCGCCGGTTTCCCGGGACAGCAGTACTTCGTAGCTGAAAGGCAGGGTGCGATCCTTGACGAGCTTGTCCGCGTCGAAAATCTGGAACTTCACGGCATCCGCCCCCGCCTCGGCAGCGAGTTTCACCAAGGCTTTGGCTGATTCGATGCCGTCGTGGGTCGGGCCAGCCTCATAAGTGATGAAGCACGGGTAACCATCCCCGATGTGACGGTTGCCTATCATGAAACCCATCAGTTTCTCCAAATTTTCAACGTGGGTTCTCGCATGTTGTTTTCGCGAGGCGTCAGCATCAGCAGGGAAACTCCAAGGCAATATTTTGATACAGTCTGTACAGAGACTGTTCTTCTTTTCCCCAATTGTAAGCGTCTTCTATGGCCCGCTTGCCTGCGGCACCCATTGCTTCTAGGTTCGATGGGTTATCCAGCAGCTGGTTCAGCGCATCCGAGATCGCTCCGATATCCAGCGGTTCGACGCAGACGCCGGAGCTCGTCGTTTCAATAATATCGCGCCATAGTGGAAAACCAGATGCCAACACGGGTATGCCCGCTGACATGTATTCGAACATCTTGTTGGGTAGGGCGTTCACATGATTAGGCGTGGGATGGAACAGCACAGCGCCAAGCCGTGATCGCGCCATGATGTCGCGCACCCCTTGCCTGTCCACCACGCCGTAGTACCGCACGTGTTTCCATTGCGGCATGGCTCGCAGTTCGGCTTCCAGGTTGGCATTCTCGAACGGACCGGCCAACAGTAGCGTGGCCCGGGCAGCGGGCAGGGCCATGATCAGTTCGCGTATTCCTCGCACGGCGCTGATTCCGCCTATATAGCAAAGCGTGCGTTCGTCCCGCTCGGCAATCGCCGGCGCGTCGCCAGGGGCCTCGAGCTCGCCGGGAAGGGGGAAGTTGTTGATGTTCTCGGCGCGTGCGCCCACGTGGCGAAAGCGCTCGGTAATGTGGGGCGTGGCGCCTACGACAGCACTGAAACGGCGGGCGGCGAAGTCTTCCAACCGTTCGAACAGGCGGGCCGCGATCCGCCTGGACCAGCGTGGCAGCCAGTACTTGTCGAGTATTTGCCGCGGCAGGTCTTCGTGCGCGTCGTAAATGACGTGAGCACCGTGCCAGCGCAGCAGTAAGCCGACCGGGATCAGCTCCGGGTCATGAAAATGGTAGATCGAGGCGGCCAGGTAGCGTGCCCGGCGGTACACTCGCCAAGGGGCAAACGCCATGCGCGCCAGGCGCCCGGTGGGCTTGCCTACGTCGTGTAGGTTAACGCCGGAGACGGTTTCGTCCCCCTTGCCGTCGGCAACGATGAGATGCGTATCCCAATGCCGGGCCAGGCTCATGCATTCCTTGTGAAAAATGCGAATGTCGTATCGGCTGTGGACCGTCGTGAGGTGGACGATGCGTAGCGTCATGGAACGCTTGTCAGGTTCGCAGTGCAGCGGAGGGGTGTGCTGTGCCCGAACAGGGGTGGTATTCGGTCACCAGTTGTTGCAGCAGGACTAGCACCTGGTCGATCTGTTCGGTTTCTAACGCGTTTTCCATTTGATTGAGCTTGCCCATCAGTTCGTCGTATGGCAGGCAAGACTCAGTGGCGCGCAAGATCCGGGGATGCGGGGTTGCCATGACGTTGTCGCCGATGAGCAGCTCTTCGAACAGCTTTTCGCCAGGGCGCAGGCCGGTGATCCGGATTTCTATGTCACCATCAGGATGCTGTTCGTTGCGCTCGGTCAATCCGTACATGCTGATCATCCGCCGCGCCAGATCGGCAATCTTGACAGGTTCGCCCATGTCCAGCACGAAGACGGATCCCGACTCGCCCATTGAGCCAGCTTGCAATACCAGTTGGGCGGCTTCCGGTATGGTCATGAAAAAGCGGGTGATGTCGGGATGCGTCAGCGTAATGGGGCCGCCGGATAAAATCTGCCGCGTGAAGAGCGGCACGACGCTGCCCGAGCTGCCCAGCACGTTGCCAAAGCGCACGATGGAAAAGCGGGTGCTCGTCTGAATTTGCGCGTGCGCTTGCAGGATCAGTTCTGCCAAGCGCTTGGATGCGCCCATGACGTTGGTCGGGCGGACAGCCTTGTCGGTGGAAATGAGCACGAAGTCGGATACCCCGCAAGCTTCTGCGGCGCGGGCCATCATCAGTGTACCGAAGGCGTTGGTGCGCAGCCCTTCGGCGATGTTTTCCTCGACGATCGGTACGTGCTTGTAGGCGGCGGCGTGATAAACCGTTTGTACTCGGGCATTGCGTAGCGTAGCGGCGCAATGCGCCATGTCGCGCACCGAACCCAGCACGCCCAAGATTTCCACATTGCCATTCTTGTTCAGCTCGGTCAGCTCTTGGTGGATGGTGTACAGGGCGGGTTCGGAATTTTCGAACAGCACCAGCCTCGTCGGATTCAGCTTGAGTATCTGGCGGCACAGCTCCGACCCAATGGATCCTCCCGCGCCGGTGACCATCACACTGCGTCCGCGCACGCAGCGGTCAAGCAGCTCCGGAATGGGCGCCACGGGATCGCGTCCCAGCAGGTCTTCAACGCGCAAATCGCGCAGACGCAGGCCGTTACCTTGGTCTACTAGTTCACGCAGGCTGGGCACTAGCCGAATCCGCAGTCGAAAGGGCTGCACCGATTCGACGATTTGCCGGATGCGCGTACGAGACGCAGAGGGGATGGCGATTAGTAACTGTTGCACGCCATACTTTTCGATTAAGTACGGCAATTGCGATGGAGCGTGGATGAGCAGGCCGGCAACGACTAGGCGATGCTTGCGTGGATCGTCGTCGATCAAGGCGACGGGATGGTAGTGCGGCCCGGCCCGTAAGGCAGCAGCGAGCTGAGACCCGGCGCTGCCCGCGCCATAAATAAGCACCGGGATGCGGGTGTTGATGACCTGAGGCGTGCGAAAGAGCAACCGCCTGGCAAACGCACGCACGCCAAAAAGCAGCAGGCAGGCCAGAACGGGATAAATGACCAACACGCCACGTGACAAGGAGGTACCCAGCCGCAAGAATGTATTGGCGGCCGTGACGGCCATGACTGAGATCAGCACGCCGCCGATGATGACCCGCAGTGCGCGCTCGTTCATATGCCGCAGGATGTAGCGGTACAGGCCCAGTCCCCAAAGGGCCAACACGCCGGAACAGGCCGCCAGCAGCGAAAGCCACATGTAGGGTATGGTGGAGAAGAAGAACTCGAAGCGTAGCCACAGTGCCAAGTGGAACGCGGCCAAAAGCAGCATCCAATCCATCGAGATGGCGATCAGCTGCTTGGCAGACCTTGGAAGGTTGACGAGCGCGTGCCGCAGTGTTTGGGTGTAGCTCATTGGGTTTGGGTGTGACTTGGCAGCGCGGGTGGGAAAGCCTGTCCCGGCTGTCGGAGGATGTTCAGGTATCGGTTTGCCAGCGTCGCGTAATCGTGCTCGCGCCTGACATAGGCGTGCCCCCGGTTGCCCATTTCGACCAGCTCATTGTGTGGCATTTTAGAAAATGCTGCCAATTCCTCGGCAATGGATACGGGGTCGCCTGGTACGGCACTGCGGCCGCAGCCGGCCTCTTCAACTGGGTTATTGCCGGCCGATACCGCAAATAGCACTGGCAAACGAGCAGCCATATAGTCCAGCAGCTTGTTGGGGCTAATCCCAAAGCGAAAGAGCGGTTCTGGCCGCAGGGAGATGTAGCCTATGTCGACGTGCTGTAGCAGCGTCGGGATGGCCCGCTTGGGGATTTGTCCGTGCAGCGCGATGCGGTCTTGCAGGCCGAGTGCCTGGATGCGCCGTGCTAGCGCCTCGGCGCGTTCGCCCCGACCCACGATGAGCGCGACGATGCGGTTCTCGCCCTGCTGCCTGAGCAGTGCCATCGCATCGACCAGGGGTTCAAGGTAGTTAGGCTGGCCCAGCGCGCCGGTATAGGCCACGACAAACCGGCCCTGTGCCTTCCAGCGCGCGGCCTGCAGGCTTGCCGGCGTCATCTCGCGGCCGGGCAAGCAAGTTGTCGCGGCAAGGTCGGCCCCATTCGGCACGTAATACCATCGGGCCGGATCCAGGCCCCGCTCGGACATGTGCTCCAGCGTTTTGGGCAGCAACGAAACCACGGCATCGGCGCGCGCGTAGGCGTAGCGCTCCAGCCAAGCGGTGGCGCGCACCAGGGGATGGAACTCGGGCAAGCCAGCCAGTTCGACGAGGCTAAGCGGCCATAGATCGCGCACTTCGAAAACCGAGCGTGCGCCCCAGCGCCGCGCCAGTCGGTGGGTGGCCAGGAAGAGGTATGGGTGGGGCGAGGAGCCGATCACCATGTGCGGCTTCCCGTGTCGGCGGGCAAGTGCACCCGCCTTGGCGGCGAGCATGGCAGTAAAGGTCGCCATGTTTGCCAGGCGTCGTGCGCCGTTGCCCCGGTATGATGGGGGCGTGCGCAAGAATTCGTAGGGCACGCCCCCGATGTCGTGCAGGCCGATCCGTGAGCCCGGGGCGTCGAGCAAGTGATGGAAGGAGGCAGTGATGACCACCACGCGCGCGCCCAACGACTGCCATACCTTGCCCAACTCGTAGGGGCGACCGTAGCGGCCGACGTCTGGGCCGCCGGCATAAGGATGCACGTACCAGATGGTCGGAGCGTGTTCAGGCATCGCCGTCGTTTCGCCACTGGATCCGGTCGCCGGCACCTTTTCCGAGCACGGTCATCGCGATGTACTTGAGGTACGAGGCCACGCTGAGTGTTGCCAGCATCTGCTGGTCGGTTTCCGCCAGCAGCTTGGGCGCGGACATGTCGATGCCGCGGATCTGAGCCAGGCCAGTGATGCCGGGCCGGGCATCGAAAACTCCACGCCGGGCGCGCTCGGCGATCAGCTCGGTTTGGCTGAACAGGCACGGCCGTGGGCCGACCAAGCTCATCTCGCCGCGCAGGACGTTCCAAAGCTGGGGCAGCTCGTCAAGTTTTGTGCGACGCAGGAAATGGCCCAGCCGCGTGATGTCGGCAGGGTTTGCAAGATGCGTCGCCACCGACGCCGTATTCGGACGCATGGTCCGGAATTTCACCAGCGTAAAGGGCTTCTGGTGCCGTCCCACCCTGACCTGCCGAAACAGGGGCGAACCCGTGTCCAGAAAGCCAAGCAGCAGCAAGACGGCCAGCAGAGGCAAGGCCAAGACCAGTCCAATTACTGAGAAAATCACGTCAAGAACGCGAATCATGCTCGGCGATTTTTCTCAGCTGTTCGTCCACGGAGGCGACGGGTTCCCAGGCCAGCAGCGTGCGTGCCTTGGTATTGTCCACCACCAGTGAAGAGAGCAGCTGCTGTGCCAGGGCTTGCTTGCCCACTTGGCGGGCTGCCAGTGCAAGCCAGGACGCCGGCACGGGAATGAGCCTAGCGCGTCGGCCAAAGCTTTCGGTGATCTTGCGCAGCAACTGCGTCGTGGAGAGGTCTTCGCCATCCGAAATCAGGAAGGTTTCGTTGGCAGCCTTGGGGTGTGTCAGGCAGATAGAGATGAAACTGACGAGGTTGTCCAGGCCGACCAAGCTGCGACGATTGGGAATCGCGCCGAGCGGTAGGGGCACATTCCGCTTAGCCAAATTAACTAGACGGGCGAAGTTGCCGCCGGCCCCGGGACCGTAGACCAAGGGCGGGCGGATCAGTACGATCTCCATGCCGCTTTGCCGGGCGATGTTGCGCAGCCCCATCTCGGCTTCCAGCTTGGAGATGGCGTAGGCATCCTGAGGGTTCGGTTCGTCCGCTTCGGTAAAGGGGGTACCGTGGGTGGCATTGCCGTTGACCCCGATGGAGCTCAGGAACACGAAGCGGCGCACGCCCGCATTGGCCGCCTGTTGCGCGAGGCGCAAAGTGCCGGCGGTGTTGACGAAACGGAAGGCATGCAGGGGATCGGGCTCTGTTTCGCGCAGCACGTGCGCACGTGCTGCCAAATGCACCACTGCGTGTACGCCTCGCAGGAGGGGCTGCCAGTTTGTGTCGGGACCTATTTTGCCCACCGGGACTTGGCCCGTGGCAACTCGTGGCCCACGGACTGCGCCGATGACTTCATGGCCGTCTTCCTGCAGGCGGGACCACAGCGCGCTGCCGATAAAGCCGTTTGCTCCCGTGACCAGAATTCGCATGGCGGGCGCTCCCCGCGTTACGCTTGTTAGAGGCCGGTTTTCAGGGCCGCGACGATCGCGTCGGCGGCGTTGCCAGTTCCGTAGGGTTGGATATCTTCAGGCCTCGCAGCGATAGCGGCGGCGATGGCCTTGCCGAGACTTTCTTCGGACCTCGCGTCGGCAAGGCGGTTCCAACCAGCATCCACGAGTTCTGTCCACTCGGTTTCATCGCGCAGCGTGACACAGGGAACACGATGGAAAAAAGCTTCCTTTTGCACTCCGCCAGAATCCGTGGCGATCAATAGCGCGTATTTTTCCAGCTGCACCATGTCGAGATAGCCCACGGGGTCGATCAGGTGCAGCGCAGCCTGGGCACGCTCCATCAATCCCAACCGTGCCAGAATGTTGCGGGTGCGTGGGTGTAGCGGCCACACGACGGGATGTTGGCGGGATGCGGCACTCAAGGCGTCGACGATGGCGGTAAGACGCTGCGGGTCGTCAGTGTTCTCAGCGCGGTGGATGGTGGCCAAGATATACGAGCTAGGCGCAAGACCAAGGCGCTCAAACACGCCCCCCGATTCGGACACGCGCGCGCCGTGATGCAGCGCGACGTCGTACATGACATCACCAACCTGGGTAATCTGCTCGGCAGCAACCCCCTCGCGTAGCAGGTTACCCGTGGCGGTATCCGTAGGCGTGAACAACCACCGCGATATCCGGTCAGTCAGGATGCGGTTGACTTCTTCGGGCATGCGCATATTGAAGGATCGTAGCCCAGCTTCCACATGCGCCACGGGGACGTGCAGCTTGACGGCCGCCAGTGCGCCAGCCAATGTGGAATTGGTGTCGCCGTATACCAGCACGATGTCGGGTTTTTCTTCCAGTATGACGCGTTCCACGGCGATCAGCATTCGTCCCGTCATGTCGCCGTGGCTGCCGCCATGAATGTCCAGCTGGTATTTGGGCTTTTCCATCCCCAGCTCCTGGAAGAAGACATCGGACATGTTGGCATCGAAATGCTGCCCGGTGTGCACGACGACCTCTTCCAGCCCGTCAGTCTGTGCGATGGCCGCGGATACCACGCTGGCCTTGATGAATTGGGGCCGCGCGCCCAGGACGGTCAGAATCTTTTTCATGCTTGGTTGGACAGTGCGTCGCGCAGGGTATTGACGATGAAGTCCTGTGTGTCGGTGTCCAGATCTGGGTGCATCGGCAGGCTCAACACCTGTTGCGCCAGCTCATCGGACACGGGCGTGGCGCCTTCCACGGCAAATTGCTGGTAAGCTGGCTGGGCATGGATCGGCCGTGGGTAGTGCACCGCAGTGGGGATTCCGGCAGCCTTCAGCGCTGCACTTACTTGGTCTCGGTTGGGCACCATGACTGTGAACTGCGCCCACACGCTGGTGCGGTCCGGCCGCACGGTGACCGTTCGCGCCCCGCCCGGCAGGTCGGCCAGCAGTTCCTGGTAGCGGGCGCCGATCTTGATGCGCTGTTCGATTTCCCAGTCGAATCGTTCCAGTTTGCCCAGGACGACGGCGCATTGCAGCGTGTCCATGCGTCCGCCCACGCCTACGCGCGTGTGGTAGTAGCGCCCCGACTGCCCATGCACGCGTATTTCTCGCAGCGCTTGCGCGAGGTCGTCATCGTCGGTGAAGACCGCGCCGCCGTCGCCGTAGCAGCCCAGCGGCTTGCTCGGGAAAAAGCTTGTACAGCCCAAGGTCGATAGGTGGCAGCTTTTGCGGCCCTTGTAGGTGGCGCCAAAGCTCTGCGCGGCATCTTCGATGACCGGGATGCCGTGTTTGGCGGCGATGGCGTTCAGTTCGTCCATGTCGCCGCATTGGCCGTAAAGCGACACTGGGATGATCGCCTTGGTGCGCGGCGTGATGCGCGCCTCCACCTGGCTGACGTCGATGTTGCAGGTGTCGCGCTCGACGTCGACGAACACCGGCTTGGCGCCCAGCAGCACGATGACCTCGGCCGTGGCGATGAAGGTAAACGACGTGGTGATGACTTCGTCGCCGGGCTGGATGCCCAGCGCCATCAGCGACATCAGCAGCGCCTCGGTGCCGGATGCGACCGTAATGCAGTGGCGCGCTCCGGTGTAGGCCGCCAGGGCGTTTTCCAGCTCCTTGACCTCCGGTCCCATGATGTACTGGCCGTGGTCCAGCACCTTTTGGATGCGTGCGTTGATGGGTTCACGCAGGGCTTGGTACTGCTTCTTGAGGTCAATGAATTGCATGGACGCGCAACTTGCAAGAAAAAAGAAGGACAAAACCCGGAAGGACTCCGGGCTGCGTTTTTTAGGCGGGTTGGCAGACGCCGTCGCGCAACAGGTAGCGCTCGCCGGTCTCGGGGCAGGTGGCTTCGCCCTCGCCGGTCAGGGGCAGATCCAGGCGTACGCCGTGCCGGCTCATCCAGCCGACTTGCCGGGCGGGCACGCCGACTATCAGGGCAAAGTCCGGTACGTCCCGGTTGACCACCGCGCCGGCGCCGACGAAGGCATAGCGCCCGATGGTGACGCCGCACACGATAGTGCAATTGGCACCCAAGGTTGCGCCTTGCCGTACCAAGGTATTGCGATATTCGTGCTTGCGCTCGACGGCCGCGCGCGGGTTATATACGTTGGTGAACACCATGCTGGGGCCGCAGAACACGTCGTCTTCCAGTGTGACGTTGTCGTAGACGGATACGTTATTCTGGATTTTGACGCGGTCGCCGATGCGCACGCGGTTGCCCACGAACACGTTTTGGCCCAGCGAACAGTTGCGGCCGATGACCGCGCCGCCGCACACGTGCACCCAGTGCCAGATGCGGGTGCCTTCGCCGATTTGCGCGCCATCGTCGATGATGGCCGATTCGTGCACCTGCATGTCAGTGGTCCAGCGGAAGCGGGATGCGCACGCCGTCTCGTGCCGACCGGTAGATTGCCGTCAGCAGCGCCAGGGAATGCAGGCCCTCGCGGCCGTCGGTTTCCGGCTCGGCTTCGCCGCGCAGGGTGCTGATGACGTTGTCGTAGTACAGGGGGTGGCCGAAACCATAGACCGAGGTGGTCTCGTAGCTGGCGTCGCGAATCTTGGCGTCGTCGGGGTGTTCATCGGCGAATTCCCAGTGCTCGATCTTGTTGACCGCAACGCCGCCGACGCGCACGGTGCCTTTTTCGCCCAGGATGGTGATGGAGCCTTCCAGGTTCTTGGGATAAGTCAGCATGGTGACATTAATCGACCCCATTGCGCCGTGGCGCCAGCGCAGCGCCGCCACGCCCGTGTCCTCGGCCTCGATGCGGCGTGCAAGCGTGCCGGTATAGGCGTAGACGCTATCGACCGGGCCGATCAGCCAGTCCAGCAGGTCCACGTAGTGGCTGGCCTGGTTCATGAATGCGCCGCCGTCCCATTCCCACTTGCCGCGCCACTTGGCCGCGTCGTAGTACTCTTGCGGCCGGGTCCAGAAGACGTTGACGGTGACCATGTAAATCCGGCCGAAGCGGCCCGAATCGATCGCCTTCTTGACCAGCTGCAGCGTGGCGTTTCGGCGGTTTTGCTTGACCACGAACAGCCGCACGCCGGCGTCGTCGCAGGCCTTGACCATGCGTTTGCCGTCTTCCCAGCGCGTGGCCATGGGCTTTTCGCTGATGACGTGCCGGCCTGCTTGGGCCGCCTCGATGGTTTGCCAGGGATGCAGGCCCGACGGGGTGGCCAGGATCACCGCATCCGCGCAGCCTTGCGCAAGCAGCTCGGTCAATGAAGAGAAGGGCCGCGCGCCGCCGCTTGCTTCGACGGCTTGCTTCAGTGCCTCAGGATTGGTGTCGCAGACTTCGACGAGTTCGGCGCGGTCAGAATGCTGCGCGATGGCGCCGATGTGGTTCTTTGATATGCGGCCGCATCCCACCAGGGCAAAACGAATCTTGCGGTCGACGATCGGGGTATAGACCATGTGTTAGTTAAGTTTGCAGCGTTGAATGGTGTGCAGCCTCAAAGGGCAGTGGCCAGCGCCGTATATTATGTTTATAGAAAAGCTTCTCGTTATCGATTTTTGCCTAAAAATTCTGGCCGATTGTAATCTGCCGGACGACCAACTGTAATCAATGGCCCAGAACATTCTCATTGTTCGCACCTCCTCGCTAGGCGACCTGGTGCACATGCTGCCGGCCATCTCCGATATCGCTTGTCACAATCCGGGTGCCCGCATCGACTGGTTGGCCGAAGAAGCCTTTGCCGAAATCCCCAGCTGGCACCCGGCCGTGTCCGAGGTCATCCCCGTCGCCCACCGCCGCTGGCGCAAGGCGTGGTGGTCGGCGCAGGCACGTGCCGAGCGCGCTGCCTTGCGCCGGCGCCTGCGCGCCGTGACGTATGACGTGGTGCTGGACATGCAGGCCTTGCTCAAGTCCGTGTGGTTGGTGCGCCAGGCGCGCGGGGTCAAGCATGGGCTGGATTGGAAGTCCGCGCGTGAGCCGTTGGCCTCGCTTTTTTATGACGTCAAGCACCGTGTGGAGTTTTGGCAGCCGGCGGTGACGCGCCAGCGCGAGCTGGCGTCCCTGGCCTTTGGCTACCGCTACGAGGGCGAGCCCGATTTCGGCCTGCAGGCGTTTGCGCGCAAAGCGCAGGGCGCAGGCGAGCCGTACGCCGTCATCATGCCGTCGGCCAGCCGCGACGACAAGCTGTGGCCCGAAGACGATTGGCAGGCGGTGTTCGACCAGTTGCAATCGGCAGGCTTGGGCCTGCGCTTGTTGGCCGGCAATGCGGTGGAAACCCAGCGCGCGCAGGCGCTGGTCGCGGGCAGGGATAATGCGCAGGTGATGCCGCGCATGTCTTTGACCGATATTGCCCATTTGCTGGCGGGCGCCCGCCTGATGGTGGGGCTCGACAGCGGGCTGACCCATTTGTCGGCCGGCTTGGGCCGGCCGACCATCGGGATCTACAAGGCGTCCACGCCGGTCCGCACGCCCCTGGTGGGGCCGTCTTTTACCGCCAGCCTGGGCGACCGCGGCGCGCCGCCTTCGCGCGACGCCGTGCTGCGCGCGGTGGAGCAGGCCTTGGCGCATCCTGTATGACCCGCGCGTTCTATACCATCTGTCTGCGCGCCCTGGCCCCCGTCCTGTGGCTGTGGATGGCCTTGCGCGCGCGCAAGGCGGGCGGCGAATGGGGCATCCTGGCGCCGGAGCGTTTCGGTCGCCATGCGCTGCCGCCGGGCTTGCGCAATCCGGTCTGGGTGCACGCGGTCAGCCTGGGCGAGACGCGCGCGGCCTTGCCCTTGGTGCAGGCCCTGCTGGACCGCGGCTTGCCGGTATTGCTGACGCATACGACGGCCACGGGCCGGCAGGAAGGGGCACGCCAGTTTGCCGCCGCGATCGCCCGCGGGCAGCTGCGCCAGACGTGGTTGCCTTACGACTTTCCGCAGGCGGCGCGCCGGTTCCTGAAGCATTTCCAGCCGCGCTGCGGGGTGCTGATCGAGCGCGAGGTCTGGCCCAACCTGCTGGCTGAGGCGCGTCTGGCCGGCATCCCCATGGTGCTGGCCAGCGCCCGGTTTTCGCAGTCATCGCTACGCCAGGCGGGTTGGATGGGCGGCTTGCTGCGCGAGGCGCTGGGCGGGCTGCATGCGGTGCTGGCCCAGGGAGAGGATGACGCGCGCCGGCTCGAGCAGGCCGGCGCCCGGGCACCGCGTGTGGTGGGCAACCTGAAGTTCGACATGGCGATGCCTACGGCCGCGATGCAGGCCGGCATGCGCTGGCGCGCCCAGGCCGGGCGCCGGGTGATTGCGATTGCCAGCACGCGCGAAGGCGAAGACGAGATGTTCGTGCGCGCGCTGGCGCGGCTGCCGCAGGACGAGCCGCTGCTGGTCTGGCTGATCCCGCGCCATCCGCAGCGCTTTGACGCGGCCGCCGCCGCGCTGGAGGCGGCCGGCATCCCCTATGTACGCCGCTCGCTCGGCCAGGCCGAGCAGCCGCCCGCGCCGCCCGTGCGCGTGGTGCTGGGCGATACGCTGGGCGAGATGCCTTTCTACTACGCGACGGCCGAGGTCGCCATCGTGGCCGGCAGCTTTGCGCCGCTGGGCGGGCAGAACCTGATCGAGGCTTGTGCGGCCGGCACCCCGGTAATCGTCGGCCCCCACGTGCATAACTTTGCCGATGCGGTGCGAGATGCGGTCGCGGCCGGCGCGGCCTTGCAGGTCGCCGACGCCGACGCCGCCGTCCGGGCCGCGCGCGATTTGTTGGCCGATACGTCCCGGCGCGCCGCCATGGCCCAGTCCGCCCACCGCTGGATCGCCCGCCACCGCGGCGCCACCCTGCGGATCATGCAGGCCCTGCCGTTGTAGGCAGCCGCTGGCTGTTGGCAGCGGGCAGTGCGGCGCTGTCCGCCTGCTGGCCAATGCGGTCGAGAGCGGGGCATCAAGAAGCCCGGCGGACCGGCTTTGCGTCTTTTGACCCTGGTGGAAAAAAGGGGATGCAGGCCATTGCCTGATCGGGGCAGGCGGCCGTGCAGCCGTGAACGGTCAAAATTCCGATCCGGCCGGCCGGTCCCTTTGCACCGGTGGCTTACGTGCGGCCCGCGCCCATGTTCGCGAACACGCTGTCGCCCCGCCCCACGGCGTAGTACCGCAGGCCCGCGCGCTTGGGCTCGGCGGGGTCGTACAGGTTGCGGCCGTCGACGATGACGGGTTGGCGCAGTTGCGAGGCCAACCACAGGAAATCCACTGCGCGAAATTGCTGCCATTCAGTGCAGATCGCCAGCGCGTCGGCGCCTGCCACGGCTTCTTCGCGGTTGGCAGCCAGGCGCAGGTCGTCGCGCTGGCCGTACAGGCGCTGCGTTTCTTTCATGGCCGCGGGGTCGTAGGCCTGTACGCGTGCCCCGGCCGCCCACAGGGCTTCCATCAGCACGCGGCTGGGCGCTTCGCGCATGTCGTCGGTGTTGGGCTTGAAGGCCAGCCCCCATATCGCGATGGTTTTGCCGCGCAACTCGCCCAGCGCGTGGCGCAGCTTGGCAAAAAGGATGTTCTTTTGCCGCGCGTTGACGCGGTCCACGGCGGCAAGCAGCTCCGGCTCGTAGCCGGCTTGGCGGCCCAGGTGCGCCAGCGCTTTCATGTCCTTGGGAAAGCACGACCCGCCGTAGCCGCAGCCAGCGTAGATGAAGTGATAGCCGATGCGAGGATCCGAGCCGATGCCGCGGCGCACGTGTTCGATGTCCGCACCCAGGCGCTCGGCTAGGTTGGCGATTTCGTTCATGAAGCTGATCTTGGTTGCCAGCATGGCGTTGGCGGCGTACTTGGTCAGCTCCGCCGAGCGCACGTCCATGAAGATCAGCTTTTCGCGGTTGCGGTTGTACGGCGCGTAGCATTCGCGCATGCGTTCGCGCACGTGCTCGGAATCGGTGCCCACGACGATGCGCGCCCCGCGCGTGAAGTCCTCGATGGCAGAGCCTTCCTTGAGGAATTCCGGGTTGGAGCACACGTCGAACCCGTGGCGGGCGCCGCGCTCGTCCAGGCTTTGGCGCAGCACGCGTGCGACCCGGTCGGCCGACCCCACCGGGACGGTCGATTTATTGATGACGATGCGGTAGCCGTCCATGTGGCGGCCGATGCCGCGGGCCACCTCCAGCACGTACTGCAGGTCGGCCGAGCCGTCTTCGCCTTGCGGCGTGCCCACCGCGATGAATTGCAGCTCGCCGAAGCGGGCGGCCTCTGCCGCGTCGGTGGTAAAGCGTAGCCGCCCTTCGGCATGGTTGCGCCGGACCATGGGCTCCAGGCCCGGTTCGTAGATGGGGATGTCGCCCTGCGACAGGCGCGCGATGCGGTCGGCGTCGACGTCCATGCACAGCACGCGGTGGCCGGCGTCGGCCAGGCAGGCCCCCGTGACCAGGCCGACATAGCCGGTGCCGTATACGACCAGATTCATGGGGGGCTTCTCCGCAGGCGATGGGGATGGAATGACGGCCAGGGACGTCGCTGGCGACTCAATCCAGCATAGCAGCGCATGGCGTCAAAGAATGGGGCAAAGAGCGGCGCGCCGCACCCGCTAATTGCCGGATATTTGCGGGCGAGGCCGCCGGTCGGGCAAGGCATGCTACGGCTGCCGCAGCACGGTGACCGCGTCGGCATTCAGTTGTTGGGCCACGCGTCCGGGCGTGCGGCCGGCATCCGACGGCGGCGTGCCCAGCCAGCCGCGGCCGATGGCGAACACGACCACGTTGGCGGCAAGCAGCAGGAGAAAGAATGCGCGCATCGGTTGGGGAGGTGCGTGGCCCAAGGAAATGGCGGCAATGATAGCCGGATGGCGGGCCTTGGCAAAACGCGCCTACGCCTTGCCGGCCAGCGCGGCCAGGCCGTCCAGCACCGGATGGGCGAGCTCGTGCACAGGTGGCGGCGCCAGGCCACGGTGGCGGGCGGCATCGGCCAGCAGGCGCCGCGTTTCGTCCGCGACCAGGCTCCAGCCGCCGCCGCAGGCGTAGACCTCGGCTGGGGCGCCGTAGCGCTGCCAGGCGGCCAGCCATTGGCGCAAGATGGCGCCCGCTTGCGCGGCGGCCACACCCGAGGCGATGGCCTGCTGGGTGTCGACGGGAAAGGCCACGGCCGGGCCGCTGGTCAGCGGCAGGTTGGCGGTGCCGTGGGCAAGCGAGGCCAGCATCAGCGCGGGTCCCGGCAGGATGAGGCCGCCGGGAAAGACGTCGTCCGGGCCGATGAGGTCCACCGTCGTGGCCGTGCCGAAGCTGGCCAGCAGCGCCGGCCCGTGCCCGGGCTGCAGGCGGGCGCGCAGCCCCAATAGGCCGGCCCAGCGATCCGCGCCCAGCCGTGCCGGGTCGGCGTAGCCGTTGGCCAGGCCCAGCGCCTGGGCCACCGGCTGCTGCCATTGCAGGCGGCAGCCGTGGCGCGCCAATGCGGCATGCAGGGTGTTGCCCACCGATTCGCCCGCGACGTTCACACCCAGCGCGGCTGCCGGCGCCGCGGGCAGGCTTTGCAGCCACGGCGCCAGGGGAGCGAGCCACGCGGCGTGCGCGCCTGCGTCGTTCAAGTCCGCTTGCCCTGCACGGAGCTGTCCGGCGCGGGGGGCGGCGTCCTGCGTGGCGCGCTCAGCCGCGCGCGATTGCCCGTGTGCCAGGACCAGCGGCTGCGTTTCGCGCCTGCCGGTGGCGGGATCGACCCAACCCAACTTGACCCGGCTGTTGCCCGCGTCGACCAGAACGATAGGAGCCGCGTCCATCACGCCTGCGCCCGTATGGAGATTTCGCCGACGGAGATGGGGCGGTGTTGCGTGCCGTCGGCCACGAGCAGTCTGCCATGCGGGTCCACGCCGCACGCCGGGCCGGACAGCACGATGCGGCCGTCGTCGATGACGTCGACCGTGCGGCCGGCAAGCGCATCGACGCGGTCGAACCGGCCGGCAAAGGCCGAAAACCCCTCGCGCTCGTAGGCTTGCACCGCGGTGTACCAGGCGGCGGCGCACGCTGCGGCCACGGCCGCCAGCGGCGGGTGCTCGCCGGCCGGCAGCGTCGCCGTGACCTGCGACCAGTCCGCGACGGCGCGACCCAGCCGTCGCGACAAGTCTGCCGCGCCACGAAGGTTCACGCCCATGCCGATGACAGCGACGAATGCATCGCCGCCTTGCGCGCTGCGCACCGTTTCGACCAGTACGCCGGCGAGCTTGGCGCCGTCGAACTGCACGTCGTTGGGCCATTTCATGGCCAGGCGCGGCGCCGCGGCGGCCCCGGCAAGTTGGCGCAGGGCTTCGCAGGCGGCGATGCCGGCCGCCGGCGACAGGCCGGACAGCCGGCTGGCCGGCACGCGCAGGGCGAACGCGCACGACATCATCAGCGCATCGCCGGGCGCGTTCTGCCAGCTGCGCCCAGCGCGCCCGCGCCCGGCCTGCTGCAAGTGCGCGCCCAGCAGCCAAGGCAGCGCAGGCGCGTCGGCGCTGCGCGCGCGCGCGAGCAAATCGGCATTGGTCGAGCCGGTAACGGGCAGCCAGGCGATGTCGCCGAATCCGGGCAGGGCATCGCGCAGGGCCGCCTGCATCGCATGCGGCTCGGGCAGGCAGGCGGGGGCGGTCATGGCGCGATTGTAGACACGCGCCGGCCCGGTCCGGGGCTGCCTCATTCGCGGGCTGCTTCGCGGGCCGTATCATTGGGGCTTTTCGTTGCGGTCCATCCGACGAACATCCATGCCTGCCAAGAACGAAACCTACGCCGGCCGGGCCGGCGTCATCGATTGCGCCCTGGACTGGCCCGAAGGCGAACCCACCGGCTGGGCGCTGGTCCTGCATCCGCATCCGCTGCACGGCGGCGCACGCGACAACAAGGTCGTGACGACCATCGCGCGGGCTTGCACCCAGCTGGGGATGGTCGCGGTGCGCCCGGATTTCCGCGGCGTGGGCAAGTCCGAAGGGCAGTTCGACCAGGCGCGCGGCGAGACCGAGGACATGCTCGACCTGGTGGCGCAGTTTCGCGAGCGCCATCCCGGGCCAGCGGGCGGCCGCTGGGTGCTGGCCGGGTTTTCCTTCGGCACGGCGGTGGCCGCGCAGCTGTACGCCACGCTGGCCGAGCAGGGCCAGCCGCTGCCGGATGCCGTGGTGCTGGCCGGCCCCGCGGTGCGGCGCTTCCAGTTTCGCGACGTGCGCCTGCCGGCCGACACCTTGCTCATCCACGGCGAGCAAGATGAAGTGGTGCCGCTGGCCGAGGCGTCCGAATGGGCCGAAAGCCTCGGCTTGCCGGTGACCGTGGTGCCGCAGGCCTCGCATTTCTTCCATGGCAAGCTGATCGAGCTGCGCGACCTGGTCACGCAGGCGATCAAGCGCTGAATCGGCCTGCGGGGCAGGGGCGTGCACCGCACGTTGCGCCAGGCTTTTGGGCGCGCCGCTGCCGTTGCGCCGTCGCCGCCGGTAACCATGCAATGTTTCGCGCCAATCGGTTGCATGCCGTTGCTGACGAAACGGAAGCCGGGAACCGTTTTTGCATTTTGGTGTCCGATCGGCTGCCTATAATTGGCGTCCAATGACGCAGCGGCCGGCCTGCCCGGCCGCTTTGCTTACCATTCCAGGCTGATATGACCCGTTTCCCCGCACTTGCCCTGTTGTCCGCTGCATCGCGCCGCCGGCTTGCCGGCTGCGTGCTCATGCTGCTTCCCGCGTTTGCGGGCGTCCATGCCCAGACAGCCCACCCCGAGCAGTCGCCCGGCTCGTCCTCGCCGGCCACGGCGCCCGGGGCAGCCGCCACGCCCGTGACCGTGGTCGAGGTGTCTCCGGTGCCGGCGCCGACCATCGCCGCGCGCGCCTGGATTTCGGTGGATGTCAACAGCGGCCAGGTGCTGGCGGCGTCGAATCCCGACATGCGGATCGAGCCGGCCTCCCTGACCAAGATCATGACGGCCTACGTGGCCTTCAACGCACTCAAGGAAAAGCGCATCACGCTGGAGCAGCAGGTTTCTGTATCCGAAGCCGCGTGGCGCACGGGCGGGTCGCGCATGTTCATCGAGCCGCGCAAGCCCGTGACCGTCGACCAGCTGTTGCAGGGCGTGATCGTGCAGTCGGGCAACGATGCGTCGGTGGCGATCGCCGAGGCCGTTGCCGGCAGCGAGGCCACCTTTGCCACGCTGATGAACCAGGAGGCAGAGCGCCTGGGCATGAAGAACAGCCACTTCGTCAATGCCACGGGCCTGCCTGATCCGCAGCACACGACCACCGTGCGCGACCTGGCCACGCTGGCCACGCGCCTGGTGCAGGACCATCCCGACTACTACCACTACTACAAGCAGCGCGAGTTCACGTACAACAACATCACCCAGGCCAACCGCAACCGGCTGCTGTGGGCCGATCCCTCGGTCGACGGCATGAAGACCGGCCACACCGAAGCCGCCGGCTACTGCCTGGTGGCCACCGCCTTGCGGGGTGACCGCCGCGTGCTGACCGTGCTGGTGGGCGCCGACAGCGAAGCCACCCGCGCCGAGGAAAGCCTCAAGCTGCTGAACTGGAGCTTCCAGAACTTCGACACCGTGCGCCTGTTCGGCAGCGACCAGCCGGCCGTCCAGGCCCGCGTCTGGGAAGGCAAGACCGAGGTGGCCAAGCTGGGGCCCGCGCAGGCTGTGTGGATCACCGTCCCGCGCGGCCGCGCCAATGACGTGCAGCCGGTGGCCCAGCGCACCGACCCGCTGGTCGCGCCGCTGAAGCAGGGCCAGCAAGTCGGCACCGTGGCCTTCTCGCTGGAGGGCAAGCCGCTGCGCGTGGAAAAGCTCGTCGTGCTCGAAGACGTCGAGCGCGCCGGCTTCTTCGGCCGCATCGCCGATACGGTGCGCCGCTGGCTGCAGTAGGGGCGTCTCGCACCGGCCGGCGTCATGTTTTACAGTAGATGACTGGATATCAGATGGGGGCGGGCGTTTGGCGCCCGCCTCGTTTTTTGCGCTAAGGAGTCTTCGGTGATCATCCCCGGCGTGGATCCGAATTCCACGGTTTATCTCAATGGCGAGTTCTTGCCGGTCGGCCAGGCGCGGGTGTCGGTGCTGGACCGCGGGTTCATTTTCGGCGACGGCGTGTATGAGGTCGTGCCGTGCTACCGCGGCAAGCCCTTTCGCATGGCCGAGCACCTGGCGCGGCTGGCGCGCAGCCTGAAGGCGCTGCGCATCGACTCGCCGCTGGACGACGAGGGTTGGAAGGACCTGGTGCTGAAGCTGGCCGAAACCGGCCCCCGGCCCGACAGCATCATCTACCTGCAGGTCACGCGCGGCGCGGCCAAGCGCGACCACGCCTTTCCCGCCGGGCCCGTCCAGCCCACGGTGTTCGGCATGGCCAGCCCCTACACGCCGCCCGGCCGCGAGCAGCGCGAACAAGGCCTGTCGGTCATCGGCATCGAAGACGAGCGCTGGCTGCGCTGCGACATCAAGTCGGTTTCGCTGCTGGGCAACGTGCTGGCCCGCCAGCAAGCGGTCGATGCCGGCGTCGACGAAGTGGTGCAGTTCCGCAATGGCTACCTGACCGAAGGGTCGTCCAGCAATATCTGGGTGGTGTCCAAAGGCCGGCTACTGGCGCCCGTGCCCAACCACCTGATCCTGGAAGGCATCCGCTATGGCGTCATGGCCGAACTGGCCGCCGAAGCCGGCGTGCCGTACGAATCGCGCCCGGTCTCGCGCCAGGAAGTCTACGAGGCCGACGAGCTGATGGTGACCTCGGCCACCAAGGAAGTGCTGCCCATCGTGCGCCTGGATGGACGCCTGGTCGGCACGGGCAAGCCCGGCCCGGTTTATGCCAAATTGCGTGCCGGCTATGATGCCCGGATCGCTGCGCTGTAGGGCAGGGGATTGGCCATGCAACAACCGCCCCGGATTCCCCCCGAAGAATCCCTGATCGAATACCCTTGCGACTTTCCCATCAAAGTCATGGGCCGCAATCATCCGCAGCTGGCCCAGGTCTTGACCGAGGTCGTGCTGCAGTTCGATCCGGGATTTGATCCGGCCACGGTCGAGATGCGCGCCAGCCGCGGTGGCAACTACATCGGCCTGACCTTTACCGTGCGCGCCATCTCGCGCGAGCAGCTCGACAACCTATACCGGGCGCTGCACGGCCACCCCATGGTGTCGGTCGTCCTTTGACGGATAGCACGCGCATGGCCGCCGCCGCGCCGATCGCCGCACCCGCCGTCAAATGGCTGTCCCGGCCGGCCGATTACCTGCCCGTGTGGCAGGCCATGCGCGACTTCACCGAGGCCCGCGGCCCCGGCACCGCAGACGAAATCTGGCTGGTCGAGCACAGCCCGGTCTATACCCTGGGCCAGGCCGGCCTGGCCGAACACGTCCTGGCCCCCGGCGACATCCCCCTCGTGCGCACTGACCGCGGCGGCCAGGTCACCTACCACGGCCCGGGCCAGGTCGTGGCCTACGGACTGATCGACCTGCGCCGCGCCGGCTTGTTCGTGCGCACTTATGTCGAGCGCATGGAAGATGCCGTCATCGACACCCTGGCCGCCTTCGGCATCGCCGGCGCCTGCCGCAAGCCCGGCGCCCCCGGCGTCTACGTGCCCGAAAGCGGCGATTTGGCCAAGATCGCCGCGCTGGGCATCAAGGTGCGCAACGGCTGCGCCTACCACGGCGTGGCGCTGAACGTGGCGATGGACCTTAAGCCCTTTGCCGGCATCAACCCCTGCGGATACGCGGGATTGCGCACCGTCGACATGGCCAGCTGCGGCGTGGCCGCGGACCTCGTCGAGGTCGGCGAGGCACTGGCGCGCAATTTGGTGCGGCGGTGTGGGTTGGGGCAGGGTTAGACTGCGCTGACGTTAACAAGCCGTGAGCTTGCGCTATTGAAAGCGCAACACCGACTTGTTCTTGAACGTCCTGATATTGCCCCGGCTTTTCCAACGTGGTGGGGATTTTGGCGGTCGATTCGGCCGCCGATTTGGCCTGGGTGAGCGACGACGGGGGGCCGCGGAGCTGGCAATTGGCGAATACGACGCGCATGGGATAGGCCTAGGCCATCGCTTATGTGCATAAGTAGTCCACTAGTCGAGCCAGCATGGCATCGCATGCCTCGATCTGGCTGATTTCCACGTACTCGTCGGCCTTGTGGGCGACTTCTATGCTGCCCGGACCGCACACCACGACGTGGGTGTCGGCCCATTGCTGCTGGAAGAGTCCGCCTTCTGTGCCGAAGGCCACTTTGGTGTGTTCGGTATGCTGGGGCAGCAGCGAAGCCAGGAGCTTGACACCGGCAGCGTCGGCCGGTGTTGACAGGCCGGGATAGGCGTTGACCATCTCGATGTCGGGCACGGCGGCGCCAGGCAAGGTTTGCGCTTGCTCCATCCGTGCGCGGGTGCGTTGAACGATTTTTTGCAGGATGGCCTCTGGCCGGTCCGCCACCACGTTTCGGACTTCGAATTCGACCTCGCAGCGCTGCGGGACAATGTTCAGCGCCGTGCCGCCGCGTATCGTGCCGGCATGGACGGTCGTGTAGCCAATGGCGTAACCGTCCTCGCGCGGGCCGTTTGCATGGATATCTTGTTGGACGTCACGTAGCGCCGCCACCAGGTCGGTAGCAGTATGGATGGCATTGACAAAGCGCGGCGCCAGGCCGGAGTGACCGGCCTGGCCGCAGCATATGGCGCGATAGGCAGCTTTGCCCTTGTGACCAATGCCGATTTTCATCAAGGTCGGTTCGCCGACGATAACCAGCAAGGGGGCGGGCTCGAGATCGGCCAACGCCCGGATCAGATGACGCACCCCGACACAACCGACTTCCTCGTCAAATGACAGTGCCAGTTGCAGGGGGCGCTTGAGGGGGCGTCGCGCCGCGGCGAGCATCGCCATGACCGCGCACGCAACGTACCCCTTCATGTCGGCGCTGCCTCGGCCGTAAATGCGACCGTCTTTTTCGGTGGCTTCGAACGCCGGAACGGACCAGGGCTGTCCTTCGACGGGCACCACGTCCGTGTGCCCGGAAAGCATTACGCCAGGCACGTCACTTGGCCCCACGCTGGCAAACAAATTGCAGCGGCTGCCGTCATCCGGATCGGGAACCAGCATGGGTTCGATTCCTGCATTACGCAGAAGCTGCGATACGCGGGCCATAAGCTCGGCGTTCGGCGTCAAAGTGACCGATGGATAGGCGATCAACTCACGCAGCAGGTCCAGGCTGGTGGCGGGAGCATTCGGACGGGGAAACATTGCTATCGCGGATGTAGGTGGGCGTGCCACGGTGGCGTCAAACAGCTATACGGTTTGGCGGCTTTCGTCTGTGACGTTGTATGGATCGAAGAAGCTCCCTGCACTCATGCCTGGTATGTATTGATCCGAGATGTAGGCGCGGCAGCGCTGCATGAAAACTTGCGCCAGTCGGGATGGTTTCAAGGGCTTGTACGTGGCAAGGCCGAGCAGCATCGGCCGATGCTCGCCGGCCAGCCTTATCCTGACGAAGCGCTTGCCGTCAAGGGCTTGGGTGGAGCGGGGGCGCACATTGAAAAGCGCATAGCCGATGCCGTTGGCGACCATGGCGCGCACCACTTCTTCCGAGCGGGATCGCGCCACGATGTTCGGTTCCACGCCTGCCTTAGCATACAGTGATAGAAAGTATTCTCGGCTCATCGGCAGGTCGAGCAAGACCATGGGTTGCGGGGCCAGCTCCTGCAGCGTGACCGCGGCCTGTTGGCCCAGGGGGTGGAGCTCGCTGACCAGCACATGAGGCGGCAGCTTGGCCAGGGTTTCGAATTGGATCTCGTCACCCAGTTCTAGGTCGTACGTCAACGCGACGTCGATCTCCAGCGTATGCAGCTTGCCGATCAGCTCCTGCTGATCCCCTTCGACCATGTGCAGCTCCACCTTTTCGAAGGCACGGGAAAAGCCGTAGATCACTTCTGGCGCGATCATCGGTGCAAGCGGCTGGAAGCATCCGACGCGCAATACGCCTTGGATGGTATCTGCCGACACTGAAGCGATCTCGTAAAGGCGTCCGGCGCGTTCGAGCAGGTCTTCGCATTCCTGCATGATCTGGGCGCCCAGCACGGTCAGGGTCAGTCCTTTGGAGGGATGGCGCACGAACAGTTGCATCCCTAGTTCCGTTTCGATGTGCGCGATCGCTGCGGAAATGGATGGGGGCGAAATATGGATGGCCGACGATGCCGCGGCGATGCTGCCGTGCTTGGCGGTCGCCACAAAGTATTCCATCTGGCGCAGGGAGATGCGATACAGCATGGCAATCAATGACGGTACGGGCAGGTCGAATGCGGGTTTTCGTTGCGCAGGTCCGGGGACTGCGGCCCGTACCTTATAAGCCATGGAGGGGCTACATGTCCCCTGGAACCCCAAAGCTCGGGGCCGAGCGTGGGTCGCGTGCCCGTGTAATGTAGTCCTGGATTTGCGGCTCGTAGACGCGCCACGCGTGGTACAGGGCATCGATTGGATCGTCCTCGACCCAGTCCATGCGCAAATCGACGATGGGCCAGGACAGGTCCGCGACCACCAAGAGTCCAGCCGAATGCACGGGGCCTTCCTCGCCGCCAGCGGCCAGGCCAGCCACCATGGCCTGCATGAGGCGCTCAGCCAAATTGCCGGACGCCGCCTGGAAAGCAGCGAGCATCGCCCGCAGGACATCTGGGCTGGCAAGCAGGTTGCCGGCGCAGGCGGCGTGTTCTCCGGTGATGGCGCCGATCGTGCCCAGGCAGCGCTCGCCGGTGTAAGTGGCGGGCGCATTCTTGCCGTCGATGGCCATGAGCTGCCGGTAGGCGATATGCGGGCGTTGTTGCAAAGTGGCCAAGGCCTCGTGCGGGGCGACGCCGCTTTGCATTAAGTCCAGGGCAACGGACCCCAATTCGGGGTCGGTGATATTTTGGCTGACGGCTGCGCCCACGCCAGGACGGGCGCGTATGCATCGCGAGGCCACGGCCGGTGACGAAGACGAGACGGCCGCGCCAAACTGCCCCGTTTCGGGGCATCGCGCAACGATCGAAAAGGTCATGTCTGGGTCTTCCTTCGATGATGTCAATCCGGGATCACGGCAGTGGCATCGATTTCCACCAGCCACTCGGGCCGGGCCAAGGCGGACACGACGATGCCGGTCGAGACAGGAAACACGCCCTTTAGCCAGCGTCCGACCACCCGGTAGACCGGTTCGCGATAGCGAGGGTCGATGATGTAGATGGTTAGTTTGCAGATGTGCTCAAGTTCACCGCCTGCCTCCTTGAGCAGCATGGCGATGTTGGACATGGCCTGCTCGGCCTGGCCGGCTGCGTCGCCGATGCAGACGCTTTCCGATGTGTCCAGGTTCTGCCCGATTTGTCCGCGCAGGAAGACCGTGCGGCCGCGGGCGACGACGGCCTGGCAAAGGTCGTTGTCCAGGCTTTGTTCTGGATAGGTGTCTTTGGTATTGAAGGTGCGGATGCGGGTGTGTTTCATGACAGTGTCTCGTTGGTCCGGAGCGGACGCCAGCACCCGTACGCAGCGCGGGCGGCCGGATTTCGGGATATGGGATGAACCGGCGCCATCGATTGCGCCAATGGGTCGACAGTTGTGATGTTGAGACGCGGCAGCGCTTGCGCCTATTTGTATTTTCCGGCGGGCAGTCTCGGATTTTCCGAGCTCAAGCGCAGGCGTCCGAACAAAAGCTAACGAGATGGGCGCGGGCACGCGGCACTGAAGGTGGCGCGGGAGGCACCCGGCGATGCTTGCAATACGGGGGCGTCAGGAAAATTGAGTCATCGCCATGGAAAAAGCGACTGGCTCAGCTGGGCCGGCCTCGCGCATCATGAGGTCCAAGCTGGCGGGGTTGAGCGCGACGCCAAGCCCACAACTGACTCATTTCAAGGAGCATGAAATGATACGCAAACTTCTGTTGGTAGGGATGTTGGCCGGCACCCTTGCGGCCGGTTCTGTCTGCGCAGAGGATGCGCTGGTCGTCAGCACATGGGGAGGGAGCTTTCGCGATCTCATCGACGAAAACATTGGCAAGGAGTTCACCCGACAGACCGGTGTCCCGGTCAAGTACATCACCGGCGGAACGATAGACCGCCTGAACAAGGCCAAGCTTGCAGGCAAACCAGATAGCGACATCACGTTCACCACCTCGCATATCGGCTGGCTTTATGTCGATAGCGGCTTGTTCGAGCAGCTGGATACCGGCAGACTGGCCAACTATTCTCACCTGGTTGACCAGGCCAAGATTAGTCCATACCACATCGGCAGCTGGGCCTACGTTTACACCATAGGCTATCGACCCGATCTGGTGCCGGCCGACATCAAGTTCGACAGCTGGAACGATTTGTGGAACCCGGTCCTTAAAGGCAAGCTGTCTGCGCCGGACTTTGACCCCAGCCATATCATCACGGTCGCTGCCATGCTCTCCGGCGGTGACGCGGCGACCTGGCAAAAGGGCGAGGACAAACTCAAGGCGCTAAAGCCCAGTTTCAAGGCGTTCTATACAAATGACGCAAACAGCCAGCAACTGATCGCCGCGGGTGAAACCCCGGTTCAGGTGCTTCTGTCCATGAATGCCTATTACATGATCGGCCAGGGCGTGCCGATCAAGGTTGCCATGCCCAAGGAGGGTGCGGTGCTTGGTGTCGACACCATGGCAATCATGAAGGGTAGCACCAAGTCGGACCTGGCCTACAAATTTATGGATATCGCACTGTCCCCGGAGGTTCAGGCCAAGATCGTGGCATACAAGAAGGCCAGTCCTGTCGTGGACAACGCCAAGGTTTCACCTGAGGACGCCAACTTGCCGGGGGTATTCACCACCAAGGAGCAATGGGACACGCAAGCCATCGTGATCGACCATAAGCTGCGTGCTGAAAAGACCGCAGAGTGGCGCAAGTGGTTTACCGAGAACATCATGAACTGATCGGTTTCCCGTGCTGGATTCTTGGTCGGGGCAGCGGCGGACATGCCGCTGCGCCGTGGGGCTTCGGTAAAGCTTTGTCTGCACTTCAGGCTTATCCATGGACAAATGGTCGGGATTGAGAGGTTGGCTGGTTTTTCCCGCCAGTGTGATCGCGTTGCTTATTTGTGCAGCTTTGACAACGGTATTGCAGTTCAGCCTGCGCACCTTCATCCCAGGATCGCTGGAGGTGGGCGGCCTGACACTGGCCAACTTTTCGGGGTTGACCAAAGCGCTGTACCTGGATGCCTTTGCCAATACCCTGCTGCTTAGCGTCGAGACGACGATATTTTCCTTGTTGGTCGCCTATCCGCTGGCGTATGCACTGGTCCGGGCGCGCAATCGGTTGGTCAAATCGTTCATCCTGATCGTGTCCATTACCCCTTTGTTCCTGGGGGAAATCGTCCGCACGTACTCATGGATCATTGTCCTGGGCAACAATGGCTTCATCAACACGATGCTGCGCAAGATGGGGTTGGTCGAAATGCCCCTGAACCTGATGTTCAGTCATTTCGGCGTGCTGGTGGCCTTGGTGCATGTGACAATTCCCGTTGTCGTGCTGATGCTGGCAACGGCTTTGTCGCATATCGATCCGGCCTATGTAAAGGCAGCGCAGAGCCTGGGTGCGGGACCGATTCGCGCCTTTTTTTCCGTGACGCTGCCCCTGTCCATGCCGGGTATCCTGGCCAGCGTGACGACCTCCTTCGCGTGGACCTTCAGCGCCTTTGCGACGCCGCAGATGATCGGTGGTGGACGGGTGCCGACGATATCCACCCTGGTCTACCAGTTGGGATTCGCTTCCATGAACTTCCCTTTGGCTGCGAGCCTGAGCGTTGTCGGCCTTGCGTTGACGGCCATTTCGCTCCTGGTGCTTGGCCGCATGACCCGCAGGTTGCAATCCATTTCAGTTCACTGATATGAATCCGAAAAAAAGCCTGCCGCTGTGGATACGCGCCGGAGGCTTGGTGGCCGTCGCGCTGATATTGGCTTTCATTCTTCTGCCGGTTGTGGTTGTAACGCTGGCATCCTTCAACGATAAGGCGCTGCTCAGCTTTCCGCCGCAAAGCTGGTCCTGGCGCTGGTTTGAGCGGGCCTTTACCTATCCGGATTTTCAGGAAGGATTTCGCGCAAGCCTGGTTGTAACGGCTTGGTCCTCGGTGCTTGCGTTAATGATCGGAACCGCGCTGGCAATTGCAGTCAAGCGGATGGATTTCCCGGGCAAGCGCACCTTGCAGGCCATTTTGCTGTCCCCATTGGTGGTGCCACACTTTACGCTCGGACTTGGCTTGCTGATCCTGGCAGCGCAGTTGGACGTGGAACGGGGTTACGGGCTGGTAATACTGTGCCACATCATGTTGGTACTGCCCTTCGTTTTGCGCAGCGTCTACGTATCCATGGAGAACCTCGACGTTCGGCTGGAACAAAGCGCGGCCAGCCTCGGTGCGTCGCCGGCGCGCGTGCTGGTCACCATCACAGTGCCCCTGCTGTCGCCCGGTTTGATCGGCGGGTGGCTATTTGCCGCCATTATGTCTTTTAGCGAATTCACCGCGTCGCTGTTCGTGACCACGCAGCGTACCCAGACGCTGCCGGTGTCCATGTACAACTACGTTCGGGAATTTGCCGATCCGACGCTGGCTGCGCTTTCCGTGGTTTATATCGTCGTGACGGCCACCTTGCTGGCAATCGCCAACAGCGTTCTCGGCTTGGGCAGAATCCTGAATATCGAGGAAGCCCGCTAGGGAGCAATGCCGGCTGCTTGGATGCAGCCGGCACCAGGCAAGACGGTACCGTGCTGGTCGCTTCAGTACCCGCGTGACGGATCAACCTGGTTCAAGGGTGCTCGTCCTTGGGCCACGCGCAGAATGTTCTGGGCGATTTGTGTCGCCGCTGAGGCCGGAATGGCCACGGATGCAAGGTGCGGCGTGATCAGCACGTTTTCCATCCGCCACAGTGGATCGTCTGGTGGCAATGGCTCCTGCTCGAAGACATCAAGCGTGGCGCTGCCGATATGGCCATCCTGCAGCAGCTCGGTAAGGGCGGTTTGGTCGATCAGGCTGCCCCGCGCGACGTTGATCAATGCCGCGCCACGAGGCAGCTTAAGCAGGCGGTCGCGATTGATCAGGCCACGCGTCTGCTCGGTCAACGGCAGCATTACCACAAGGATGTCAGCGCGCGACAGCACAGCGTCCAGGTTATCCATGCCGTTGTAACAGGCCACCCCATCGATCTTGCGCGGGCTACGTGACCATCCCAGGACGGTGAACCCTTGGCGATGCAACTCTCTCGCCGCAAGCCCGCCAAGCTCGCCCAGGCCCAAAACCGCCACGCGGATGTCGTCGAGCCGTCGCGGATGCCGGTAGGTCCAGCGGCAACGGCGTTGGGCGATTTCGAACCAAGGAATGTCGCGTGCATGACGCAATGTTGCAAACAGCACATAGCTGGCCATCATGCGCGCCATCTCAGGGTCGGTGATGCGGGTAATCGGCACGCCAGCCGGCAGATCCGTGCGGCCAATCAGGGCGTCAACGCCGGCGCCCAGGTTGATGATCAAGCGCAGGTTGCGCATTTGGGCGAAGAAGCCTTGGGGCGGCTTCCACACGAGTGCGACATCAATGGCCGACGGGTCGTCGATTTCGTCGGCACGCAGCACCTTTAGCTTAGGCAGCTGATCAAGCAGTGCGTTCTTCCAGGTGTCGAAGTCATCGAACTCACTGTAGAAAGCCAGCGATCCGGCATATGCATCGTCACGGGTATCGCGCATTGGGCTGCTCCTAGGCGTTACGTATCAGGCGGGCCATGGCCTCGATGGCCAGCTCATATCCGTCTGCGCCCAAGCCGGCGATGATGCCGTCAGCGGCTTTGGAAATGTAGGAGTGATGTCGGAAGGGCTCCCGCTTCCAGATGTTGCTCATGTGCACTTCTATGATGCGTCCAGGAAAGGCCAACAACGCATCCAGCAGCGGTACCGACGTATATGTCAGCCCAGCCGCGTTGATGATGATGCCCTGATCGCTGCGGGCTTGCTGGATCCAGTCTATCAGCTGGCCCTCGTAGTTGGACTGTACGAAGGTCAACGCGATTCGAAGCGCGGCGGCCTTTTCTTCGCAGCGTTGCTGAAGCATCGGAAAGCTTTCCGAGCCATACGCCTTGTTGGCATCCAACCCGTATAAGTTGGCGTTCGGTCCGTTCAAGAACCAGACTTTTGCAGCGTGTTCGGCAGTGACGGTCATGGCAACGTATCGGCGTGGACGGTAGGTGTTGGACGCAAGGCCGGCCGGCGGGCGCTGCCATTGGCGGCGCGCCGCGCTGGGGTCGGTTCAGGCCTCATGCGGAATCGTGGCCTGCATGGCGGGCAGTCCGGAGAATGCTTCGAACCAGCGCGCAGCGCCAGGGTGCCCGGCCCGCCAGTCGATCTCCGGAAAGCGAAAGTCCAAATAGCCGAGCGCACAGCCCAGCGTAACTTCGCCGATCGTGGGGCGCTCGATGACCAGCGCGCCAGACCGTGCTTCTATGTCCTGCAGGCCGGCTTGCACTTTAACCAGTTGCGCGGCGCGCCATGAGTCCGATTGCGACTGCAGGGGGCGTGCGGTGCGTTCATAGCGTGCCAACAGGGCCGCATCGAGAATTCCGTCCCCCAGGGCTTGCTGCGTCAAGGCCGTCCAGCGGCGCGTATCGGTCTCAGGAAAGAGATGGTCGTTGCCTGCCAGGGCGGCGAGGTATTCGCAGATTACCCTGCTGTCGTACAAGGCCGCGCCCTCAGGCAGGATCATGGTGGGAACCTGGGCCAGCGGGTTGTGGCGTGCAATGCGTTCGTCGCGTCGCACCGGATGTGCGGCGCTGTCGAGCAGTTCAACCTGGTCAGCTAGACCGCACAGGTGCGCGCATATCATGACCTTGCGCACGAAAGGCGACGTCGGAGCGTAGAGCAGTTGCATGGCGTGTGATCTCGATTCGGTCAGGGTACGAGTACGACTTTGCCGAACACGTCGCCACTTTCGAGCAGGCGATGCGCTTGGGCCGCCTCGGATAAAGGCAACACTGCGTGGATGCGCGGCCGGATCCGGCCGGCGGCCAGCAGGGGTAACACATGCCGGGAGATTTCCCGTTGCATCCGCGCCTTTTCCTCAATGGTTTGTGGCCGCATGGTCGAAGCGTGCAAGCTGAGTTGCCGTTGCATCAGGGCCAGCAGGTCGATTTCGACCACGGAACCCTGCAGGAATGACAGGCTTACGTGGCGTCCGCCAAAAGCCAGCGTTTGCAGGTTGCGCCGCACATAGTCGCCGCCGACCACGTCCAGCACCACGTCCACGCCCCGGCCTTGGGTGAGTTCCAAGCACTGCACGGCGAAATCCGTATGGCGATAACAGATCGCGTGTGCGGCACCCATGTCGAGTAGCGCGGTCAGGCGCTCTCGTCGTCCGGCGGTCGCAATGACCGCGGCGCCGGCGGCATGCGCCATTTGCAGCGCCAACGTGCCGATGCCGCCTGCGGCACCGTGTATCAATACGGTTTCCCCCATGCGCAGGCGGCCTAGCTCGAACAGGTTGTGCCAGATGGTGAACAATCCTTCCGGCAATGCACCAGCCTCGACGTCGCGCATGTTTTCGGGCACGGGCAGGCAGTGGTCAGCCCGAACCACTGCCCAGGGCGCGTAGCCGCCGCCAGGCAGCAGTGCCATGACGCGCTGTCCGAGAAGGCCACCCGGTACGCCAGGGCCACAGGCGGCGACGACGCCGCAGGCTTCCAGTCCTAGGACGTCGGTCACGTCTTTAGGAGGCTGGGCCAGTCCCTGGCGCTGCATGATGTCGGGACGGTTCACGCCGGCTGCCCGCACGCGCAGTAGTACCTCACCGGGCCCTGGGGCCGGCACGGGCCGCTCGAGCAACGCCAGAACGTCAGGCCCTCCCGGCTCGATGGCGACGATGGCCTGCATGGAGGAGGGGATGTCCCGCATGGTCGGCTAGGCTCGTGCTTTGAACACGCTGATTCCCTGGTCGGGCAGCACTAGGCCGGTGACGGTTCCCACCGGCCAGCGCTGGATGGCATCCAGTCCGCGGCTGCGCACCATGATGCGCTTGCGGCCGGCCACGGGAATATCTACGTCGATATATGAATCCACGTGGTCTCCCTGGAATACATGGTTGACGACGGTGCCACTGAGCACCGAGCCGCTGTGCAAGGTTTCCAGCTGGATTTGTTCGGGGCGGACGTATACGTCCAGGCGGCGTCCTTCGTGCGTGCCGTCTATGAGGCGGTCGCGCGCAATCCTTATCAGTCCGGCTCCCATGCGCAATTGGATGCCGTCGGAGTCCGATCCGTGATAGTGGGCCGGAAGGATGTTGACATCGCCTAGGAACGATGCCACGAAGGGATCCTTCGGATTGCGATACAGATCCTCGGGTTCGGCCACCTGGCGTATGACGCCGGCCGACATCACCGCGATGCGGTCGGACATGCTCAGGGCTTCGCCTTGGTCGTGTGTGACAAAGACTGTGGTCACTCCCAGTCGCCGTTGGATGTCCCGTATCTCGACCTGCATGGCTGCACGCAGGTTCTTGTCCAGGGCGGAGAACGGCTCGTCAAGCAACAGAACCTTAGGTTGAATGACCAGTGCACGGGCCAAGGCGACACGCTGCTGTTGGCCGCCCGACAGCTCGCGTGGCTTTCGCTGGCCCAGTCCGTCGAGCTTGACCAGCGACATGACCTCATGCACACGTTTTGCGATTACGTCCGGCGAAATGTGTCGCATACGCAGGCCGTAGCTGATGTTGCGCTCCACCGTCATATGCGGGAATAGCGCGTAGTTCTGGAAGACGATGCCGATCTCGCGCCGAAAAGGAGGGAGGTCCGTGACGAGCTGGCCATCAATGAAGATTTCGCCAGTGTCCGCCTCGACGAATCCGGCGATAAGGTTGAGTAGGGTGGTCTTGCCGCAACCGGACGGACCGAGCAGTGTCAGAAATTCGCCTCGTTGGATTTTCAGTGACACGTCTCGCAGCACGGTTTGGTCGCGGTACTTCTTGACCACGCCTTCCAGGCTAACTGCGCTTGAAGCGGCGGCAAGGGGAAAATGCTTGCGCATGATCTCTAGAAGGGCAGAGCTGAACGCAAGAGAGCATACGGCAACCCAGCCGCACAGGCGCTTTGTGGATACCGATGCGGCCCATCGGAAAAACCGAAAAGCGGCTCACCCTGCGTCAGGGCACGCGGCCAAAGAGGTTTGCTTTTTCCTAATCAGGGCGTCCGAAAAACGAAGTTATCAAGGCTTGCGATTTCTCCCACACTGTCGGCCATTGGTCAGCACAAGTCGAGGAATTTGCATGTCAGTCGAAAAAACCAACACGCTGGTGATCGGCGCCGGGCAGGCGGGCATCGCCATGAGTGAGCACCTGAGGAATCTGGGCATCGATCACATCGTCCTGGAACGCAAGCGCATTGCCGAACGTTGGCGTTCCGAGCGTTGGGATTCGCTGGTTGCCAACGGTCCGGCCTGGCATGATCGTTTCCCGAACATGAAGTTCGACGACATCGATGATGATGTGTTTCCTGACAAGGAGCGCGTTGCACGGTACTTCGAAGACTATGCAAAGATGATCGAGGCGCCGATCAGGACCGGGATCGAGGTGTTGAAGGTGCGGCGCAATGAAAGGCGCCCAGGCTTTACCGTCCTGACCTCGGCAGGCGTGTTCGAGGCGCGTCATGTCGTGGCTGCCACGGGGCCGTTCCAGGTACCCAGCTACCCGAAAATCGTCCCGGAATCTTCTGGGATTTTCCAGGTTCATTCGTCCGCCTACAAAAACCCTGCGCAGCTACCCGATGGCGCCGTGCTTGTGGTGGGCGCAGGTGCCTCGGGATCTCAGATAGCCGAGGAGCTTCGCAATGCCGGCCGCACGGTGTATCTGTCGGTCGGCGAACATTATCGTCCCCCGCGCTCTTATCGCGAGCGCGATTACTGCTGGTGGCTGGCGGCGCTGGGTCTGTGGGACGAAGTCAAGAAGAAACCCAAGCGTGAGCACGTTGCCTTCGCGGTTAGCGGGTATGACGGTGGCAAGACGGTCGACTTTCGTCGCCTTGCCCATTCGGGCGTCACGCTCGTGGGCGTGACAAAGACCTACGAAAACGGCGTCCTGACATTCGAAGAGGGGCTGCCGCAGAACATTGCCCAGGGCGACGCCGACTACTTTGAGTTGCTGCGCGAAGCGGACGCCTATATCGAGCAAAATGGATTGGACCTGCCTCCCGAGCCGCATGCCTGGACCTTGCTCGACGACCCGGAATGTCTGAAACATCCAGTGCTCAGCCTGGACATCGCCAAGGCAGGCATTACCAGCATCGTCTGGGCCACGGGGTTCAAAGTGGATTTTTCCTGGATGGAGGTAGACACCTTTGATGCCAACGGCTATCCCATACACAAGCGGGGGATTTCGGCCGAGAAAGGCGTGTATTTCCTGGGCCTACCCAACCTGACGAACCGCTCATCTTCATTTATTTGGGGCGTTTGGCACGACGCCAAGTATTTGGCCGATCACATAGCGATTCACATGGACTACCTGGCCTATCGCAAGCGCAAAGCCTAAGGCGAGACCTAAATCGGCTGGGTACGAGTGCCAGCTGGTTTGAGGGGGGTGTTCGTGCGCCGTTGGCGGCATCGACCGGTCGAGTGGCTGCCCGGCGATAACCCTGCCTCGGAAAAGGCTGTTGGCCAAGTCGGTCTGCCCACCCGGGTAAAATACCTTTTTATCGCCACGCGGCGCCGATCGCGCCGCCCCGAGGGCAGTACCGTCATGTCTACGTCCGAGCAGCAAGCCGTCGCGCACGGCCAACAGGCTCCTGCGCCCGCCTACGATCCCACGGCCAAGCAGAAATCGCAGGCCAAGACCGCACGCATCCCCATCAAGGTCGTTCCGGCCGAGCGGCTCAAAAAGCCCGAGTGGATCCGCGTCAAGGCAGCCTCGCCCGGCTCGCGCTTCTACGAGATCAAGCGCATCCTGCGCGAGCACAACCTGCACACCGTCTGCGAGGAAGCCTCCTGCCCCAACATTGGCGAATGCTTCGGCAAGGGCACGGCGACCTTCATGATCATGGGCGACAAGTGCACGCGCCGCTGCCCGTTCTGCGACGTGGGCCACGGCCGTCCCGACCCGCTCGACCCCAACGAGCCGGAAAACCTCGCCCGCACGATCGCCGCGCTGAAGCTGTCCTACGTGGTCATCACCTCGGTCGACCGCGACGACTTGCGCGACGGCGGGGCGGGGCATTTCGTGGAATGCATCCGCAAGGTGCGCGAGCTGTCGCCAGCCACGCGCATCGAGATCCTGGTGCCCGACTTCCGCGGCCGGCTGGACCGCGCGCTGGAGATCCTCAACGCCTGCCCGCCAGATGTGATGAACCACAACCTGGAAACGGTGCCGCGGCTGTACAAGCAGGCGCGACCGGGGTCGGACTATGCGCACTCGCTGAAGCTGCTGGCCGAGTTCAAGCGCCTGCATCCCGACGTGCCGACCAAGTCCGGCCTGATGCTGGGCCTGGGCGAGACCGACGAGGAGATCCTCCAGGTCATGCGCGACCTGCGCGCGCACAACGTCGACATGCTGACCATCGGCCAGTACCTGCAGCCGTCGGAGCACCACCTGCCGGTGCTACGCTACGTGCACCCGGACACCTTTGCGATGTTCGAGCGCGAAGCGTACGAGATGGGCTTTACCCACGCCGCCGTCGGCGCGATGGTGCGGTCGTCCTACCACGCCGACCAGCAGGCGCACGCCGCCGGGGTGGCGTAAGCCAAGCGGCCGGCAGGTACTGAAAGCGGCGGTCCCGGTCCAGCCCCAGACTCAAGGAATCAAGGCGTCATCCCGCACGCCTGGCGGATGGCGACCTGGACCGGAGAGGGCGGCAGGGCGGGGTCGAACTCGCCTTTGGGCAGCAGCGGCGGCTGTGCCATGAAGCGCGGTCGCCGCCCCCGGTGAGGCTGTGCGGCATGGACCAGGAATGGGTGGCACAGATAGACCGTGCCCGCCGCGCCTGTCGCCAGTACCACTTCACAATCCTGCGTGGAAGCGTAGCCGTTGGCAGACAATTGCCTGAGCGTTGCGCCGGCTTCGCCATAGGGGAGCAATTCCCGTGCGATTTGGGCGTGGGAACCTTTCCGTATCCTCGTGGGCGCATCGTCCGGGCCGACATCCGAAAACAGAAACAGCATCAATAAAGCGCGCCCGCTGCTCTTCACATTGGCACGCCATTCCATGAAATCCGGATGGCCACGTGCCAGCCATCGTCACCTGGCGGCTCTGCAGAGGGGAAGCGGATCGGAAAGGTTCCGAGGCCCTTGGGGCAAGCCAGCGGCCTTTTCCGACGAGCTGGTCGTAGGCTTTGTGAAGTGGCGGGGTGTTGGCGGCTTCGATGAAGGCAAGCGAGGACTTGAACCCCACCCGGACGACGGGATGAACCCATTTTTCGGGTTGATCAGGCGATAGGCCGATGTCGGCCCACAGTTCGTCCCGGCCTCGTCTGGCAAGGTCGGCACTGAAGGCGTTTTCTAATTTGACGAAACCGTCGTCAATGAAGCGCTGGACCTGAGCGGAAGTCAGGCCGGCATGCTCGAGTTTGGGCATGACACATTCTCCGAGTGGCTGCCGCCTGAAGCGGCGGCAGCCGTCTGATCTCAATGGCGATAACGGGCCGGAACGACTTTCAGTCGTTCAGATCAGCGGGAAGAAAGTGGACGTGAACATCATGTGCAAAGGCCCAACCCAGGGCAGGAACGCGAACAACCGGCCGTGAAATCCCCGGCGCCTGCGGTACAGAGCCATTGGATTCATGCCATGGCCAAGCAAGGTATTCGGCGTGCGGTTGGGTGCTGAGAATGCCTCATGAAAGGACGGTTGGCAAGCGCTGTGCCTGCGAGCCCATGCGGCGGGCGGTATCGGCGCATCTGGCGACCGGATGCCGTATTTCGGTCAAGGGCCGGTACGGTCGGCATGGTTCTCTGGCTTGTCCGCGCATCGGTGGGCGCTTTACCTCCCTCAGCCGGGCGCCGGTTCTGTATGTGCGTTGCGCACTCCTCTATAATTCGTCCACAACATAAACATGTTGCCCATTATATGGACAACATGACAGAGCGAGGACGATAGCCATGCCGTTGGAGAACCCGGACGCCGATCCGCTGATGCCGTACCAGTACCCCAATCCGCCGGAGGCCTTGCCCGAGATCGTGGTCCCCAAGGCCATACCAGACGATGACCGGTTGTGGGTGCCGCAGGCCGAAAACGTCTGGTTCCGGCCGCTTTGCTTGAACGCGAGCCAGGGTTACTGGATGAACCTGCTCAAGGTGCGGCGCTCGGGGGTGCTCAGCCGCCACCGCCACCCGCAGGCCGTGCACGGGTTTGTGCTGAAAGGCCGCTGGAAGTACCTGGAGCACGATTGGTGGGCCGAGGAGGGCAGCTATGTCTTTGAGCCCCCCGGTGAGACGCACACCCTGTACGTGCCGCCCGACGTGGAGGAGATGATCACGTACTTCCAGGTCAACGGGATCATGTACTACACGGATCCGTGGGGCAAGGGCAACGGCTACGAAGACGTTTTCACCAAGATCGAGATGTGCCGCAAGCACTTCGCGGCGGTCGGGCTGGGCGAAGACTACGTCAAGCAGTTCATCCGCTAGCGGGCGGGCATGGCTATGCAGGGCATGGGGCAGGCGCGCGCCCGCTACGACTTTTCGTCAAGCGTGGCGGTGGTCACCGGCGGCGCCAATGGCATCGGCGCGCAGGTCGCATCGCGGTTGCGTGATTGCGGCGCGAAGGTGGCGATATGGGATTTGCAGCCGGCAGCTGATATTTCATAACCATTCATCACGGAGACACCATGAAACGACGTGACTTTCATCGCCGCGCCATCGCCTGCCTGTTGGGCGCCGCTTCGCTGGGCATCTTGCCCGCGGCGCTGGCCCAGGACAAGTCTTTCCCCGCGCGGTCGATCGAGCTGGTGGTGCCCTTTGCCGCGGGCGGGGGAACCGACGCACTCGCACGCGCGCTGTCCGATGCCTTGCGCAAGTACCTGTCGCAGCCGGTGGTGGTGCTGAACCGGCCCGGCGCGGCTGGCGGCATCGGCCTGGGTGAAGTTGCCCGCAGCCCGGCCGATGGCTACAAGCTTGCACTGGTGACTGCGGACATGGTCATCATCCCGCACCTGGGCTTGACCAAGACGACGCACGAGCAATTCACGCCCATCATCCAACTCAACGCCGACCCCTCGGCGGTGACCGTCCCGGCAGATTCGCCCTACGACACGATCGAAGCATTCATCGAAGCGGCGCGCGCCAAGCCCGAGCGCATCCAGGTCGGCAATGCGGGCAACGGTTCGATTTGGCACCTGGCTGCCGCCGCCCTGGAAGACAAGACCGGCGCGAAGTTCGGCCATATTCCCTTCAACGGCGGCAACCCCGCGGTGCTGGCGTTGCTGGGCGGGCATATCGATGCGGTGACCGTCAGCCCGGCGGAAGTCATCCAGTACGTTTCCGCCGGCAAGCTCAAGACGCTGGCCGTGATGTCCGACCAGCGCGTCAAAGGCTTCGAGAACGTCCCCACGCTCAAAGAGCGCGGCATCGACCTGTCCATCGGAACCTGGCGCGGCATTGCGGCGCCCAAGGGCACGCCGCAGCCGGTCCTGGACGTGCTGGAGACGGCGATCAGGCAGGCTGCCGCCGAGGACAGCTTCAAGCAATTCATGGACAAGCAGAATCTTGGCTACCTCGTCGCCGACCGCGAGACGTTTGCCGGCCTGATCGAGCGGGACAACGCTACGTTCAAGGCACTGATCGAGAAGTTCGGCATGCGCCAGTAAGCGATACGCCGATCACCCGGCCGCTGCGCACGCGGCCATCACTGTAAAGGAGTGGACACATGGATCTGGGCATAGCCGGTCGTACGGCATTGGTCGGTGGCGCCAGCATGGGGCTGGGCTATGGCTGCGCGCTGGCGCTGGTGCGCGAAGGCGTGGACGTGGTCATCGTCGCGCGTGGCGCCGAGCAGTTGGAGGCCGCGCGCCAACGCCTGCTGCGCGAGCGTTCGCGCCCCGACGGACGAGTGATTGCGGTGGCGGCCGACATCACCACCGAAGCAGGGCGCGCGGCGGTGTTTGCCGTCCAGCGCGACTACGACATCGTCGTCACCAATGCGGGCGGCCCTCCGCCGGGGGACTTCCGGCAGTGGGGCCGCGAACAGTGGCTGGGCGCCATCGAGGCCAACATGCTCGCGCCGATCGAGCTCATCCGGGCGACGGTCGACGGCATGGCCGAGCGGGGTTATGGCCGGATCATCAACATCACGTCCAGCGTGGTGAAATCGCCCATCGACATCCTCGGGCTGTCCAACGGCGCGCGCAGCGGGCTGACGGGTTTCGTCGCGGGCGTGGCGCGCAGCGCCGTCGCGGCCCATGGGGTGACGATCAATAACTTGCTGCCCGGCTCTTTCGCCACCGATCGGCTCGAATCCGCCTTGTCGGCCGAGGCGACCAAATCTGGCCAGCCGGTCGAACAAGTGCGCGCCCACCGCCTGGCCGCCATCCCGGCCGCGCGCTTTGGCAACGCCGAAGAGTTCGGTGCGGTGTGCGCTTTCCTGTGCAGCATCCAGGCGGGCTACATAACGGGGCAGAACATTTTGGTCGACGGCGGCGCATACCGCGGCACATTCTGAAGCAGGAACCGATGACATACCAGGAGAACCTATTCGCGGGACGCACCGCCTTGGTCACCGGCGCCACCCAGGGCATCGGCGCGGCCATTGCCAACAGGCTGGCGGCGTTGGGGGCCAAGACCATCGCCGTCGGGCTGGAATCGAATGCTGGCGCGCTGGCTGCAGGCGTGCAGGTCAGGCAGGCCGACGTCAGCAACGCCGGCGAGGTGGACGCGCTGTTCAAGGATCTGGATGCCCTGGACATCGTCGTCAATTGCGCCGGCATCATCCGGCGGGGGGCGGAGCACGACCCCGCCGTATTCGAGCAAGTGCTGGCCGTCAACCTGACGGGCACGATGCGCGTGTGCACGGCGGCGCGGCCACGCCTGGCCGGTCGCGGCGGATGCATCGTCAACATTGCATCGATGCTGAGCTTTTTCGGCGGTTCGCTCGTGCCGGCCTATTCGGCCAGCAAGGGCGGCGTGGCACAGTTGACCAAGTCGCTGGCACTGGCCTATGCCGAAGACGGCATCCGCGTCAATGCCGTCGCGCCGGGCTGGATCGCGACGCCGCTGACGCAAGCGCTACAGGATGATCCGGCAAGGTCGTTGGCCATCTTGTCGCGCACGCCCCTGGGCCGCTGGGGCACGCCGCAGGACGTGGCCGACGCGGTCGTTTTCCTGTGCACGCCGGCTGCCGGGTTCATGACGGGCGTGATCCTGCCGGTCGACGGCGGCTATCTGGTGGCATAGCGGTCGCGCGGGCCCGCCGGCGCTTTGACGGCCGGGCCGTGTTTGTGGGGATAATGGCCGGCCACACACGCAACGAGCATTTCCCTTCACGGCCTGCCATGCCCCGTTCTTCTGCATCTGCCAAACCGGCCGCGACGCGGGTGGCCGGCACTGCGGCATTTTCCAAGTTCATGCATGTGCTGCAGCTGGTCGCCGACGCGGCCGAGCCGCCCACGGTTGCCGAGCTAAGTCGGCTGAGCGGCTATCCGCGCCCGACCGTTTACCGCATGGTGGCGGCGCTGGTGGCCGAGCGCATGCTCGAAGAAAATGCCCGCACCGGCACCCTGGCGCTGGGCCCGCGCCTGATCCAGCTGGCCAGCCGCAGCTGGGGGCGGTCCGAGCTGCGGTTGGCGGCCGTCGAGGCCCTGAAGCACCTTCGCGATGTGACCGGCGAGACGGTGCACCTGGCCGTGCCCAACGGCGAGCACATGATCTATATCGAGAAGCTCGAAAGCCCGAGCGCCGTGCGCATGAGTTCGCGCATCGGCACCGTCGTGTCGATGCATTCGACGTCGGTCGGCAAGGCTTATCTCGCCATGCTCGATGAAGCCGGCCGCGAGGCCCTGCTGCGCGCGTTGCCGCGGCCGCTGCCCCGCTATATGCCCAACACCGTAGGGACCCTGCAGGAATTGCGCAAGCAGCTGCAAGCCGTGCGCGAGCAAGGCTGGGCGATCGATGACGAGGAAAACGAGGCCGGCATTTGCTGCTTTGGGGCGCCGGTCTTTGGCCACGCAGGCGTACCCGTGGCAGCCATCAGCGTGAGCGTCCTGCGCTTTCGCCGCAAGGACGACGTGCGCAAGGCCTACGTCGAGCCGTTGCTGCAGGCGTGCCGGACGATTTCACAGCGCATCGCCGAGACGCCCGCGCTGTCAGGCGCCGAAGCACTCTAGCCTCCGGCGCGGGTGCGCCGGGCGGCAGTCACCCTGCGAGATCCTTCGCCCCGGGCATGCTGTAGCCGTTGGCCGTCAGGTTGGCGCGCAGCTGTGCGGCTTGTTCCTCAGTCAGCTCGACCAGCGGCGGGCGCACGGTCGCCCACACCGGGTCGCCCGATTGCCAGGCGATGGCAGCCTTCATGGCCGGGATCATGACGTAGGCGCCAAAGATCGCCCGCGTGGCATCGAGCGCGCCTTGGCGGGCCTGGGCGTCGGGTTCGCGCCAATTGCGCGCCAGGTCGACGATGGGGCCGGGGTTGACGTTGCCGGTGGCGGTGATGCAGCCGGCGCCGCCCGCCTGCAGGGTGCGCAGCAGGAAGTTCTCGCTGCCGGCGTAAACGCGAAAGCCCCTGGGGCCGTGGCGCTTGATCATGGCCTCGGTATTGGACCAGTCGCCCGAGCTGTCCTTGGCGCCCGCGACGATGCCGGGGTAGGCGTCCAACAGGCGGTCGATGAGGTCCAGGCTGATGGGCACTTGCGACACTGGCGGGATGTGGTACAGGTACAGCCTTAGCCGGTCGTCGCCCACGCCTTCGATCAGGCCGGAGAAATAACGAAACAGCCCTTTGTCGCTGACGCCCTTGTAGTAGAAGGGCGGCAGCACCAGCACGGCGGCGCAACCGGCCTTGACCGCGGTGCGGGTCAGCGATACGGCGTCAGGCAGGGCGCAGGCGCCAGTGCCTGGCATGAGCCAGCGGGGCTCGATGCCGGCGGCCAGCAGTTCGCCGAGCAGCATTTCCTTTTCGGCGACCGACAGCGAATTGGCTTCGGAATTGGTGCCGAACACCGCCAGCCCCACACCCTGGTCGCGCAGCCAGCGGCAGTGCTTGACGAAGCGCGTCACGCTGGGACGGTGGTCCTGCTCGAAGGGGGTGAGCACTGGCGAATAAACGGCAGGAAGGCTGTGGTCACTGGCCATGGCATGCACTCTGTCTGGTAGTAAGGGCCGACGCCCATCCCAATGCGGTCGGCTGCGGCCTTAAATCATGGCATTGCTTCCCTTGCCGAAAAAGGGCCCTATCGTGATTTCAAACCAGAAAAATGTTTGGGTTTGATAAAGGGGCCGCGCAGCACATCTGAGCGGTGGCGTATCCTTGGGGGGCGTGATGCATGCGCCGGATGCGGCGCCACAGGAGGCTATTCCCGATGAAACCCAACCACCGCATCGTCCAGGCCGTGTGCGCGGCGCTGGTCTCGGCCCTGACGGCCACGGCCGCGCCCGCCGCCCTGGCCGCCCAGGACGCAGACAAGGCGCAGGCCTCTGCCACGGCTTCGGGGGAAGTGCGCCGGGTCGATGCGTCGGCCGGCAAGGTCACCATCAAGCATGGCGAAATCCCCGGCCTGGGGCTGCCTGCCATGACATTGGTCTATCGCGCCGACCCTGCCTTGCTGTCCGGCATCAAGCCGGGCCAGACAGTGAGCTTTACCGCCACGCGCAAGGACGGCGCGTATGTGATCACCAAGATCCAGTAATCGTCCAGTGAGCGGGGCCCGGCAAGCGGGCCGCGCGCTGCCCATCCGGCGGCAGGGACTAGGGACGCCACCCAGGCCGCCCGCGCGCGGCGCTGGCGGCCCCGGGGGATTTACAGCACGTAGCGGGCCAGGTCCTGGCTGGACGCGGTCTCGGCCAGCTTGTCGTTGACGTAGGCGGCGTCGATGGTGACGGTCTTGCCGCTGGCGGCCGTGGCGTCGAAGGACAGTTCCTCCAGCAGTTTTTCCATCACCGTGTACAGGCGGCGGGCGCCGATGTTTTCCGTGCGTTCGTTGACTTCGAAGGCCAGCTCGGCCAGGCGTCGCACGCCGTCGTCGGTGAACGCCAGCGTGACGCCTTCGGTGGCCAGCAGCGCCTTGTATTGCTTGGTCAGCGATGCGTCGGTTTCGGACAAGATGCGCACGAAGTCGTCCGCGGTCAGCGAATCGAGCTCGACCCGGATGGGGAAGCGCCCCTGTAGCTCCGGGATCAGGTCCGACGGCCGGGACAGGTGGAAGGCGCCCGAGGCGATGAATAGGATGTGGTCGGTGCGCACCATCCCGTAGCGCGTGTTCACGGTGGTACCTTCGACCAGCGGCAGCAGGTCGCGCTGCACGCCTTGGCGGGAAACGTCCGCGCCGCCCGTTTCTTGGCGTGCGGCAATCTTGTCGATCTCGTCCAGGAAAACGATGCCGTTCTGCTCGGCGTTGGCGATGGCCGTTGCGCGCAGGTCTTCCTCGTTGATGCGCTTGGCGGCTTCCTCTTCGGTGAGCAGCTTGAAGGCTTCCTTGATCTTGAGCTTGCGCGGCTTGCGCTTGTCGCGGGTCAACCCCGCAAACATGTTGCGCAGCTGCTCGGTCATTTCTTCCATGCCGGGCGGCCCCATGATTTCCATCTGGGGCGCCGGCTGCGCGATCTCGATTTCGATCTCGGTGTCGTCGAGCTGGCCTTCACGCAGGCGCTTGCGAAAGACCTGCCGCGCGTTGGTTTCTTCGCGCTGGGGCTGCCCGTCGGCGCCGCGCGGCGGCGGGATCAGCACATCCAAGATGCGGTCCTCGGCCGCTTCCTCGGCCTGGGTGCGCACGCGACGCATCTCCTGCTCGCGCGTCTGCTTGATGGAGATTTCCACCAGGTCGCGGATGATGGTGTCGACGTCGCGCCCGACGTAGCCGACCTCGGTGAACTTGGTGGCTTCGATCTTGATGAAGGGCGCGTTGGCCAGCTTGGCCAGGCGGCGGGCGATTTCGGTCTTGCCCACGCCGGTCGGCCCGATCATCAGGATGTTCTTGGGATGGATTTCATGGCGCAGCGGCTCGGGCACCTGTTGGCGCCGCCAGCGGTTGCGCAGGGCCACGGCGACCGCACGCTTGGCGCGGTTCTGGCCGATGATGAATTTGTCGAGTTCGGAGACGATCTCTCCGGGAGTCATGACGGATGCGGACATGGCGGGCGGCAAAGCGTAATTGGGGGAGGGGCCGGCGACCGGGGGTCAGCCTTCCAGCACTTCGACGACGTGGTTCTGGTTGGTGTAGATGCACAGGTCGCCGGCGATGGCCAGTGACTTGCGCACCACGTCTTCGGGCGGCAAGTCGGTGTTCTGCAAAAGCGCCAGGGCCGCGGCCTGGGCGTAGGCGCCGCCCGAGCCGATCGCGGCCAGCCCGTGCTCGGGCTCGAGCACGTCGCCGTTGCCGGTCAGCACCAGGGTGTGCTCGCGGTCGGCGACGATGAGCATGGCTTCCAGGCGGCGCAGGACGCGGTCGGTACGCCAGTCCCGGGTCAGCTCGACGGCCGCGCGCATCAGGTTGCCCTGGTGCTTTTCCAGCTTGGCCTCGAAGCGTTCCTGCAGGGTGAAGGCGTCCGCCGTGGCGCCGGCAAAGCCGGCAAGGATCTTGTCTTGGTACAGGCGGCGGATCTTGCGGGCGGTCGCCTTGATGACGACGTTGCCCAAGGTGACCTGGCCATCGCCGCCCAATGCGACGCGGTTGCCGCGGCGGGCGCAGACGATGGTGGTGGCGTGAAATTGTTCCATTGACGGCCTTTCAGTGCATGAATCCCGTAGATGGGGGCACGCGGGCCGGAGTTCAAGGACGCCCCGCGAACTGCGGGCGGCCGCAGGCCCGCGGGGCAGCCGGCGAACGGGATCAGTCGCCGAACATTTTCTGGCGCATTTCGCGCCGTTCCTGCGCCTCGAGCGACAGCGTGGCGGTCGGCCGGGCCAGCAGCCGGGGGATGCCGATGGGTTCTCCGGTTTCCTCGCACCAGCCGTATTCGCCGCTTTCGATGCGGGCGATCGACTGCTGGACCTTTTTGAGCAGCTTGCGTTCGCGGTCGCGCGTGCGCAGCTCCAGCGCGTGCTCTTCCTCGATCGTGGCGCGGTCGGCCGGATCGGGCACGAACTGCGTCTCGCGCAGGTGCTCGGTCGTGGCGCCCGCGTTGTTGAGGATCTCCTGCTCGAGCTGGCGCAGTCGCTCGCGGAAGAAGGCGAGCTGTCGCTCGTTCATGTACTCCGATTCGGGCATGGCCAGGAGTTCTTCTTCGGTGGGCAGGTCGATGACCGTCGTCGAATCGGACGATTTGCTTGCTTTTTTACTTGCTGCCTTCGTAGCCATGAACGTACTCCATTCAGATTATGGTCCCGGTAGGGTGGCTGATGGCTACCCGACCAGGCACTGCTCCAGTCCCCGGGTGAAAATCTCCTGGGGCAGCTTGCGGCCAATGAAGACCATCTTGGTGGACTTCTTTTCGTTGGAAGCCCACGGCTTGCCGGGCTCGGCGCCCATCATCATGTGCACCCCCTGGAAAAGCATGCGTCGGTTGATGCCTTTCATGTAGAGGATGCCCTTGTAGCGCAGCAAGTCGGGCCCGTAAACCTGTACGACCCCGCCGAGGAATTCCTCCAGCCGCTCGGGGTCGAAAGGCTTGTTCGAGCGGAACACGAACGCGCTGATTTCGTCGTCGTGCGCGTGGTGGTGATGATGGTGGTGGTGCTCGCAGTGTTCACCGCACTCGTGATCATGGTCGTGATCATGGTGATGGTGATCGTGCGCGGCGTCAGGGTGTTCTTCGGCCAGGAAATCCGGGTCGATGTCCAGGATGGCGTTCAGGTTGAAGCCGGCGATGTCTAGCACCTTCTTGATGTCGACTTCGCCGAAGTGCACCGGCTCGATGCCCGCGCGCGGGTTCATGCGCACCAGGCGGCGGCGCAGGGCTTCGTACTCGTCTTCGGTGACCAGGTCCTTCTTGGACACCAGGATGCGGTCGGCAAAGCCGACCTGTTTTTGCGCCTCTTGCTGGGCGTCCAGGGTGGCCATGCCGTGCTTGGCGTCGACGACGGTGATCACGCCGTCGAGCCGGTAGTACTCGGCAATCTCGTCGTCCATGAAGAAGGTCTGGCACACCGGGCCGGGGTTGGCCATCCCGGTGGTCTCGATGATGACTCGGTCGAAATTGACCGTGCCGGATTCGCGCTTGGCCTTCAGCTCGCCCAGGGTGCGCAGCAGGTCGCCGCGCACCGTGCAGCAGACGCAGCCGTTGCTGAGCTCGACGATCTGCTCTTCGCTGTCCTGCACGAGCAGGTCGTTGTCGATGCTTTCCGGCCCGAATTCGTTTTCGATCACGGCGATCCGCTGGCCGTGCTGCTCGGTCAGGATGCGCTTGAGCAGCGTGGTCTTGCCCGCTCCGAGAAAGCCCGTCAGGACGGTGACGGGAACCATTTGATCTACGTTGCGAGGGGTATTCATGTCGGATGCTACTCGTGATGGAACCGCTCGGCCCTGCCGCGGCTGAAAGCGCCTGCCTGCAGGCTGCGCCGCCAGCGGCCGAACGCGGCATTACAGCACAGCCCGAAAGCCGGGGCAAACCCTGCGCGGGGGTGGCCGATCAGGGTTTGCCCGCCCCATGCAGGGCAGTTATATGGGGCAGGTGGCGCACATTACAAGTAGGCTGTTCAGCGGGTGTGACATTGCCGCCGCATGCTGTATCAGTGCGTGTGGAAATCGTGCTGATGGGGCTGCTGCTGGCAGGTCGGGCACAGGGCCCGCAGCTCGGTTTCCCGGTGGGCCAGGGCGTACCCCGTCTGGGCCACCCGCTCGGCGAGCTGGCGCGACAGCGCCGGGTCGCTGAGCTCGGCGACCTTGCCGCAGCAGGTGCAGACCACCAGCAGGTCGTGGTGGGCGCCTTCCACGTCGTGGCAGGCGATCCAGGCATTGACCGCGTCCAGGCGGTGGATCAGCCCTTCGGCAAGCAGGAAGTCCAGCGCCCGGTAGACAGTGGGCGGCGCCGCGCCCGGGTGCACCGCGCGCATCTCGTCCAACAGCTCATAGGCTTTCAGGCTGCGGCCGTGGCGCAGCAGCAGCTCCAGCACCTTGCGGCGGATCGGCGTCAGGCGCCGCCCGCGGCGCGTGCACAGTGCCTCGGCGACCGCCAGGCGGGCGGCGACGGGATCGGATGGGTCGTGCGGCGAAGAGGCGGACATGGCGGCAAAAACGAATTGGGGCGACGGTAGCAGAAAATGCCGCGGCAGGCAGCAGCGGCGGTCACCAATGGAAAACTTCTCGCCCGGTCGTGGCGCTTTTCACCTTGATCTGAAACGTTATATCATTTGCTGTATGTAATGTTATATCGTTTCTACAGATGGGTTTGACGAAATTCTGCTCCAGCCACGGTTTGTTCACTGTTCTTGCCTTGGTCGGCGCTGGTCCGGGATCCGCGCAGGCGCAATCCGGACCGGCCGTGGTCCACGCGCTGCCACCGGTAACGGTGTCGGCTTCGCCGCTCGATCAACCAGCCGATGGCATGGCCACGCCTGCTGCTGTCTTGGCCGGGCGGGAGCTGGCGCAACACCGCGGCGCAACCTTGGGTGAAACGTTGGGCGGGTTGCCAGGTATTGCTGCCGACACCTTTGGCGGCGGCGCCAGCCGCCCGGTCATCCGCGGGCAGGCCGCACCCCGGGTGGCAGTCGTGTCCGATGGGGCGGAGCTGATGGATGCCTCAGGCGTCTCTCCCGATCATGCGGTCACGATCGAACCGCTCTTGGCGCGGCGCATCGAGGTGCTGCGTGGGCCGGCGACGCTGCGTTACGGTGGCGGGGCGATAGGCGGTGTGGTCAATGTGCTGGACGACAAGGTGCCGCGCCACGTGCCGGAGGACGGCTTCGAAGGCGAGGCGGAACTGCGCGGTGCCACGGGCACCGGCGAGCGCGCCGGTGCTGTCGGCATCACGGCCGGGCAGGGCAATCTGGCGGTGCGCGTCGAAGCGGCCGCGCGCGAGTCGGACGACTACCGCGTGCCGCATTGGCACGGCAGCCGGCTGGAAGGCTCGTATAACCGTACCGCCACCGGCACGCTGGGGCTGTCGTGGGTGACCGCCCGGGGTTACGCCGGGGCCGCATTTACCTATGAGCGGCGGCGCTATGGCCTGCCGGGGCACGGCCACGAGTACGAGTCTTGCCATCCGCACGGATCGCATCTGCATTGCGGTGGCCACGGTCATGGCCATGATCACGATGACGACCACGGCCATGATCACGATGGCGACCACGGTCACGGGGCAGGCCATGGCGTGCCGCGCATCGACCTGCACAGCCGACGCTTCGACCTGCGCGGCCAGTATCGCGAGCCCTTGGCCGGGTTCGAGCAAGTGCGTTGGCGCGCTGGTTTCACCGACTACTACCACGACGAGATCGAGGGCGGTGAACCCGCCACGCGCTTTGCGCACCGCGGCTTCGATGCCCGGGTCGAGTGGGTGCATCGGCCGGTGCTGGGTTGGCACGGCGTGATCGGCCTGCAAGGTGTGCACGGCAACTTTGGGGCCAGCGGCGAGGAGGCCTTCCTGCCGGACAGCCGGCGCGACGGCGCCGGCATTTTCGTGCTGGAGGAATACCGCTGGGGTGATTGGCGGTTCGAAGTCGGGGCACGCCAAGACTGGCAGCGCATCCGGGCCGCGGGCGGCCGGCCGGAAGTGAGGATGCACGGCACGTCAGTGTCGGCCGCGGCCGTATGGGCGTTCGCACCCCGGTATTCGGTCGCGCTGTCGCTGTCGCGCTCGCAGCGCCTGCCCACGGCGCAGGAGCTTTTCGCCGATGGGGTCCATCTGGCCACCCGCACCTATGAAACCGGCAACCCTGGCTTGGGCAAGGAGACCTCGCACAATGTGGCGCTGACGCTGCGCAAGACCGAGGGGGCGACCACCTTTGACGTGAGCGTCTTTCATAATCGGGTCAAGGATTACATCTATGCACGCACGCTGGACCGCCACGAAGACTTTCGCCTGATCGAATACGCCCAGCACGACGCTGTGTTCTCGGGCGTGGAGGGCGAGATGCGCCATCGCTTTTCGCCGGTGTTCTCGGCCGCCGTGTTCGGTGACCATGTACGTGGCAGGCTGGCGGGCAGCGCCAACCTGCCACGCATGCCTGCCGCGCGGCTGGGCGTGCGCGGCAACGTCACGTGGGGCAGGTGGTCCGGCGAGCTCGAGTACTACCGCGTCTTCGCACAGCACGAAGTGGCCGCGTACGAATCGCCGTCGCCGGGCTATCACATGGTCGATGCGTGGCTGGCTTATGACCTGCGTATCGCCGCCGCCGATGCGCAGGTATGGCTGCGCGGCACCAACCTGCTAAACAAGCTGGCCTACAACCACGCGTCTTTCCTTGCCGGGGTTGCGCCGTTGCCCGGGCGCAGCATGATGCTTGGCTTCAGGGCATCGTTCTAGCGCGTCCGGCTGCTCATCTTTCGGCGTCGAATGCGAATAAGGCCATGGTCGCCGTCGACAAGCCGGTTAAAAGATTCATATAAAATATATCTTAAAATCGATCACAGGCGACGCCATGGCCGGTGGGCGGCCGGACGCGGTGCTGGCGTTCGGGATGCCGCGGGCGGCGCCGGCGCCTTGGCCCAGCTTGACGTCGTGGATCGCAACGGCAATCGCAATGGCAACAGCAACGGCAATGAACAGTTCCACCCCTGAAGCGCCACTGTGCTCGGAAGAAGAGATCACGCAGCTCGTCCACGCCTTCTACGCCAGGGTGCGCCAGGACGAGCAACTCGGGCCGATCTTCAACGCCCACGTCGACGACTGGGACCATCACCTGGCCAAGCTCGTCGACTTCTGGTCGTCCATCTTGTTGCGCACCGGGCGCTACAGCGGCACGCCCATGCCCAAGCATGCGGCCCTGCCCGGCCTGAATGCGGACTTGTTCCACCGCTGGCTGGCGTTGTTTCGCCAGACAGCCAACGAGCAACCCAACCGGGCCATGGCCGAGCGCGCCTGCACCATGGCCGAGCGCATCGCGCAAAGCCTGTGGATGGGCTATCAGATGGTCCGTTGTCCCGACACTATTGCATCGCCCCTGCCCTATGCCTGATTGGCTGTCGATCCAAGAGCCGGATGCCGGCCAGCGGGCCAAGCCCAGTTGGAATGCCTTTCTGGAACAGGGATTCCGGCCGCTGTACGTCGCGGGCTGCCTGTGGGCGGCGGCGTGTGTCGCGCTATGGGTCTTTGCGCCGCATTGGCTGGCCGGCACGCTGCAGGGCGTGTTCTGGCACGCACACGAGATGCTGTGGGGGTTTGTCGCGACCATCGCGGTGGGGTTCCTGTTTACCGCGGGTGCCAACGGGTCCGGCACCCGTCCTTTGCACGGTCCTGCCCTGGGCGCGCTGGCGCTGCTTTGGGTCGTGGCGCGCGCGGGTTTCCTGCTGCCGGGTGAGGTGGCTTTCGCTGCCGCGTCGCTGGCCGAGCTACTGTTCTTCGGCTGGGCGGCGGTTGCCCTGGCCTGGGTGGCGGCCTTCGTGCTGTATCTTTGGCGCTTCTTCCCATGGCTCATCCGCCCGCGCGTCGACCGACCGTCCGGCGTGCGCGTCGGGTTGGCCGCCACCGCTGCGCGACGAGGCTAGACCGCATGCGATTGACCGCGATGACCGACTACGCGCTGCGCCTGCTGATGTACGTCGGCCAGCGTCCGGATCGGCTGTGCACGATCGCGGAAGTTGCGCAGGCCCACGGTATTTCCGAAGCGCACCTGATGAAGATCACGCATCGGCTGGGCCAGGGCGGCTGGCTCGAAACGGTGCGCGGCAAGGGCGGCGGCATGCGCCTGGGCCGCGATCCGGCCGATATCAATTTGGGCGCGGTGGTGCGCAGCGTGGAGCCGGATTTCGACCTCGTGGAGTGCTTTGCCACCGGCGACCAGTGTGTGCTGACCGGCCGTTGCCGCCTGGCGGGGGTGCTGGGCGAGGCACTACGCACGTTCTTGTCGCATTTGGATCGCTACACGTTGGCCGATTTGCTGCCGGCCGGCGGCGTGCCGGCGCCAGGACGGGGCATTGCCCTTCAGCGGATCGATCCCTCGTAAGCCGCAGGCGCCAGCTGGCGCGCATCAGGACTTGCGCCCGGCCCTGGGATGGGCCTGGTCGTAGACCTGGGCCAGGTGCTGGAAGTCCAGCCGCGTATAGATCTGCGTCGTCGAGATATTGGCATGGCCCAGCATGTCCTGGACCGCGCGCAGATCTTGCGCAGACTGCAGTACGTGGCTGGCGAAGCTGTGGCGCAGCACGTGCGGGTGCACGTGCGTGGGCAGCCCGGCCGCCCGGGCGCGGCGCGCCAGTTGCAGTTGTACGACGCGTGGGGAGATGCGCCGGCCGCGCCGGCCCAAAAACAGCGCCCATGCGTCCTGCGGTGCGGCGCTGTCCGGCACCCAGCGGGCACGCGCCTGGAGCCAGGCGCGCAAGGCGGCAAGCGCGGCGGCGCCGACCGGCACGCTGCGCCGCTTGCCACCCTTGCCGAGGACGTGGACCTCGGCCGCGTCTATGTCCACCCAGCCGCGCGATTCGTAGCCTGCTTCGCGCGCATAGCGCACGTCCAGGCCGACGAGCTCGGACAGGCGCAAGCCGCTGGAATAAAAGAGCTCGAACATGGCCTGGTCGCGAAGCGCGACCGGGTCGGCGCCTTGGGGCGGCGCGTGGTCAAGCAGCACCTGCGCTTGCTCCACGGACAGGGCCTTGGGCAGGCCGCGCGCGGTCTTGGGCGCGCGCACGCCCGAGGCGGGGTTGGCGGGCATGCCAGCCTTGGGCGCCCACCAGGCATAAAAGCCGCGCCATGCGGCAAGCGCGCGGGCCAGGCTGCGCGGGCTCGATCCCGAGGCGTGCAGTCGCGCCAGGTACTGCCGCACGTGACCCTGGCCGACGCGATCCAGCGGCAGGCTGCCTGCCTGCTCGGCCAGCAGCGCCAGGTCGCGCCGGTAGCCGGCCAGCGTGTGGGGCGAATAGCGAAGGTTGGCCGCCAGGTGCTGCAGCCATTGCTGCATGGGCGCCGGCAGCTCGGTCATGGCGGTCAGTCAGCCGGTTGCAGCCGCCGCAGGGCAGCGCCGGCCAGGTAGCCGATCTGCTCCAGGAAGGCCGTGCCCATGCCAGGCGAGAACCGCTCGGGGTCGTCCGAGCCGATCACCAGCAGCCCGCAGGCTTGGCCGTCCGGGTCGGTGCGCAGCGCCACGATGGCCAGCGATGCGGGCTTGGCACCCAGCCACGAGGCGGCTTCGAATTCCGTATCGTTGCCGCAGTACGGGGTGCGCAGGCTGTCGGCGAAGGTGCGCACGTCGTCCGACACCGGCGCCGCGTAGCCGTCTTCGCCCAGGCCTTGCAGCCCCCAGACGCGCAGCGCGACTTCCTGCAGGTCGAAGTGTTCGGCCAGGCCCATGGCGATGGCCCCCGGCACCAGGGCCGCGTCGCGCTCGGCGAGCATGCGCGCGCACCAGCCGGTGATCTTGCGGCTGATGGATTCGTTGCCGGTGGCGTTGTGCGAAAGCTCGGCCAGGCGCCATTCGAGTTCGCGCACGCGCTCGCGCAGCGTCATGATCTGGCGTTCGCCCAGCGAGATCGCGCGCGCCTGGTGCGGGTGCGGGACTTCCAGCGACGCGAAGATTTCGGCGTGGCGGGTGAAGAAATCCGGATGCTGCTGCAGGAAGCGTGCGACCGCTGCGGCGGTCAGGTCGGGGGCGGGCGGAGTCTGGGTCACGGCGGTCATGGGGTGATGGCGTCGATGTCTATGCTGCCTTGGAAGACGGTCATGGCAGGCCCGGTCATGCGGATCTGGCCGCCGTCCCAGGCGATGGTAAGCCGTCCGCCGCGCGTGTGCACGCGCACGGGCGATTCGAGCAGGCCCTGGCGGATGCCCGCGGCCACCGCCGCGCAGGCGCCCGAGCCGCAGGCAAGCGTCTCGCCGGCGCCGCGCTCGTACACGCGCAGCCGGATGGCGTGTCGGTCCAGTACCTGCATGAAGCCCGCGTTGACCCGCCGGGGAAACCGCGCGTGCGATTCGATCAGGGGCCCGAGCGTGGCCACCGGCGCGTCGTCGACGTCGTCGACGACTTGCACGGCGTGCGGATTGGACAGGTTGACCACCGCCAGTTCGACTTCTTGGCGGGCGGGCGGCTGGCCGAACGAGGCGGTCTCTATCGGCAGGCGCCAGAGGGTTTGCTCGCCTTCCTGGCGGCTGGCCAATCCGCTGGCGTCGAACGGCACGCCGGCCGGCTCGAAGGCGGGCACGCCCATGTCGACGGTGACTTCGCCGTCGTCGTTTTCGTCGAGCACCAGCACACCGGTGCAGATTTGCGCGCGCAGCGGGTTTTTGTCGGACAGGCCCTGCTCGTGGACGAAGCGCACGAAGCAGCGCGCACCGTTGCCACAGTGTTCGACCTCGCCGCCGTCGGCGTTGAAGATCCGGTAGCGGAAATCGGCGTCCGGCACGGTGGGGCGTTCGACCAGCAGGATCTGGTCGGCGCCCACGCCCCTGTGGCGATCGGCCAGGGCGCGTGCGCGCGCCGGTGTCAGGTCGATGTGCTGGCGCACGCCGTCCAGGACGACGAAATCGTTGCCCGCGCCGTGCATTTTGGTGAAGTTCCAGATCATGGACCGATTATCGCGCAGAAAGCTTCGTGCGCCGCCGGCAAGCCCCGGTGGTTGGAGGGCCAGGCGCGGCGACTGCGGCGGCGCCGGCCACCGGATTAGTACAGCTTGGGCTCGCCCGGCGGGCGCGTCTTGAAGCGGCGGTGCACCCAGTAATACTGGGCGGGGCAGCGCCGCACCCAGTCTTCCAGCGCGCGGTTGAGCCGCATCGTGGCTGCTTCCAGGCTGTCTTGGCCGGGGAAGTCGTCCATCGGCGGCAGCACCTCGACCACGTAGCGGCCGGTTTCCGGCACCCAGCGGCTGAGCACCGGGAGCACGGGCAGCGAGAAATTCCGGGCGATCTGCGCGGTGGCCAGCAGCGTCGCCGCGGGCACGCCGAAAAACGGCGCGAAGACCGAGCCCTTGGCGCCGAAGTCCATGTCAGGCAGGTAGTAAATGGGCCGGCCGGCGCGAATATGGCGGATCAGCCCGCGCACGCCGTCGCGGCGGTTGACCAGGTGCGTGTCGTTAAAGCGCGTGCGGCCGGCGCGCACCAGCTCATCCACGTCCGGATCGCTTTGCGGGCTATAGAGCGTCGCGCCGGTCGGAAATTCCAGCGTCAGCCGGCTGGCCGCCGCGTCCAGCCCGATGAAGTGCGGCGCCAGCAGCATGAACGGCCGGCGCTGGTCGATGAGGGCTTGGATATGCGCGCCGCCACGCAACTCGACCAAATCGCGCACCGCCTGGGGCGGCGCAAACCACAAGACGCCGCGATCGACCACCGACTGCGCCAGGGCATGGAAGTGCTCGCGCAGCAGGCGTTGGCGTTCGGCCTCGGACAGCTGGGGAAAGCACAGCTGCAAGTTGCGCCGCGCCACGCGTACGCGCGGGCGCACCAGTCGCAGCGCGAGCCAACCCAGCACGCGTCCTGCGCGCGCGCGCGCCTGCGGGCTGATGCGCCCGAACCAGGCAAAGATGCCGTGCAGTGCCCGCGCCTTGAGCGACCGCGTCATGGCCGGCTCCGCGAAGCGTCGGCCGCGGCTGGCGTCCCGGCGGCGTGCGGGGCGGCATCCGGCGGGGGCGGCGCGCCGCGCGGGCGCTTGTAGCGGTGGTAGCTCCAAAGGTATTGCTCCGGAAAGCGCCGGATCAGCGCTTCCATCGCCTGGTTGAACATCGCGGCGCAGTCGCGCGGATCGTGGGGCAGCGGCTCGGGCACCCGCACGTAGTGGATACGCCAACCCTTGCCGCGCGGCAGCCGCTCGCCCGCGGTCAGGATGACCGCCGCGCCGGTCTGGTTGGCCAGCTTGCCGGGCAGCGTCACCGTATAGGCCATGCGGCCGAAGAAAGGCGCCCACACGCCTTCGCCTTCGCGCGGCGCCTGGTCGGGCAGCATGCCGACGGCCTGGCGCTGGCGCAACGCGCGCACGAACTCGCGCACGCCGCGTGTGGTGGCCGGCACCGCGATGACCCCCGAGCTGTTGCGCGCGGCTTCCATGACCGGGCCGAGCGCGGCGATGCGCGGGGGGCGGAACATGACCGTCAGCGGCGCCAGCCGCGCAAGGTAGCGCGCGGTGATTTCGAAGCACCCCAGGTGGGGCGTCAAGTAGAGGATGCCGCGGTTTTCGGCCAGGGCGGCTTGCACGACGTGCTCGTCGTCGCTGACGACGCGGGCCAGGCTGTCTTCGTTGCGCAGCCACACGCGTGGCAGCTCCATCAACATGGCGCCGGTCTCGCCCGCGGCGCGGCGCGCGAACGCCGGATCGTCGTAGCCGGCTTGCGCGGCGTTGGCGCGCAGCCGATCGCGGTAGCGTCCAGGCAGCAGGTAGACCAGCACGCCCAGGACGCGGCCCAGGCCGTGCAGCCAGGACAGCGGCAGCCGGGACAGCAGGCGGAACAAGAACAGCAGCATGCGCATGGACGCCGGTCGACGGCGCCTGAACAATCCGATAGGAAAGCCGGCATTTTCGCTTAAAATGCCGCGGTCGCCGAGTTAACCGACAACTTGCGGGGCGACACGCGCGGGCCCAGTCGGGCCGGCGTCCTATAACCGCTAAAGCGTCGCGCCCAGGTCGCCGTCCAGGTCGAACGAGGTGCAGCGCATCGTTCAACCTGCCGGCCCGCAGGCCGGCCACCAAGGACGCAACCAACGTGGCACACAACGATTTTCTGTTTACGTCTGAATCCGTATCGGAAGGCCACCCCGACAAGGTCGCCGACCAGATCTCCGACGCCATCCTCGACGCCATCTTCGCCCAGGACCCCAACGCCCGGGTCGCGGCCGAAACCCTGTGCAACACCGGCCTGGTCGTGCTGGCCGGCGAAATCACCACGCACGCCAACGTCGATTACATCCAGGTCGCCCGCGACACCATCAAGCGCATCGGCTACGACAACACCGAGTACGGCATCGACTACAAGGGCTGCGGCGTGCTGGTCGCTTATGACAAGCAATCGCCGGACATCGCCCAGGGGGTGGACCGCTCGTCCGAGGACTACCTGAACCAGGGTGCCGGCGACCAGGGCTTGATGTTCGGCTACGCCTGCGACGAGACGCCCGACCTGATGCCGGCGCCGATCTGGTATGCGCACCGCGTGGTGCAGCGCCAGAGCGAGCTGCGCAAGGACGGACGCCTGCCGTGGCTGCGTCCCGACGCCAAATCGCAGGTCACCTTCCGCTATGTCGACGGCAAGCCGGTCGAGGTCGACACCGTCGTGCTGTCCACGCAGCACGCGCCGGAAATTTCCCAGTCGGCGATCCGCGAGGCCGTGATCGAAGACATCATCAAGCCGTGCTTCCCGGACGGGCTGCTCACGCCCAAGACCAAGTTCCTGGTCAACCCCACCGGCCGCTTCGTCATCGGCGGCCCGCAGGGTGACTGCGGCCTGACCGGGCGCAAGATCATCGTCGACACCTATGGCGGTGCCTGCCCGCACGGCGGCGGCGCCTTCTCGGGCAAGGACCCGTCCAAGGTGGACCGCTCGGCGGCCTACGCGGCGCGCTACGTCGCCAAGAACATCGTGGCCGCCGGCCTTGCGCGCCAATGCCAGATCCAGGTCAGCTATGCCATCGGCGTGGCCGAGCCCATCAACATCACGGTCTACACCGAAGGCACGGGCGTGGTGCCGGACGACCAGCTGGCCAAGCTGGTGCGCGAGCACTTCGACCTGCGTCCGAAGGGCATCATCAACATGCTGGACCTGCTGCGGCCGATCTATAGCAAGACCGCGGCCTACGGGCACTTCGGCCGCTCCGAGCCGGAGTTCACCTGGGAAGCCACCGACAAGGCGGCGGACTTGAGGAAAGCGGTCTAGGCGCCTGCCTGACCGGCATGTGACAAAAGGGCACCCGATGGGTGCCCTTTTTTTGTTTGACGATGACTCCAGCCCGGCACTTCGCTGGACTGCGCCCAAGCCCGCTACAGCAGGTTTATCAAGAACTTAGGCGCGTCCATCATATGCCGGTGCTTTCCGAAACTTGACCCGGCTTCCGGTCGCGTGGCTCCCATGTGGCTCTTGGAAACCGAGGTTTCCGAGGAGTCATCATGGCAAGAATCAAACTCACTAAGTCCGCCGTCGATGCCGCCAAGCCCCAGGCGCAGGCCATCGAACTGCGGGACACCGTGGTGCCCGGCTTCCTGTGCAAGATCACCCCGGCGGGCCGCAAGGTGTTCATGCTCCAGTACCGCACGAACGCCGGCGAGCGCCGTAAGCCCGCCCTGGGGCAGTACGGCGAACTGACCGTCGAGCAGGCCCGCGTCATGGCGCAGGAGTGGCTGGCCGAGGTTCGCCGGGGCGGCGACCCCAGCGCGGCCAAGGCCGCCGCCCGCAAGGCACAGACCATGAAGGAGTATTGCCACACCTTCATGGAGGACTACTCCAAGCAGCGCAACAAGCCCAGCACGCAGCGCGGCTACCAGGGTGTCATCGACCGCTGCATCATCCCCATCCTGGGCCGGATGAAGGTGCAGGACGTGAAGCGCCCGGACGTGGCCGCGCTGATGAAGAAGCTGGCCCACAAGCCGGCCGAGGCGAACCGCGCCTTCGGCGTGCTGCGCAAGATGTTCAACCTGGCCGAAGTGTGGGGGCTGCGCCCGGACGGCACCAATCCTTGCCGCCACGTCCCGATGTTTCCGCCCGGCAAGGAAACCCGGCTCATCGTGGACGATGAACTGGTGCGGATCTTCCGCCACCTGGAGCATCTGGAGGCCGAAGGGCTGGAAAACTACGTTATCCCGCTGGCGATCCGCCTGCAATTCGAGTTTGCCGCCCGCCGCTCCGAAATCTGCCCGCTCGAATGGGACTGGGTTGATCTGGAAAAGCGCCGCGTCGTCTGGCCCGACAGCAAGACCGGCGGCATTTCCAAGCCCATGAGCGAGGAAGCCTATCGTCTGCTTTCGACGGCGCCGCGTCGGGAGGGCTGCCCCTACGTCCTGCCGTCACCCAACGACCCGGCCCGGCATCTGACGCATGGCGAACACTATGGCGGCTGGAAGCGCGTGCTCAAGGCCGCCGGCGTGCCGCATGTCGGCACGCACGGCATCCGCCATCGGGCCACGACCGACATTGCCAATTCGGGTGTGCCGACCAAGGTCGGCATGAAGCTGACGGGCCACAAGACGGTGGCGATGTTCATGCACTACGTCCACACCGAGGACAAGCCGGTGCGGGAGGCGGCCGAGCTGGTGGCGAGCCGGCGGCAAGCCATCACGGGCGCGCGGCGTCCTGCGGAGGCGACGGCATGAACAGGAAGACGCCTACGGCGGCGGGGGACACCCCCGCCGCCTTGCCGGCCGGCTATGCCGGCATCCACAGCGGCATTGTTGAAGTCCTTGATGCTGCCCGCCACGCGGCGGCACGCAGCGTCAATGCGCTGATGACGGCGAGCTATTGGGAGATTGGCCGCCGGATCGTGGAGGCCGAGCAGCGGGGCAAGCGGCGCGCCGGCTACGGCGAACAGTTGATCGAACGGCTGTCGGCTGACCTGACCGCGCAGTTCGGGCGCGGGTTCAGCCGCCCGAACTTGCAGCAGATGCGGTCGTTCTTCCTGACCTGGCCAATTCGCCAGACAGTGTCTAGCGAATCTTCCCCGGCGCCGGTGGCGCATCCCTGGCGCCTCGATGAACTGGCCCAGGTCTTCGCCCTGCCGTGGTCGGCCTACGTGCGGCTGCTGTCGGTCAAGGATGAACACGCCCGTCGCTTCTACGAGGCCGAAGCCCTGCGCGGCGGATGGAGCGTGCGCCAGCTCGATCGGCAGATCAACAGCCAGTTCTACGAACGCACGGCGCTGTCGAAGAACAAGGCGGCGACGCTGGTCAAGGGCGCCGTGCCGAAACCCGAGGATGCCATCACCCCTGACGACGCGATCAAAGACCCGTATGTGCTGGAGTTCCTGGGCCTCAAGGACGAGTATTCCGAATCCGACCTTGAGCAAGCCTTGATCCGGCGGCTGGAGGATTTCCTGCTCGAACTGGGAGACGGGTTCGCCTTCGTCGGGCGGCAGCGTCGGTTGCGCATCGACCAGACCTGGTATCGGGTCGATCTGCTGTTCTTTCATCGTCGGTTGCGCTGCCTGGTCATCATCGACTTGAAGCTCGGTGCGCTGACCCATGCTGACGTGGGCCAGATGCACCTGTATTGCAACTATGCCAAGGAGCATTGGACGTTTGCGGACGAGAACCCGCCTGTGGGCCTGATCCTCTGCGCCGACAAGGGGCATGCGCTGGCGCGCTACGCGCTGGAGGGCTTACCGTCGAAGGTGATGGCGGCGAACTATCGGATGGTGCTCCCGGATGCCGAGGTGCTGCAAAAGGAGCTGGAGAGCACGCGACGGCTGATCGAGTCTCGCAGAAAGATCGTCCCCAAGAAGCGCAAGAAGTAACCGGGCGTCCCGGCATGCCGCCGTCGGGTTCGCGGGCTGCGCCCCGCGCTTCGTCCCGAATCGCGGCCATTCGGCGCTGACCCCTGACGCCTTCGGCCCGGCTTGTTGATCCGGGCCTGCGCGCTCCACTTGCCCGAAGGCAGGCATATGCAGTGGGCGGGGTGTGGGCGGTCTTGCTGTCCCTTTCACCGTATCACGGCGTTCTCGCCGTGCAAGGACTGCGCGTGCTCGCACGCTTGCGGCCGTGGCCGGCTGCGCTCCTGTGACGGCTTGCGCTGCGCCGTGAGGCCCCGGTTCCGGGCAATTCCGCCCGAGCAACCGGAGCACGATCATGTCACAACTGACCCTCTCTCTCGATACGCCGCTGATGGTGCGCGATGGCCGTGGGCGCTATCGGCCTGCGGACGCCGAACAGATTCTGGAAGCCGCGCGCCAGGTCATCGAACAGAAGATGCAGCGCGGCGCGGCGTTCACTTCGCCGGCGGCGGTCAAGGACTACCTGCGCGCCAAGCTGGCCGGCTTCGAGCACGAAGTATTCGCGGTGCTGTTCATGGACACGCGCCATCGGCTGATCGACTACGTGGAGATGTTCCACGGCACGATCGACTCGGCAGAGGTGCATCCGCGCGAGGTGGTCAAGCAGGCGCTGCGGCTCAACGCGGCGGCGGTCATCGTCAGCCACAACCATCCGAGCGGGAACCCGGAGCCGAGCGGCGCCGACCGGGCACTGACCCAGCAGCTCAAGCAGGCGTTGGCGCTGGTGGACGTTCGCATGCTGGATCACGTCATCGTCGCAGGCGCCGTCGCCACGTCGTTCGCAGAGCGCGGCTTGCTTTGACTTTGGGGGCTTCGGCCCCCTTTTTGCTGCGCCTGGTTCTGTTATCTGACTACACCTAATGTTTTGTCGTTTCAATGAAACGACATTATGTGTCGAGCATGTCCCAATCGTCGCCTAACATCCACCGGATGGCAGACAGCTTGCCATTTATCATTCCCCACTCAAAATCATCCCACGGGCCAATTTCGTCCGGGCCAAGCTCATCCTCGGTTCGCTTGGCTGATGCAAGAGCTCCTTCCCAGACGGTATCGATGGTCACATCATTCCGCTCCTTAGAGGGCATCTGCTCCCACTCCTCACGGCTGACGAGCCTGTGCTTGCTGCGTTCTATGGCAGTGCGCAGATTCCAATGCCGGTTGTACCAGACCTGCTTGAAAAGCCTGTGTTCGGCCTCTAGCAGTTCGGATAGTTTGCGTGGCTCTTGACCAAATTCTCGCTCGAACTTTACTTCGTCCAGCAGGTCTTCGGCGAACTCACCCAATAGTGGGCCTATTCGAGGATCGTTCCGCCGCCTCGCTCCCAGACCATCGCCCAGAACTGCTGGCCCCAGTCGGTTTGATGTCCATCGAGATAGCGCGACTTGCCCAGTGCCAAGCCAAGTCGCGCGATCAGGGCGGCGAACTCCGCATCGGCGGGATTCGCCGCCGTCCAAATTCGCCCGAGTACATAGGAAAGCAAGGCGTGAAACAGAGTGATGCGAGTCGCCTTTTGCGCATCGTAGGCGTGCGGACGCATCTCAATGATGGCATGCGAGTCGGCGTTGGGCTCGCCTGCATCGTGGAACCGAAGAAGACGTAGCTGCCATTGCGCAAGAGCGCGGCCATAGTGAGCATAGGGCTGAACAGCGCCAGCGAACTCGCGCATGAAGGTGGACCAAGGCTCGCTCCAAAGGCCCACCCCATACCCCTGCCAGACATTCGCTTGAAGCCATGCCCGCAGCTTGCCCGGTGTCAGTTCATCGGCATCCCACTTAAGCAGCGTTGCTTCGGCATCGGGATGTCCGCATATCCCCAACTCGATGATGCTGATGGCCTCTACGCATTGACGAGTCAACGCAAGGGCATTGGCGTGCATTCCGTCGCGATTGGCCTGATTTGCCAGCAACAGGGTATCCAGTACGAACCAGTGCGCCAGCATTGGAGCCGATTTCACCTGCGGCACCATTGCATTGGCAGTGACGGCGCTACCGACGCGCTCCATCACCTTCGGCGTAGCTTCTTCGGAGATCGCGAACCATTCCGGCATTGGGCGGGACATGTGATCGTGCTTCTCGGTCGGGTACTCGGCCCCCATGCTAGAACGGGATGTCGTCATCGAATTGATCTACAGTCTTCTCGGGAGGTAGCGCTCCCTTCGGTAGCGGTAGATTCGTAACGATGAATAGGTTGAGGATGTCATCCCTATCCATGAACAAAATCTGCGAACGTTTCGTAGCATCAAGCTTGTTTCCAAGCCAGTTTCTCGCCTGCTTCGTTATCTCGCCGCCGGCGACGATGAAAGCATGATCGACCAGCACGCGACGGTTCAGTTCCGGGTCGAATATCTCGTGCCCGAGCATCATGTTTACCTGATTGTGTATCTCGGCGACATTGGCGGAGCCATCCTTGCCGACACCTGATGAGTCCAGCTTTCCTCTCTTAGCTTGGATACCAAAGTAAAGAACATGAAGGGTCGGCAGGGTGTACTTCATCCACACGTCCTTGCCGTACTCCAGCGCCTTGTCTTTATGACCGGCTGCCGTAATGCGATGAAATCCGAGCTGACGGAACAGTGGCAGTAACACTTCCTCGATCAGTTCATCTTCGGAGCATTTGTTCAAATAGGCAGTGAGTTGCTCCCGACGCTCGACTTCCGCTGGAGTCAGCGGGCGATGCGGGTTTGCCATCTGCGCAACGGTATTCGTGGCAATGTGGCGAATTTGCCCGACGCCATGCTCGTCGTAGAACGCCTCCCAACCTTCGCGTGCTAGTACGATGTTCAACGCAGCAAGTGCCTTGCTCCGATCAGGGTCACCGTCTTGAGCGTCGCCCTTATCGAGGGTGGCACGGATGATTCGGATGAAGGCGTCTGGCGGAACCGATGGGCTGGGATGTGGTAGTGACAACACTTCTTCCAGCCTGCTTGCAACCCATGCCCATCGGGTTGAACCGTCATGGACATAATCTAGGTCGCAATCCTGGAAAAACTCAGTGATGTAGCTGCTGGAACGATAACGAAAATTTTCAGTGTCACCGCAGACAATGTGGGCGAGTTCTCTAAGGTTCCTACTTTTCCATTTCATTTGCACGTCCAGGCTAGTCCGTCACTTTTTGGGATGGCGCTGAACGTGCGTTCCTTGCCGATCGTTTATTCAGAACCATCTTGACCAATCTCTTTCAGTTCCTGTCGCACCTGCGCCAGAAGCTGATCAGTCTTGCGCTCGCTGTCGCCGGCATAGGCCAGCGTCAGCAACGTCAGCGGATGGACTTCCATCACCTCGCATAGCTCTGCCAGCTTGCTGATGGTCGGGCTTTTCAGTTCGCGCTCCAGCGTACTCATATAGGTACGGCTCGACACGTCGGAGAACGCTTCCTGGCTCAAGCCACGCGCTTTCCTGACCGTCTTCAATGCCCTCGCCAACGAGTACGCTGCCGCCACCTATGGTTTCCTCTCAAAAACCAAGATGACAGCCTATTGTGCTCTATAGAGCTACAATCTATAGTGTTCATTTGGTGCTGTTCTGCGCTTTCGTGCCTTTACGGAAAACCGTATCCACGGATGGCTCCAAACCCAGGGAACCGCTTTCGTGTCTTTGCTGATTTCCGCCGATGCGCGTTCGTGCCTTTGTGCTTCTGCGGATTCGCGGGCTTGCGTATCTGTGGTTTCGTGCGCAAGCGGGAATGCGGTTCGGCGGCTTCGTTCCTTTGAAGGGAAAGGCCCGCCATGAACGCGCTCATCACCGATGAAGAACGCGCCCGGCTGCTGGCCAACGGCCAGGCGCGCGCCGCCGGTCAGGCCATCGACCCGTTGCCGGTGGTGCGGCTGTTCACCCCGGACGCGCATGTCACCTGGCTGCTGTCCGAACTCGATCCCATCGACGGCGATACCAGTTTCGGGCTGATCGACCTTGGCATCGGGTTGCCTGCGCTGGGGACGGTGAAGCTGTCCGACCTGGCCGGCATCGTCGGGCCGAACAAGCAGCCGGTGATGCGCGATCGCTACTTTCAGGCGGTGCGCCCGCTGTCGGAATACGTCCGGCTGGCGCAGGAAAACGGCTCGATCACGGATTGACGCAGGCCCGCGCAGCGGAGCCAAGCCAGCGCATTGTGACTATTTCAGTCTTACCCAAGACCCGTCCGGTCTGAATCCGCACTCTTGCGACGAAGCGGCGTAACCCTGCTGTAAACAGTCATGGTTTTCGGCGCGGACTGCGGCACGGTGTCCGACGCAGCCCGTCAATTCCTGGCGGTGCAGCCGTCGCATTCAGACGATTTTCGCAATGCACCGGAGCCAATCGGTCTTGACACCAACCACTACAGCCTAACCCGATAACGATGACGTTTTGATGTTGAACCGATAGCTCCCGCACCACGAAAACCGTGGCGACGTTCCTGCTGACCGTCAGGAGGCATCGTCATGGCCGAGCCGAGCATTGAACATTGGTATCCGACCGCCGCGTATCTCTACGTCTTGCACCTTGATGGCCCCGCGCTGGCTTGGGAGTACCTGCGCCGAAATCCTGGCTACCGCCGCGACTGGCTGCGCCGTCGCCGCCGGCCGGACGCGGCACAGGCGTGGGGCCTGCGCCTGCTGGAAGACCCGGCCCTGGATGCGCGCGACGCGCATCCAGCCTGGTTCCCCGACCACGATGCGGTGGTGCAGCTCTACCCCGATGCCGATCCGCCGCCCGATGCCTACGCCTTCGAGTTCTGGCGCGTTCCCGGCCGCAAGCAACTGATCCACGATGGCAAGCGCCTGGTGCTGGTGTCGCGCTGGCCCGGCTGCTGCATGCGGCTCGCCCTCGGGCCGGGCCTGGAAGACGGCATGGCCTACCTCTACGCCACCCGCGCCTGCGCCACGCCCTGCGCGCGCTATCGCACGCTCGCGGCCGAGCTGGATGCGCTGTCCGCTGCGACCGTCGCCGTGCCTGCGGCGGCGGCCCGCTCCCGGCCCACGTCCGCCGCGCTGCTGGAGCTGCACACCTTGCAGGCGCTCGACGCGACCCTGGCGGGCGCGTCCTTGCGTGAGGTCGCCGAAGGGCTGTTCGGCATGGATGCCGTCACAACGGACTGGCACAAAGACAGCGCCTTGCGTGCTCGCGTGCGGCGGCTTGTGCGCCGGGGCGATGCGCTGATGCGCGGCGGCTATCGCCGCCTGGCACAGCTTCCGCCGCTCCCGCTGCACTAGGGGGACGTTTCGCATCCCTTGAAGAACGTCCCTTAGCAGGAAGCCTTGCTTTCCTGAAAGTGCCTCTATCCGGCCGCGTGGTGTGGCCGGGCTTGATGGAGGTACATCCCATGCGACCCGCTCCCTTGCGGCCTGCCGCCGCTGCCGCCACTGCGCCCGCGCAGCCCCAACGCTACCTGACCAACGACGAAGCCGCCGAGTATCTGCGGCTGTCGCCGCGCACGCTGGAGAAACAGCGCGTGATCGGCGGCGGCCCGAAGTTCCGCAAGTTCGGCCGCCGCGTCATGTATGCGGTAGCCGACCTGGATGCCTGGGCGGATGCGCGCAGTTTCGATGCCACGTCCGACCCGGAGTACGCCGAGCGCCATGCGGGTGATTACCGTGATCGCCGCTGATCGACGGTTCACGGGTGTCTGCCGTCATGTCCAGTCCCGCGCTGCCGTCCCGGCAGCGGCCGGTGCAGGAGCGCGAACAGCTCGACCTGTTCCGTGCTTTGCCGGGCGACATGGCGCCACGCGACAGCCAGGACTTGATGGCCTATCCGTTCTTCTCGCTGGCGAAGTCCAAGCGGGTCAAGCCCATCGACTTCCGGGCGGGCAACGTCATGATCCGCGTGGAGGGCACGGCCGAGCACGGCATCGCCACGATTTGGGATGCGGACGTGCTTATATGGGCGGCCTCGCAGATCGTGGAGGCCAAGGACGCGGGCCTGCGGCCGTCGCGGCTGATGCGCGCCACGCCCTACGAGATCCTGCGCTTCATCGGGCGCGGCAAGTCGCTGCGCGACTACCAGCGCCTCAAGGCCGCGCTGGATCGGCTGCAATCGACCACGGTGGCCACGTCCATCCGCGAGACGACCGGGCGACGCCTGCATCGCTTCTCGTGGATCAACGAATGGCGCGAGCTGGCCGACGCCAGCGGCACGCCGCTGGGTATCGAACTGATCCTGCCGGACTGGTTCTATGCCGGCGTGCTCGACGCCGCCCTGGTGCTGACCATCGACCCCGCGTATTTCCGGCTGACCGGCGGCATCGAGCGGTGGCTGTATCGGCTGGTGCGCAAGCATGGCGGCAAGCAGGAGCACGGCTGGCAGTTCGACTTCCGCTACCTGCACCAGAAATCCGGCAGCACCGCCAAGCCCTACGACTTCGCCTGCGACCTGCGCGCGCTCGTCGCGCGGCAGTCGCTGCCCGGCTACGTCCTGGGCATCGAGCGGATGCCGGACAGCGGTGCGGAACTGCTGACGTTCCGGCCCGTGCCGCCCACGGCACGGGGATAACTCCAGGACAACCTGTGAATGGTGTCGTGCTATCTGGCGTGCGGGGTATCGTGCTATCAGGCGTGGCACTATCGTGCTATCAGGCGTGCCAATCGACCGCAAACCTGTACCAGCATTGGGTTTGCGCGTCCTCTAACTACCTAACTTCAAAATCTCTAACTTGTAGTAGAGCAGCGCCGTTTCGGTGGACAACTGCCGAAAGGCAAGAAGCGCCGCAGTCCCGAAGGCAAGAACAGCCCCAAAACCAACCCCGTTCGGCAAGGCAAGAACAGCCCGGTTCTCCAAACTGGAGGGCCGCGCCATGATCCTCGCGGTTCTCAACCAGAAAGGCGGCGTCGGCAAGACCACGCTCGCCACGCACATCGCGGGTGAACTCGCACTGCGCGGCCAGCACGTCGTCCTGCTCGATGCCGACCCGCAGGGTTCATCGCTGGACTGGACGCAGCGCAGAAGCCAGCAGGGCTTGCCACGGCTGTTCAGCGCCGTAGGGCTGGCCCGCGAAACGCTGCACCAGGAAGCGCCGGAGCTGGCACGCCGCGCCGATCACGTCATCATCGACGGCCCGCCGCGCATCGCCGCCCTGGCACGCTCCGCGCTGCTGGCGGCCGAGCGCGTGCTGATCCCGGTGCAGCCCAGCCCCTACGACGTGTGGGCCAGCGCCGAGATGGTGGCGCTCATCCGCGAGGCGCAGGTGTTCCGGCCTGCGCTGCGCGCAGCCTTCGTCATCAACCGGCGCATCAGCACCACCATCATCGGGCGCGAAGCGCGGCAGTCGCTGGCCGAGCAACCGCTGCCGGCGCTGCACGCCGAGGTGCGCCAGCGCATCGTCTTCGCCGACAGCGTGGCCGCCGGTCGGCTCGCCCGCGAGACGGCACCCGACAGCGCCGCCGCACGCGAGATCGCCGTGCTCACCGATGAACTGCTGCGGTGGCCAACATGACAGCGAAGCCGCCACCGAACAGCAAACGCACGGCCAAGCGCGTCGGCATCGGCGCGCGTCCGCCCGCGAATCCGCACGCCGAGGCGTGGATTCGCCAGGGCGACGCCGATGCACTCAACAAGGGCGACCTCTACACGGCCCGCCTCACGCTCGACGTGACGCCTGCGCTGCGCGCACGCATCAAGATCGCCGCCTTCGGCCAGGGCGTGACCGTAGCCGAACTGCTGCGCGGCCTGCTGGAGCGGGAGTTTCCCGACAAGCGCCCGGAGAACCTGCCATGAACGCATCCGCCTTGCCTGCCGCTCACGCGGCGACGGTTGCACCGGCTGCTGCGCCGCCGCCTTCGCTTTCGACGCTCGCCAGCCAGGCTGGCAACGTGCCGCTGACTCGCGTATCGCTCGCCTACATCGAACCGCGCTTCAAGCTCTACCTGCGTTTCGGCGAACCGGCGCGCACGCTGCGGCTCGACCGCTGGCGGCGCTGCGCGGTGTTCCTGCCGCGTGCAATGTTCTGCCGCGTGCGCTGGGAAGCAAACGACTACGGCACGATCCGCTGGCAACTCATGGTGATGCAAGCCGCCACGCCGCTGGACGACATGCAGCGCATCCCCGGCGTGCGGCCGGGCGCACGCCTGCTGCTGCACGCCGAAGGCGAAAACGCGGTGCGTGCCGTGCTGGAACGCATCGACGGCATCGACGCGCAGGGTATCGCCGCCATCGACGTGTCGCCCGCGTACTGGCGCACACTGGGCAACCGTCTGGTGGCCCGCCTGGCGCTGCCCGAATACACCGCCGAGCGGCACGCCGCCTGGCTGGCTGGAAGGGCGCTGCCATGACGACCCAATCCAGCACCACATGCACGAACGAAGCCGCGCCGCATCCTCGCTCGCGCCTGCGCGTTCGCATCGTGCTGGCGGGCTTCGCCGCCGTCGGTCTCGCTGCGCTGGCCTGGGCGGCTTTCGTGTCGCCGCTGCCGCGCCTGACCTACAACCCGTCCGACAGCGTGGCGGTCGGCTGGTATCGCATCAAACCGTTCGCCCCGCGCACCGCCTCGCTGCCACGTCCGCTGTCCGTGGACAGCATTGTGCTGGTGCCGCTGCCCGCCAAGGCCGCCATGCTGGCTGCGCAGCGCGGCTACCTGCCGACGCGCGTGCCGCTGCTCAAACGTGTGGGCGCAGTCGCGCCGCAACACGTTTGCATCGTCGCCGGACAGGTACGCATCGACGGCGTGCCTGCGGCCGCCGCGCTGCCTGCCGACCGGCTGGGCCGGCCGCTGCCATCCTTGCAGCTTTGCCGCCGCCTCGAACCGGGCGAGCTGTTCCTGTTGAGCGCGACCAACCCGGCGTCGTTCGACAGCCGGTATTTCGGCCCGGTCAGCGCATCCGCCGTGATCGGCATCGCGCATCCCGTGTGGCCGGAGACACGCCCATGATGGCCGCCGATTCGCTGCACGTTGCCGTGCATCTCATCGTGCCATCGGGCATGTCGTTCCAGTGGCTGCTGCCGTGTCGTCGCGCGTGCAGCGCGGGCGCATTCACGCCGCGCCTCGCGCAACATCCGGCGCAGCCGTCCAACGTGCAGGCGTCTTGCCTCGAACGTGCCTGGCCTGCGGCCATCGGCGCGTTCGCCGGCGGGCTGGCTGCAAGCAGCACAGCGCCGCCGGGCCGCCGACGCCCGGAGCGACAGCGAGGGGCAAAGGCGGAAGGCAAGACAAAAGGACGCGGCACCGGGCCGCGTCGAAAGCCTGTCTGCACATGGGGGAGGCGCGGCACGGAGCGGCTTCGCCGCCGTGCCGCATGGGGCGCCAGGGTCGCGCCAATGCAGGCATGTCCGCGTGCTTCGCACGACCGGACACGCCAGAGCTTGCAGGGGGGACGACCATGACCGACCGCCGCGACGACGACTTCCGCGTTCGCCCTAGCGCCGCGAAGAACCGGGGAAAGGGCCAGGGACAGAGTTTCGTTTCCAAGGTGCTCAAACAGGCCGGGAAAGCCAGCAGCGGCAAGTCAGTGGTGCGCCGTCCTGGGGCGGCCGGCACCGGCCAGCGGCCCGGCTCGCGCCTGGGACGCGGCCATACGGCGGCGCGTTTCGCCGGGGCGAGGCTCACCCCCATGTCGCGGCGCGTGACCATCAAGACCTTGCTGGTCAATCACCAACGGGCCAGCCCGCAATCTCTCGCCAAGCACCTGCGCTACATCGAACGCGACGGCGCGGGCCGCGATGGCGAACCGGGCCGGGCCTATGGGGCGCAGACGGACGAAGCCGACTTGGACGCCTTCAAGGAACGCTGCGCCGATGACCGGCACCATTTCCGCTTCATCGTCTCGCCCGAAGACGGCGCGGAGCTGGACGACCTGCGTACCTACACCCGGCATCTGGTGAACCGCATGGAAGCCGACCTGGGCACGCGGCTGGACTGGGTGGCGGTCGATCACTGGAACACCGACAACCCGCACACGCACCTGATCGTGCGCGGGCGCGACGACACCGACAAAGACCTCATCATCGCGGGCGACTACATCGCCCAGGGCTTCCGACACCGGGCCGCCGAACTGGCGACGGAATGGCTGGGGCCGCGCACCGAACTGGAGATCCAGCAGACCTTGGGGCGCGAGGTGGAACAGGAGCGGTGGACGAGCCTTGACCGCACGCTGCAACGCGAGTCCGACGAGGATGGCCGGGTGCAGATCGAACGCTTCAACGAACCGGCGCTGCAACGCCAGCGCCTGCTGCTGATCGGCCGCCTACAACACTTGCAGCGCCTCGGCCTGGCCGACGAAGTGCAGCCGGGCACCTGGGCCATTCATGCCGACGCCGAGAAGACCTTGCGTGCCTTGGGTGAGCGTGGCGACATCATCCGCACGATGCAGCGCGCCATGAGCGGCCTGCCGCGCGAGCTGGCGCTGTTCGAGCCGGGCCAGAATAACGATGGAAGTGGCCGCAGCATCCTCGGCCGCGTGGCTGCGAAGGGGCTGGCCGACGAGTTGCACGACCGCGGCTATCTGGTCATCGACGGCGTGGACGGCAAGGCCCACTACGTCGCGCTCAATGCCCGCGACGAGCTGGCGAACTATCCGACCGGCGCGGTGGTGGAGGTGCGTGGTTCCGCCGAGGTGCGGGCGGCCGACAAGAACATCGCCGCGCTGGCGAGCGATGGCCTGTACCGCACCGATCACCACCTGGCGATCGAGCAAGGCCGAGCCAAGGCCGGCCGCGACCCGCAGGAGGTCGTCGCGGCCCACGTCCGCCGACTCGAAGCCCTGCGCCGGGCCAGCATCGTGGAGCGTGTGGCCGAGGGGCTATGGAAGGTGCCGGACGACCTGGCCGAGCGTGGCCGCCAGTACGACGCGCAACGGCTGGGCGGCGTGGCGGTCGAACTGAAATCGCACCTGCCAATCGAGCGGCAGGCGCGCGTAATCGGAGCCACCTGGCTCGACCAGCAGTTGATCGGTGGCGGCAAGGGGCTGGGCGACCTGGGCTTTGGCGGCGAGGTCAAGAACACCCTGCAACAGCGCGCCGACTTCCTGGCCGAACAGGGGCTGGCCGAGCGGCGCGGGCAGCGCGTGATCCTGGCGCGCAACCTGTTAGGGACGCTGCGCCACCGGGAGCTGATGCAGGCCGCCAAGGACATTGCTACCGAAACTGGCCTGGAGCATCGACCCGTTGGGGACGGGCAGCGCGTGGCCGGCATCTATCGGCGCAGCGTCATGCTCGCCAGTGGTCGCTACGCGATGCTGGACGATGGCATGGGATTCAGCCTGGTGCCGTGGCGGCCGGTGATCGAGCAACGGCTGGGGCAGCAGCTTGCCGCGACGGTGCGTGGTGGTGGCGTGTCGTGGGAGATCGGTCGGCAGCGCGGGCCGTCGGTTAGTTGATAGCCATAGAGGGCAATGCCAGCTCGCAACCATGCCGGCTTGACATTAACAGCACTGTCAAGGTCGATGATGTACGCACCAAGTAAGAAAGAAGGTGCGCGATATGTACGTCTATCAGTTCAATGGTTCGGCAGATGCCGACGTTCCGGTTCTGGCCGAGCGACCTGTTCCCACTCCTGGTGCCGGCGAAGTACGCATCAGGGTTGCAGCGGCGAGTTTGAATTACCGGGATCTTCTCGTGGCCGCGTCCGCTCAGGCGGGCAAGCTACCTGACGGCCGCATCCCATTGTCTGATGCGGCAGGGGTCGTGGATGCGCTGGGTACAGATGTTGAATCACGGAGGCTAGGCGAACGTGTCATGGTCAGTTTCTTCTTGGCCTGGCAGGACGGGGCATTCCTCTCTCGCTATATGTCTTCGGCGCTTGGCGGTGCCAGCAGCGATGGTGTGTTGGCCGAGTATGTGGTCGTGCCTGCCGCTGCGTTGGTGCAAATTCCTGAAAACATGAATTTCGTGGAGGCCGCTACGCTGCCCTGCGCGGCAGTCACGGCGTGGCATGGCTTGGTGGTTCGGGCTGGTCTCGGCAGTCGCGACACCGTTGTGATTCCCGGAACCGGCGGAGTCGCGCTATTCGCCTTGCAGATTTCCAAGGCTCGCGGCGCTCGGAGCATTTTGCTGTCATCGTCCGATGACAAGCTAAAACAAGTTCGCGCCTTGGGCGCAAGCGAGGTTATCAACTATCGAGACGTGCCTGCCTGGGAACGCGAAGTGCTGGCACGCACCGGCGGCGATGGTGCCAGTGTTGTCTTGGAGTTAGGAGGCACCGATACCTACCAGCGGTCTCTCGATTGCCTTGCACCTGCGGGGCGCATCATCCAAGTGGGTGGGTTGACGGGCTCCGGCGCTCGCCCGAATCTCGATCGCTTGCAAAGCCTCAATGCGGATATCCTGGGCGTGACCGTGGGTTCGACACAGCACTTGATTGAGGTCGCGGAGTTCTACGCAGAACAGGGAATCCGCCCAATCGTGGATCGTGTGTTCGGCTTCAACGATGCTCCCCAAGCCTACGCACATTTGCGTGGCAAGGCACATGTGGGCAAGGTCGTTGTAGAGGTGGCGGTGTAGGAGACGCGCTATAGATTTCCACCTTGGTCGAGCCGACAACCACCGCCGGCCTCAACGCCGCTCAGGAAGCTCGCGACTATTTGCCTGCTCTCGCCAAGGTCGCGCAGCTTTTCGTCCAGCTTTTCGACTTCTTGTCGCAATGCGGCCCGCACTTCCTTGCACGGTTCAAAGCGCGGTTGGTTGTCCAGAATGCAGGGCAGCAGGATACGGATCGTCTCGATTTTCAATCCTGCTGCACTCAGCATGCGGATGCGCTGTGCAACCTGCACTTCTGCATTGCCATAGTCTCGGTAGCCAGCATCCGTGCGTGCTGGTTTCAGTAGACCTTCCTGCTCGTAGTACCGCAGCATCCGCTCGCTGACGCCGGTACGGCGCGCCAATTCCCCAATCCGCATGACAAACCTCGTACTTTTCGCTTGACCTTAACAGCACTGTCAAAGTTTAGCCTAAAGCCTTCTCTGATGAAAGTGAGGTTTGAAATCATGGCAGTAGTTGAAGTAGATGGCGCGAAAGTCTCTTATCGGGTCGATGGAGACGGCCCTGGGCTGGTGCTCGTGCATGGCACGGGCGGCGACGCGGAGAGCAACTGGGGCCACTTGGTCGAACGCTTCACACCCTACTGGAAGGTGGTGCGGCCCGACTACTCCGGGTCTGGAAAAACGGAGGATGGTGGCCGGCCGCTGCGCATCCGGGAACTGGCCGCACAAGTGATCGCGGCTGCTCGGGACGCGAATGCAACACCATTCGACCTTGTCGGTTTCTCGCTAGGAGCGAGTCTGGCTGCATATATCGCAGCCGAGTATCCGGAGGATGTGCGCGCCGTCATCCTGTTGGCTGGATTCGCGTCCGGTGGTGACGGACGCATGCAACTGGAATTTGGCCTATGGCGAGATTTGATCCACAACGATCGTCGGGCAATGGCCCGCCTCGTTCTATTGACCGGCTTCAGTCCTGATTTCCTTGCCAGCCTCAGCCCTCAACAGATCGAGGAAAACATCGAGGCTATCGTCGCTGGCACCCAATGGGAAGGCATGGGGCGCCAAGTAGAGCTTGATCTCGCCTTGGATGTAAGTGAACAAATAAGGAGAATTACAAAGCCCACACTGGTCATTGGCTGCACCCATGACCATATGGTTCCACCGGCTCATGCACGCGCACTGGCAGCAGAAATCTCTGGTGCGCGCTATGCGGAGCTGGACAGCGGACACTTGGCCCCGCTGGAGCGCCCCGATGAGTTCGCTCAACTGGTGACAGACTTCCTGCGCACCGGAGAACGATAGATGCGCAGGCTTCTGGTGCTGATGCTGGGCGCCTTTGTCGCCCAGACCACAGAATACCTGCCCATTGGGTTGCTGCCGCACATTGCTGCGGACTTGGGAGTTTCCGAGGCCAAAACGGGAGCTTTGGTAACGGGATATGCTTGGGTCGCGGCACTTACAGCAATACCGTTTACTATCGCCGCGCAAAAAGTCCCCCGGCGCGTTCTATTTCTTGGAGTTCTTGGAATCATTAGTTCAGCCAATGCGCTGGCTGCATTCGCCACAACGTTCCCGGTGCTGATATTCCTGCGCCTGGTAACTGCTTTAACGCATGGTGTGTTCTGGTCAATGATTGCAGCCTACGCGGTTCGTTTGTATCCCGATATGCCAGCAAGTCGTGCGACCGCCTGGGCGCTGGGTGGAATTTCTCTGGCACTTGTTGTCGGCGTTCCTATAGCGACAGCGATTGGTCAATGGCTTGGCTGGCGCTTTGCGTTCTCCGCTTACTTTTTACTGGGCGGCATGACGTTGTGGCTCGGATATAGATATCTACCCAAGTTGGAAAGCGAGTCTTCGCCCCGCCAGCAAGGCCCAATACAGGGCACAGCAATACTCTACATAGCCGCCTTTGTTTCCATGCTGGCAGTTACAGCGCATTTCGTCGGGTACACCTATGTCGTGCCTATCTTGAAAGGAAGTACCCATCTTCCAGAAGCGCACTATGCACTTGTATTGATGGTTTTCGGAATTGCCGGGGCAACAGGGACATGGTTGGCCGGCTGGCTTTCATTGAAGCCATTCGTCATGGCCTTGCTTGCAACTATAGGAGTTGCTTGCAGTCAGGCTGCCATATTGTTTTTTAATTCATCGGAGGTTTTGACTTGGCTGGAAATGGCCTTGTGGGGCATGTCTATTGCTGTCTTGATAGTGGGTTTACAGAGTTGGGTGATCGAAATAGCTCCAGACAAAGCTGATGTGGCCTCATCACTCTATGTGGCCGCTTTTAATCTAGGCATAGGTAGCGGTGCTTTATTCGGCGGAATAGCCTTATCCAAGGCTGGAAGTGACGCGGTGCTGATGACGGGTTCCTTATTGGGGGGATTGGCTTCGCTCATTTTTATTATTCCTTGGAAAATACATAATCGGAGGAAAGCGACAGTCTGAACAATAAATTTAGACTGTCGATTGAAAAGCATGGAACTACGCCATCTCCGCTGCTTCCTGGCCGTGGCCGAAGAACTGCACTTCGCCCGTGCGGCGGAGAAGCTGCACATCGAGCAATCGCCGCTGTCGCGCGCCATCAAGGAACTGGAAGAAGAACTGGGCGTGGTGCTGTTCGCCCGCACCACGCGCAGCACCCGGTTGACCCGTGCGGGCAAGCTGTTTCTGGATCATGTGCCGCGCGTCTTCGCCGCCTTGCAGCAGGCGCGCGATAGCGTGAAGGCGGCCGCCAACGGCTTCCACGGCCAGTTGCGTATTGCCCTGTCCGACGGCATCACGCCGTCGCGCCTGCCCGCGCTGCTGGCGCTGTGCCGGCAGGAAGAACCCGAGGTCGAGATCCGTCTGACCGAAGTGCCGCTGGCGCAGCAGATCAAGGGACTGCACGACGACCTGTACGACGTTGGCTTCGCCCGCGCAGATGAAGCCGGCGATGGCATCGTTGCAATGCCCGTCTGGAACGATCCGCTGATGGTGGCCGTGCCCGCGCGGCATCCCTTGCTGGCCCACAAACGCATCCCGCTTGAAGAACTGCTGCGCTACCCGCTGGTGCTGTGCGATCAGCAGGCGTGCGAAGGCCATGCGCGGCAGGTCGAGCGCGTGCTGCGCCGAGTGGATATGGAGCCGCTGGTGGCCGAGCGGGTCGCGTCCTGCGACCTGATGATGGCGCTGGTTTCGGCCGGCTTCGCCCTGGGCCTGACCGGCGCCGCGCACATCGCGGCCAGCCGAGAACAGGGCGTCGTTGCGCGGCCGTTGGTCGGCCGCTCGCCGATGCTCACGACCTACCTGCTACGCCTGGATGGCGAACCTTCGGAAACGCTGGCTCGCTTCATCGAGCGCGTACAGGCCATCGAGACACCGGAAGACACAGGGCCAACACCGGACGACGATCCCGACTTCCTGGAGGACTCCGAACCATGAAGAAGACCATCCCATTCTTGTTGGCTGCGATACTGACTGGTTGCGGCCCGGCCGAAACGCCAGAGAACAAAAACGTGCCGAGCGTTGAAGAACTGGCATCCGATCCTGCACGGCTCAAGGAACTACGCCAGCAATGCAAGACCGATCGTGTCACGCTGGGCGACGTGCTGTGCAACCGGGTGGCCGAAGCCACGCGCAAGCGGTTTTATGGTGACGGCGATACGCCCTACACACCGCCGAAGGAGCCGCCCAAGTTCTGATCGCGTTCGATTCGCCGCGAAACTTCCATTCTTCCGCTCGACACGCCGCAATGCGCCCTCGCTTGCGGCGTTTTTCTTTCGCGCGATGCAGCCCTAATTCTTTCCGATTGCTCGACCTTTCTCCCGATAACGGTCTTTGACCGGCACCGACCCGGCACTGATCCTCACCCCATGCGGCACGTCCTTGTGCCGTTCTCGAACGAGGAATCAGCGCAGGGGAAATCGGAGGCCAGTCTATGCAAGGTCAGGGCGTGCTGTTCGGGCAGATCGCCGCCGTCTTCGGCATCGTGATCGCCGGTGTGTGGGGTGCCACGCAATGGACAGCCGCCGCACTGGGCTATCAGCTACGCCTTGGCTCGCCGTGGTTCGACTTCTTTGGAACCCCGGTCTATCACCCCTGGCGGCTGTTCGAGTGGTGGTTCTTCTTCGACGCCTATGCGCCGCAGGTCTTCGACACCGGCGGCGCGATTGCGGGCGGCAGCGGCCTGCTGGCCGTGGTGGTCGCTATCGCCATGTCGGTGTGGCGCTCGCGGCAGGCCAAGCTGGTTACGACCTACGGCTCGGCGCGCTGGGCCGATGCGGCCGACATCCATAAAGCCGGCCTCGACCAGCCTGCCGGCATTTTCCTCGGCAAGTACCGCAACGACTATCTGCGCCATGAAGGCCCGGAACACGTCCTGACCTTCGCGCCCACACGCTCGGGCAAGGGCGTGGGTCTGGTGGTGCCGACGTTGCTGTCCTGGCCCGCATCCGCCGTCATCCACGACATCAAGGGCGAGAACTGGCAGATCACGGCCGGCTGGCGTTCGCGTTTCTCGCATTGCCTGCTGTTCAACCCGACCGATGCGCAGTCGGCGGCCTACAACCCGCTGCTGGAGGTACGGCGCGGCGCGCATGAAGTGCGCGACGTGCAGAACATCGCCGACATCCTGGTCGATCCAGAAGGTGCGTTGGAGAAGCGAAACCACTGGGAGAAGACCAGTCACGCGTTGCTGGTTGGCGCGATCCTGCATGTGCTCTACGCGGGCGAAGACAAGACGCTGCGCGGCGTCGCCAACTTCCTGTCCGACCCGGCCAGCCCGTTCGAGCTGACGCTACACCGGATGATGACGACCAAGCACCTGGGCGATGCACCGCACCCGGTGGTCGCGTCCGCTGCGCGCGAAGTGCTCAACAAATCGGACAACGAACGATCCGGCGTGTTGAGCACCGCCATGTCGTTCCTCGGCTTGTACCGCGACCCGACGGTCGCCGAAGTCACATCGCGCTGCGACTGGCGCATCGCCGACCTGATCGCGTCCGAGCATCCCGTCTCGCTGTATCTGGTAGTGCCGCCTTCCGACATCAGCCGCACCAAGCCGCTGATCCGGCTGATCCTCAACCAGATCGGGCGGCGGCTCACCGAATCGCTCGATGGCTCCGACGGCATCGAGCGCCGGCACAAGCTGCTGCTGATGCTCGACGAGTTCCCGGCGCTGGGGCGCCTGGACTTCTTCGAGACGGCGCTGGCCTTCATGGCCGGCTATGGCATCCGCAGTTTCCTCATCGCCCAAAGCCTGAACCAGATCGACAAAGCCTACGGCCAGAACCATTCGATTCTGGACAACTGCCATGTGCGCGTGACGTTTGCGACGAACGACGAACGCACGGCCAAGCGCATTTCCGAGACGCTCGGCACAGCCACCGAACTGCGCGCGCAGCGGAACTACGCCGGCCATCGGCTGGCGCCGTGGCTCGGGCACCTGATGGTGTCGCGGCAGGAAACCGCACGCCCGCTGCTGACGCCGGGCGAAGTGATGCAGCTTCCGCCCGATGAATCCGTGGTGATGGTGTCCAGTGTCGCACCGATCAAGGCGAAGAAGCTGCGCTACTACGCGGACGCCAATTTCAAGCGGCGCGTGCTGCCGCCGCCCGTGCTGGCGGCAGCACGCTATGCCGACGCACCACCAGTCCGCGCCGACGACTGGAGCGGCTTGGCGATCCCGGCCGTGCCCGCCGCGCGGGTCACGGCATCCGCCGATGACCTGGGCGGCACCGATGACGGCGGCCCGCGCCGCCAGCCGGAACTATCCGAAGTCACCGAATACAGCTCCGAACCGCTGTCCGCAGGCAATGACCTGGGGCTGCTCGATGACGACGACGACTTGCCGCTGCCGCTTCCCGGCCAGCTCGACCCCGCGATGCAGCGCACGGCCCGGCTGGCATCGCTGAACCCCAACGACGGAATCGACCTATGAGCCAATATCGCCTCAATCTGTTCATCCAACACGAGCACGCCAAGCGTCTGGACGAGCTGGCCGCCAAGAAAGGCGTGTCCAAGTCGTCCATCGTCGCGGCCGCCCTGGCGTCCTGGCTGTCGCCGGACGCGGGCGACCAGCGGGAGGCCGCCATCGCCAAGCGCCTTGATCGGCTGTCGCGCCAGGCCGAGCGCCTGGAGCGTGACCAGAACATCCAGATCGAGACGCTGGCGCTGTTCATCCGCTACTTCCTGACCGTCAGCACGCCGATTCCCGAAGCCCATCAGGATGCGGCCCGCGCACAGGGCAAGGCGCGCTTCGAGCAATTCGTTGAACAGCTCGGTCGGCACCTGCTGCGCGGGCGCAGTCTGGTGCGCGACGTGGTGGAGGAACTGCACCCCGACCCCGTGCGGATGGATGACGCGGCGGCGCTGGCAGAAGCGCGGGAGCGTGCCTCATGAGCGCCGTTCCACAAATCCCACCCGAACCGCGTTCGTCGGCTTCGACTTCACTGGATCGCCGTATCCAGATGCTGCGCACGGCAATGGGGCCGCTGATCGCCGCCGCGCTGGAAGACCCGGATGTGGTGGAAATCATGCTCAACCCCGACCGCACCCTTTGGGTGGATCGGCTGTCGTCGGGCCGCTCGCCACTGGGCGTCGAACTGCCCGAAGCCGATGGCGAACGCATCATCCGCCTGGTGGCGGCCCACGTCGGCGCGGAAGTGCATCGCGGGCAGCCGCTGCTGACCGCCGAGCTGCCCGAGACGGGCGAACGCTTCGAGGGCATCTTGCCGCCGGCCGCACCGGGGCCGGCCTTCGCTCTGCGCAAGCGTGCCGTGAACATCATCGGCCTGGATCGCTACGTGGCCGACGGCATCCTCACCGCCAGGCAAGCGGACTTCCTGCGCCGCGCCGTGCGCGAGCGGCAGAACATCCTGATCGCCGGCGGCACCAGCACCGGCAAGACCACGCTGGCGAACGCGCTGCTGGCCGAGATCGCCGCCACCGGCGACCGCGTGCTGGTGCTCGAAGACACCATCGAGCTGCAATGCGCGGCGCGTGACCATGTGCCGCTGCGCACCCGTGCGGGCGTGGTGTCGATGCAGGAACTAGTGCGCGCCACGATGCGCCTGCGACCCGACCGGGTAATCGTTGGCGAAGTGCGCGGCGGCGAAGCCCTCGACCTCATCAAGGTGTGGGGCACCGGCCATCCAGGCGGCATCGCCACCATCCACGCCGGCTCCGCGCTGGGCGCGCTGCTGCGGCTGGAGCAACTGATCCTCGAAGTCGCGGTGAACCCGCCGCGTGCGCTGATCGCCGAGGCGGTCAACGTCGTCATCCACATCGCCGGACGTGGCCGCAAGCGCCGCGTCGAAAGCATCGCCCGCGTCGTCGGCTTCGACGCCGCTGGCTACCAACTGGCGGACGCGCTGGAAGCACCGCTTCCCGAGCTGCCGCCGGTTTCCCTCGCAGCCGCCGCCGCTGCGCCTTTCCCGTCCCGCGATCCCTCTGGAGAACTGCCATGACGCCTACCCATGCCTTCCGTACTTCCGTAAATCCGCTGCCCATCCTTGCACGCCTGCGGCGCCTGGCCCGGCCTGCCCATCGGGGCCTGATGCTGGCCGCCATCATGTTGATGACGGCCGGCACGGCGCAGGCCGCCGGTTCTTCGATGCCCTGGGAAGGGCCGCTGCAATCCATCCTGGAGTCGATCCAGGGGCCGGTCGCGCGCATCGTCGCGGTCATCATCATCATTGCCACCGGCCTGGCGCTGGCATTCGGCGACACGTCGGGCGGCTTCCGCAAGCTGATCCAGATCGTCTTCGGCCTGTCCATCGCGTTCGCCGCGTCGTCGTTCTTCCTGTCCTTCTTCAGCTTCTCCGGCGGGGCGGTCGTATGAGTGCGGCCAACGAAGGCGCGCCAAGCTTCGCGCCTGGTTTCGAGATTCCGCTGCATCGCTCGCTGACCGAGCCGATCCTGCTGGGCGGTGCGCCGCGCACCGTGGCGATCGCCAACGGCACGCTGGCCGCCGCCGTCGGGCTGGGCCTGCAACTGTGGATTCCCGGCGTGGTGCTCTGGATCGTCGGCCATTCGCTGGCGGTCTGGGGCGCTCGCGTCGATCCGCAGTTCATGCAGGTCTTCGCCCGGCACATCAAGCACAAGCCGCTGCTGGACGTGTGAGGGGGATGCCATGCTGAACCTTGCCGAGTATCGCCAGCGCCCGGCCTTGTTGGCCGATTGGCTGCCTTGGGCCGGGCTGGTCGCGCCGGGCGTCGTTCTAAACAAGGACGGTTCGTTTCAACGAACATTCCAGTTCCGCGGCCCCGACTTGGACAGCGCGACACAGGGCGAACTGATTGCCACGTCGGCGCGGCAGAACAATGCGCTTCGCCGTACCGGCTCTGGCTGGGCCTTCTACATCGAGGCCGAGCGAATGCAGGCGTCGAGCTATCCGCAGTCCTCCTTTCCCGAGCCACTGTCCTGGCTGGTAGATGAGGAACGACGCGCGGCGTTCGAGGAGTCGGACGGCCATTACGAGAGCATCTATCACTTCACGTTGCAGTATCTGCCGCCGCAAGACTCTCGTACCCGCGCGGCTGGGATGCTGTACGAGAACCGGCCGACGGAGGGCGTGGATTGGCGCGGCCGACTCGATGCCTTCGTAGCGGAAACAGATCGCGTCTTCGACCTGCTCGATGGCGTGATGCCGGAAATCGCCTGGCTGGACGACAGCCAGACGCTGACCTACCTGCACGCAGCCATCTCGACGCGGCGCTACCGCATCAGCGTGCCCGAGGTGCCGTTCCACATCGACGCGCTGCTGGCCGATTCCGCATTGGTCGGCGGCCTGGCGCCCATGCTGGGCGACCAGCACCTGCGCGTGGTGTCGGTGCGGGGCTTCCCCACCTCGACCTGGCCGGGGATTCTGGACGACCTCAACCGTCTTGGATTCGCGTATCGCTGGTCAACCCGATTCTTGTGCCTCGAAAAATCCGAGGCGGAACGGGAGTTGGGGCGCTTGCGTCGCCAGTGGTTCGCCAAGCGCAAGAACGTCATCGCCTTGCTGCGCGAAACCATCTTCCAGCAGGAAAGCCCGCTGGTCGATACCGACGCCAGCAACAAGGCGGCCGACGCTGACGCCGCCTTGCAGGAACTGGGCAGCGATCAAGTCGCCTTCGGCTACCTCACCGCCACGGTGACGGTGCTCGACGCCGACCCGGCTGCGGCCGACGAAAAGCTGCGCATGGTGGAGCGCGTCATCCAGGGCCGGGGTTTCGTGACCATCCCCGAAACCCTCAATGCCGTCGATGCCTGGCTGTCGTCCATTCCCGGCAATGCCTATGCGAACGTGCGCCAGCCCATCGTCTCGACGCTGAACCTGGCGCACATGATGCCGGTGTCGGCGGTGTGGGCCGGGCCGGAGAAGAACGACCACCTCGACGGCCCGCCGCTGATCGTCACCCGCACCGATGGCGCGACACCGTTCCGACTGGTGACACACATCGGCGACGTGGGCCACACGCTGGTCGCTGGCCCGACCGGCATGGGCAAGTCGGTACTGCTTGCCATCCTGGCAATGCAGTTCCGGCGCTACCCCGGCTCGCGCATCTTCGCTTTCGACATGGGCCGCTCCATGCGGGCGACTGTGTTGGGCCTGGGCGGCGAGCACTACGACCTCGGCGCCGATGGCGGCATCGCATTTCAGCCGCTCGCGCGTATCGACGGCGAGGGCTATCGCACCTGGGCGGCCGAATGGGTGGAAGGCCGCCTGCTGCATGAAGGCGTCACCGTAGGCCCCGACGAGAAGGCGGCGATCTGGTCGGCCCTGGGCAGCCTCGCGGGCGCCCCGGTGGAACAGCGCACGATGACCGGGCTTTCCGTGCTGCTGCAATCGAATGCGCTGCGGCAGGCGCTTTCGCCCTATGTGCTGGGCGGCGCGCACGGCAAGCTGCTGGACGCCGACCACGACCGGCTGGGTTCCGGTTTGGTGCAGGGCTTCGAGATGGAAGAACTGATGCACAGCCCCGCCGCCGTGCAGGCGGTGCTGCGCTACCTGTTTGCCCGCTTCGATGAGCGTTTCGACGGCGCGCCCACGCTGCTGATCCTCGATGAAGCCTGGCTGTTTCTCGATGAGCCGTCTTTCGCGGCGCGCATCCGGCAATGGCTCAAGACGCTGCGCAAGAAAAACGTGTCGGTGATCTTCGCCACGCAGTCGCTCGCCGACATCAAGGATTCGACCATCGCGCCAGCCATTATCGAAAGCTGCGCGAGCCGCATTTTCCTGCCCAACCCGCAGGCCACCGAGCCGCAGATTCGCACGATCTACGAAGGCTTCGGCCTCAACAGCCGGCAGATCGAGATCGTCGCCACCGCCGAACCCAAACGCGATTACTACTACCAATCGCGCCTGGGCAATCGCCTGTTCGACCTCGACCTGGGGCCGACCGCGCTTGCGTTCGCCGGCGCATCCACTCCGCAAGACCAACGCGACATCGACCGCGTGCTGGCGCAGGCCGGAACACCCGGTTTCGCTGGCGCGTGGCTGCGCCATCGCGGCCTCGACTGGGCCGCCGACCTGCTGCCGTCCGCACCGGCGGCCGCTTCGTTCCTTTCCCAACCACAGGAGAACCTACCATGAAGAAGCGTCTTCTCGCGGCCACCGTCGCGGCCATGCTTTGCACCGCTTCCACCGTTCATGCGCAATGGGTCGTGGTCGATCCCACGAACCTCGTGCAGAACACGCTGACCGCTATCCGCACGCTGGAGCAGATCAACAACCAGATTCAGCAACTCCAGAACGAAGCGCAGATGCTGATGAACCAGGCGCGCAATCTGGCGCATCTGGACTTCAACATCGTCAACCGCCTGCGCTCGACGCTTGCCACCACTGAACGGCTGATCGCCGAGGCACAGGGGCTGGCCTACGACGTGCAGAGCCTCGACCGTGATTTCGCACGGCTGTACCCGGAGCAGTACGCGGTCACCGTCAGCGGCGATCAGATGTTCCGCGATGCCCGCGAGCGGTGGAAGAACACGCTCGACGGCCTGCACACCGCGATGCGGATGCAGGCGCAGGTGTCCCAGAACCTAGCGCAAGACGAAGGCGCGCTGGCCGACCTCGTGAGCCAGAGCCAGTCGGCCACCGGCGCGCTGCAAGCCATGCAGGCGACGAACCAGCTTCTGGCCTTGCAGGCCAAGCAGTCGATCCAGTCCCAGCAGCTCCAGATCACGCAAGACCGCGCGGCCTCGCTGGAACTGGCGCGGCAGGCAGCGGCCGCCGAACGCGCCCGCGAAGTGCGGCGGCGCTTCCTGGGCACCGGAACGCCGTACACGCCGCAGCGCGTCGATTTTTACGGCAACTGACCGGAGGCGGCCATGCGATGCGCTTCCGTCCTGCTGACCGTGCTGCTGGCTGCCTGCGGCCGGCAGCACGCCGAGAACCTGGCCGACGCCTTGGCCGCCGATCCCGTGCGGCTCAAGGCATTGCGTGCGCAATGCGCGTCCGACCGGCAGGCCGTGGGCGAGGACGCTTGCCAAGCCGCCGCCGAAGCCTTCCGCCGGCGCTTCTTCGCCGGCCAGACCGGGCCTGACGAGTACCGGACGCTGGCCGAGCTGCCGCCCATTCCGCCCACCTTCGATGAACCCATCGGAGGGGAGACGCCATGAACGACGTGACCATCATCGATCGCTTCCTCGATACGTTCTCACGCTACATCGACTCGGGGTTCGGGCTGTTGCAAGGCGAAGTGGCGTTCCTGACCGCCACGCTGATCGTCATCGACATGACCATCGCCGGTTTGTACTGGGCAATGAGCCACGCCACCGGCCAGGGCGAGGACGTGATCGCCAAGCTACTGCGCAAGGTGCTCTACGTCGGCGCCTTCGCCTACATCATCGGCAACTTCAACTGGCTGGCGGGCATCGTGTTCCGCTCGTTCGCCGGCCTGGGAATTACGGCCACCGGCTCGGCCATCACGATGGAGAACTTTCTTCAGCCTGGGCGGCTGGCCAAGACCGGCATCGACGCCGCCGCGCCGATCCTGGAGCAAGTCGGCGACATGGCGGGCTTTCCCGAAGTGTTCGTGAACGTCGATGCCATCGCGGTGATGTTCCTCGCCTGGCTGGTCGTGGTGCTCTGCTTCTTCGTGCTGGCGATCCAGCTTTTCGTCACGCTGATCGAGTTCAAGCTGACCACGCTGGCCGGCTTCGTGCTGGTGCCGTTCGCGCTCTGGAACAAGACGAGCTTCCTGGCGGAAAAGGTGCTCGGCAACGTGGTGTCGTCGGGCATCAAGGTGCTGGTGCTCGCCGTCATCGTCGGCATCGGTTCGGGACTGTTCGCCGAGTTCCAGGTGCATCCCGACGAACCATCCATCGACCATGCGCTGGTCATCATGCTGGCGTCGCTCGCGCTGCTGGCGCTGGGGATCTTCGGGCCGGGCATCGCCACGGGGCTGGTGTCCGGTGCGCCGCAGCTTGGCGCGGGCGCGATGGCCGGTGCCGCTGTCGGCGCTGCCGGCACGGCCGTCGCCATCGGCGCCGCCGCGACCGGCGTAGGCGGTTCCGTAGCCGCCGGGGCGCGCATGGCGCCAGCCGCCGCCAAGCTGGCCGGCAGCGGCGCGCGTGCCGCGACTTCTGCTGCCGGCAACGCCGGTGCTGCATTCCGGGCCGGTTCCGCCGCCGCTGGCGGCGGTGCCAAGGGGGCGATGGCCGGTATGGGCAATGTCGCCAAAACCGGCGCGCAGGCCGCTGGGCGTCGCACCGCATCCGGTGCTTCCGCCGTCGGGCAGAAGATGGCCGGCCCTTTCCGCGCCGGATGGAACGGCGCGGAGGCCGAAGGCGGCGCAGGGGCTGCATCCGGCGGTACTGATGGCACCGGCCAAGCCGCCGACGGTGCCGCCGGCTCGCAGAAGCAAGAGCAACCCGGCTGGGCCAAGCGGATGCACCGCCGCCAGCAGATCACCCATGCCGCGACCACCGCCGCCCACACGCTGCGCGGTGGCGACGGCGGCGGCTCCGGGCAAGGCCCGAGCCTGCGCGATTCCGACACCTGACCTTCAAGGAGAACACCCATGCGATTCAAACGACCGCAGGTGCGCTACGCCGACACGCCGCAGCCTGCCACTCCCTATCAAGCCGCCGCGCAGGTGTGGGACGACCGTATCGGCTCGGCCCGCGTACAGGCGAAAAACTGGCGATTCATGGCCTTCGGCTGCCTGGTGCTCGCATTGCTGATGGCCGCTGGCTTGGTCTGGCGTTCGGCGCAGTCCATCGTCACGCCCTACGTGATCGAGGTTGATCAGGCCGGGCAGGTGCGCGCCGTGGGCGAGGCCGCCACGCCGTACCGGCCCGCCGACGCGCAGATCGCGCACCACCTGGCGCGCTTCGTGACGCTGGTGCGTTCGCTGTCCATCGACCCCATCGTGGTGCGGCAGAACTGGCTCGATGCCTACGACTACACCACCGACAAGGGCGCGGCGGTGCTCAACGACTACGCCCGCACCAACGACCCCTTCACCCGCGTCGGCAAGGAAACGGTGACGGTGCAGATCACCAGCGTCGTGCGCGCCAGCGACACGTCGTTCAACGTGCGCTGGACGGAACGCCGCTACGTCAACGGCGCGGCCGCCGGGCTGGAGCGGTGGACGGCCGTGGTGTCCATCGTGCTGCAAACCCCGCGCACCGAGGAACGCCTGCGCCGCAATCCCCTGGGCATCTACGTCAATGGTCTGTCGTGGAGCCGAGAACTGGATTCTTCCGATGGAGCCAAGCCATGACATCCCCTTTGCGCTTTTACGCCTTTCCGCTGATCGTTCTCGCCCTGGCGGGCTGCGCCACGCAGGGCAAGCCGCCGCCCGTGATCCCCCTCGACGAGCCGGTGGAGGCGCAATTCATTCCCGAGCCGCCCGCGCCGGTGGAAGTCGTCGCCTTGCCCGAGCCGTTGGCGCTGCCGGCGCAGTTGAAGCCGCTGCCGGACGGCGAGGACGCCGAGCCTTCACCGGAACCGGCCGACGAAACCGTGCGCGTGTCGAAGGCCAACACGGAGGCGCGGGTGGCGCCTACACGCGAGGGCTACGTCAATGCGATCCAGGTCTGGCCCTTCACGGACGGCGCGCTGTACCAGGTCTATGCCGCGCCGGGGCGCGTGACCGTGGTTTCGCTTCAGCCCGGCGAGGAACTGGTGACGGTGGCCGCCGGCGATACCGTGCGCTGGATCGTGGGCGACACGTCCAGCGGCGCCGGCGACGAGCTGCGCGTCAATGTGCTGGTCAAGCCCGTGCGTTCGGGCCTCAAGACGAATCTGGTCATCACCACCAATCGGCGCACCTATCTGCTGGAGCTGACTTCGACCGAGCGGGCATGGATGGCATCCGTCTCCTGGGACTACCCGCGCGACCGGATGCTGGCCTTGCAGCGCCAGGCGCAGGCGGTCAGCGCCGCCGCGCCGGTTGATGCCGGCCTGTCGCTGGAGCGCATCCGCTTCCGCTACGCGATCAGCGGCAGCAATCCGTCGTGGAAACCGCTGCGCGCCTTCGACGATGGCGAGAAGGTCTATATCCAGTTCCCGGCAGGTATTGCGCAGGGCGAGCTGCCGCCGCTGTTCGTCATCGGCGCGCAAGGTGACGGGCAACTGGTGAACTACCGTTTCCGCTCGCCGTACTACATCGTGGATCGGCTGTTCGGCGCGGCCGAACTGCGCCTGGGCGGTGACAAGGGCGACGTGGTGCGCATCGAGCGCACGGACGGCGTGGCGCGGAGGAACTGACCATGAGCCAGGACGACACTCCCGACCTTGCCATCCCGCAGGCGAGCAAGGTGGCCCCGGAAACGGTGGCGCTGCGCGCCCAGCCGCGCCCGGTCACGCGCTTGAACCGACGCGTGCTGGCCATCCTCGCCGGCGGCCTATCGGTCGCCGTGCTGGGCGCGCTGATGTGGTCGCTGCAACCGCAGCGGCGCGGCGCAGGCGAATCCGCGGAGCTGTACAACGTCGATCGCGTCTCGCGTTCCGAAGGACTGGAGCGGCTTCCGACCGACTATTCCCAACTGCCGCCCGCCTTGCCGCCCGAGGTGCCTGAACTGGGGCCGCCGCTGCCGGGCGATCTTGGCCCAGCCATCGTCAATTCGCAGCAGCAGCCGGCGGTCGGCTACGCGCCACCCGGCCACGATCCGGCCGAGGCCGAGCGACTGGCCCGGTTGAAGGAGGCCGAGGAAGCCGCCGCCTCATCCGTGTTCTTCCGCTCGGGCACGCAAGGCGCCGCGCCGGTAGCGCAGTCGCAGGTCGCCGCTGCGCCGGGCTACTCTGCCAATGCGGCCTTCGATCCGATGGCGGCCGGGCCGGCCTCAACGGCGGCCCAGCCCGCCGATCCGACCGCCGTGCAGAACCGGCAGGAACAGAAGGAGGCGTTCCTGCAAGGCGCTTCTACGGAAACCCGCAATTCCGGCAATCTGGCCCTTCCGGCTTCGCCGTATCAGATCATGGCCGGCACGGTGGTCGCCGCTGCGCTGGTGACAGGCATCAAGTCCGACTTGCCGGGCGACGTGATCGCCACGGTCACGGAACCGGTCTATGACACGGCCACCGGACGCTTCCTGCTGATCCCGCAGGGTTCGCGCATCCTGGGCCGCTACAACAGCCAGGTCAGCTACGGGCAAAGCCGCGTGCAGGTGGTGTGGAACCGGGTCATCCTGCCGGACACGTCTTCGCTCACGCTCGACAACCTGGTCGGCACCGACCCAGCCGGCTATGCGGGCCTGGAAGACGACGTGGATTACCACTGGAGCCGCATCTTCGCCGGGGCCGCGCTGACGACGCTGCTGGGCGTCGGCGCCGAACTGGCCGCGCCGGAGAATCGGCAGGACGGCAACCGCATCATCATCGCCGGGCGCGACAGCGCCCAGGACAGCATCAATCAGGTCGGCCAGGAGATGACCCGGCGCAACATGAACATCCAGCCGACCTTGACCAGTCGGCCGGGCCTGCCGGTGCGGATCATCGTGGCGCGCGATTTGACGCTTCGCCCCTACCAGCCGCTCATGTTCAATCGAGGAACATCACGATGAGCACGCCAGCCAAGAAATTGCGGTTGGGGCCGCTGCCGTCCAGCAGCAGCGTCAAGCTGACCTTTGCCTGCCCCGCCAGCCTGAAAGCCGACCTCGACCGCTATGCGCAGCTCCATGCGCAAACCTATGGCGAGGCGGTCGATGCAGCGACGCTGATCCCGCACATGCTGGAAGCCTTCATGGCGGGGGATCGGGGGTTCAGGAAGGGTGGCGCGGGCAAGCCCGCGCCACCAAAACCAGGCTGACGATGCACAGCAATCACGCTGGCCATCCCTCGAACGCGCAGCCGAATGCTGCGCGTTCTTCGTTCTGGAGTGCCGCGAACGATTGGGCTATGATGGCTGAACAAGCCCGCCGTCCCTTGGCAATCGTCACCGCTACAGCGCGACCCGGCTTGCTTTCCCAAGGCTCTCATGTGGCTCCCAGCCCACAACGCCGCATCCCCTGCAAGCGGCACGAAACAGAGCTAACCTATTGCCCCGTATATGGTTTCAAGCCTCGCGTGATTTGCACGAAAAGCTTGACACCGGCCCTTTTTTGCGTCGGATGTCAGGCAGGCGGGCATGCTGCGCGCGGCCAAGAGGTGCGCGCAGCATGCAATGCCGTCAGTCCACCTTGGCGTTGGAGCGCTTGACCACTTCTTCCCAGCGCGGCACTTCTTCCTGGATGAAGGCGGCAAAGGCTGCGGCGGATTCGCCGCCCACCCTGGCCGAACCCATGTCGGCCAGCTTGGCGGCGACATCAGGCGAGGCCAGGGCGCGGTTGACTGCTTCATTCAACTGCGCCGTCAGCTTTTCCGGTAGGCCGGCCGGGGCGAACACGCCGTACCAGTTGGTGATGACGAACCCGTCGAATCCCGCTTCCTGCATCGTGGGCAGGTCGGGGAAGGCCTCGGCGCGCTGCGGGCCGGTGGTCGCAAGCGACTTGACACGACCGGCACGGGCCTGGGGCAGCAGCGCGCCGGTGGTTTCGAACGCGATCTGTACCTGGCCGGCGATGACGTCGGTCATGGCCGGGCCTTGCCCTTTGTAAGGGATGTGCAGCATGTCCACGCCCGCGCGCAGCTTGAGCAGCTCGCCGGCCAGGTGTTGGGGGCTGCCGCTGCCGCCGGAGGCGAAGTTGTACTTGCCCGGTTCCTTCTTGAGCAGCGTGATCAGTTCCTGCACGGAATTGGCCGGCACCTGGGGATTGACGTACAGCACCAGCGGCATGGCGGCCACTCGCGCGATGGGCTGCAAGTCCTTGACCGGGTCGATGCGCAAGTTGTAGAGGTTGCGGTTAATCACGACCCCGGTGTTGTTGCCCAGCAGCAGCGTGCAGCCGTCGGGCGCAGACCGGGCGACGAACTCGGTGCCGATGTTGCTGCTGGCACCCGCCTTGTTGTCGACCACCACGGGCACGCCTAGCGATTCCTGCAGCGATGGCGCCAGCAAACGGGCCAAGATGTCGGTGGTGCCGCCGGGTGGATACGGCGAGATGAAGCGCACGTTGGCGCAGTCATAGCTGGCCGAAGCCGACAGTGGGGCGAGGGCGGCTGCCGCGGCAACGAGGATTGCCAGTCGCCGGGCGAGCGCAAAGCGGAAGGGGGTCATGATGTCTCCTTTCATCGGATCGATTGGTTGAGCTCCGGCGCAGGGAGGCGACTACGCCTCGGACGGCTTGCGCTGCAGTGTGTGGTAGCCGTGCTTGCTTCGCGCCTCCGACAGCCGCATGCCGGCAAGTGCGTCTTCCAGGATGGCCTGCTCGGCGCGACGGGTGGTCAGCGCGCGGTCGAACACCTCGCCCGCGCGCTCCTGCGGCACGACCACGATGCCGTCAGGATCGCCGACCAGGATGTCGCCGGGGCGAACGCGCACGTCGCCAAGGCTCACGGGAACTTCCACGGCTTCGACCTGGACGCGGTCTTTGCCGGTGCGCATGAAGCGGCCCCGGCTGTACAGCGGGTATCCACAGGCCTGCGCTTCGGCTGTGTCGCGGCATACGCCGTTGATGACGGTGCCGGCCACGCCGCGCTGCTTGGCCACCTGGCTGAGGATGCCTCCCCAGACGGTGCAATCCAGCCGGCCGGCGTTGTCCAGTACGACGACCGCGCCGGGCGGCACGTTATCGATGTAGTCGCCGACCGTGCCTTTTTCTGCGGGATCCACCGGTGCGAAGCGCACGGTATAGGCCGGACCGAAAATGCGGGCCGGCCCGGCCACCAGGCCGATGCCCAGTGCGCTGCCGGGCAGGCCGAAGAAATCCAGCGCGTCCGACACCTCGGCCGTCGTCAGCTCGCGGGCTGGGTGATCGGGCGGAAAAACTTGTGTCACGGGCAACCTCGTGAGGGGGATGAGGAAAAACAATTTAACTTATATTGTCTGACAAAACAATTCGAATTGATAGACTTAATCAGGGATCCATGCCGGACCCGTGGAAGGTATAGTGACGGTCCCGATTTGAAGTGCCGTTTCAACGCGCCCTCCATGTCCGCCGATTCCGATCCGGTCGTTGCGCGCTCTGCCGCAACGACCAAGCGCCAGCAGATTGTCGATATGTTGCGAGAGGCCATGCTTGCGGGCCGGCTGCTGCCCGGAACGCGGCTGATCGAACGCGAAATCTGCGAGATGACACAAGCCAGCCGGCCCATGGTTCGCGAGGCCATCCTGCAGCTGGAGATGGAAGGCTTTGTCTACAGTGCGCCCAACCGCGGTTCGGTCGTGGCCACCCTGACGGCCGAAGAGGCCGCCAACATCTACCAGGTGCGGGGCGTGCTGGAAGGATTGGCGGCCAAGAACTTCATCGCCCTGGCCACGCCCCAGGAGCGCAAGGCACTGCGTCAGGCCCTGGAAGACCTGCGGGCGCGCATCGATGCCGACGACGTGGCGGGACAGCTTGCGTGCATCCAGGCTTTCTACGATCGCCTGCTCGCCGGCTGCGGCAACGCCACGCTGGCCGAAACGCTGCGGCTGATGCACGGCCGGATTGCGCGGCTGCGCGCCACGTCGATCACGAGCCCGGGCCGCATCAAGCAATCCCTACAGGAAATGTGGGCGATCCTGCAGGCCATCGAGGACAATGACGAGCATGCGGCGTGGGATGCTTGCGTGCGTCACATGGAGCTGACCGCGGCCGTGGCGTTGAAGGTGATCAGCCGCATGCAACCCAGGCAGGGGACGGGCGCCGGTGCAGGCAGGCGTGCGCCGCGCAAGGCGGCTGCTCGCCGCTGAGGTGGCCGCCTGCCGCGCGCGCCCGCGCCGCGCCGCCAGGTATGGCTGCGCTATCGTTGCGCCACAGGAGATCCCTTCCATGCAAGACTTGTTTGACTTACCCTTGTGCCGCTATGCCGGCGACGGTGTCGAGATTGCCTATCGCACGGCCGGCGAAGGCCCGCCGCTATTGCTGCTGCATGGGCACCCGCAGTCGCATGCGATGTGGCACAAGGTGTGGCCCGCGCTCGTGCGCAGCCGCACGCTGGTGGCGGCCGACCTGCGCGGCTACGGCGACAGCAGCAAGCCGCCGGCTTCACCCGGCCACGAAGCGCACAGCAAGCGCGCCATGGCGGCCGACATGGTGGCGCTGATGCGCAGCCTGGGGCACGAGCGCTTCGACGTGCTGGCGCATGACCGCGGCGCGCGCGTCGCGCACCGGCTGGCGCTGGATCATGCCGGCCGCGTGGGCCGGATGATGCTGCTGGACATCGCGCCCACGCTGGACATGTACGAAGGCACGAATCGCGCGTTCGCCCAGGCGTATTTCCATTGGTTCTGGTTGATCCAGCCGGCGCCCATGCCCGAGCGGATGATCGAATCCGACCCGGCGTGCTACGTGCGATCCATCATGGGGTCGCGCCGTGGTGGGCTGGCCTGGTTCGCGCCGCAAGCCCTGGCCGAATACGAACGCTGCGCGCAGGCGCCCGGCTGGACCGTGGGCATCTGCGAGGATTACCGCGCTTCGGCCACGATCGACCTGGAGCACGACCGGGCCGACCGCGAGGCGGGCCGCGTGGTGCAGTGCCCGCTGCGCGTGCTGTGGGGAGAGCACGGCGCGGTGGGCAAGAACTTCGACGTCTTGGCGCTGTGGGGCAAGGTGGCCCGCGACGTGGACGGGCGCGCGCTGCCTTCCGGCCACTACATCGCCGAAGAGGCGCCGGAACTGTTGATCGAAGAAGCGAGGGCATTTTTCGGGATGCGCTGATGAGGCGCCCTGGCCGGCAGGCAGAGGCGCGCGCGGTCCGGCGGTGCGTCGGGCTGGCTGCGGCTGGCGCCTTCGACGCTGCGGCCGGGCAGTGCTATCGTTGCGTCATGCCGGTCGAATCTTCTCCTGTCCCGTCCCACGATCCTTGCGCCCCAGGCACGGCCCAGGGCGCCGGTGCCCAACCTGATCCGTCGTCCTTGCCCGATTCGCCCTGCGTGGCGGTGTGCTCCACGCTGTTTGATGAAATCTGCCGCGGCTGTGGCCGCACGGCGATGGAGGTGGCCAACTGGGTGTTTTTCACCGACGAGGAAAAGCAGGCCGTCTGGCGGCGCATCCGGGCCCAGGGGTATCCCCGGCGCGGCTGATCGCGCCGACCCGCGCCACCCCCCTGGCTGGCGCGGGTCGCGCTACAATTGAAAAGTTCCTGAGGAGCGTTGCGACGGTGGCGCGCGTGCGGCCTTGCGCCGGCATCCCACCGCCAGGCTCAGGAACCGGGATTTCGTTAATGCCGGCCCCCCGGGGGCGGCGATAACGGCGCTCACCAACCCCTCGCGCGTGCGGGGCATGGTGTCCGCCTTCGGCCTACCGCCCCGTGTCGCGCAGGTTCACTGGAGCCAACCATGAACGCTGTGACCGACAAAACCTTCACCGATTGCGTCGTTGCCGATATGTCCTTGGCCGGCTGGGGACGTCGGGAAATCGCCATTGCCGAAACCGAGATGCCCGGCCTGATGGCCGTGCGCGAGGAGTTCGCCGCGTCCCAACCCTTGAAGGGCGCGCGCATCGCCGGCAGCCTGCACATGACCATTCAGACGGCCGTGCTGATCGAGACGCTCAAGGCGCTGGGCGCCGAAGTGCGCTGGGCCTCGTGCAACATCTTCTCGACGCAGGACCACGCCGCGGCGGCGATCGCCGCCACCGGCACGCCGGTGTTCGCCGTCAAGGGCGAGACGCTGGCCGACTATTGGGCCTACACCCACAAGATCTTCGAATGGCCCGACGGGCAGTACGCCAACATGATCCTGGACGACGGGGGCGATGCGACGCTGCTGCTGCACCTGGGCGCCAAGGCCGAAAAAGACATCGGCGTGCTGGCCAACCCGGGCAGCGAGGAAGAGCGCGTGCTGTTTGCCAGCATCAAGGAAACGCTGGCGCGCGATCCCAAGTGGTATTCGACCCGCCTGGCGCAAATCAAGGGCGTGACCGAGGAAACCACCACTGGGGTGCACCGCCTGTACCAGATGTCGGCCAAGGGCGAGCTGGCCTTTGCCGCGATCAACGTCAACGATTCGGTCACCAAGTCCAAGTTCGACAACCTGTACGGCTGCCGTGAATCGCTGGTCGACGGGATCAAGCGCGCCACTGATGTGATGGTGGCGGGCAAGATCGCCGTGGTGTGCGGCTACGGCGACGTGGGCAAGGGCTGCGCCCAGGCGCTGGCCGCATTGCGCGCCCAGGTGTGGGTCACCGAGATCGACCCGATTTGCGCGCTGCAGGCCGCCATGGAAGGCTACAAGGTGGTCACCATGGAAGAGGCCGCCGACAAGGCCGATATTTTCGTGACGGCAACGGGCAACTACCACGTCATCACGCGCGAGCACATGGAGCGCATGAAGGACCAGGCCATCGTGTGCAACATCGGCCACTTCGACAACGAGATCGATGTCGCGTCGCTGTCGGACCTGAAGTGGGAAGAGATCAAGCCGCAGGTCGACCACGTGATCTTCCCCGACGGCAAGCGCATCATCCTGCTGGCCAAGGGACGCCTGGTCAACCTGGGCTGCGCCACCGGTCACCCCTCCTTCGTGATGTCCTCGTCTTTCACCAACCAGACGATCGCGCAGATCGAGCTGTTTACCCGCAACGAGGCCTACGAGCGCGGCAAGGTGTATGTGCTGCCCAAGCACCTGGATGAAAAGGTCGCCCGCCTGCACCTGAAGAAGCTCGGGGCGAACCTGACCACGCTGCGGCCAGAGCAGGCCGCCTACATTGGCGTGCCGGTCGAGGGTCCCTTCAAGCCCGAGCATTATCGTTATTGATTCCTGGCGCCAGCCCGTACCCGCCCGACGGCGGGCGGGCCCGCCTGCAGCGAGCCACGACGGCCGCGTCCAACCGGAGATTGCCCATGCTTACCCTGCTGCTCGTCTGGATCCTCAACGCGGTCGCATTGCTTGCCGTGGCCTACCTGCTGCCCGGCATCTCGCTGGCGAGCTTCGGGTCGGCGCTGGTTGCCGCGCTGGTGCTCGGCCTGCTCAACATGCTGGTCAAGCCGGTACTGGTGCTGCTGACCCTGCCGATCACGATCGTCACGCTCGGGCTGTTCCTGATCGTGCTCAACGCGCTGCTGTTCTGGTTCGCTGGATCGATACTGCGAGGCTTCCAGGTGGCCGGCTTCTGGTGGGCGCTGGGCGGCGCCATCCTCTATAGCATCATCTCCGGCCTGCTCACCATGCTGGTCGGACGCTGATACGACGCAATCGACGAATGAACCACGACGACGGCCAGGCGATCAGCCTGGAATTCTTTCCGCCGCGCGACATCGCCGCCCAAGAGCGGCTGGTGCGCGCGGCCAAGCAGATGCTAGCCATGCACCCACGCTACGTCAGCGTCACCTTCGGCGCGGGCGGTTCGACCCGCGAAGGCACCGCCGCCACGGTGGCGACGCTGCGCAACCTGGGGTGTGATGCCGCGCCGCACCTGTCGTGCATCGGCGCTACGCGCGAAAGCCTGCGACAGATCCTGCAGGCCTACCAGCAGGATGGCGTGCGCCGGCTGGTCGCGCTGCGCGGCGACCTGCCTTCGGGCATGGGCGGTGACGCAGGTGAGTTGCGTTATGCGCGTGACCTGGTGCAATTCATCCGGCAGGAGACGGGCGACTGGTTCCACATCGAAGTGGCCGCCTATCCCGAAATGCATCCCCAGGCCGGCAGTCCCAGCGCCGACCTGGAGCACTTCGTCGAAAAGGTGCGTGCCGGCGCCGACTCGGCCATCACGCAGTACTTCTTCAACGCGGACGCGTACTTCGATTTCGTCGAGCGCGTGCGCGCCAAAGGCGTGGACATCCCGGTTGTGCCGGGCATCATGCCGATCACCAACTACAGCCAGCTGGTGCGGTTCTCGGAGATGTGCGGCGCGGAGATCCCCCGCTGGATCCGGCTACGCTTGGCCGAATTCGGCGACGACAAGGCCTCCATCCGTGCTTTTGGCGTGGACGTGGTTGCCGACCTGTGCCGTCGGCTGCTCGAAGGCGGCGCCCCAGGCCTGCACTTCTATACGCTGAACAGCGCCGAAGCGCCGCTGGCGATCTGGAAACGGCTGGGGTTGTAGGCAACCGGTGCGCGCGCAACCGGGTCGTTGCGGACCGCGTGCTGGTGACGCATCCGATGACGAGGGCCGCTGCAAAGCGGCCGTCCATTGGGCGCGCCTGGCGTGCCTTGCGCCCGCGCGCCGTGCCCGGCCTTAGTCGGCGTACACGCCGGCCTTGCGGATGACTGGGCCCCACTTGTCGATTTCCGACTTCAGCCAGGTCCGTAGCCCTTCGGGCGTTTGCTTTTCCGGCGGCACGATCTCGGCGCCCAGCTCCGCCATCCGGTCGGTGAAGGCGGGGTCCTTGAGCGCGGCGCGCAGTGCGGCGTTGAACCGTTCGATCGCTTCGGCAGGCGTGCCCTTGGGCGCGTAGACGCCGTGCCAGACCTTGACCTCGAAGCCCTTGAGCCCGCCTTCATCCAGGGTGGGCGTCTCGGGCAGGGCCTTGATGCGCTCCAGGGTGGTCACGCCGTACAGCTTGACGTTGCCGGCCTTGATGTGGGGGATGGTCTGCGTGGTCTGGTCGCACAGCACGTCGACCTGGCCGGCGAGCAGGGCCGTGAGCGCCGGCGCGGTACCGGAGTAGGGGATGGCCGTGAACTGCACGCCCAGCGCCTCCTGCAGCAGCATGCCGCACAGCTGGGATACGGCGCCCAGGCCCGCGTTGGCCAGGTTGACTTTGCTGCCGTTGTCGCGGGCGTACTGGATGAAGCCGGCCATGTCCTCGGGTGGCAGGTCCTTGCGGCCCAGCAGCGTCATGGGCACGTCGGCCACTTGGCCGACATATTCGAAGTCGGCCAGCGGGTCGTAGCGCAGCTTGCGGTACAGCGCCGGCGCGGTGGACATGCCGTTGTGGTGGATGAGGAAGGTGTAGCCGTCGGGCTTGGCGCCGGCCACGTGCGCGGCGGCCAGGGTGCCGCCGGCGCCCGTGCGGTTTTCGACGACGATGGGCTGGCCCAGCGTCTTGGACATCGAGGCGCCCAGCGTGCGGGCCACGACGTCGGTCGGGCCGCCCGCTGCGAAGGGCACGACCAGCGTGATGGCGCGGTTGGGGTAGCTGTCCTGGGCGGCGCCTGCTTGCAGCGCCACGGCGCACCCCGCCGCCAGCAACGCGGTCTTGAACAGGTTGCGCAGGGCGGCGCGACGGTCAGGGAAACTCATGGTCTCGCTCCGTGTGTTGTGGTTGGACGTCGGGGAGCAGGCGACGGGCCGGGCCCGGCGCCTTGCCTTCGGTCGGAGCGTGAGTGTGGCGCAGCGCGCCGCGCCCGTGAATTCGCGGTTTCGAAAGCCGGGCTTCAAGGCGCGCGAATGATGCGCGTGGACGAAACGCCGGCGCCAAGCGTTTGGACGCGTGCAGGCGCCGTGCCCGGCCGCGTGTATCCAGGCGCGGTCAGGGCGCGGCGGGTACCCAGCCGCGCGGCGTCAGGACGGCGTCGAGCCGCACGTCATGGGGCGCAGGTCGATAGTCGACCTGGTCGATCAGGCCGCAGTGCCAGGCAATGCCTATCGTGACCGGTGCGTGGCCGGCTTCGCGCAGCGCCGCGAGCGTCCGGTCGTAATAGCCGCCGCCATAGCCCAGGCGGTCGGCCGAGGCCGTGTAGCCCAGCGTCGGCACGAGCACGACGTCGGGCGTAACCGTCTCGCCCGAGACGGGTTCCGGGATGCCGTAGGCCCCGGGGGCCATCGGCGCATCCGGCGTCCACGCGCGAAACAGCAGGGGTGCATCGCGCTCGTGCACGACAGGCAGGGCGACCGTGATGCCCGCATCGGCCCATTGGGTCAGCAGCGGGCGCAGGTCGGGTTCGTCGGGCAAGGGCCAGTAGGCCGCGACGACCTGCGGCGCGGGCCGTCCCTGGCGAAGCTGCGCATCCCGCCGCAAGCCCAGCCACGTGTACAGGCGCCCGCGCATCAGCAAGCCGCCGCGCTGCCTGTCGGCGGCCGACAAGGCGCTGCGCGCCTGCCGCAATCGCTTGCGGAGTTGGGCTGCGTTATCCTTCGAAGTATTTTCGCTTTGCATGCGGGTAGGTTTCATGGCGCAGGGTGTCCAGGCACGAAGGTATCAGAATTCCCGGCTGCCCGGCGCGGCCGGGGGCGGGACGGGGCGGCGATGGTCCGCGCTGGCTGCCGCAGCCGCGGTCGGGATGGCGCTGTGGATGGGCCCCGCGACGGCCACGGCCGGGCAGGACGCCATCGCCGACGGGCCGGCGCCGGGTATCGGCCCGGATGACGCGGTGGTGGCTGCGCGCGAGGCGATGCAACGCAAGCAGTGGGACCAGTTGGCGTCGCTGGCCGAGCAGGCGCGCGGCAGCGCCCTGCAGATGTATCCGGAATACTGGCTGCTGCGGCAGCAGATCAACGACCCATTTACGCCCATTCCCGCCGCGGCCATCCAGGCCTTCATGGAGCGTTACCGCGGCGCATACCTGGCCGACAAGCTGCGCGGGGACTGGATCCTGGCCGCGGCGCGCGCGGGCGACTTTGCCACGGTGCGGCGCCTGGGAGGTGTCACCGCAAGCAACGCCCAGATCGACTGCGCAGTCATGCATGCCCACCACCTGGGCGGCCAACGTGCCGAGGCGGCCAAGGCGCTGGCCGTTTTCGAGCCGGGGCGCTGGTGTTGGGCGCTGTTCGACCAGCTGGTTGCCGACCGAGTGCTGGGCTGGGACGAGCTGTCCGTGCGGCTGCGCGATGCCATCGAGCAGGACAAGACGACCGAGGCGCGCCGCTTTGCGGCATATCTGCTGAGCCCCACGGAGCTCAAGTCCTACGATGCGATGATGCGCGACCCCATGAAATGGCTGGTGCGCCAGGACAAGCCCCGTACGCGCGTCGAGCGTGAGCTCGTCACGCTGGCGCTGGGCCGGCTGGCGCGCAAGGACCTGGACGTGGGCGACAGTTACGTGCGGCGCAATGGGTCCAAGTCCCTGCCGCGCGAGAACCTGGCCTGGGTGCGCAGCCAGTTTGCGCTGATCGCCGCGCTGCGCTTGGACGGCCGCGCGCACCAGTGGTACAGCGAGGCCGGCCACGTGCGCCTGTCCGAATACAACCACGCCTGGCGCGTGCGCGCGGCGCTATTGGAATCGCCGATCGACTGGCAGTGGGTGCGCGCGTCGATCGCCGCGATGCCGCCGGCGCAGCGGGCCGACTCCGCTTGGGTCTATTGGGAGGCGCGCGCCCTGGCGGCTACCGGCCATGCGCAGGAAGCGGCGCGCCGCTACGAAACCATCGCCGGCGAGCACAGCTTCTACGGCCAGCTCGCTTCGGAAGAGCTGGGCCGGCCGATCACGATTCCGCCGCGGCCGGCGCCGCTGACCGAGCAGGAGTTGGCGCAGGCGCGCGCCCACCCGGGATTGCAGCGGGCGCTCAAGCTCTTTGCGCTGCAGTGGCGCAGCGAAGCCGTGCCGGAATGGAATTTTTCGCTGCGGGGCATGAACGACCGGCAGCTCCTGGCCGCGGCCGAGCTTGCCCGCGAGCACGACATCTACGACCGCGTGGTCAACACGTCCGAGCGCACCGTCGCCGAGGTCGATTTCAGCCAGCGCTACATCGCGCCCTTCGAGGGGAAGGTGACCGAGCAGGCGCGCAGGATCGCGCTGGATCCGGCCTGGGTGTATGGGCTGATCCGCCAGGAGTCGCGCTTTGTCATGAACGCGCGGTCGCACGTGGGCGCATCCGGGCTGATGCAGTTGATGCCGGCGACGGCGCGCTGGACGGCGCGTAAGATCGGCATGGAGGATTTCCATCCGGCGCGTGTCAACGAATTCGAAACCAATACGACCCTGGGCACGCATTACCTGAACATCGTCCTGCAGGACGTGGGCGGATCGCAGCTGCTGGCCAGCGCCGGCTATAACGCCGGCCCCAGGCGGCCGCAGCAGTGGACCGCGCGCCTGGCGCATCCCGTGGAGGGCGCCATCTTCGCCGAGACCATACCGATCACCGAGACGCGCCAGTACGTCAAGAACGTGATGGCCAACGCCACCTATTACGCTGCGATGTTTACCGGGCAGCCGCAGTCGCTGAAGCAGCGCCTGGGCAAGGTGGTGCCGCGCATGGCCACGGCGAGCAGGGGGCCTTAGTGACCGGAGATGTGACCGAGCAATCGCCGACCGAAGGGTTGGACGTTTACGTCGTGGGCGGCGCCGTGCGCGATGAGCTGCTGGGCGAGCTGCCGGGCGACCGGGACTGGGTGGTGGTGGGCGCCACGCCCGAAGAGATGGTGCGCCGGGGCTTTGTGCCGGTGGGGGGTGACTTTCCCGTCTTCCTGCATCCGGTCACGAAGGAGGAATACGCGCTGGCACGCACCGAGCGCAAGTCGGGACGCGGCTACAAGGGCTTTGTCTTCTACACCGGGCCGGAGGTGACGCTGGAGGATGACCTGCGCCGGCGCGACCTCACCGTCAATGCGATCGCGCGCGCGCCGGACGGATCGCTGGTCGACCCGCTCGATGGTGCGCGCGACGTGCGCGACCGGGTGCTGCGCCACGTGGGCGAGGCCTTCGTCGAAGATCCGGTGCGCATCCTGCGCTTGGCGCGCTTTGCCGCGCGGTTTCCGGATTTCAGCATCGCGTCTGAGACCATGGCGCTGTGCCGCGCCATGGTGCACGCCGGCGAGGCCGACGCGTTGGTGCCCGAACGCGTCTGGCGTGAGCTGTCGCGCGGCCTGATGGCGCCCGCGCCCGGCCGCATGCTGGACGTGCTCGACGAGGCCGGCGCGCTGGCGCGTGTGATGCCGGAACTGGTCTGGAATGCACACGCGCGCCTCGACCTGCAGGCGGCCAGCGCGGCCTGCCTGCCGCTGCCCGGCCGCTACGCCCTGCTTTGCCGGCACAGTCCCGAGCGCGACGCCCTGGCCGCGCGGCTGCGGGTGCCGTCCGAATGTGCCGACCAGGCGCGCCTGCTGCCCCTGGTGGTCGAGCATGCGGGCGAGGACACGCCGCAGGCCGTACTGTCGCTGATCGAGCGCTGCGACGCCCTGCGCAAGCCCGAGCGGTTCTTGACCCTGCTGGAGACCGCCCAGGCCTGCACGCCGATCGATGCGCAGGCGTGGCGGCGTCGGCTGGCGGCGGCGCGCGGCGTCGATGCCGGCGCGGTGGCGCGCGCGCAGGCGGGCGATGCGGCGCGCATCAAGGAGGCCGTGCGCCAAGCGCGGCTGCAGGCCCTGGGCGAAATCGGCGCCTGATCCTGTAAGCCTTAAAGCATGTGGCGCCGGTCGCCGCGCCGGAAAGCGGGCAAGGGGCCGTCCAGGCCCCGACCCACCGCCAGTACTTTGAAGAGTTCGCCCATTTCGGCCTCGGACAACAGCTTGTGCACGGGCGCCGCGGCGCGTGCCTGTTCGGCCGCGTCCGCGCCCTGCATGCGCTGCGCGAGCAGGGCCGGCAGGCCGGCTTCGATCAGGAAGCGCGCCTGCGAGGTGTACCCCAGCACGTCCAGGCCGCCTTCGAGCGCGGCGTCGGCCATGGCGGTGAAATCCACGTGCGCGGTGATGTCCTGCAGGCCGGGCAGGACCAGCGGTTCGGCGTGGGCATGGTGGCGGACGTGGCACATCAGCGTGCCGGTCGCGCGCTGCGGATGGTAGTACTCGGCGCGCGGAAAGCCGTAGTCGATCAACAGCGCGGCGCCGCGCCGCAGCCAGGCGCCCATTTCGCGCACCCATGCCTCGGCGCGCAGGTTGATTTCCGAGACGTAGCCGGGCAGCGGCGGCATGCGCGCCTGCAGCGCCGCAGCCAGTTCCGGCGGTGCCGGGCGGTCCTGCCAGGCAAAGCCCGGGCCGACGCCGCTTTCCGCCGTCAGCGAGACGACGCCGCGTTCGCAAGGACGCCCTTGCTCATCCCAGCGGAACAGGCGCACGGGCATGGCATCGAGCACCTCGTTGGCGATGACGCAGCCTGCGAAACCGTCCGGCAGCGCGTCCAGCCAGGTGATCCGGTCCGCATGGCGGGCCAGCCGCTCGCGCTGGCGCGCGCGCAAGTCGCCCGACACTTCGACGATGGCATAGCGCACCGCCAGGCCCATCCCGTCGAGCGCGTCGATCAGCGACTCGGCCAGCGCGCCGGTGCCGGCGCCGAATTCCATGACCTGGTCGCTGCCGGTTTGCTGCAGCACATGGGCGACCTGGGTGGCGAGCGCCTGGCCGAACAGCGGGGTGAGCTCCGGCGCCGTGACGAAATCCCCGGCTTGCCAGGCGCCGCCCTCGGCCAGCTTGGCGCTGCCGGCGGTGTAATAGCCCAGGCCTGGCGCGTACAGCGCCTCGTCCATCCATTGTTCGAACGGCAGCCAGCCGCCGGCGCGCGCGATGCACGCGTGCAAGTGGGCGGCCACGCGCTTGCCGTGGGCAAGCGCATCAGGATCCAGTGCCGGCAGGCCGTCGGGCGCGGCGGCGGGAAATCGCGGGGATGTATCGGGCATGGGGCGCATTGTCCCATGCCTGCGGGCCATGTTGCGGCCCGCGTCGCCCGGGCCGGACGCCCTCAGCCGCGCTGGGCCGTGGGCTTGGCGAAGCGCCGTGGCGTGCCGTCCGGCCGCGGCGCGCGCTTGCCCGTACGCGCACCCGCGTCGAACCGGTGAACCCCGTCGGCGCGCGGGGCTGCCCCCGCGCCGCGGTCATGCCCATTGCCATCCCGGAACGCGCGCGCCTGGCGCGGTCCCTGGGCGGCGGATGCGCCCGCGCGGTGCGGGCCGCCGAAGCGCTTGCCGGCGCCGGGCTTGCCGCGGGCTGGGCCCGTGCGCGCCCCCGGGCGGGGTGCGCGCTGCGGCTCCAGCCCGGCGATGGTTTCGGCCTGGATGGGCCGGCCGATGTATTGCTCGATGCGCCGCACCTTGTGGCGCTCGGCGTGCACGGCCAGGGTGATGGCGCGGCCATCGCGCCCGGCCCGCCCGGTGCGGCCGATGCGGTGGACATAGTCTTCGGCCTGCAGCGGCAGGTCGAAATTGACGGCGTGGCTGATGCCTTGCACGTCGATGCCGCGAGCGGCCACGTCGGTGGCCACCAGCACGCGCACCTGGCCGCGCTGCATCTGCGCGAGCGTGCGGGTGCGCTGGCGCTGGTTCATGTCGCCGTGCAAGGACGCGGCCGGAAAGCCCTGGGCGATGAGCCGGCCGGCCAGTTCGTCGGCGCCGCGCTTGGTGGCGGTAAAGACGATGGCTTGGCCTTCGGCCTCGCGCAGCAAGTGATCCAGCAGGCGATGCTTGTGCGCCGTGTCGTCGGCATAGAGCAGGCTTTGCGAGATGTTCTCGTGGCGATCACGCCGCCCCGCGATTTCGATGCGCTCGGGCTCGCGCATCATGTTGCGCGCCAGTCGCGCCACGGTGCCGTCCAGCGTCGCGGAAAACAGCAGCGTCTGGCGCGTGGCAGGCGTGCGGGCGACGATGGTTTCGATGTCCTCGATAAAGCCCATGTCGAGCATCCGGTCGGCTTCGTCGAGCACCAGGGTGTGCACGGTGGACAAATCCACGCGCTTGCTGCGCAGGTGATCAATCAGGCGTCCGGGGGTGGCCACCAGGACGTCGACGCGGCGCGATAGCGCGCGCAGCTGCGCGCCGTACGGCATGCCGCCGACCACGGTGGCGGTGCGCAAGTGCGGCATGCCGGCAGCCAGCATGCGCGCGGCGTCGTGCACCTGCATGGCCAGTTCGCGGGTGGGCGCCAGCACCAGCGCCTGCACGCCGCGGCCGCCCGCGCCGCCGTGGGCGGCGATGCGGTGCAGGGCAGGCAGCATGAAGGCCGCGGTCTTGCCGCTGCCGGTTTGCGACGAGACCATCAGGTCGCGTCCAGCCAGCGCCTGCGGGATGGCGGCAGCCTGCACGGGGGTGGCTTGGGCAAAGCCGGCCTTGCGCAAGGCCGGCAGCAAAACGGGGGCGAGCCCCAGGGTATCGAAGGACATGGTTTTCCTTGCCGGCGCAGGCCGGCGCGAGCGACCGGGCGCAAGCACGCAGCGGTCAACGGTTGAGGGAAAGCATCGTGCCGACCGGATCAACCGTGCGCTCGGGCGCCGTGAAAGGCGTGCGTGGCGTAAGGAAAGGGGTCAGGAAGCGATGGCGCCGGCTACGGCGGCCCGTGTGTAGGGCGGGGAACTGCGGCGAGCCAAACGGCGCGCCCGTGGCCGGGTCTTTTTGTGCAGTGCACAGATGATAACCGCAAATGCGCATCAGGGAAACCCCTAGGTGCCGACCGCCCCAGCCGGGTGCCGGCCCAACCCGCGGCGCGATTTCCACTGCGCACGAGGCCGGTCGCGCGTTCAGGCGGCGAACCAGTCCACCGGCTCACGCCCTTGCGCGACCAGCCAATCGTTGGCTTTCCGGAAATGGCCGCAGCCGAGGAATGGCACGGGCGGGCGCCGGGCCGATAGCGGCGAAGGATGGTTGGCCGCCAGCACGAGATGGCCGGCGGCAGGCGGCAGCAGCGCCTGCTTGGCCTGGGCGTGGGTGCCCCACAGCATGAAAACTTTGGGCGCGGGATCGCGCGCCACCCGCGCGATCAGCGCATCGGTGATGCCTTCCCAGCCGCGCCGCGCGTGCGAGGCCGGTTTGCCGTCTTCGACGGTCAGCACGGTGTTCAGCAGCAGCACGCCTTGCCGTGCCCAGCGCGTCAGGTCATTGCCTGCAATGGCACGCCGCGCGGTCGGGGCCGGCTCATCGCCCAGATCCAGCACGCCCTGGGCGACGGCCGCGGTGGCGTGGCCATCGTTGGCCAGTTCCCGGAAGATGTTGCGCAGGCTGGGCGGCTGCCGGCAGTGGTCGGGCACCGAGAACGCCAGGCCCTGCGCCTGGCCAGGGCCATGATAGGGATCCTGGCCGAGGATGACCACGCGCACCTCGGCCGGGGCAGCGTATTCCAGCGCCTTGAAGGGATGCTTGGGATAGATGATGGCACCCGCTGCCAGGCGCTCGTCGACGAACGCCGCTACGCGCGCGAGGTCGGCTTGGGCGGCCTGCAGGGCCGGCTGCCAGCTGGCGGGTACGCGTGCGGCGTGCGCCAAAACGGATTCGCGCAGGGTATTGTCGGCGGAAGGCGCAGCCATGCAAGTGTCGGTCAGGCGGTTGACAGGGCCGACAGCGCCTGGATGAGCCGCTGCCGGTACTCGGCCAGCCTGCCCCGGGCCGGGGGCGGCGTGGCGGGAGGGTCGGCGGCGCGCGGCGCGGCCCAGATCGCGTCGGGAAAGTGCCGGTCCGCGCGCCAGCGCGGGATGATATGCCAATGCAGGTGCGGCACCATGTTGCCCAGCGAGGCCAGGTTGACCTTGTCTGGCGACAGCACGTCGCGCTGCACGCGCTCGACCGTCCAGACCGTGCGCATCAATTCGTTGCGCGCGGCCTCGTCCAGGTCGGTCATTTCGGCCGCGTGGGCGTTCCAGATGACGCGCGTGTAGCCGGGGTAGTCGGGGTCGGTGACTTCGACCACGCGCAGGCGGTCGCCGCGCCAGAGCACAGCACCGCCATCCTGGCGGCACAAGGGGCAATCATCGGTGTGCGCTGCCATGCCGTCAGCCCATCAGCCGGGCGAGCTCGACGCCGGGATCGGGCGCGCGCATGAAGGCCTCGCCGACGAGGAAGGCGTGCACGCCGTGCTCGCGCATGCGCTTGACGTCATCGGGCTGCATGATGCCGCTTTCGGTCACGACGCATTTGCCGTCGGGGATGCGAGGCAGCAGTTCCAGCGTGGTCTGCAGCGTCGTCTCGAAGGTGCGCAGGTTGCGGTTGTTGATGCCCAGCAGCGGGGTCTTGAGCGCCAGGGCGGTTTCCAGTTCGTCGGCGTCGTGCACCTCGACCAGCACGTCCATGCCCAGCTCGATGGCGCAGGCTTCCAGCTCCTGCAGGCGCGCACGGTCCAGCGCGGCGACGATGAGCAGCACGCAGTCGGCGCCCAGCGCGCGCGCCGAGACGATCTGGTAGGGATCGATGATGAAGTCCTTGCGCAGCACCGGCAGCGCGCATGCCGCCCGCGCCTGGCGCAGGTGGTCGTGCGAGCCCTGGAAGAACTGCACGTCGGTCAGCACCGACAGGCAGGCCGCGCCGTGCGCGGCATACGTCGACGCGATCTCGGCCGGCACGAAGCGCTCGCGCAGCACACCGCGCGAAGGCGAGGCTTTTTTGATTTCCGCGATCACGGCTGGCTTGCCGGCGGCGATCTTGTCGGCGATGGCCTGGGCAAAGCCCCTGACGTCCTGGCGGGCCTGGGCTTCGCGCAGCACTTCGGCTTCGCTGCGCAGTTGGCGGGCCCTGGCGACCTCTTCGGCCTTGACTGCCAGGATCTTGGCGAGCATGTCATTCATTGAGCGTACTTCCGGGTTGCAGCGCAGAATGCTTCCAGTTTGGCACGGGCTGCCCCGCTGGCCAGGGCTTCGAACGCGCGTGCCAAACCGTCTTCGATGGAGTCGGCCTTGTTGCCGGCGTAAATGGCCAGTCCGGCATTCAGGGCCACGATGTCGCGGGCCGTGCCGGGGACATTGTCCAGTGCCTCCAGGACCAGCTTGCGCGACTCCTCGCGATTGGACACCTTGATGCTGCGGTTGGACACCATGGAAAGCCCGTAGTCCTCGGGGTGGATCTCATACTCCTTGACTTGGCCGTCCTTCAGTTCGCCGACCATGGTGGCCGCGCCGAGCGAGGCCTCGTCCATGCCGTCGCGACCGTGCACGATGAGCACGTGCTTGGCACCCAGGCGCTGCAGTACACGTACCTGGATGCCGACCAGGTCGGGATGGAAGACGCCCATCAGCTGGTTGGCCGCGCCGGCCGGATTGGTCAGCGGCCCCAGGATGTTGAAGATGGTGCGCACGCCAAGTTCCTTGCGCACGGGCGCGACGTTTTTCATGGCCCCGTGGTGGGCGGGCGCGAACATGAAGCCGATGCCGATTTCGCGAATGCATTCGGCCACCTGCTCGGGCGTCAGGTTGATGTTGGCGCCCAGCGCCTCCAGCACGTCGGCGCTGCCCGACGACGAGGACGCACTGCGGTTGCCATGCTTGGCGATCTTCACGCCGGCGGCGGCGGCCACGAACATCGCCGCGGTCGAGATGTTGAACGTATGGCTGCCGTCGCCGCCGGTGCCGCACATGTCCAGCAGCTCGTCCGGGTTGTCGGCGGGCACCGGGGTGGCGAACTCGCGCATGACCTGCGCCGCGGCGGTGATCTCGCCAATGGTTTCCTTCTTGACGCGCAGCCCCATCAACAGGGCGGCGGCGATCTGCGGCGACATCTCGCCGCTCATCAGCCGCCGCATCAGCGTCAGCATCTCGTCGTGGAAGATCTCGCGGTGCTCGATGCAGCGCGTCAGGGCCTCGGTGTAGGTGATCGTCATCGGAATGCTCCCGTTGTTGCCGGCGCGACGCTCACGCCTGGCCCAGTTCAAGGAAATTGCGCAGCAGCGCGTGGCCGTGCTCGCTCAGGATGGATTCGGGGTGGAACTGTACCCCGTAGATCGGCAGGGTCTTGTGGCGCAGCCCCATGATTTCGCCATCCTCGGTCTGGGCGGTGATTTCCAGGCACGACGGCAGGCTGTCGCGCTCGACCGCCAGCGAGTGATAGCGGATCACCGTAAACGGCGAGGGCAGGCCGGCGAAAACGTCGCTGCCGGTGTGGACGATGGACGACGTTTTGCCGTGCATGATTTCCCTGGCGCGCACGATCTTGCCGCCATAGGCCGCGCCGATGGCCTGGTGGCCCAGGCATACGCCCAAGATGGGCACCTTGCCCGCATAGCGCTGGATGGCCGGCACCGAGATGCCGGCCTCGGCCGGCGAGCAGGGGCCCGGCGATATGCAGATGCGCGCCGGCTGCATCGCGTCGATCTCATCGAGCGTGACCTGGTCGTTGCGCACCACTCGCACATCCTCGCCGAGCTCGCCGAAGTACTGGACGAGGTTGTAGGTGAACGAATCGTAGTTATCGATCATCAGCAGCATGCGGCACCCGTTGCGGTTGACGTGCGGATGGACAGGTGGGCGAGCGCCTGGCGCGCGGCGCAGGCGCAGACGGTCGGTGCCGCGGCATGGCGGCGCGCGCCTGGATCGGGTAGGGGGTGCTGCAACGGCATGGGACGATCTCCTTCGGGTGTCGGAGCCGCCGTGCCGGATTGCCTGCTGGGGATTTGAAGACCTTGCCTGCCCGATACGGCGGCAAGGTAGCGGTTTGCGACCGCGACGACATGCCGCTTCCTAGAGGAAGCGCCACCACCAACGGGTGCTGCGGACGTGCGCAGGACAGGTCATCACGGATATCGAGCGTGGTTGTTTGACGAGGCCATGTGCCAGACCCGGGATCCGGGTTGCAGGCAGGGCCGCGCCTGAGTGTAGCAGATCAATCGCCGGCTTGGGATGCCCGCCGGGGCGAGGGGGCGGGCTGGGCGGCGCGCGCCGATGCCGTCCTGCGCAGCAGCGCCGCAAAGGCGGTGACCGCGCGCGACTGCCGCACGCCCGCCTTGCGCAACAGGCCGGGGGTGCGCACGGGCGTCGGACTCTCCAGCGGGATCAGCGCCAGGTCCCGGGCCGGGTCGACCGCGTTGGCCGCGACGATGGTCCCCACGCCGCTGCGGGCCACTAACCCCAGCAGGGCGGCGACCGAGCTCATCTCGGCGCAGATGTGTGGCCGGGCGCCGGCTGCCGCGAAGCATTCGTCGAGCAGCCGGCGCGTGGAGAAGCTGTCCGGCAGCAGGGCGAGCGGTTCGCGGTGCAGCTCGATCATGCGCAGCCGCTTGCGCCGGGCCAGCGGATGGCGGCGCGATACGGCCAGGACCAATTCCTCGTTGAACAGGGGTTCGAAGCGCAGGCTGCCCGGCAGCTCGGGCCGGTAGGCTACGCCCAAGTCCAGCCGGCCTTGCGCCAGGCCCGCGACGATGGCGTCGGCGGGCAGCTCCTCGGCCAGGATGCGCACCGTCGGGTTGCGCGACAGGAACTCGGCAACGCACTCGGGGACGATGCCCAGGTTGAAAGTGTGCGTGGCGCCCAGGCGCACTTCGCCGGACAAAGGGGCGGCCTCGGCCTTGAGCTCGCTCAGGCCCTGGTCGATTTCCTGCATCGCCCGCTGGGCGTACGACAGGAAGGCCTCGCCCGCGGCGGTCAGGCGCACGCGCTTGCCAACGCGCTCAAAGAGCGTACGGCCGATTTCCTCTTCCAGCTGGCGGATCTGGTGCGACAGCGTCGACTGGGTGACGTGCACGCGCTCGGCTGCGCGGGTGAAGTTCAGCGACCCCGCCAAGGCCAGGAAGTAGCGCAAATGCCTGAGCTCCATCACCGGCTCCCAATGATCGATGTCATCAATGATAAGTACAGAAAATTATCATTTTTATCTTTTTCATCGTGACACTACGCTAGGTGGCCAGCGATCCGCGCGGCCGTCGGGCCGGCGCGGCATCGAGGAGACCACCATGCAAGTCGAGCAGTCCGGCGCCGGCCAGCCGCGCGCCAAGATGCTGGAAGGCATCACCGTCGTCGAACAAGGCACCTTCATCACCGGTCCTGCCGCGGGGATGCTGCTGGCCGACCTGGGCGCGGACGTCATCAAGGTCGAGCAGCCGGGCACGGGCGATCCTTTCCGCGCGTTCAAGGGCGGGCTCTACAGCCCGCATTTCCAGACCTATAACCGGAACAAGCGCAGCATCACACTGGACGTCAAGCGCCCGGAGGATGCCGAGGTATTCGATGCGCTCATCCGGCGCGCCGATGTCTACATCCAGAACTTCCGGCCCGGCGCGGCCGAGCGCCTGGGCGCCGGTGAAAAGCGCCTGCGCGAGCTCAATCCGCGCCTGATCTACTGCGCGATCAGCGGCTTCGGGCAGACCGGGCCCGCGGCGCAGCGCCCGGCCTATGACACCGTGGCGCAGGCTGCGAGCGGTTTCCTCAAGTTGCTGGTCAACCCGGCCAACCCGCGCGTGGTCGGGCCGGCGCTGGCCGACGCGCTGACGGGGTTTTATGCCGCGTACGGCATCCTGGCTGCGCTCGTGGCGCGCGGACGAACCGGCCAGGGCCGCACCGTCGAGGTATCCATGCTCGAGGCCATGTGCCATTTCAACCTCGATGCCTTCACGCATTACTTTTCCGAAGGCGAGGTCATGGACCCGTATAGCCGGCCGCGCGTGTCGCAGTCCTACGCGCTGCAGTGCGCCGACGGCCGCTGGCTGGCGTTGCACATGTCTTCGCCGGAAAAGTTCTGGCAGGGGCTGGCACGCGCGATCGATCGTCCAGATATCTTCGACGACCCGCGCTTTGCCACGCGCGAGGCCCGGATCGAAAACTACGAGGCGCTGGTTGCGCTGCTGGGCGAGATATTCGCCCGCCGCCCGCGCGACCAGTGGTGCGAGCGCTTGTTGGCCGAAGACGTGCCGCACTCGCCCATGTACGACAGCAGCGAAGCCTTGCAGGACCCGCAGGCGCGCCACCTGCAGCTGGAGATCTCCGGGCAGCATCCCGCGCGGGGCACATGGCGCACCGTGCGGTTTCCGGTGTCGTTCGACGGCGTGCGGGCTACCGACGTCGTGCCGCCGCCCGAGCTTGGCGAGCACAGCGAACAAATCCGGGCGGCCCTGGCCGCCGAGGCATCCACCCCTAGCGGAAGCGAACCATGAAAATCGGCAAGAACACGGTGCCCCGCACCGCCATCAGCACGTCCGACGAGCACACCATCGTCGTGCGCGGGCAAGACCTGTCCAGCCTGATCGGCGGCATTTCGTTCACCGACTACTTTTACCTGCTGCTGACTGGCCAGCGCCCGGGGGCCGCGGCCCGCGCCGTGCTCGATGCCACGCTGGTGGCCATTGCCGAGCACGGCCTGGTGCCCAGCGTGCAGGCGGCGCGCATGACGCTGGCCGCAGCGCCCGAGTTCCTGCAGGGCGCGGTGGCCGCCGGCATCCTGGGTTGCGGCTCGGTCATCCTGGGCGCCTCTGAAAACGCCGGACGCATGTTGCACGAGATCGCTGCCCGGCAGGGCGAGGCCGAAGCCGTGCGCGCCGTGCTGCGCGAGTACCGTGCCGCCGGCCGGGCCATCCCGGGCTACGGCCATCCCCTGCACAAGCAACGTGACCCCCGCGTGGCGCGGCTGTTTGCCGTGGCGCGCGAAAGCGGCGCCGACATGCGTTACGTGGACATCGCCGAAGCGGTCGAGCGCGAGATCCCCGGCATCGTCGGCAGGGACCTGAAGCTGAACGTGTCGGCGGCCATCCCGGCCGTGCTGCTGGGCGTGGGCTTTCCGCTGGAGGCGCTCAAGGGCGTGCCCATCCTGGCGCGCACCGCCGGCCTGATCGCACACCTGAACGAAGAGCTGCGGCATTCCATCGGCTTTGCGCTGTCCTACCAGGCCACGCGCGAGCTGCAATACGACGGCGAACTGCCTGCCGGCTCCGGCGCGGCACACGCCTGACCCGAGACCGGCCGCGCCGGCCGGAGGCCAATAACCACAAGGAGAGGAGACCACCATGGATACATCGACTTTGCGCGCCGGCTTGACCGGCCGCCTGCTCGTCGCGGCCGCGCTGGTTGCGGGACTGCTTGCGCCCGGCCAGGCCGCCGCGCAAGGCGCCTATCCCGACAAGCCGGTCAAGATGATCGTGCCTTTCGGGCCGGGCACGTCGACCGATACCGTCGCGCGCATCATGGCCGAGGCCATGGGCAAGTCGCTGGGGCAGACTGTCATCGTCGAAAACAAGGCGGGCGCCGGCGGCTCGATCGGCACGGAAATGGTGGCGCGCGCGCCGGCCGACGGCTACACCATCGTCATGGGCACGGTCGGCACGCACGCGATCAACAAGGCGCTTTACAGCAAGCTCGGCTACGACCCCATCGCGGATTTCGCGCCCATCGCCTTCGTGGGCGAGACGCCCACGCTGCTGGTGGTGGCGGCCAATTCGCCGTACCGTTCGCTCGATGACCTGCGCGCGGCCAGCGCCAAACCGCCCGGCGTCAGCTTTGCGTCGGCCGGCAACGGCACCTCGGGCCACTTGGCCGGCGAGCTGCTCAAGTCCAAGCTGGGTGGCGAAATGATGCATGTGCCCTACAAGGAGGGCGCGATGGCACTGTCGGACGTGATGTCCGGCCAGGTGCAGTTCATGTTCTACCACCCCACTGCCGTGCTGCCGCACATCAAGGCGGGCAAGCTGCGTGCGCTCGGATCATCGGGGGCGCAGCGCAGCAGCGCCACGCCCGATTTGCCAACCATCGCCGAGCAGTTGGGCAGCGACTTCGACCTGGTGGCATGGTTCATGATGTATGCGCCCAAGGACACGCCCGCGCCGGCGTTGGCCGTGTTGCGCGACGCGGCGGACAAGGCGCTGGCCAGCGCCGAGGTGCGCGCCAAGCTCGACGGGCTGGGCGTGGAGGCCGGGGCGGCAAAGTCGCTGGATCAATTCGCCGCGGCAGAGTTGCGCAAGTGGGCCGACCTGGTCGCGGCCTCGGGCGCGCAGGTCAACTGAGCGCCCGCGCCGGGACGGGCTTGGCCCGTCCTGGGGGGCTTCCCGGCGCAGGCCTTCAAAACGGGTCGTCCAGCCCGACCTGCACCTGCTCGGCCGCGCGCAGCACCGCGCGCGCCTTGGCCTCGGTTTCCTGCCATTCCTTTTCCGGGTCGGAGTCGGCCACGATGCCGGCTGCGGCCTGCACGTACAACATGCCGTCCTTGATGACGCCGGTGCGGATGGCGATGGCGACATCCATTTCGCCACCGTAGCTCAGGTAGCCGGCCGCGCCGCCGTAGATGCCGCGGCGCACGGGCTCGAGCTCGTCGATGATTTCCATGGCACGCACTTTGGGCGCGCCGGTCAGCGTGCCGGCCGGGAAGGTCGCGCGCAGTACGTCCATGTTGCTCATGCCGGGCTTGAGGATGCCGCAGACGTTGGATACCAGGTGCATGACGTGCGAGTAGCGCTCGATCACCATGGTGTCGGTGACTTCGACGGTGCCCGTGCGGGCCACGCGCCCGACGTCGTTGCGCGCCAGGTCGATCAGCATGACGTGCTCGGCGCGTTCCTTGGGGTCGGCCTGGAGCTCGGCGGCCAGCGCGGCGTCTTCTTCCAGCGTCGCGCCGCGCCGCCGCGTGCCGGCTAGCGGGCGGATGGTCACGCGCGTCTGCGCGGGCTCGCCGTCCTGGGCCGGCGCGACGATTTCCTGGCGCACGAGGATTTCGGGCGACGCGCCGACCACGTGGAAATCGCCGAAGTTCCAGAAGTACATGTAGGGGGATGGGTTCAGCGAGCGCAGTACCCGGTATAGCGACAGCGGCGAGTCGCGGAAGGGCTTGGCGATGACCTGGCCGATCTGAACCTGCATCAGGTCGCCGGCGGCGATGTATTCCTTGGCGCGGCGTACCGCCGCCAGGTAGTCCTCCTTCTTGAAGTCGCGCCGCTCTTCGGTTTGCACGCTGGCATGGCTGTACGGGATGTCCACCGGCTTGCGCAGCCGTGCACGCAGCTCCTGCAGGCGCTGCCGGGCGCGCGCATAGGCTTCGGGCTCGGCGGGATCGGCGTACACCATCAGGTAGGTGCGCCCGGCCAGGTTGTCGACGATGACCAGCTCGTCGACGTGCAGCAGCATGATGTCGGGCGTGCCCTGCTCCATGCCGGCCGGAAACGGCTTGACCGCCGGCCCCAGGCGCGGCTCGATGTGGCGCACGGTGTCATAGCCGAAGTAGCCGGCCAGGCCGCCGGCAAAGCGCGGCATGCCGGGACGCAGCGCCACCTTGAAGCGCGCTTGGTATTGCTCGATGAAGGCCAGCGGATCGCCCTGGTGGGTTTCGACGACCTTGCCGTCGCGCAGCACTTCGGTGGTCGTGCCGGTGGCGCGGATGACCGTGCGCGAGGGCAGGCCGATGAAGGAATAGCGGCCGAAGCGCTCGCCGCCGACGACCGATTCCAGCAGGCAGCTCATCCGGCCGGCCTGCGGGCCGGCGTGGGCGAGCTTGAGGTAAATCGCCAGCGGCGTATCCAGGTCGGCGTAGGTTTCGGCGACCAGCGGGATGCGGTTGTAGCCTTGCGCGGCCAGGGCTTTGAACTCGATTTCTGTCATGGCGGTCTAGGGTCTCGTGGGATCGACCGGGACCGCACAAAGCAAGCAGCCCGGCCATTTCTGGTTCCGGGCTGTTTGCGACTGCTGCCGGCTTTGCGCGTCGTGCACCAAGCCGGGATGGACGTCACCGTCACCCGGAACGCAAACGCCACCAGCGCCAGCGGGCGCCGGATGCGATGGGTGCGCGGGTGTAGCGGATCATGTGGGTGGCGTGCAGTTCAGGACACGTGGTAATTGCGCCTTCAGTTGCGGGCGATCCATTCGGCCGCATCCAAAAGCGTGCCAACTATACCATCGACGTCCAGGGTGCGCACGTCCCGGCCTTCGTTGTAGCCGTATGGGACGGCCAGCACGCGGCAGCCGGCCGCGCGAGCGGCCTCGGCATCGTTGACCGAGTCGCCGATGGCAACGGTGTGCGCCGGTGTCACGCCAAGCAGTTCGCATGCATGCCGCATGGGCTGTGGATCCGGCTTCTTGCGCGCGCAGGTGTCGCCGCACACCACGGCCGCGAAGAAGCCGGCAAGTCCCGTGCGCTGCAGCAGCGGCAGGGTGAATTCGGTCGGCTTGTTGGTCACGACCGCAAGTTTCAGCCCTTGCTCGCGCATCGACTTCAGCCCTTCCATCACCCCGTCGAACAACACGGCCTTGTCGCCGTTGACCAGGTGGTAGTGGCGGCGGAAGGCGTCGCGGGCGCGCTCGAATTGCTCTGGCTCGGGCGCGTCGCCGGGATCCAGCACGCCGGCCAGTGCGCGGCGCACCAGGTTGTCCATGCCTTTGCCTACGAAGGTGGCGATGACGTCCTCGCGCAGCGCCGGCATGCCCAGCTCGATACGCATGGCGTTGGTGGCCAGCGCCAGGTCGGGGATGGTGTCGAGCAGTGTGCCGTCCAGGTCGAGCAGCGCAGCCTGAAAACTCGTCATGGTTTTTCCCGGTGGAGGGTCGATGGCAGGCAAGGGCCGCGCATTACGCAGACAGGGACTCGCCCTTGAGGATTTCGCCACGCATGGCGGCAATGACGGCCGCGTAGTCGGGCTGGCCGAAGATGGCCGAGCCGGCCACGAATACGTCGGCGCCCGCCGCGCGGATGCCGGCGATGTTGTCCACCTTGACGCCGCCGTCGACTTCCAGGGCGACGGGCTGGCCGCCTGCGGCGACATGACGGTCGATGCGTTCGCGCGCGGCGCGCAGCTTGGGCAGGGCCGAGGGCAGGAAGCTTTGCCCGCCGAAGCCGGGGTTGACCGACATCAGCAGCACCAGGTCCAGCTTGTCCATGACGTGGTCCATCCAGTCCAGGGGCGTCGCCGGATTGAAGACCAGGCCGGCCTTGCAGCCGTGGTCGCGGATCAGCGACAGCGTGCGGTCGACGTGGCGCGAGGCTTCCGGGTGGAAGCTGATGATGTCGGCGCCGGCCTTGGCGAATTGAGGCACCAGGGCATCCACCGGCTCGACCATCAGGTGCACGTCTATGGGCGCCTGCACGTGTGGGCGGATCGCCGCGCAGACCATCGGCCCGATCGTCAGGTTGGGCACGTAATGGTTGTCCATCACGTCGAAGTGGATCCAGTCGGCGCCGGCGGCGATGACGTTGCGCACCTCCTCACCCAGGCGGGCGAAGTCGGCGGATAGAATGCTGGGAGCGATGCGGGCCGGGGGCAGGGCGGTTGAAAGCATGGGGCGGTTCCAGACGATAATGTGCAATTATTGCAGCTTGGCGCAGCCGGCCGGCGCAGCGGGCCCGGCCGGGCCGGCGGCCCATACACAGCACAGGGTGGCAATGTGAAGACCTATGACCTGACCGTGACCGTCGAGCCGCGCTTCCTGCCAGAACAATCCAACCCCGACGCGCAGCAGTACGTCTTCGCGTACACGGTGCGCATCACCAACAGCGGCGAGCGCCCCGCCCAAGTCATCAGCCGGCATTGGATCATCACCGACGGCAACCAGCGCGTGCAGGAAGTGCGCGGCCTGGGGGTGGTCGGCCAGCAGCCACTGCTCGCCCCGGGCGAAACATTCGAATACACCAGCGGCTGTCCGCTGCCCACGCCGGTCGGCACCATGCGCGGCACGTATCATTGCGTGGGCGAAAACGGCATTCCCTTCGAAGTGCCGATCTCCGAATTCGTGCTCGCCATGCCGCGCACGCTGCATTGATTTCCCGGTTACACGCCTCGATGAAAAGACGCTTCGTTTTGCTGGCCCTGGCCGGCCTGGCAGCCTGCTCCACTCCGCCCTCGCCGGGGCCCGTCACGCAGGCTCCCCCAGGCGAACAGCCCGCGCCGCCGCCGTCGATCACCGACGGGCCGTTGGTCGTGCCGCCGCTGTCGACCATGGTCGACGGGCCGCCTCGCCAACTGGCCGGGCGCTACGTGAAGGCGGCCTGGGACAGCCTACCCGGTTGGCGCGACGATGACCTGGCCACGTTCTGGCGGGCTTTCGTCAACAACTGCAAGGGGCTGATGCGCCCCGTATCGGGGGTGCTGACCGCGCCGGCGCGTGCCACGCCCGTGGCCTGGCAGCCCGTTTGCGCCGCGGCCGCGGACCCGGCGCGTGCACCGGTGGCCAGCGACCCGGCGGCAATACGCCGCTTCCTGCAGACGCACCTGCGGCCGTGGCGCGTCGCCCAGCCCGACGGCGCGGCGGCCACCGGCTTGGTCACGGGCTATTACGAGCCGCTGGTGCGCGGCTCGCGCCGCCAAGGCGGCATTTATCAATGGCCGCTGTACGCCGTGCCCGACGACCTGCTGACCATAGACCTGGGCATGGTCTATCCGGAACTGGCCGGCAAGCGCGTGCGCGGCAAGCTGCAGGGCCGCCGTGTCGTGCCCTACGATACACGCGCCGAGCTCGAGGCACCGGGCCGGCGCCCGCGCGCGCTGGTGTGGCTGGATGATCCGGTCGACGCGTTTTTCCTGCAGGTGCAGGGCTCGGGCCGGGTGCTGCTGACCGACGGGCCGGAGGCGGGCACGACGGTGCGCATGGCCTACGCCGACCACAACGGTTGGCCCTACGTATCGATCGGCCGCTGGCTGGCCGACCAGGGCGAGCTGCCGTTGGCGCAGGCGTCGATGGAAAACATCCGCTTGTGGGCGCGCAACAATCCGCAGCGCGTGCCGGAGATGCTCGCCGCCAATCCGGCCATGGTGTTTTTCCGGGAGGAGGCGGTGACCGATCCCGAGGCTGGCCCGCGCGGCGCCTACGGACTGCCGCTGACGAGCGAGCGTTCCATCGCCGTGGATGCCACCTTCGTGCCGCTGGGTGCGCCGGTTTTCCTGTCTACGACTTGGCCGGCGTCGGACCGTCCGCTGAACCGGTTCGTGTTTGCCCAGGACACCGGCGCGGCCATCAAGGGCGCGGGCCGTGCCGACTTCTTCTGGGGCTTCGGCGACCGGGCCGGTGCGCTGGCCGGCCGGATGAAGCAGCGCGGCCAGATGTGGGTGCTCTGGCCCAAGCAGGCGGGCGCGCCCAGCGCAAGGTGACGCCATGACGACGGCTGCGATCACCGTCTGCGGAACCGGCATCGCCGGCTTGGCTACGGCCCTGGCGCTGGCCCGGCGGGGCCAGCCGGTCAGCCTGCTCGGGCCGCGGCGCGTGATTGCGCCGGCCGTGGCCGACGAATACTGCCCGCGCGTCTACGCCATCTCGCCGGCAAGCCAGGCCTTCCTGTACGAACTGGGCGTATGGGAAGCACTACCCGAGGCGCGCGTGGCCGCGGTGCAAGCCATGGATATACGCGGCGACGGCCGCGGCCGCGTCGACCTGCACGCCTGGCAGGCCGCGCGCAGCGAGCTTGCCTGGATCGTCGAGTCATCCGAGCTCGAGCGCGCGTTGGCGCAGGCCGTGCGCGTGATGGGTATTGCGTGGCTGGACGATCGCCTGGCCGGTTACGAGAACGGCATTTTGCATACCGAGGGCGGGGCCCGGCTGCACCCGTCGCTGGCCGTGGCCGCCGACGGGGCGGCTTCGCCGCTGCGCACGGCGGCCGGCCTGCGCGTGGATTCCCGGCCTTACGGGGCGATCGGGCTGGTCGCGCACCTGGATGCCGAACGCCCCCACGGCGGCACCGCTTTCCAATGGTTTGGCGCCGATGGCGTGCTGGCACTGCTGCCGATGCCTGACACGGCGCGTGGCGCGCAGGTGTCCATGGTCTGGTCCATGAAAGCGCAGCCGGCCCAGGCACTGCTGGCATTGCCGCCCGGGCAGCAGGCCGAAGCGCTGGCGCAGCGGCTGCGCCAGGCCACCGAGGGGTGCCTCGGGGCGCTTGCGCCGCGCACGAAGCTACTGGGGTTTGCGCTGACGCTGGACATCTCGCCCATGATCGCGCCGGGCCTGGCGCTGGTGGGCGATGCGGCGCACCGCATCCATCCACTGGCCGGCCAGGGACTGAACCTGGGGCTGGGCGATGCGCAGGCGCTGGCCGAGACGGTGGCCGCGCGCGAGCCCTGGCGCGAGCCTGGGGATCCGGCCGTTTTGCGCCGCTACCGCCGCCGCCGCGCGCAGCCGGTGCTGGAAATGCGCCTGGCTACCGACGGGCTGCATCGGCTGTTCGACGCGGCCTGGGCGCCGTTGGGATGGCTGCGCAATGCCGGCATGCAATGGGTCAACGGATTACCCGGGTTGAAGCGCCAGCTGATCGCGAGGGCGTCGCAATGAAGGAGTCGACCATGATGATTGATGGCATCGTCGCGTGGGCACTGCGCGCAGCGGCCCTGGCCCTGGCGTTGGCTGCCGCGGCCGTCCACGCCCAGGCGCCGGACAAAACGTATTCGACCACCGGTGCAGGCGCTGCCGGCGCCGGGCAGCGGGGCGACGGCAAGGCTGCCGCGGGCGCCCCTGCGCGCGTGCTGTCCACCGGCGACGCGTACCGCAATGATCCCGAGCTGCGCGACGTGGCGGACCGCTTTAGCGCGCGGTTCGACGGCGTGCCGGTCGTGGCGGTGCGGCGCACGCCCTTCGGTTTGTTCGAAGTGCAGATTGGGATGGACCTGCTGTATACCGACGCGCAGGTGTCCTACGTGCTGGATGGGCGGTTGATCGACGCCCAGTCCCGGCGCGACCTGACGCGCGAGCGCCAGGAGGCGGTATCGGCCGTGCCCCTCGATTCGCTGCCCCTGCACTTGGCGGTCAAGCAGGTGCGCGGCGACGGCAAGCGGCGGCTGGCCATTTTCGAAGACCCGAATTGCGGGTACTGCAAGCAGTTGCGCCGCACGCTGGCCCAGGTTGATGACGTAACGATCTATACCTTCCTTTATCCTATTCTTTCGCCCGATTCGCACGAGAAGGCCCGCGACGTCTGGTGCGCCGACGATCCATCGGCGGCTTGGGATGCGTGGATGCTGCAGGGCAAGGCGCCACCGCGCAAGCAATGCAGCACCCCCGTGGACGAAGTGCTGGCACTCGGCCAGCAATTGATGGTGCGCGGCACGCCCACCCTGTTTTTTGCCGACGGTTCGCGCGTCAGCGGCGCCATCCCGCTGGACATGCTGCAGGCGCGGCTGCGCTGAGGCGCCAGCCGGCCGGCTACGCCGGCCGCGGCAGCATTTATCGACATCTAGGCTGAAAAGGAACCTTCATGCGCTTGATACTGGCCCTGCTCTTGCCTTGGCTGCAATTTTTCACGATCGGCCGGCCGTTTGCCGGCATCATCTGTCTGATCCTGCAGCTGACCGTGATCGGCTGGGTGCCTGCGGCCATTTGGTCGGTGTACGCGCTGAGCCAGTACAAGACTGACAAGAAGATCGAAAAAGCCCTGGGCGGACGGACCTGATCGCGCAGGATGCCGCGCCTGCCCGGAACGCGCCCCGCCATGCCACCGCTTTTTCCGCCCCACCTCGTCGCCCGCTGGCTGCTCGTGCTGGTGCTGTTGGCCGGCGCGTATTTCTTCAGTGGTTTTCTCGTGCCGGTCCTGGCCGCGCTCATCGTCGGGCTGGCCAGCTGGCCGCTGTACAAGCGCTGGCACCGCCTGTGTGGCGGGCGCGACATCCTGGCAGCCGGCACGGCGATGCTGGCCATTGTCGTGGTCCTCATCGTGCCGCTGTCCATGGCGCTTTCCTATGCGATCAAGGAAGCGAGCACCTTCATCGGCTGGCTGCTCAACGCCAACCGTTATGGCGTACCCGTGCCGACGTGGATCACCTCGCTGCCGGTGGTCGGTCCGCGGCTGGGGCAGTACTGGGCCGAATACTTGAGCGAGCCGCACGCGCTGGGCGCCTACATCGAGCTGATCAGCGGCCAGCACCTGGGCAATATCTACCGGATGGTGCTCTCGGCCACCAGCAACGCCTTTCACCTGCTGCTGACGCTGTTGTTCATGCTGATCACGCTGTTCTTCATCTACAAGGATGGCGAGCGCATGGTCGGCCAGCTGGACCTGGTCGGCGAACGTATTCTGCCCGGGCGCTGGATGCGCGTCTCGCGCGTGGTGCCCGCGACGATCAGCGCCACCGTCACGGGCATGGGGCTGATCGCCGCCGGCGAAGGCGTCGTGCTCGGGCTGGCCTATTGGATAGCGGGGGTACCGTCGCCGGCGCTGCTGGGCGTGGTGACCGGTTTCATGGCCCTGATACCGGGTGGCGCGCCGCTGTCCTTTACCTTGGTGTCGCTTTACCTGATCGGTTCGGGCAACCCGATCGCCGGCCTGGGATTGTTTGCCTGGGGCTCGGTGGAGCTATTCATCGTCGACAAGACACTGCGGCCGCGGCTGGTGGGCGGGCCCATCAAGCTGCCGTTTCTGCCCACCTTTTTCGGCCTGGTCGGCGGCGTGGCAACGATGGGGCTGGTCGGCCTGTTCATCGGGCCTGTGCTCATGGCGCTGCTGGTGGCGATGTGGCGCGAATGGGTGCGCGATGCCGAGCAAAGTCGCGAGGCGGCCCGGTCGCCGCAGCCGCCCGCCTCCTAGCGCGGCGGCTTGCAGGGCCGTGCTGGAAGGCCGAATCAGCCAGCTGCGCAAGCAGGCCACTCAAGCAAGCCACTCAAGCAAGCCACTCAAGCAAGCCACTCGAGCAAGCCACTCGAGCAAGCTACTCGAGCAAGCTACTCGAGCAGGCTACTCAAGTGGGCTACTCAAGTGCCACATAAGCCGGCCACTCGAACATTACGCGCCGTCGACCGCGAACAAGAAAGAAAAAGGCGCGCCGGCTGGATGGCCGGCGCGCCCTGAAGGGATACCGCTGCGCGGTGCCACTGCTGGCAAGCAGAGCGGCGGCCGCGTCCGAGGGATCAGTCTTCCTCGACGAAGGTTTCTTCGCGTTTTTTCTTGATGGCCGGCAGTGCCACCAGCACCACGAGCACGGCGGCGGCAGCCAGCAGCGATGCCGACAGCGGCCGCTCGATGAAGGTGGCGTAGTCACCGCGCGACAGCAGCAGCG